>WBZR01000159.1_pt1 | contig 118413 bp, 92 predicted proteins | sample 5204231 | NCBI WGS metagenome assembly WBZR01 (sample SAMN12412403, study PRJNA552823) | activated sludge metagenome | isolation source: activated sludge from anammox sidestream of wastewater treatment plant... | place: USA: Virginia | collected 2017-08
TTTAAACTTTTTCATATACAAAAAAAGTTTAGTGAAACCGGTTTCACTAAACTTCCTTCAATCCCTTGCCAGCACTCAATTACAAAGGATTTTACCAACTATTTTTGAGTATTATACCTCTGTTTACCTATTTCTTTCGATTTGAAATTTTTATTTTAAAACCAGGCGCCTGGCGTCTGGTATTTGACGCTTGTAACTTAAAACCTGTATCCCCTCAAAAAGTCTTCGATCGTCATTCGCTTCTTTCCTTCCAGCTGAACTTCTCTGAGAAAAATATACCCGTCTGAACAGGCAAACTTCAGGAATGTTTTTTTGTCTGATTCCCAATGGCCGGTTCTGGTAGTGGGAAGGATCATTTCTTTTTCACTTCGGAAGACTTTGATCGTTTTATCACCGAGTTCGGTAAAGGCGGCAGGATAGGGGGATAATCCACGAATGAGATTGTGTATGTCATCTGCATTTTTGTGCCAGTCAATTTCACAGGTCTTAGTAAAAATTTTTGGCGCTGATTTCAGCACAAAGTTAGTAAACATGGAACCGGAGATTTGAGTTTCCTCGTTTGGTTGTTGTGGATTACTCATTGATGATTGAGGCGTTTCGGTCAATGTTTTTTCTGCCAGGCCTTGTATAGTTTTCAATAATACCTGTGCTCCCAGTTCTTTAAGACGGTCATGCAATTCTCCTGCAGTTTCGTTTTCGCCGATCTCAATTTTTTCCTGTAATAAAATATTCCCGGTATCAATTTCGTGTTTCAGTTTGAAAGTGGTAATGCCGGTTTCTTTTTCTCCGTTGATGATGGCCCAGTTGATAGGAGCAGCACCGCGGTATTGAGGCAGGAGAGAAGCATGTACATTGATCGTTCCCATCGGCGGCATATTCCATATCACTTCAGGCAGCATCCTGAATGCGACGATGATTTGAAGATCTGCATTCAGAGATTTTAATTCGTTTATAAAACCGGGGTCCTTCAGTTTTCCGGGCTGTAAAACTTTCAGATGATGCCGTACTGCATATTTTTTTACCGGGCTTTCCTGCATTTTCATTCCCCTGCCTGCAGGTTTATCCATTGCGGTCACTACGGCAACAATATTGTATTTTGCTTTCACCAATGCTTCCAGTGAAGCAACGGCAAAATCAGGAGTGCCCATGAAGATGATGCGGATATCTCCTGCTCCCAAGTGAGGGAAACTTTGATTATTGCCTTCCATTTTATTTTCGGGATCATCCATACCTTAAATGTAAACGTTTTCAAAATCCCTTATTAGGGGATTGGCGCTTCAAAGTCTTCATATAGCAAATATTTTTTCCGGATCGATTTAAACCCGGTCAGTTTCGGCTCCCAGCTTTTCCTGATTTCTGCCTCACTTTTACCGTCTTTGATCTGCTGCATTAAAATATCATTACCGGCCAGCTTGTTAAAGAAATTATTTTTCAGGAAGAAACTGTCTTTCCCCGGAAATAATTGATACGCTTCAATAACCCATTTCAACTGTATATGGTTATCTATTTCTTTTAAAACTTTTTCTGTACTGCCGGATAAGTTCCATCCGTAGCAGGTTTCATAATAGTGTTTGGAATTTTTTGCTCCTTCATTCGGTTTTGGAACAAATGAATACATGTTTTTCGGATACGATGGGTGTCCAAAAACCTGGAAAGGTTTATCTGTGCCTCTTCCTTCACTCAGTACAGTGCCTTCAAAGAAGCAGGTAGAAGGGTAAAGGTAAACGGATTGCATATCCGGCAGATTTGGGGATGGCTTTACCGGCAGAATATATTTGCTGTTGTGTGTATAGTTCTGGCAGGGGATCACTTTGAAATAAAAAGGATTTTCTTTTGTGGGCTTGAACGAAGCGTAAGAAGCATTGATCTCATTTGCCTTTTCCGACAACCATTTTTCTCCCAGCAACATGGTGGCATATTCACCGATCGTCATTCCGTAAACGATAGGGACAGGCTGGCTGCCCACTCCGCTCTTAAATTTCAGATCCAATACCGGGCCATCCACATAGAATCCATTGGGATTGGGGCGGTCAAGTAATAATAACGGTTTATGATTTTCCAAAGCGCTTTCCAGGAATTTCTGCATGGAGATGATGTATGTGTAAAAGCGGCAGCCCACATCCTGTAAATCAAAAATCATGATGTCCACATTTTTCAGATCTTCTGCATCAGGCTTTGATTTGGCACCGAATAATGAGACCACAGGGATTCCTGTTTGTTTGTCAATATAATTACCGACTTTTTCACCTGCATCTGCCGTACCTCTGAAACCATGTTCCGGTCCGAAGATCACTTGAATGTTGATACCCAGTTTTCTTAAAGTATCCACCAGGTGTGTGTGCCCTACAACAGAAGTCTGGTTGGCAAAAATGCCGACACGTTTTCCTTTCAGGTAAGGAAGATAGGCATCAATTCTTTCAGCGCCTGCTAAGATCTTTTGATGTTCCGGGAAGACAGGTACAGATTTTTGTGCAGTACAACTGAAGAGCCACAGTAACAATGGCAGGATCAGGATCTTTTTCATGTAATTCATTTTACAAGTATAAATTAAGAGATAAATTTCTGTAAAATTAACTGAATGAACGAACCTTAATCAACGATCTGTTCAGATTTTTAGGCTATCTTTCCGCAGTTTCTGTTAAAATTTTAAAATAAATAAAATGAGAAAAGTAAAAAGCGGCGACAAAGTAAAAGTTCATTATCATGGAAAACTTACAAGCGGAGAAACTTTTGACAGTTCAACAAACCGTTCACCCCTGGAATTTGAAGTGGGAAGCGGAATGGTGATCAAAGGCTTTGACGAAGGTGTGACCGGAATGATAGTCGGTGAAAAGAAAACCATTAATATTTCTTACCAAGAAGCCTATGGCCCCCGCAATTCTCAAATGGTGATAGAGGTTCCGAAAGAAAATTTTCCCAAAGACATGGAGCTGAAACCAGGAATGCCTTTAATGATGAGTGATGGATCAGGCCATGATATTGAAGTAATAGTGATTCAGGTAAAAGAAGATTCTGTAGTGCTGGATGCCAACCACCCTTTGGCCGGCCAGGATCTTGTATTCGATATTGAGTTGGTGGAAATAGAGGGAGGAAGCCCACTGATCATTACGCCTTAAGTAGTCAGTGCAGGAGTACGCTTTTGTATTACTGCAGCGGAGCAAAAAAAAGCTCAGGGTTGTTAAGCTTTTTTACTTTTTTCTTGCCTCTTCTTATCTGCTGCTGAATATCATGCAGCAACAGCTATGCGCTGGCCAATGTGAAGATGTTTTGGAGAATATTGCTTCATTTAATCGTATTTTCGATGCCCTAATTTTAAATATGTTTCAGAAATATAAATTTACTGCAGCCGACAGGTTTATCCGCTATGTGCAGTTAGATACACAAAGTGATCCGCTTGCAGAATCACATCCCACCACTGAAAAGCAAAAAGAACTCAGCAGGATTTTAGAAAAAGAGTTGAAGCAGATCGGAATAACCGATGCCCGCATGGATGCATGGGGATATGTATATGCTACCATCCCGTCCAACAGTACGAAAAATGTACCGGTAATTTGTTTTTGTTCGCATGTTGACACGGCGCCTGACTGCAGCGGAGCAGAAGTGAAACCGGTCATCCACAATAATTACCAGGGTCATGACATTATTTTGCCTGATGATCCTTCACAGGTGCTGCGCATGAGTGATTATCCTTATTTGGAAAGCAAGATTGGTGAGGATATTATCACTGCTTCCGGAACTACTTTGCTGGGCGCCGATGATAAATCCGGTGTAGCTGCGATCATGGATTTTACCAATTTCCTGGTAGCTCATCCCTCGATAAAACACGGGGAAATAAAAATTCTGTTCACTCCGGATGAAGAAGTTGGCAAAGGGACCGCGAAAGTGGACATGAAGAAAATTGGAGTTGACGCATCACCGGGCGCCGGGCAGGTTTTCGGATATACTTTAGATGGTGGTGATGCCGGATCTCTGGAAATTGAGACATTCAGTGCCGATGCGGTACAGGTGGTCATTCATGGTGTAAGCGCTCATCCCGGATATGCAAAAGGGAAAATGGTAAATGCATTAAAGATAGCGGGGGAGATACTGGCGGGATTACCGAAAGACCGGTTGTCTCCTGAGTCCACTGAGGGCCGCCGCGGATTTATTCATCCTGTTCGTGTGAATGGCATTGCTGAAAAGTGCACTATTGATTTTATCATCCGTGATTTTGAAACAGCAGGATTAAAAAAGAAAGAAGATTTCCTGCGTACGCAGATAGAAGAGTTAATACGTACGTATCATAAAGCGTCATTTGAATTTACAGTAACCGAACAATATCGCAATATGAAAGAAGTGCTGGATCAGTATCCGCATGTGGTGGAATATGCCAAAGAAGCAATTGCAAGAGCAGGCCTGGAGCTGAAAATGGAAAGTGTACGGGGAGGAACGGATGGCAGCCGGCTTTCATTTATGGGCCTGCCCTGCCCGAACCTGTTTACCGGAATGCAGGGAATTCATTCCAGGCTGGAGTTCATCAGCATTCAGGATATTAATAAAGCTGTGGAGACAATGGTACACCTGGTGATGATATGGGAAGAGAAGTCATGAGTAATGACAAATTCTTCATTGTATAAATAATTTAAAAAAACAGTTATGCAAAATGTTTTTACCCAGTATTGGTGGATATTTGTAGTACTCATCTTATTACCCGGATTATTTTTTACGATCAACCAGGGATTTATTGGCGTGATCACTATGTTCGGGAAATACCGCCGTGTAGCCAGGCCGGGATTGAATTTAAAGATTCCCTTTTTTGAAAATGTCTTCCGGAAAATATCTTATCAGAACCGGTCTGTTGAGCTGGAATTCCAGGCGATCACTTCCGACCAGGCCAATGTTTATTTCAAGTCCATGTTGTTGTATTCTGTTTTTGATCAGCAGGAAGAAACGATAAAGAAAGTGGCTTTCAAATTTGTAAGTGATAAGGACATGATGCAGGCATTGATACGCACTATTGAAGGAAGTATTCGTGCTTTTGTTGCTTCAAAAAAACAAGCAGAAATACTGGGACTCAGAAAAGAGATCGTGGAATATGTGAAAGAAGGAGTGGATCATGTGCTGGCAGACTGGGGCTATCATTTGCAGGACCTGCAGATCAATGATATCACTTTCGATAAAGTAATTCTCGATTCCATGAGTAAGGTGGTGGCATCGAATAATCTGAAAGCTGCTGCTGAAAACGAAGGCCAGGCAATGCTGATCACCAAGACAAAAGCTGCCGAAGCAGAAGGGAATGCCATCAAGATTTCTGCCGAAGCAGAAAAAGAAGCAGCAAGATTGCGGGGCCAGGGTGTTGCTTTATTCCGCCAGGAAGTAGCAAGAGGCATGACCGAAGCGGCCGAACAAATGAAACAGGCAAACCTTGACACCAATGTCATTTTATTCAGCATGTGGACAGAAGCAATAAAGAATTTTGCAGAATACGGAAGAGGGAATGTGATCTTTCTCGATGGCAGCGCCGAAGGAATGGAAGCCACCATGAAGCAAATACAGGCATTGATGGTAAAACAGGCCGGCACCACTGCACCCCCAAAATGATTTTTATAAAAGCTGTTAAAAAAAACTGAAACTTGAATGCTTTGCACAACGGGGCATTCTTTTTTTCGTTCATTCATACATTGTTGAAAAACAGAACCCCTTTTTTTGGCCTGATACACTACATTTGCGCACATAAAGACGAAAAATATGTTTCACTTATTACAGATCGTTGATACAGTCAGTAAAACTTTGCAGAATACTTCCGGCAGTACCGGGGGAGAACCTTTAAGTTTTTTTGATCTCATTGTGATGGGCGGCTGGGTTATGGTTCCTTTGGGGCTGATGCTGTTGCTGGCAGTTTATTTTTTTGCTGAACGTTATATAGCCATCCGGCACGTTTCCAAGCTCGATAGCAATTTTATGAATATTATCCGTGATCATATTGTGAGCGGAAATGTGGTAGCCGCAAGGAGTTTCGCAAAGAATACCAACAATCCTGTTGCACATATCATTGATAAGGGAATACAACGGATCGGTAAGCCGATTGACAGTATTGAAAAGAGCATGGATAATGTGGGACAACTGGAGATGTACAACATGGAGAAAAACCTTGCGGTACTTTCTTTTGTTTCCAAAGCTGCCCCGATCTTTGGGTTCGTGGGAACCCTGATCGGTCTGATGCAATTATTTTCGGATATCCACCGGGCAAATGAAGTAGAGATCGGAGTGATATCGCAGGGTATTTACACAAAGCTGATCACTTCCATTTCAGGTTTGGTGATTGGTCTGATCGCTTACCTGGGTTACAGTTATCTTAATACACAGGTGGATAAGGCTGCCAATAAGATGGAAGCAGCCGCAGCTGATTTTCTTGACGTATTGCAGGAGCCTACCCGGTAATAATATAAATAAGAAGATGAATGAAGTTTAGAAAAAGAAATAGAGATCAGTCGGAGGTTTTTACAGATTCATTGAATGATATTTTATTCATTCTTTTGATGTTCTTCCTGATTACGACCACTATGGCGAATCCCAATGTTGTGCGGGTGGGTTTGCCCAGGGGAACGAAGGATACCAAAGCAAAGCAGAATATAGTGGTCAGCATTGATAAAAATCAGAATTATTTTCTGGGGCAGAAAATGATTGATAAAAACAGTGTTGATTCATTTCTTAGCGCTGAAATAAGGAAAATGAAAGCTGTTGTGGACACGCCCACAGTTGTGATCAATGCAGATACTACCGCTTTCTACGGAGAAGTATTCCGTATCATGCGGATTGCGAAACGGGATACTGCCAAAGTAGTGGCTAATGTAAAATAGGAGGATTTTTATTTTATGCTCCGTAAATTGCTTTGATCATCCGGTCTTTTCCCTGCATGTCTTTTTTCAGAACCGCTCTGTAATTGTTGGATCGGAATAAGTTCAGAACTTTTTCACCAAGATCTTCATGGATCTCCACGTAAACCGCACCGTGCGCATTTAAATTCTTTTTTCCGAAACCGGCTATGGCGTTATAAAAAACCAGGGAGTCATTATCTGGTACAAATAAGGCAGAGGAAGGTTCATAATTCAATACATTTGGCTGCATCTGAGCTTTATCTTTCTCAGGAACATAAGGAGGATTGCTTACAATTATGTCAAAAGAAGGAAGCTTGCTTCGTTCTTCTTCATTTAAAAAATTTAATTGCCTGAAAATTATTTCTGCACCTGATGTTTCTGCATTATGCTGTGCAACATGTAATGCATCTTCACGCACATCGCAAGCCCATACTTCAGCTTTCCGGAGTTTTTTTTTCAGGAATACCGAAATGCAGCCGCTGCCGCACCCCATATCAAGTAAAGTGAGTTCACGTATCGGGAATTTGCAATCGGAAATGATCCAATCCACCAGCTCTTCTGTTTCTGGCCTTGGGATCAATACATTTTTGTCAACATAAAATTTCAATCCGCCGAACCAGGCTTCATTTAAAACATATTGAACCGGTTCGTGCTTTATCAATCGTTGAAGCCATTGATACAACTGCTCTTCCTGTTCTTTGTTTAGCTCTTTCTCTTTATGAATGATCCTTTCTGTTTTTTTTGTGCCGGTAAGTTTTTCAATGATCATTTCAGCCATGGCCGATGATTCCCTTTCTTCATAGATCTTTTTTAATTGCTGGTATATGAATCTTGATGCCTGCTGTACCGTCATGAGGGCAAACATAACTCTTTTAACTTTGCCAGGATGATGCCGGGTTATTATCATACTATAGAAAAGCCTGCGGTGGCGGAATTTAAAGACCGGGGAAGCAAATTCATTGCCTATGCTTTTCCTGTTGAAACTGTTCAGGATTTTAAAGAAAAAATAGCAGCAATCAGGAAAGAACATCCAAAAGCATCACATCATTGCTTTGCATATCGGCTGGGTACGGATGGTAATTCCTTTCGCAGCAGCGATGATGGTGAACCTTCAGGAACTGCAGGAAAACCGATCCTGGGGCAGATTGACAGCAAACAGGTCACCAATATACTGGTCATTGTGGTCCGTTATTTCGGAGGAACATTGTTGGGTGTGCCGGGGCTGATCAATGCATATAAGACTGCTGCTGCACTTGCCTTACAGCTCACACCGGCAGTTTATAAACCCGTAATGATCCGGTATAATTTGCAATTTGACTATACACAAATGAATGAAGTGATGAAGGTTATCAAACAGTCGGGAATTGAGGTATTGAAACAAGACATGCAAATGTTCTGCACCATGGAAATCGGAATTCCAAAATTCCGGTTGGAAGAGGTTTTGTTCAGGTTGAAAGAAGTGAAAGGAGTGGAACTAAAGCTTTTTGAATCGAAATAATTTTTTACGGGTGATTCAAAGAAAAGTTTACAAAAATCCTGAACTTACTACGAGCTCTTTATTGCCTGCAGTATAAGAATAAAAACCTTCACCGCTTTTTACTCCAAGTTTTCCTGCAGTGACCATGTTGACCAACAAAGGACAGGGAGCATATTTGGGGTTTCCGAAGCCATCATGTAAAACATGTAAGATGGACAGGCATACGTCCAGGCCAATGAAGTCGGCCAGTTGCAATGGTCCCATAGGATGTGCCATACCCAGTTTCATCACCGTATCAATTTCCTGAACGCCTGCTATTCCTTCATACAAGCTATAAATGGCTTCGTTGATCATGGGCATCAGGATGCGGTTGGCAATGAAACCGGGATAATCGTTTACCACGCAGGGAATTTTTCCAAGCTGCCTGCTCAGTGCAACCACGGTTTCGGTCACTTCTTTTTTTGTAGCATAACCATTGATCACTTCTACAAGTTTCATTACCGGCACTGGATTCATAAAGTGCATTCCTATTACTTTATCTGCTCTTCCGGTTGCAGATGCAATTTTGGTTATTGAAATAGAAGATGTGTTGCTTGCAAGAATTGCATTAGCGGGAGCATACCTGTCCAGGTCTTCAAATATCTTAAGTTTTAATTCAGTATTCTCTGTTGCAGCTTCTACTACCAGTTCTGCATTTTTAACTCCTTCATGCAACCGGGATTCGGTTGTGATATTTTTCAACGCTGCTTTTTTTTGTTCTTCAGTGGCGGCACCTTTTGCGATCTGCCGGTCCAAGTTCTTGCTGATATTCATTATCGCCTTGTCCAGTTGTGCAGGAGACACATCCACCAGCATTACTTTAAAGCCGTTTTGTGCAAATACATGAGCGATGCCGTTGCCCATAGTTCCGGCGCCTATTACGGAAACACTTCCGGTTATTGCCATTATTACTGTAGTTTTCCTTCGCCGCTAAAAGGGTGCCCGAAATTCCATTCAGGGTGAAGAGTTAGAAAATAAAATTTTACTTACAAATGTAAGGCGTTCCGTTTTTATTTGCGGAGAGCGAACCGGGCGATGAACGGAGCGTCGCAACGGACGATGATAGTAGTAATGCAGCTGGTAACAGAAACGATTCACTGGTTATGCAAACCCTTCAGATAAGCAGGATGGATCCGGTATTAACTCAATTTCCTGATTCAACTTTGGGATGACTCCGGCTACTGCAAAATGCCGGGGCATTACTGTTTTTTGAAATCACCACGTTTCCATGCCTGGATGAACTCAGCCCATGCTGCAGGACTGAAAATATTCATTGGAGGTGTTTGCCCGTAATAATAAGCCTGGTTTGCCATTTTCTGAAACTGGCGTGATGCTGCTTCGTTGCCGCTGGTCGGCAGTGTTTGCATCAGGATCTTCCTTTTGGCAGCGTCAGTGTTTTTTCTTGCAATTTCAATGTCATCATCAGGCACCTGGGTATTGACAAAATCCCTGGCGAATTCTGCAGCTGAAGGCCTTGGCCGGATGATCGTAGCAGGCAGGTAAACCGTATCTGCCACCATAAGTTGGACAATGCTGTATTGATTGCCTGTAAGGTTACGGGGAATGGTGATCGTTTTTGGTTTGTAGCTAACATGGCTGAACTCTACCTGGTCACCTTTCAGCACCACTATGGAAAAGACACCCTGGTTGTTTGTAATAGTTCCGCGATTTTGACCTTTGACCATTACACTGACAGCTGGAATACCACGTAGGCTGTCTGCTGTCATGATAACTCCGTATAACTGAACTACCGAATCCCTTGCTGCCTCAAATTGGGCATGTGCGGCTGAAGGCAATAGTAAAGCAGCAATAATTATATATTGTACAATTTTCTTCACGGCATAAAAATAACGACAAGTTGCCTAAATCGTAAAACAAATTAGCTGCTGCAATGGTAACTTTGAATACCCAGATTTTTTTTTAACATAAACTTTGAAAATGACAGAGGAGATAATACTGAAGGCTTTAAGTAATGTGCAGGATCCGGACTTTCATAAAGATATTGTTACCTTAAATATGGTAAAAGATATTCATATTGATGGAAACAAAATTTCTTTTACAGTTGTACTGACAACGCCTGCCTGCCCTTTGAAAGAAACGTTCAGAAAAAATTGTACAGATGCGATCAGAACCTATGTGAACCCGGATGCTGAAGTAGGGATACAATTTGATGCAAATACAACTTCAAAGAGAACCGACAATAAAGCGCTGCTGCCGGGAGTAAAAAATATCATAGCTGTGGTGAGTGGTAAAGGTGGTGTGGGGAAATCAACGGTTGCTGCCAATCTTGCCCTGGCATTGGCACAAGGCAATGCAAAAGTCGGCTTGATGGATGCTGATATTTACGGGCCCAGCGTTCCGATCATGTTTGGTGTTCGCGGGCAAAAACCCGGGATGGTGGATGTAGGAAGTTCAAAACCGATGCTTGCTCCGCTGGAAAGATACGGTATCAGGTTGATGAGTATCGGTTTATTGGTTGATGAAAGGAATGCAGTGGTATGGAGAGGACCGATGGTGAGCAGTGCAATAAGGCAATTTGTTAGTGATGTATATTGGGGAGAACTGGATTACCTGGTAGTGGACATGCCTCCGGGAACGGGAGATATACATTTAACACTGGTACAAACTGTGCCTGTGACGGGTGTGATCATTGTTACTACTCCTCAGGATGTAGCATTGGCTGATGCAAAGAAGGGTATCGCCATGTTTATGCAGGCACAGATCAACGTGCCGGTGATCGGGCTGGTAGAGAACATGAGTTATTTCACTCCGGCAGAGCTGCCTGAAAATAAATATTATATTTTTGGAAAAGAAGGCGGGAAAAAACTGGCGGCAGAATATGATATTCCATTCCTGGGCCAGATACCACTGGTGAAAAGTATTTGCGATGGAGGTGATGCCGGTGTGCCGGTGATGATGAGCGATGATATGATCAGCAGGAAAGCTTTTGAAGAATTTGCTGCCAATGCCACAAGGAGTATCGCCATCCGCAATGCCAACATGGATGGGACAAAAATTGTAGAGATCACAGAATACAGGAGGCATTAATACTTCAATTAAGAACATGGATCTTTCGCTGAAAGAAAAGTTTGCAGTTGTTTGCGGCAGCACTCAGGGGATGGGACTGGCAATTGCCAGGGAACTCGCATTGCTGGGAGCAAACTGCACCCTGATGGCAAGGAATGAGTCTTCATTGAAAACTGTTGTGAAAGAACTGGATGTTTCCTACGGCCAAGTGCACAACTATCTTGTAGCTGATTTCAGTAAACCGGAAGAAGTAAGAAAAGCAATCAGGTCTCATATAAAAGATCACCCTGTACATATTCTCATCAACAATACGGGAGGCCCTCCTGCAGGCGCTGCATCGGATGTGTCAGAGGCCGATTTTCTGAAAGCGTTGGAGCAACATTTGTTTTGCAACAATATCCTGGCACAGGCAACAATACCTTCTATGAAAAAAGCCGGGTACGGCAGGATCATCAATATCATATCTTCTTCCGTAAAGATTCCGATTCATAACCTGATGGTGTCCAACACCACCAGGGCTGCAGTTGCATCCTGGGCAAAGACACTTTCCAATGAAGTAGGCCAATTCAATATTACAGTGAACAGCATTTTGCCGGGATTTATTTATACCGGCCGCCTGAAGCAACTCATCGAAGTAAATGCAAAAAGAAGGAACACAACCGAAGAAAAGATCAAAGAGGAAATGGTCAGCACCATTCCCATGAAACGATTTGGCGATCCCTCCGAAGTGGCATCCGTAGTTGCTTTTCTGGCATCACCTGCAGCTTCTTATGTCAATGGAGTAAGTATTTTAGTGGATGGCGGCAAGACAGGCACCATTTAAAAAGTTTTTCATTCAGAACTGTGGCGGTATAACAGAAATTGATTTTCCAAAAACTTTTACTTTCGGTTAAAGCTTCGGAAAATTTTATATTTGTGCCAATGACCCGTCAGCAACTTGTTGAACAGATCCATCAAAAACATTCTTACCTCTGCGTCGGATTGGATTCCGACATCAAAAAGATTCCCAAACATCTTCTTTCTTATGAAGATCCCGTTTATGAATTTAATAAGCAGATCATTGATGCTACCAAAGGCCACTGTGTAAGCTATAAGATCAACACTGCTTTTTATGAAGCAAGGGGAGTGAAAGGGTGGGAGACTTTGATGAAAACACAGGATTATATTCCTTCCACTCATTTCAGAATTGCAGATGCCAAACGGGGTGATATCGGGAATACCTCTTTACAATATGCCAGGGCATTTTTCGACCCGGGATCATCAGGAATGGATTTCGATGCCATCACCGTGGCGCCTTACATGGGAGAAGACAGCGTGAAGCCTTTTCTGGATTTTAAAAATAAATGGGCCATAGTACTCGGCCTTACTTCCAATCCGGGGGCAAAAGATTTTGAACTGCAGAAAACGGGAGAGGAGTTTTTATACGAGAAAGTTTTAAAGACAGTTGCTCACTGGGGCACAGCGGAAAACCTCATGTTTGTGATTGGCGCCACTCAACCGGAAGAATTTATCAACATCAGAAAGATCATTCCGGATCACTTTCTTTTGGTTCCGGGTGTCGGGGCACAGGGCGGCAGCCTGAAAGATATTTCTGAAAAGGCAATTATTCATGATTGCGGCCTCCTTGTGAATGTGAGCCGTTCCATCATTTATGCATCGGGTAAAGAGGATTTTGCAGAGAAGGCAGGAAAAATCGCAAAAGAATATCAGATGGAAATGAAAGAATATCTCAGAGGTTGAAAAGTTCATCACCCGAATAGATAACTTTTTGATCTTCCTTCCCTTTTTATTTCAGATTTAAGCGGAATGACACCGGACCGGGTTGCAGAAACTGTAACACCTCTATTCCCTTACCTTTGCTGCGTTAAATTACCGATTCATAATTTCAAATTTTAAACTTGCATGGCAGCCCGGACCGACCTATTTCAAAGCCCAGATTATTACCAGGTGGATGAATTGCTTACCGAAGAGCATAAACATATTCGTGAAGCGGTACGCAGTTATGTAAAAAAAGAAATTTCTCCCATTATTGAAGATTATGCACAGAGAGCTGAATTTCCCCAGCAGATCGTGAAGCAGCTTGGGGATCTGGGTTGTTTCGGCCCGACCATTCCGTTGGAATACGGTGGCGGCGGACTGGATTATATTTCTTACGGGTTGATGATGCAGGAACTGGAAAGAGGCGACAGCGGTGTTCGTTCAACTGCATCAGTGCAGGGTTCGCTGGTCATGTTTCCCATTTATGCATACGGAAGCGAAGAACAACGGAAAAAATATTTGCCTAAGCTTGCATCAGGTGAATGGCTGGGTTGTTTCGGATTGACGGAACCAAATCACGGCAGTGATCCTTCGCACATGCTTTCTCATTATAAAGACGCAGGCGATCATGTGGTATTGAACGGGGCAAAAATGTGGATCAGTAATGCTCCTTATTCACAGGTGGCTGTAGTCTGGGCAAAAAATGAACAAGGTGAAATTCAAGGACTGGTACTGGAAAGGGGAATGGAAGGATTTTCCACACCCACTACTCATGGTAAATGGAGCCTGAGAGCTTCAGCTACCGGTGAGCTGGTCTTTGATAATGTGAAAGTGCCGAAAGAAAATATTCTGCCGAATATAAAAGGATTAAAGGGGCCATTGAGTTGTTTGACGAAAGCCCGTTATGGTATTGCATGGGGCGTGATCGGCGCAGCCATGGATTGTTATGATACGGCGCTGCGTTATTCAAAAGAAAGGATACAGTTTGAGAAGCCGATCGGGTCGTTTCAGTTGCAGCAAAAGAAACTGGCGGAAATGATCACCGAGATCACCAAAGCACAATTACTGAACTGGCGCCTGGGCTCATTGATGAACGAAAACAGGGCAACACCTGCACAGGTGAGCATGGCAAAAAGGAATTCCTGCGAAATAGCCGCCAATATTTGCCGGGATGCAAGACAGATGCTCGGTGGCATGGGCATTACGGGTGAATATCCCGTGATGCGCCACATGATGAACCTGGAAAGTGTGATCACTTATGAAGGCACTCACGATATCCATCTGCTTATAACAGGAATGGATATAACCGGAATTAATGCATTTAAATAAAACTTCGCACCGGAGGCGCCGGAGGCAACATGAAAATTTTTCTTATAGGATTTATGGGCTCCGGGAAGTCATATTGCGGCAGGCTGCTCAGCGAAAAATTGAAAATTCCGTTTTTTGACCTCGATGAGCAGGTAGTATCCAGGGAAGGGAAAGCTATCACAGAAATTTTTGCTTCGGAAGGTGAAGAATATTTCCGCCTCAGCGAAAAAGAAATTTTATACGATATTACCGGGCTCAATGAAAACTTTGTGATGGCTTGTGGCGGTGGCACTCCCTGTTATTTTAATAATATTGAGTTCATGAATAACACAGGCACCACGGTTTGGATCAATACTCCGGTGGATACGTTATACGAGAGGTTGATCCATGATAAAAATCACCGCCCGCTGATCAGCAAATTATCGGATGAACAGTTGAAAGCCTATATCAAAAAAAAATTTGCAGACAGAAAAATTTATTATGAGCAGGCTTCCGTTATCATCGATGATGAGCCGTTGAAACTTGACGCTTTGGTAAAAAAGATATTTCATGTATAAACCTTTTTTAGTATCAGGTGCAATTTTGGGATTGCTTTCGGTAGGATTAGGAGCATTTGGTGCTCATTCATTACAGGATATTGTTACCAATGGAAAATTATTGCATGGTTTTCAAACCGGGGTTCAATACCAGATGTACCATGCTTTGGCTTTGCTGGCAACCGGGATCTTGTTTGAAAAATATCCCGGCAACCTTATCCGTTGGGCGGGCAGACTGTTTATTTCTGGGGTCATCCTTTTTTCAGGATCGCTTTATTTTCTTGCTGCGCTGAACGGGAAAGAGGAAAACCTTGTGAAAATCATTGGGCCTGTTACTCCTTCAGGAGGCGTATTATTAATAGCAGGATGGTTGCTCCTGTTAATTTCTCTTCTGAAAAATAAAAGCTCAGAGAGGTAGAAAAAAGGTAACGGTAGTGCCGTTATTGTTTTCTATTTTAAAAGAGCCTCCGATACTCTCCATTCTTTTTGCCATATTCTTTAATCCGTTTCCGAATTGCCTGGTCTGTGCCGGTTCAATTCCGCTGCCATTATCACGGATAATGAATTTCAGGTCCGGTTCTGAGGTAATATCGATGGTTACTTTTGTTGCTCCCGAGTGTTTCAGTACATTATTTAGCGCTTCTTTTACTGATAAAAAAATATTCCGCCGCCTGGCTCCCGGCATTTCGTTGTTTTGAATTGCAGCAGGAATGTTTACTGTGCAATCAATTGGAGTGCCTTCAAAATATTCCAGGGCATAGGTCCTGATGTAATAGATCAGGTTGTCCAGTGTGTCATTGCCGCTGTTCATCGTCCAGATGATCGTATTCATTTTGTTGAGTACCTCATTGGCCGAATCTGATATTTTTTCAATTTCAGCAGGCGCTTGATCTTTCATTTTATCCAGTGCTATTTCACTCATTAGCCTTATGACGGTCATGCCGGACCCGAGTTCATCGTGCATATCGGCAGAAATTCGATTACGCTCTTCCTGCTGGGCTTTTAATATTGCCAGTTCTTTTTCATATTCCATTACTTTGTTTTCTGCGATCAGCCTCTCTTTTTCTTTTGTTTCACTGATCAGTTGTTGTTTGTTTTTGTAGTTCAATCCCATGAGGAAAAATAAGAGTTCCAGCCAGAGCCCTATTTCATAATAAAAAAGCCCTGAGATAAAAATCCCCAGATTATAAAGGATCAGGCTATTAAAGAAAAAAATCGTGGACTGCGAGATGAGCGAAAAAATGAGCAGGCAAAGGTTGCCCCAGAACATATACCATAACAGGCGGTCTTGCCTGTTCCTGAAACTGTAAACGAGAAAGACCACTACCATGAGAAGCAATAGCATCTTTGACAGGTTCTCCGTTTTGTTTTGAAGGGAAAAATTATTGGTGAAAAAGTAAGCAAAACTATACAGCAGCAGGGCAAAGACAACCATTGCAATGCACCAGTTGTATAAATAATAAAGGAACCGGTGCCTGGTTTTGGTTTCCAGGAATTTCTTCATGAAGATCATGTAAAAGATGATGCCTGCTCCCTGCATTATAAAGTCCAGGTATCCATCGAGGAAAAAATTGAATGAGCTTGTTTTTATGCCCAACGCTGATTTTAAGAAAAGCATGAAGCCTGTAAAAAAAGCATAGCCTGCATAAAATAAAAATTCGTTGTTGGGGCTCTGCAGATAGTTGGCCAGTGAAAAAAAGATCATCATCAGCAACAGGCCGCTGAAAATATATGTGAAAATGGATTCTGTGCGGTTATTGGTACTGAGCAGTGACAGGTACGAATTGATATACCCGTATTGTATCAGCTTTGGGTGCAGTGAATTGGTATAAGTTTTCAGTGGCAGCAGTTCTGCCAGTATTGTTACTGAATCATGCGCTTTAAGGGTGATTTTCCTGAAGGAGAGTTCATTGTTTCCTTCCGGTAAGATAACAGGCATTTCGCTCAGCCTGTTCTCATTGATTTGATATAGCCTGATTTCAGGAAAAAAAATACCGGGATAAAACCACACGGAAGAGGATGAGTCAGATGAATTGCAGATACGGAATTTCAATAACAGTTTTTTGGTGACAAATTTGTCAGGAGTGTGGTTTTCTGAATAAAGGCGGGGTATAAATTGTAAAGAAGAAATTTCTTTTTCAAGAGAACCGGTTTTCTCCATGGAGGCATAGGAAATATCTTTTTCAATAAGATATTTTACCAGCCGCATTTTGCTGATATCTGTACAGCCTGTGTCAGCATTTTCCTGGCTCAGTGCAAAACCCGGGGCACCGATTGTGCCGGCTAATAAAAAAAGCAGAACGATGAATCCGGAATTTCTCATACAGATCCTGGTAATGGTACTCAAATGTACTGCATAGCCTTTGTTTTATTCAATAAAAATGAAGATTCATCTGATCCTGTTAAATTGGCCGTAAAACAGTAAAACACTGATTTCAAACTATAGTATCTTTGTTGATATGGCGACGAAGAGGAAAAAGACTTCTAAAAAGAGTCCTAAGAAAAAACCAAACACCGGCTATCCGGCATCATTGAAAGCTGATAAAACGGAAAAGCTGAAATGGAAACAGATCATCCGGGATGAACGCACCTGGAAGATTATAGGATCCTTTTCCATTGTTGCAGCTCTTTTCCTCCTGATTGCATTCATATCTTATTTCTTTACCTGGAAAGAAGACCAGAACGAAGTATTTCATGCAGGCTTTTCCATCCTTTTTGACAACAGTGTGCAGGTACATAATTTGCTTGGCCGGCTGGGCGCATTGAGTTCACATTTTTTTATTTATAAATGTTTTGGCATTGCTTCATTACTGATCTGCACTTTCTTTTTTGTGGCAGGGGTGAATTTATTATTCAGCCGGAAGGTTTTTTCAGTAAGACGGAACCTGAAATATGTCACGCTTGGTTTATTGGTACTTTCTGTTACACTGCATTTTGTTTTATCCGGCCTCGGAAGTTTCCCTTATGGCGGAGGTGTTGGGAAAATGGTGAGTGACTGGATGGTGGGCATTTTGGGAACTATCGGAACAGCGGCTGTACTGGTCATTCTATGGCTGGCTTATTTTATCTGGCAGTTTAATCCGGCATTTAACCTGCCGAAGATGAGAAAAGAGCCGGTATTGGAAATTGAAGAAGAAGCCTTGCCGGAAGGCGATGAAAAAATAATGCAGGAAGAAAATACAGAAGTAAATCCGGTTGCAGGTGGAAAAACCATTAATGACCTGTATGCCGGAACTGATCCCGGAAATCAAACTCCGGGTTTAATGAAGCGGGGGAGTGGTCCGGAAGTTTCTAACCGTCATGATAATTCTTTGCCGGAATTAAAGCTGATAGAAAAGGATGAGCTTACCCCGGAAGAGATAGACAATATGGAAGCGCAACAACCTACAGTGGAAAAAGAAATTGTAAAAGAAGTGCTTCACCAGAACGATCTCAACGAAGAACCGGAGCTTCCAATTCCAGGAAAAGGAAAACGGAAAAATGAGGAGGAGAACGAGCCTGGTGAATTGGAACTGGAGATCAAAACCGGGGCAGATCAAAACGAAAAAGAGAAGACCTATGAAAATCTTCCTCCTTACGAACCTACACTTGACCTGAGGGATTATAAATATCCTACGCTTGGTTTACTGGACACTCACGGAAGTGAAAAAATCGTGCAGGATGCCAATGAACTGGAGAACAACAAAAACCAGATCATTGCTACACTGCGCAATTACGATATCGAGATACAGAAGATCAGCGCCACTGTAGGCCCTACTGTTACGCTGTATGAGATTGTGCCGGCAGCAGGTGTCAGGATCTCAAGAATAAAAAATCTTGAAGATGATATTGCTTTGAGTCTTGCGGCATTAGGTATCCGCATCATTGCACCTATACCGGGAAAAGGAACCATCGGTATTGAAGTGCCCAATGTAAAGAAATCGCTGGTGAGCATGAGAACTTTACTGTCATCGGAAAAATTTCAGCATAACAATTACAGTTTGCCAATTGCATTGGGAAAAAAGATTGACAATGATAATTACATCGTTGATCTTACCTCCATGCCTCACCTGCTGATGGCAGGTGCTACCGGTCAGGGAAAATCAGTTGGTATCAATGCTATCCTTGTTTCCCTGTTATATAAAAAGCATCCTTCCCAGTTGAAGTTTGTTCTCATTGATCCCAAAAAAGTTGAGTTGAATATTTACCGGCATATTGAAAAGCATTTTTTAGCGAAGCTTCCCGGCGAAGAAGAAGCGATCATTACGGACACCAAAAAAGTTGTTTATACGCTAAATGCTCTGTGCATCGAGATGGATAACCGGTACGACCTGCTGAAAGAAGCCGGCGCCAGGAATATAAAAGAATACAATGAAAAATTTATTAAGCGCCGGCTGAATCCCCAGAAAGGACATCAGTACCTTCCGTTCATAGTACTGGTGATAGATGAATTTGCAGATCTTATTATGTCTGCGGGAAAAGAAATTGAATTACCGATTGCAAGACTTGCACAATTGGCAAGAGCGGTAGGCCTTCACCTGATCATTGCTACGCAACGGCCCAGTGTAAATATTATCACCGGTACCATCAAAGCGAATTTCCCCTGCCGAATTGCATTCAAAGTGACTTCAAAGATAGATTCCCGCACTATCCTGGATACGGGAGGGGCTGATCAGCTGATCGGTAAAGGAGATATGCTGATCTCATTTCATGGAGAAATCACCCGGCTGCAATGTGTGTTTGTGGATACGCCGGAGGTAGAACGGGTTGTTGAATTTATTGGTGAACAACGGGGTTATCCCCAGGCATTTTTGTTGCCGGAATATGTTGATGAAAAAGAACTGGAAGGTAAAGAATTTGATTTATCAGATCGTGACCCGCTGTTTGAGGATGCTGCACGCCTGATTGTGAGCAGTGGGATCGGCTCCACCTCATTATTGCAACGCCGTATGAAACTTGGTTATAACAGGGCAGGCCGGCTAATGGATCAATTAGAAGCAGCAGGAATTGTGGGTCCAAGCCAGGGTAGTAAAGCCCGTGATGTATTAATAAAGACCGAAATGGATCTGCAACAGCATTTAGGAGCATTAGGTTAGAATTCTATTAATAAATGCCATATTTGCAACCACCCGGTGCATAAATCTGTCCTATTTTTTCAATTAGATTATCTTTGCCCGCTGGTAATTAAAAAGAATTATCGTCTCAGAAAAAATAATGATGAAGAATTTTTATTTGTTAAGCCTTTTAATGGCCTTTGGAGTAATTGCAGGTGCACAAAAAAATGATCCTGAAGCCAAGAAAATACTGGATGGAGTAAGTACAAAGTTCAAATCCTTTAAAACGGTTCAGGCTTCATTTACTTACAGTGTGGAAAATGCTGACGGCAAGTCCTTGTCCACCAAGAAAGGAACCGTAAGTATGAAAGGAACAAAATACAGGGTTAGTTTTAACGGGCAGGAAATTTATTGTGATGGCACCACGGTGTGGAATTATGACAAGTTATCCAATGAAGTAACCGTCAGTAAATTGGATGCGGCCAGCGGTACGATCACTCCTCAGAAATTGTTCACCAATTTTTACGACAAAGATTTTTTATATACATTAAACGGAACAAAAAAACTGGGTAATAAAACTTTGCAGGAGATACAGATGACACCGACCGACAAAGGAAAGCCTTTTCATACAGTATATCTGCTTGTTGATAAAAATTCAAAGACAATTTATAGTACCAAAGTGCTGGAAAAAACCGGGGATCGTTATAGTTATACAGTGAACAGCCTGAAATCCAATCAGCCAATGGATGATAAACTGTTTGTCTTTGATAAAAGTAAATACCCCGGAGTGGAAGTAGTGGATCTTCAGTGATCGTTCACACTAACGCTTTACGTATCCGGATTAATTTTTCTAACAAGCTTTCCAGCAGATCCAGCCGAAGCATATTGGCGCCATCGCTTAAAGCCCTGGATGGTTCGGGGTGTGTTTCAATGAAAATTCCGTCAGCACCGGCAGCTATTGCTGCTTTGGCAATAGTTCCAATCATTTGTGGGTTACCTCCCGTGATCCCGGAAGCCTGATTAGGTTGTTGCAGCGAATGAGTCACATCCATCACCACCGGCACTCCGCTGGATTGCATGATGGGAATATTCCGGTAGTCCACCACAAGATCCTGGTAACCGAATGTAGTACCTCTTTCTGTAAGCATCACTTTTTTATTTCCGGCATTATAAATCTTATCTACGGCAAATTTCATCGCTTCACCACTTACAAACTGGCCCTTTTTTACATTCACGATCTTTCCTGTTTTTGCTGCTGCGATCAATAATTCTGTTTGCCGGCACAGGAACGCCGGGATCTGCAATACATCTACATAACTTGCAGCCATCACTGCTTCCGGTTCGGAATGTATATCTGTAATAACCGGTAATGCATATTTTTCTGAGATGGCCTTTAATAATTTCAGCGCTGCTTCATCACCAATGCCGGTAAAGGATGTGCTGCTGGTCCTGTTGGCTTTTTTATAGGAAGATTTGAAAAGGTAAGGGATGCCTAATTTTTTACAACTGGCAGAAATGTTACCGGCAACTTCTGCCAGCAGTGCTTCGTTTTCAACCACGCAGGGACCTGCAATCAGGAAAAAATTTTTTTCATCATATTGTTGACCGGCAAAAAGGTCTTTAAGAAATTGATCCATGCAGCAAAGATAAATTCAAAGATCGAAGTTAGCAGATCGGAGTTATGAGGCTGCTGACCTGGCCCCGGGTTGTAATCGTTGGGCATTTTCATGTATTTTGCATCTGAAATTTATTTAATCCGGCACTTGTCTCTTGAATCCTGAATCTTTAACATCATTATGATAAAAGAAAAAATTCTTGTAATCGGCGCTTCCGGCCAAATAGGAGTGGAGCTGACCCTTGCTCTCCGGAAAATTTACGGAAACAGCAACGTGGTGGCTTCTGACCTCCGGGAAGAAAATGAATTGCTGAAAGGCTCCGGGCCTTATGTGAGCCTCGATGTGATGAACAGGGAAATGCTGCACGTACAGGTGATCCGGCAGAATGTGACACAGATCTATCTGCTGGCAGCGATCCTTTCGGCAACCGGTGAAAAAAACCCGAATCTTGCCTGGCACCTGAACATGCAGGGATTATTGAATGTGCTGGAGCTGGCCCGTGAAGAAAAACTGCATAAAGTGTACTGGCCTTCTTCCATTGCGGTATTTGGCCCCACATCACCTAAAAAGAATTGCCCGCAGCAAACGATTATTGAACCTACCACAGTGTATGGCATCAGTAAATATGCCGGTGAATTCTGGTGTAATTATTACCATCATCGTTATGGCGTAGATATAAGAAGCCTGCGTTATCCCGGGCTGATCTCTTACAAATCCGCTCCCGGCGGAGGCACTACGGATTATGCCGTGGAAATTTTTCATGAAGCATTGGAGCATAAGAAATATGAATGTTTCTTAAAGGAAGACACTTACCTGCCGATGATGTACATGCCCGATGCCATCCGTGCCACCATTGAACTGATGGAAGCGCCTTCGGATAAGATTTCTATCCGTACTTCCTATAATTTATCGGGAATGAGTTTTTCTCCCAAAGAGATCACATCAGAAATAAGAAAACATATTCCGGGATTTGCCATTTCATATAAACCTGATTACCGCCAGGCTATTGCAGACAGCTGGCCTCAAAGTATTGATGACTCCGTGGCCCGCCGGGATTGGCAATGGAAAGAAGAATTCGGCCTTGCTGCCATGACTTCTGATATGCTGGCAAATTTGAAATAACGAACAGGGTTGATGCAGTATAAAACCACGCCATAAGAAATAAATCTTTGTAATCGGCTGTTTTGTAAAACTGAGTTGCGATCGTAATTTATTTTATCCACGAAAACTCTTTGATGGAAGTGTTGTTTTTCAGTTCATTCATTAAGGCATCAATTTCACTTTGGCCTATATTTTCAAATTTTACCTGGAAGATGAGTTCGCCGTCATTTTTCTCCAGTGAGAATGTCTCCACCTTTACTTCATCCTTGCTTAAAAGATTTTTCAGTAATTCGATATTGGCTACATTGGAATCGGTTGTGATTCTTAATGTCCTTCTTCTGAACTTTTTTGAATAGTTGTATTCCAGCGGATGCAAAGCCCAAAGTATGATCAATGCTATTACGGTTGTGGCGCTGGCTGCAAAATACATTCCGCCGCCTGTTGCAAGCCCGATAGCAGCAACGGTCCATAAGCCTGCAGCAGTGGTAAGACCGTGAACAGTTCCCTGCTTCGAAAACAGGATGGTACCTGCACCAATGAAACCTATACCGCTTACTACCTGTGCTGCTATCCTTGAAGGATCCAGTACTACGTTTTTTGATCCAAGAATATCAAAGAAAGCATAAGCAGACACGATCATGATCAGGCAGGAACCAACGCAAACCATCATGTGTGTTCTTAATCCTGCGGTCCAGTTTTTTCTTTCTCTTTCCAGGCCAATCAGTGCTCCGAATAGAGACGCTAATGCCAATCTTATTAATATTTCACTCCAGCTAAGCATTCTGTTTTGTTAATCATATTTTAACGAACACCGATCACGCCAATGTAATTTAACTGGCAGCTAAGTTGGAATGCATTAAGATGAAAACAATAGCTGCACATCAAATTTAGTAATAAGTTTCATTAGGGGTTTTCGTGTTTAACCTAAACCTTGAAAAAAAAGTTGCTGCCCGGGGATGAACATTTAAAATAAAAGTTTAACGTGAAGCAGAAAATCAACCTGTTCCTGATTAACAGGCTCGCCTTTTTCTCCCTGACAAAGCCTTTGTTGAAAAAGGGAGCAGGCGGGAGGCCATTAATAAAAAAACCTCCATAAAGTTTTTTTACAGAGGTTTCACCGGTTAAATCATTTTTTTATTATGCTTCCTTTCCGTGGCAATGCTTGTATTTCTTTCCGCTTCCGCAAGGGCAAGGATCATTCCTTCCGATCTTTGGTGCGGCCTTAATGGGTGCTTGCTTCACTGCAGTGCCATCTGAAGGATCGAAATAATCATTTTCATTAGCGGCATAATCCTGTCCTGCTGCATCCACTTCTTCCTTGTTGGCACGCATCTTTGAATAATCCGTTTTTTCCTGCCGGCCTTCTCTTAAAGCAGGCATTGCAGTCTGTCGTCCCTCATGTTGTTCCTGTTGTACAGGGAGTGAAGAATGACAGAGGAAAGAGACAATATCCCTGTTTACTTCCGAGTCCATGTTCTTGAATTGCTGGAAAGCTTCCATTTTATAAATGACCAGTGGATCTTTCTGTTCCAGGTATGCCGTCTGTACGCTTTGTTTCAGGTCGTCCATGGCACGCAGGTGCTCTTTCCATGCATCGTCTATCACCACGAGTGTTATGGTCTTTTCAAGAGTTGCGGTTAGTTCTTTCCCCTCTGTTTTAAGGGTTTTATCCAGGTTGGTAAGTGCATTAAGTCCTTTTCGTCCGTCAGTAAACGGCACAACCACATTCTCGATCTGCGCACCCTGGGTTACTCTTATATTTTTGAAAATAGGAAGAGCCTGCTTCTCTAATTGTTCCTTATGATTGTGATAGTTTGAAGTGGCTTCATTGTATAGTTTGTCTATTACCGAATTCAGCTCACCACGTTTGAATTCATCTTCAGTGATCTTTGTATCGAACGCAAAGTTGACAATGCATGCGAGTTTAAATCCTTCATAATCGTCCTGTTCCCTGAAGCCGGCCACGAGACTTTCTGCCACAACGGAAAAAGCATTATCAATATCCAAAGCAAGTCTCTCGCCAAACAATGCATGATTTCTTTTTGCATACACTACATTACGCTGTTTGTTCATCACGTCATCATATTCCAGCAAACGCTTTCTTATGCCGAAGTTATTTTCTTCCACTTTCTTTTGGGCCCGCTGGATGCTGTTGCTGATCATGCTGTGCTGGATCACATCACCCTCTTTGTATCCAAGCTTATCCATCAGCCCTGCAATACGTTCGCTGCCGAACATACGCATCAGGTCGTCTTCCAGTGAAACATAGAACTGTGAAGTTCCGGGGTCTCCCTGCCTTCCTGCACGGCCTCTCAGCTGCCTGTCCACACGGCGGCTCTCATGTCTTTCTGTTCCTATTATTGCAAGCCCGCCGGCTTCTTTCACACCGGGGCCAAGTTTGATATCCGTACCGCGGCCGGCCATGTTGGTAGCTATGGTTACGGCACCTGCTAATCCTGCTTCAGCAACGATCTGTGCTTCCCGGGCATGTTGTTTTGCGTTGAGTACATTATGCTGAATCTTTTTCTGTTGCAGCATGCGGCTGAGCAGTTCACTCACTTCCACTGAAGTGGTACCTACCAGTGCAGGCCTTCCTGCATTGCGAAGTTTTTCAATTTCATCAATAACCGATTTATATTTTTCTCTCTTGGTTTTATATACCAGGTCGTTGTGGTCATCCCGGACCATTGGCAGGTTAGTAGGAATGCTCACTACGTCCAGTTTGTAAATACTCCACAATTCCGAAGCTTCGGTTTCTGCCGTACCGGTCATACCGGCCAGCTTGTGATACATACGAAAATAATTCTGTAAGGTAATGGTAGCATAAGTTTGTGTTGCAGCTTCGATTTTTACACTTTCTTTTGCTTCAATAGCCTGGTGCAAACCATCTGAATATCTTCTGCCTTCAAGGATACGTCCGGTTTGTTCGTCCACGATCTTGATAGCTCCATCCATCACCACATATTCCACATCTTTTTCAAAAAGCGTGTATGCTTTCAGCAATTGCTGAACCGAGTGAATGCGGTCTGCTTTCTGGGCATAATCATTCAACAATACTTCTTTTTGTTTCAGCTTTTCTTCATTGGGCATTTCGCTCTTCTCGATCTCCGCAAGTTTATTACCAATGTCCGGCATGATGAAGAAATCAGGATCCTCTCCCGATTTGGTGATGGCGGCAATTCCTTTATCAGTTAATTCAACCGAATTGTTTTTTTCGTCAATTTGAAAAAGTAATCCTTCATCTACAATGTGCATGTTGCGCATCTGGTCCTGCAGGTAATAATTCTCTGCTTTTTGCATTTTTACTTTAATACCCGGCTCGCTCAGGAATTTGATCAGCGGGCTATATTTGGGCAGGCCTCTGTAGGCCCGGTACAGGTACAAGCCGCCTCCTTTAGGATCATCATCGCCTTCGGCAAAGCGTTTCCTGGCTTCACTGAGACAGTTTCTTGCAATCCGTTCCTGCTCCTGCACCAACTGCTGTACTCTGGGCTTATGAATATGATATTGCTGATCATCGCCTTTAGCTACGGGGCCGGAAATGATCAATGGTGTTCTTGCATCATCAATCAATACTGAGTCTACCTCATCCACCATTGCATAATGATGCTTGCGCTGCACCATTTCTTCAGGCGAGTGTACCATGTTGTCACGGAGGTAATCAAAGCCAAACTCATTGTTGGTGCCATAGGTAATGTCAGCTAAGTATGCTTTTCTTCTTTCTTCGCTATTGGGTTGATGTTTGTCGATACAATCAACAGTAATACCGAGCCATTCGAAGATCGGGCCATTCCATTCCTGGTCGCGGCGGGCGAGGTAATCATTTACAGTAACGATGTGAACCCCTTCTCCAGCCAATGCATTCAGGTATGCCGGAAGAGTGGATACTAAAGTTTTACCTTCACCGGTAGCCATCTCGGCGATTTTACCCTGGTGCAACACAACGCCTCCGATCAACTGCACATCATAGTGGATCATATTCCAGGTGATCTGCCCACCGGCTGCAGTCCACGAGTTGTTAAATATGGACTTTTCACCATTGATCTTCACATAGTCCTTTTTCACGCTAAGGTCGCGGTCCAATTGTGTGGCCGTAGCCACCATTTCTGCGTTTTCTTTAAAACGTCTTGAAGTTTCTTTTACTACCGCAAAGGCTTCGGGAAGAATCTCAAGCAACACTTTTTCAATTTCTTTATCCCTGTCTTTTTTTAACTTGTCCACTTCCTGGTAAATAGCGTCTTTGCCAAGCAGGTCGTTGAAATGAAGCGATTCCGCTTCCCCGCTTTTTGATGCGATCTGATTGTCTATAGTTGACAGGTGTTCTTTGATGCGGTTCCGGAACTCCTGTGTTTTATTCCGGAGATCGTCATTGGAAAGTAATTGATACTTTTTAAAAAAATCATTGATCTTCTCGACATAGGGAGAGATCTTTTTTACATCTTTTTCCGACTTGTTGCCGCCAAAGATCTTTGCAAGAATGCCAGCCATTGATTATCGGGATTTAATAATTGTTTGATTAGTATTTTGGATCAGGAAAGCCATCGGATCATTCATCAAAAGACCGAATAATTTTTTTAACTCAAATTCATTTTTTATTTGACCGGACGGCTCAACTGAACTTAATTTTTGTCAAAAAAAATGCTACATTTTCCTGTGAGCCAAATTGACATAATTACTTCCTGTTCAACAGGTGTGCAAAGATAATCAATAGTCGGGAGTCTGTTTGCCGGTTTTTGAAAGGCCGGGCCGGAATTGCCGGGTCGTACACACGGTTGTATTAATTGGATAAATATTCTGGCCCCGTTTGAAAACTCCGGTTAATGGTAATTATCTTTTCTTTAACGAACTTTATTCTCGCTCCCGGAATAAATTTCAAACTCATTTTATGAAATATTATACTATCACTCTTACTGCCTTCATTTTAGTTCTGTTCCTCTCGTGTTCCAGCAATGAAATCGGCAATAATAAGGATGTTGACCCTCAATCCGTATATTTTGATTACAGGATTTCCGGGGAAGAAGGCAGAGATGATGTGACCGTGTTTTTACAGTACCGATTTTCGGGGCCGGATGGAACAACCCTGGTATTGGATAAGCCGGCAAAAGTTGAGCTGGACGGTAAAGAAATTCCGGTGGATAGTTCAAGATTTTCGGGGGCTTATTATGAGGTTTCTGTTCCGGTGCAGAATTTTACCGGGAAGCATACAATAATATTTACTGACCTGGATAAAAAAGAGTACAAAGAAGAATTTGATTTTCAACCCATCACTTTGAAAACTGTCATACCTGAAATAGTCAGGCGAAATGACCTTGTTCTTGATATAGATGGCCTTGCTCCCGTGGATTATGTCCGGGTATTGTTGACTGATACGGCATTTTCCAGCTCTGATATCAACAGGGTGGATACCGTAAGAAATGGGCGCATTACAATCAGTAAAAGAGATCTTCAAAAAGTAGTCAACGGCCCTGTTTACCTTGAATTGTCAAAGGAAACGGATAAGCCGGTAAAAGAAGCTACAAGAGAAGGGGGGCATTTGTCATTTTCTTATGGGATAAAAAGGGATTTCACTTTGCAGGAATAGCTTTTTTTGTGGATTAATTCTTTAATAGTTGATATTGAATTTCACTGTTCTGTACATACCTTTGCCCGCCGAATGATATTCTACAGGCGGAGGCCATCAGGATTGTGAATAATGAAAAAATGGCTGATGGCGCATAGCCCAAAAACAAGAAATTTAATATGCCAGGTCAACTCAAAGAAGTAAGAAACAGGATCGGGTCCGTTCAAAGCACCCAGCAGATAACGAAGGCAATGAAAATGGTGAGTGCGGCAAAACTGCGCAGGGCACAGGATGCCATAATTCAGATGCGGCCTTATGCTAAAAAGCTGCAGGAGTTGCTGAGTAATATTGTAAGCAGCAGCGAAGGGGGCAGTGAAATGACTTTGGCAGCCGAAAGAACTGTTGAAAAAGTACTGCTGATAGTAGTGACCAGTGACAGGGGATTGTGCGGTGCATTCAATGCTAACCTGATCAAACTTGCCAAAGCAACCATTGCGGAAAAATATGCAGATCAGAATAAAAAAGGCAATGTGACCATCTTGAGTATCGGAAAAAAGGGATACGAACATTTTGTAAAGCATAAATACAATACGGAAGCTACCTATAAGGATATTTTCCAGAATCTCACTTTTGAAAATGTGCAGGTTTGTGCACAGGCGGCAATACATTCTTTCAGAAGCAAACAAGTTGATGCCGTAGAGATCATATATAGCGAGTTTAAGAATGCTGGCACACAGCGCTTCGTTGTAGAGCGGTTTCTTCCAATACCTAAAGTTGCAGGAAAGAAGGGGGGCAACAGGGCAGATTTTATTTTTGAACCGGCTAAAGAGCAACTTGTTGCCGAGCTGATGCCCCGGATTCTTAATACTCAATTGTATAAAGTCATCCTGGATTCCAATGCTTCCGAACATGGCGCCCGCATGACGGCAATGGACAAGGCTACGGAAAATGCCAATGAGATGCTGCGGGCATTAAAGATCTCTTACAACAGGGCAAGACAGGCAGCAATAACAACCGAGCTTACGGAAATCGTGAGCGGTGCGGCCGCATTGCAGGGATAAAACGACTGGCGCTTTGTTTATTCGTTATTTTAATGATGATTTTTTTAACTGTTGATAATTGTATTTAAAATTTTCACACCACAATAGTACATTCGTTGTAATAGTTGAAGATTCTAATTGTCCGTTATATAAATTAATTTAAACTATGGGAATAGCAGATCTGGTACCTCATATCGAAGCTCTCATTTTTGCGAGTGATAAACCTTTATCCACGGCAGAAATCACAGAACTGGCGGATAATATTCTGGAAGAAAAAATTACTGCCGGGCAGGTAGAAAATGCAATCGGTGCAATTGTTGAAAAATACAACTCGGGATTTTATCCCTTTGAAGTAAAAATGACAGGAGGCGGCTGGCAATTTCTCACCAAGCAGGAATTTCATAAAACGGTGGCGCTGTTAAACGGGGATAAATTTTTGAAAAGACTTTCTGCAGCAGCATTAGAAACCCTCGCCATCATCGCCTACAAACAGCCCATTACAAAAGGTGAGATAGAAGCTATCCGCGGCGTGAACTGTGATTATACGGTACAACGTTTACTGGAAAAAGAACTGATCGTTATCAGCGGGAGAAATGAACACTCGCCGGGCCAGCCCCTTTTATACTCAACTTCCAGAAACTTCATGGATTATTTCGGCATCAATTCACCTGAAGAATTGCCGAAGCTTAAAGAAATAAACCCGGAGGATGCAGTGGAACCCACAATAATAAAAACCCCTCCGTTTGAAACGGAACAACCCTCAGAAGATTCTGCTACAGCCGAATTATCGGTTACGGAAGCAGGTGAACTGATCAGCAATTCGGATAACGATTCAACAGAAGAAAACTGAAAGTGAACAAATCTTCCTATATGTGCCACTCCATTTATCAGGTACGTAGTTATTTTGGAACAGCACCATGCCTTTAATATCTTAGCAAATTATGCCGGAGCAGCCATCACATGAATACCTGTTACAACTTGCACAGGAATTCGGAACACCTCTGTATGTTTATCATATTGAAAAAATAGCAGAGCAATATCAAAAACTAAAAACGGCCTTTCAGAAAAGTGACGTGGTCTTTTTTTATGCCTGTAAGGCATTGACCAACGTGAATATATTAAAGTATTTTAAGTTTTTGGGCACTAATATTGACTGCAGCTCCATCAATGAAGTAAAACTGGCGCTTTATTCCGGATTTCAATCTTCCGAAATTCTGTACACGGCAAATGGGATTTCTTTTAGCGAGATCGAAGAAGCGCAGGGACTTGGCGTGAATATTAATATTGACAGCCTTTCTAACCTGGAAAAATTCGGAAAGAGATTCGGACATTCTTACCCGGTGGGGATAAGATTGCGTCCCGATATAATGGCAGGCGGTAATTTGAAAATATCTACGGGCCATAACAAAAGTAAATTCGGGATACCGGTGGCCCAGGCCGGCAAAATCCTTGAACTGGTCAACCGGCATGATTTAGTGGTACGCACTTTACACATTCATACAGGAAGCGATATTGATGATGCAGAGATATTCATTAAAGGTATTGAAGTGTTGTTTGAAATAATTCCGGGATTTAAAGATTTGCAGTCAATTGACCTGGGAGGTGGTTTCAAAGTGCCTTATAAAATGGGCGATAAGGAAATTGATATACAGCGGCTGGCAGAAAAAATTTTTGAAACCTTCACTAATTATGAGAAGACTAACGGAAGACAGTTCCGGATTTGGTTTGAGCCGGGAAAATTTCTTGTCAGCCAGTGTGGATATTTTATCACACAGGTCAATGTGCTGAAAGAAACAGAGGCTACCACTTTTGCAGGAGTGAACAGCGGATTTAATCACCTCATCCGCCCTATGTTTTATGATGCATATCATCACATTGAAAATATATCCAATACCGGCGGAGAAAAAAGAAAATACTCGGTTGTCGGGAATATTTGTGAAACAGACACATTTGCCTGGGAGCGTACTTTAAGTGAAGTAAGGGAAGGGGATTACCTTGTGTTTCATAATGCCGGGGCATATGGCTTTGAAATGTCTTCCAATTATAATTCAAGGCTGAAACCTGCGGAGGTATTGATCATAGACGGGAAAGCACAGCTTATTCGTAAAAGAGAAGAATTTTCTGATCTGTTAAGAAACCAGGTGATAACGGATTTTTTGTAGCATTTTCTTTCCGGCGGGGATCTGTTTTCAGGTGCAATAGGGATTAAGCTATTTAAAGTTATTGTGATCAGGATTATGCCCCGTTTACCTGGAAAAAAGAATATTTATTTATCAACACATTGCTTTAAAATTGCTTTGAAGGTGCTACTTTTAAGAAACTTTGATAAATTTTTCCCTGTATGAAAAGAAAAATGCTTTTGCTCACTGTGATGTTTAGCAGCTACACATTGTTTTCGCAGGATATGGCGAATTTCAAATTGTATAATCCGGCAGATAATGCAGCAGACAGTATAGCGGCAGCGGTTAAGAGGGCAAAAGCCAATGGAAAATTTGTTTTTGTTCAGGTAGGAGGCAACTGGTGTATATGGTGTGCCCGTTTCAATGACTATATTACAAATGACAGGCAGCTTGATTCAACGGTAAGATCTGATTTTGTGGTGTATCATATGAATTACAGCAAAGAAAATTACAATGCAACTTTGCTGGCTAAGTTTGGTTATCCTCAAAGATTCGGCTTCCCTGTATTCCTGGTGCTGGATGGAGAGGGCAGGTTGCTGCATACTCAGAATTCGGGGTACCTTGAAGATGGTAAGAAAAGTTATGAGAAGAATAAAGTAATTGAATTTTTCTCTAACTGGCGGCCTAAAGCTCTGGATCCCGGTCAGTATAAAGAGCAATAAATGGAAAACGCTTCCGCAACATTTATCCGGATAATGAAGCACCCGGTAAAGTTCAGGTTGTTCCTGTTATTAAAACTTCCAAGTGCATATTTTTCAGGTGTACGGATAAAAGAAGTCAGTGAAAAAAAATGTGAGGTAACTGTTCCTTATAAATGGTTTTCCAAAAACCCATTTCGTTCTACCTATTTTGCCTGCCTGAGCATGGCGGCTGAGATGAGTACGGGGGCTTTGTCGCTGCTTCATCTGTATAAAAGAATTCCTGCTGTTTCCATGCTGGTGATCCGGGTGGAGTCGGATTATTATAAAAAGGCGACGGGTAAAACAATATTTCTTTGTGAGGCGGGAGATCAGATAAGGCAGGCAATAGAACTGGCTGTTGTTTCTGGAGAAGCTCAGGTCTTGAAGGTAAGATCAATTGGCCGCAATGAGGCAGGCGAAAAGATTGCGGAATTTTTTATCACCTGGTCTTTTAAAGTGAAAAATTACATTAATAAAAAGTAAAAATCATCTGTATGAAAATTGCATTTCATGGTGCAGCCAGAACGGTCACAGGTTCCAAGCATCTGCTCACCTTAAAAAACGGGAAAAAAGTCTTATTGGATTGTGGTATGTTCCAGGGGTTGGGAAAGGAAACAGATATGATGAACAGGGAGTTTGGTTTTGAACCCGCAGAAGTAGATGCTATGATTTTGTCACATGCTCATGTGGATCATTCCGGCCTGATACCAAAACTGGTAAAAGATGGCTTCAACGGAAAAATATTCTGTACCCCCGCTACAAGGGACCTTACGGAGGTTCTACTTCAGGATTCTGCGGAGATACAGGAAGACGATATCAAATATGCCAATAAGCGAAGGATGATGGATGGGCAACTGGCGCTCCGGCCTTTATACACTATGGATGATGCAAAGAGAAGTGTGCAGCATTTAGTCACAATTGAATATCATATCTGGTTTGATGTGATAGAAGGAGTGCAGGCTATGTTTACCGATGCAGGCCATATCATTGGAAGCACATGCGTAAATCTGAAAGTGAATGAAAATGGCAAAGAAACGCATATCACTTTCAGCGGTGATGTAGGCAGGTACAGGGATGTGATTTTAAAATCTCCTGAAAATTTTCCACAGGCAGATTATATTATTATGGAATCCACTTATGGAGACAGCCTTCATGATCAAAGTACCACCACGCCGGATCTCCTGCTCAGCTGGATTGAAAAAGCTTGCCTGCAAAGAAAGGGGAAACTTATTATGCCTGCATTCAGCGTGGGCAGAACACAGGAGATATTGTATGATCTGAACCAGTTGGAAAACGAAAACCGCTTACCTGACCTGAATTATTTTGTGGACAGCCCGTTGAGCGTCTCAGCTACAGAGATCGTTAAGAAATATCCGCAATATTTTAATAAAAGGGTACAGAAGATCATGCAGTCGGATAGCGATCCATTTTCTTTTAGAGGATTAAAATATATTAAAACCGTTGACCAGTCTAAAATGCTGAATTTTCAGAACGGGCCGATGGTCGTCATTTCTGCAAGCGGAATGGGAGATGCCGGCAGGGTGAAGCACCACATTAGCAACAATATTGAGAACAGCAGAAATACCATCTTGTTTACCGGGTATTGTGAACCTCATTCTCTTGGCGGCAGGCTGCTGGCCGGGGATAAAGAAGTGAACATATTTGGCGTGACTCATGAGGTTAATGCTGAAATAGGGTCCATCAGGAGCATGAGTGCTCATGGTGATTATGAAGACCTGAGTCAGTGGCTTGCTTGCCAGGATAAAAAGCTGGTACGCCAGTTGTTCCTGGTACACGGTGAATACGAAGTACAGCAAAACTTTAAAAGGCGTTTGGTCGGAAAAGGATTTGCAGATGTTCAAATTCCCGAAAGACATTTTGAAATAGGCCTCCCGTAATCGGTAAGAAATATTTATTCACCATTTATTCGTATCAGGCTGGGGGATCAATGTGTTTTGCATAAACAACACCCACTGCAAATAAAGTTTACGGTAATGGTCATTGCCTGCCTGGTGCAATGAAATAAAGGAATGAACCAGGTAACATAAGAAGCTGAAACCCGAATGAATTCAGCTCAGGGTGGTTATGAAAAGCAAAAACTCCGACTATGCGAATCGGAGTTTTTAAATATCAGATCAGGACTTTTAGAAATTTCAGGATAAATTTTACTGTTTTACAAATTTCAAGGTGGTTTGTGTATTTGAATCAATGGTAATGCTGACAAAATAGACACCGTTTGCATAATTGCTCACATCTATTTGTTTGGTCATATTAAATTGATCTCTTGTAAATTCTTCCTGGTAAACTGTATTTCCTGATACAGTGTAGATTTTAATATAGCCTGTGGTCTTTTCTGTTGCACCTTCTATTGCTATCGTAATGGATGTTGTAGCAGGATTAGGGTACAGTTTTACCGAAGCTGAAGTTGCATTCCTGTTTACCGAATTCTGGACGGTCACCTGTACTGTATCTCTTCCTTTCAGCCCTTTATTATCTGTCACGGTCAATTCGAAAAGATAGACACCTGCTGTTAGGTTCAGAACTGATGTCTGGGAATAAGAAGGTGAAACGATGGCAGACTGACTCGGACCCGAAACCTGTGCCCATGAATAAGAAGTTATGCTTCCGTTCGTTGTGCTTCCGCTTCCTGATAAAGTGATATTTGGAACGGGTAATACAACTACAAGATCGGACCCTGCGTTGGCGACCGGTGGTGTTGAAGGGATCGCTGCATTAACAGTAACTGTAACAAGGTCAGATGCTGTTGCGCCTGAATTGTCTCTTACTGTAAGTTGAAAAACATAAACGCCTTGTACCAGGTTATTCACTACGGTTTGTGCCTGGGCAGGTGAAATGATTGAGAATTGAGAAGGTCCTGCTATCCGGCTCCATGAATAAGAGACGATGGTGCCATCCGGATCAGTACCGCTGCCGGAAAGTGTAATTGTATTTACAGGGAGCGTAATTGCCTGATCAGCTCCCGCATTCGCAGCAGGAGGTTGATTGGGTGACGGATTCACTGTTACGGTGACGGTAGCAGTTGCAGTTGCTCCCCGGTTGTCAGTCACCGTCAGTTGGAATTGATATACACCCTGAACTAAATTATTCACTACGGTTTGTGCCTGTGAGGGCGAAACAATATTAAATTGATTGGGCCCTGATACTTTTGCCCATTGGTAAGAAGCAATACTTCCATCCGGATCGGTTCCGCTTCCGTTTAAGGTTACTGTGTTGTTGGGTAATGTGATATTCTGATTTGTACCCGCATTCGCAGCAGGAGGTTGATTGGGTGCCGGATTCACCGTTACAGTGACGGTAGCGGTTGCAGTTGCTCCTTTATTATCAGTTACTGTCAATTGGAATTGATATACACCCTGGACTAAATTATTCACTACGGTTTGTGCCTGTGAGGGCGAAACTATATTAAATTGATTAGGTCCTGATATTTTGGTCCACTGGTAAGAAGTTATACTTCCATCCGGGTCGGTTCCGCTTCCGTTTAAGGTTACCGTGTTAGTGGGTAACGTAATATTCTTATTAACGCCTGCATTAGCTGATGGTAGTTGGTTGTCTGAAGGGTTTACTGTGACCGTTACGGTATCTTTTCCTTTAGCGCCGAGATTATCGGTTACCGTTAATTCAAATTGATAGACACCCTGCACCAGGCCGTTGATCACCGTTTGTGCCTGCGACGGTGAAACGATAGTGAACTGGGAAGGTCCTGAAATTTTTGTCCACTGGTAAGAAGCAATACTTCCATCCGGGTCGCTTCCGCTTCCGTTAAGCGTTGCTGAATTGGCCGGTAATGTGATATTTTGGTTGGAACCTGCAGTAGCTGTTGGAGGTTGATTGGGCGCCGGGTTTACTGTAATAGTAACGGTTGAAGTTGCGGTTGCGCCCTGGTTATCGGTAACTTTTAATTGAAATTGGTAAACACCCTGCACCAGGCTGTTGATCACTGTTTGTGCCTGCGTAGGTGAAACGATGCTGAACTGGGAAGGTCCGGAAATTTTTGTCCACTGGTAAGAAGCAATGCTTCCATCCGGGTCGCTTCCGCTTCCGTTTAAGGTTACTGTGTTGTTGGGTAATGTGATATTCTGATTAACGCCTGCAGTTGCTGTTGGTGGTTGGTTGTTTGCAGGGTTTACTGTAACTGTTACGGTATCCTTTCCTGTGGCGCCCAGGTTATCGGTGACTGTCAGCTCGAATTGATAAACTCCCTGAACGAGGTTATTGATCACCGTTTGTGCCTGCGTGGGTGAAACGATGGTGAATTGGGAAGGTCCTGAGATCTTAGCCCATTGATAAGAAGTAATGCTTCCATCCGCATCAGAGCCGCTGCCGTTAAGAGTAACAGAATTAACAGGCAAAAAAAAATTCTGATCCGGCCCGGCATTGGCTACAGGAGTCTGATTGCTTACGGTGCCTGACTGGTAGATCAGTACTACCGATGTATAAGGTTGTAAAGTGACACTGCCGTTATATGTTTTTCCAGTAACGTCAATATATGTAGCCCCGAGGTTAATGGTCTTGGGTGATTGGGTGGCATTGTATTCGAACCGGAGGTCATTGGGATCGGTAATTGTTTTTGGAGATTTTTTTGAATGGGCATCCTGACCTGAATAGCTTATCCATTCTGCTAACGTTTTATCACCGCTAACACTTATTGTTTTTGAGTCATCCATTGGACGACAATAATAATTATAATCCGTATTTGAGAAAAAGTTACCTGATTGAGAATAAAGAGTATATTGGCCTGACGATTTCGCAACAAAAATATTACCAGTTAATTTTAAATTGGATGGATTTCCGCTATATGTAGTAGTTGCAAATTGCCTCCGGCAATCAAAAATAGTGTTCCCTGAACATATAAGATTTGATCCCGCATTTGTGAAAATCCCTCCATAACCACACTGGCTTATGGTATTATTAGACATGGTTACATTATATGCTCCATCATCTACATATATACCCTCAGCATAGTTGCTACCTTCTGTACCATCCGGAGCCCCTTTACTATTTATTATAACATTATAGTTAATTGTTGCTCCGGTAAAATCTTCGCCACCGCCCACATAAATAGCTCCGCCATCATCTTTTACTAAGTTTGTATTATATATGTAATTGTTGTTTACCGTCGTATTACCTCTATAGAATCTTATCCCAATATACCCAATATCGTGAATGATGTTGTATTGAACCAAGCTGTTTTCTCTAATTCCTAATATAGCAGTAGCCCTTAAATCTTCACTTTGTGACATTCCTGCAACTGTACCAATATTTGAAAATATATTATTTGTAATTGTTATTGCAGATGCCCCATCAGATAGCCCATTGTTGTTAGCGTATGATATTGTAGAGTTTTTAAGTGTGAAATACGGAGCATATCCAGATATACCATCAACACCTATAAATGATATATCACAAGCGTCAACTGTATTATAAGATGTGTTCTGAATATTAAGACCTACTTTATTAGCTCCAATAATTGATACATTTTTGATTGTTATGTAGTTTCTGCCATTAAAATCTACAACTGTATCTATAGTTGAAACTTTAATCCCAGAAGGGGTACCAGTGCTGTATATACCAATTTTTTTTGTTGACGTGTTATAATACCATTCGTTCTGTTTTGTACATGCATTTTTGTGATTTTGAAAAAAGAATCCGTAATTATTAGCTACAGAATAAAATGTATTGTTTGCTGAAAATGTAACAGTTGTCCCTGACATAGATGTAATAGTTTCCCTGTCAATAATCGTATGAGTTTTTCTTATTACAATTTCTCCTCCAGTATAGTCTAATGAACCCGAAAGTTGGCTACTTGTTATATGCTGATTGTCTGAATGAGAATCAATGTTAAGATATCCACTGTTTGCATCAGTTAATTTTGGCCATCTACCAACAGGTTGAAAATTATCATTAACAGTTACCATGTTCAGCATACCATCAGCACCTCTTACAGCACTTGTGCTTTCCCAAATATTACCTCCAATATTTGTCCAGGATGTTACCGGAGTAAAGCCGGAAATCACAGGCTTTGATCCGGTGCCATAGGAGGCCAATACTATCGGTGATCCCGGGTTGCCGGATTGGCCGATCACGAGCTTGCCATAAAATATATCTCCGCATTTGAATAAAACAGAATCTCCGGGCCTCAGGCTGGAAAAGAATGAATTCAGTTTGTCTAAAGATTTCCATGGCGTAGCAGGATTTTGTGCCTGGGTACTGGTATTCGAATCATTTCCATCCGAAGAAGACAGATAATAATTTGCCGCTTGGATCGCATTTGCGAACAGCAGGCAGGTGCCGAATGACAGAAAGGTTAGCAGTTTTTTCATAGTAGATTAGCTGTGCAATTGAATTTTGGAAATAGGGTTTCAAGATATCTTATCGGAACTGATCCGGTTGTTGAAATAAGGTAAAACTTATTCACCCAATAGGATGATTTTTCCACATTGTTAGTAAACTTACGATTCAGATAATCGGACGGGATCGCCCTGGCCTTAAAAAATTCTTTTTTATAAAATTGGTATATATAAATGCTCAAACAGGAGATGAATTTCCCTGAACTGATAAATCTATATGTGATATAATTCAGAATGAGCTTTCTGAATTTTTGAATCATTAAGAAGAAAGATGAAATATTGAGGAAACTAAATACCAGGATGCCTGTATTGGCTTTTTGATGCAATGGCTCACTTAGCTTGTGTGCATCCGTGGCATATAATAGATACGTTTTTCTTTCAAAAAAAGCGTTCACAGGTCGCAGATTGGTTTATTTACAGAATATTGGTTCTTTGATCTTGCCCGAACTTCAGTTCCTTTTTCGGAATAATATTTTTACCAAAAACAATGCCAATGAACGATGAGATCTTTTTCAATCTCCATAATTTTCCGGTGCCTGATCATTGCTCTAAAAAAGTCATTTTTTCCACGGATTACAAACGTATTTTCTTAAGGGATTTTCCGGAAAATTTCCGGGAACATATTCTGAAATGATAAAGTGTAAGTTGTATTTGAGCGGAAATAGAGTTATATCTGGATAATGCCGGCTAAAGTATCGTAGAATTACGTATATCTCAAAAAAATATGTTCATTACTTCTTAATAAATGATTTTTTTACAGAAAGCTTTTTATGATCAGCCCAAAATTTTTACAGGTTATGAAACAATAATGGTTTCTTTGAAAAGAAGAGGAATAATTTTAAAAATAAAATCTCCTGCTATATTCTTTTCTCAGTAAAATTACTATCTTGTGCAAAATTTCAGTAAATCTTATTGGGTAATTTTCTTCTGAGATTTCAATAATCCTTCTTCCTTGATAAAACCCGTAGTTCCTGCAAAATCCTCCTATGGACACCATTTAAGAAATGGTTTCTGTAAATTGATTTCTGATTCTGGTTTAAAATTTATTAGAATGAACATTCAAAAGCTGAAGAGTTTATTTTTATTTCTGCCCGTTGCTGTTGTTCTTATTGGTTGCGTAAGTACAAAAAAAGCGATCTATTTTAATGGGCTGGGAGACGGAACGATTACTTCAAGCACTCCGATTCCTGAAACGGTTATTGGGAAAAACGATCTTCTAAGTATTACGGTCAGCAGCCTGAACCCGGAAGCTTCAGCGATCTTCAATACCCCCAACACCTATATGACCAACATTAATGGTTCTAATGCGAATAGCCTGATGGGTTACCTGGTCAGCAATGAAGGAACAATACAATTCCCGATCCTCGGAACCATCAGGGCTTTGGGATTGACAAAGGAGCAATTAAAAGAAACGATCACAAAAAAATTAGTGGATCAGAAATTACTGACCGACCCGATCGTCATTGTCCGCTTTCTCAATTTCAGGGTTACGGTATTGGGAGAAGTGAATCACCCTTCGATGCTGTCTGTTCCCAACGAAAAAATTTCATTGCTGGAAGCAATAGGGCTTGCCGGCGATCTGACGATTTATGCCAAACGGGACAATGTATTGGTGATACGGGAGGATGATAACGGGAACAAAGAGATCAAGAGGATAGACCTCAGTTCAACAGAATTATTATCCTCACCTTACTATTATTTAAAATCAAATGATATCGTATATGTAGAACCTAATAAATCAAGGGTGGCAAGCGCCGGCAGGGGACAGTTATGGGTACCGGCTGTTCTTAGCGGTTTGTCTCTCGTGGCAATCGTTGTGGACCGTATGGTAAGATAAACTGTAACAAATTATGCAGGTAAATCAAAATATGGGAGAAAACAATTTAATGCGCCAGGTATGGTTCAAATTTGCACCGTACTGGCCTTTGTTTCTTTTATTTTTAGTGATGGCAGGTACCGGCGCCTGGTTCTATCTAAAATTTCAGACGCCTGTGTATTTATCGGAAGCGACGCTCCTGATCAAAGATGAAAAAAAAGGAGAGGACGATTCAAAAATCGCGGAATCGCTGAACCTTCTTTCTTCTAAGAAGATCGTTGAAAATGAAATGGAAGTGTTGAAGTCAAAAGAGTTGATGCTAAAGGTGGTGAATAAGCTTCACCTTTATGCCCGGGTTTTTGAAGAAGGTCGGTACAGGGATATTTCAGCTTATTCAAATTCACCGGTAAGCATTGAGGCTCTGAAACCGGATTCTTTGGTACCGGCAGGAAAAGTACGCTTCACATTAGATAACGCTGACAGGAAAATTGTTTTTGGCGGCAACCGCTATGCTCTGAATGAATGGGTGAGCACTCCTTATGGTACGCTGCGGTTTACCACTCAAAGCAGTACCGGTGCAGCAATGAAAAATCCAATGTATTTTTCTCTTTCCCGTACCGGAACTATTGCTTCCAATTTGGTATTGAGCCTTAAACTTACTCCTGCCAGTAAGGAATCTTCAGTGATCAATTTGAGCATGACAGATGAAGACCCTAATCGTTCCGAAAATATTTTGAATGAGTTGATGGCTGAATATAGCCAGATATCCATCAATGAAAAAAACAAGTTGGCTGCAAGTACTATTGCATGGCTGGATGAACGCCTTGGCATAGTGGGACATGAATTGGATTCCATTGAAAAGAGAATGCAGCAATACAGGTCCAGCACCAATTCGATTAATATCAGTTCACAGGGTAGTCTTTACCTGGAAAATGTTAGCACCAATGATCGTCAATTGAATGAAGTGAACACCCAGATCAGTGTATTGGACCAGGTGGAAAAATATGTGAAGGATAAAGAGAATTCAGGAAATGTTACGCCGTCCATTAGCGGGATCAATGATCCCATGCTGGGGCAAATGCTGGGTAAACTTTATGATAACCAGATGCAGTATGAAAAATTGAGGAGAACAACACCTGAAAATAATCCTATAGCGCTTTCTTTAAAGGACCAGATAGATAAAGCTAAATCAGGAATTCTTGATAATATTAACAGCCAGCGGCAAGGCCTTGAAACCAGCAAAACGAATCTCACTACGGTAAACAACAAATATTCTTCAGCCTTACAATCCATACCGCAGAAAGAAAGAGACCTGGTGGAGATCAGCAGGCAGGAATCGATTAAAAACCAGACTTATAATAATCTCTTGCAAAAGAAAGACGAAACCCAGTTATCCCTGATCTCTTCTATCGGCAATAGCAAGATTATTGATAAGGCTCATTCATCTTCAGGCCCTGTCAGCCCTAAAGCAAAACTTATTTATGCTGCTGCGATCGTTTTAGCATTGGGTTTTGCTGCCGGGTTGGTGTGGCTTTATGAGAATTTCAAAAATACAATCCTGTATCGCCAGGAGATCGAAAATTATACTTCTATTCCCGTCATTGGTGAAGTGATGTACCAGAAATCAAAAGATCCATTAGTGATCGGAAGCGGCAAGAGAACATTTATAGCCGAACAGTTCCGAAACCTGAGAACGGCGCTCCCTTTTATCGGGCTGAGCGGTGAAAGAAAAAAGATACAGGTCACATCTTCCGTATCCGGTGAGGGAAAGAGTTTTATAGCGGCGAATCTTGCCATAGGATTGGCAATGACAGGTAAAAAAGTTGTTGCAGTGGAATTTGATCTGAGTAATCCTACACTGGCAGAAAAGCTGCAAGAAACCGGCACCGTAAAAGGCCTTACGGATTATCTAACCGGCCAGGCAGAACCCAAAGAGATCATTCAGGAAGCAACAGTACAGGAAAATCTCTACGTAGTTTCCTCAGGATGGCTGCCGGAAAATCCCTCTGAATTGATCCTCAGCGAAAAAGTACCTGAATTAATGAAATATCTTTCCGATAATTTCGATTATATAATCATTGATACGGCGCCTGTTGGCCTGATGTCTGATGCGTATGTTCTTTCGGTTTATTGTGACGCCACATTGTTTGTGGTAAGACATAAATTTACAAGAAAGGCATCAGTTCAGAGATTGGATTCAAACAATAAGATCAATAAATTGAAGAATATGGCAATTGTTTTCAATGGAGTAAAGTCGAGAGGATTTGGAAAGAATGGATATGGATACGGGTATGGATATGGATACGGTTATGTGTACAACCAGGGAAAGAAGAAGAGAAAACTGCTGGGTAAGACAGGAATGCTCTGAATGCCCGGAGGATTAATGCTGTAGCAGATGACCGTTGTTTGAAGATGGGAATGAATGGTGGATTATTTTTATTTTTAAAAAAGCCTTTGATCGGTACCTTTATGTAACTGATATCGGCGTAGCCATTTCTGTGTAAAGACCAAGTTGACCCGGGCGTTGTTTCCGGGTGAAGAAAGACCTGTGAGAGATCCATTTAAGACCATTGGAAATTTTAAACGTTAAACCTGGTTTTTATGAGCGAGAACAAAAAATGGTATGCTGTGTACACAAGGCCGCGATGGGAGAAAAAAGTAGCAGAGAACCTGATCCGGAAAAAGCTGGAATGTTACTGCCCGATAAATAAAGTGGTACGCCAGTGGAGTGACCGTAAAAAAATTGTACATGAGCCGCTGTTCACTTCTTATGTTTTTGTAAGAGTTGCAGAAAGGGAACTGAGTTCCCTGAAACAGGCACATGGTGTGATCAATCTCGTTTACTGGCTGGGCAGGCCGGCAGTTATCCGTGATGAGGAGATCGAGGTTATAAAAAGATTCTTGAATGAGCATGTGAACATTCAGCTTCAAAAGACACCGATCAGTGTCAATGACCGGGTGCGTATCCTTGGTGGGCCGCTGATGGAAATGGAAGGCCAGGTATTATCCTTAAAGAATAAAACAGTGAAGGTGGCGCTTCCTTCATTAGGATACCTGATGTATGCAGAGGTGGAATCTTCAAATGTAGAGGTCTTACGGCATTCCGGAGCAACCGAAATAGAAATGCATTACCCGTTACATGCAGCTAAATAGTGAAAGATTTCTGAGTGAAATACTGAAACGGATTGATCGTTGCCGTTTCCAGTTTTGGTGTATGCGGAGGTTTTTTTATTTAACTGAGAGTCACATCAGGCCATACAGCCTGATTTAGAAATTTTAACTTCAAAACGAAAATTTTCGCCAGGTATTATTTTGGAGGTAAGTACTAAAGAATCTTTAGTAACGGTGGCTTTTTATCTTTTTGAGAGTAAAGGGCTTTTAAAAATTAAACATGGGAAGTGATAAGTACAGCAACGAATTTGACCTGATCATTGATCCGTGCCGGTTTAAGAAGAACTACTGGAATGACCTATGGAAATTCAGGGAACTCTTTTTCTTTTTGGCTTGGAGAGATATACTGGTACGATATAAACAAACCGTGATCGGCCTGGCCTGGAGTGTAATTCGCCCCTTCCTGACCATGGTGGTTTTTACTGTGATCTTTGGCAATCTTGCTAATCTGCCATCAGGTAATGCGCCATATCCCATTCTTGTATTTTCGGCCATGCTTCCCTGGCAGTTCTTTTCCACTTCATTTTCCGATGCCAGCAATTCCCTTATCGGGAATTCCAATATGCTGACCAAGATCTATTTCCCGAGAATGATCATACCTGCCAGCACGGTGATCGTCAACTTGGTTGATTTTTTTATTTCCTTCGTTATCCTTATCGGGATGATGTTCTGGTATCGCTTTGTTCCTCCGGTCACCATTCTGATTCTTCCAATTTTTCTTTTTCAGGTATTTTTACTTTCCATGGGAGCTGGTTTCTATATAGCAGCCGTTAATGTCAAATATAGGGATTTCAAATATGTCGTGCCATTTATTGTGCAATTCGGGATGCTCATTTCCCCTGTGGGTTTTAGTAGCAATGTGATCCAGGAAAAATGGAGACTTTTATATTCCTTGAATCCGATAGTAGGAGTTATTGATGGTTTCAGATGGGCTGTAACCGGTGATACGACACAATTCTATTTAACGGGTTATTTATTATCCTGGATTGTTACTGTATTATTAGTGATAATAGGTATCAGATATTTTAGAAAGACGGAACGATCCTTTGCTGACTTGATTTAATACAGTGTTGAAAACTATCTTTTTTAGTAATCGAATAGAAGCAGGTTGGTTTATTATTTTGAACCTGCTCGGGTAAAGGAGCTGGTACGAAGGCTGACTAATTCAAATAATTGATCAAATAGGAAAAATAATTGATGGATACAAAAAGTATAAAAAAATGATAACGAAAGATTCCATAAAGACCCTGGTAGAGGAATTTAGAAATAAAGATTTTTCTGATATTTCTGAAGTTGGTCATGTTCAGATTTACATAAACAACTACATTAAAAAAATAGATGAAGTTACAGGCTATTATCTTGAACTTATTAATTTAGCTGGTGATCTTAAGGGTAAGACAGTGATAGATATTGGTTGCGGCTTTGGCTTTTTTTCAATTGTTGCCAAAAAATGCGGAGCAAAAAGGGTCATTGCGATAGATAGCGATATAAATTTTTGTGAAGCTGCCAGGAAAGTTGCTGACCTAATGCATTATGACATAGATATCCGGCAACTTGCGGCAGAAGAGATTGAAAGTTTAAAGGATGAAAATATTGATATAGCTTTTTCGAGTTGTTTTATTGAGCATATTTATGATTTAAAAGATCATTATAAAAGGGTTTACTCCGCTTTAACTGAAAATGGTATTTATATTTCTGAAACGGTATTAAACTCGCTTAATATGAGATCAATCAGGAAGTGGAGGCCCGTACATCTAAGAAGTGAATATTTAGACTCAGAAGCCTATTTTGATAAACGAAAAGATTTTATTAAATCAAAATTTACAAATTTATCAGAAGATCAGGTTCATTATCTTGCAAAAAACCTGAATAAATATGCTAAAGAAGATTTAATTAATGCAGTTAACCGGTTCCTGAAATCCGGCAAAATACAACGTAGATATTTTGATATTTTGTTTAACACTTGTGATCCATATACAGGCTACTGGCACGATAAGTTGCTAAACCCGTTCTCGGTAAAAAAGTATGGGAGAGTTGCGGGCTTTCAATCACGGCTTATCAGGCCGATAAAAAGAAGCAATAAAATATATTTCCCCAGGATAATATTGAGGTATTTCAAAAATACTGTTAATGCAATTGTTCCATTTTGGATTATTTATTTATATACTCCGCAGTTTATCCTTTTTTGTAAGAAAACCAAGTGAATCCAATTACTGTGTTATAAAATAATCAAAGTAACCGGCGTATTGAAAATACCTATGGGGACACTCCTGGTGTGAATTAATTTCTAGGTAAATCATAATAACAAGAATTTTATAATGAGCGTTGTAATAAAAGTTGAACAGTTGGGGAAACGCTATGTAATCAGACATCAGCAAAAGGAGAGTTACGCTTCTTTACGGGATGTTGTGACTGAAAAAACCAGGAAAATATTTTATTCGGTTACGGGTTATAAGAATAGAAATTCTGTAGGCCCGCAAAAGAAAGAGCAGTTCTGGGCTTTGAAAGACGTTAATTTTGAAGTTAGTAAGGGCGATAGGATTGGGGTGATTGGAAAAAATGGAGCAGGTAAATCCACTCTTTTAAAAATCTTGAGCCGAATTACAGAACCCACAAATGGTAAAATCAGTATTAAAGGCCGTATCGCCAGTTTACTTGAAGTGGGAACGGGTTTTCACGCCGAGCTCACCGGCCGGGAAAATATTTTTCTGAATGGAGCCATACTTGGTATGCATCGCTGGGAAATAAAAAAGAAGTTTGATGAGATCGTTGATTTTTCGGGAGTGGAAAAATTCCTGGATACACCTGTTAAACGTTATTCCAGCGGTATGTATGTTCGCCTTGCATTTGCAGTGGCGGCACACCTGGAGTCCGAAATCCTTATTGTGGATGAAGTGCTGGCGGTAGGGGATTTTGAGTTTCAAAGGAAATGTTTGGGCAAAATGCAGGATGTAGCTGAGAATGGTCGTACGATTCTGTTTGTTAGTCATAATATGCAAGCAGTTACAAATTTGTGTAACAAGGCAATGATTTTGAGAAAAGGTTCAATTAGTGAAACCGGTCTTACATCTGAGGTCATTAAGAATTATTTAAACTATGAAGTTTCAAAGGGAGGTGCCATTTGTTGGGAAAAAGAAAACGCAATGGGTGATGAAGATGTAAAATTACTTTCTGTAAAGATCAAAGATGAGGATGGGTGCATAAAAAATCATTTCTTTTCAAAGAATATTATCAGAATAGAATTAGGGATACTGATCAATAAACTCGATAGTGATCTGGTGATCGGCTTTGATATTACGGATCAGGATGGTATCATTATCTTTAGAACTTATCACAATGACGGTGATGAAGCTATTTGGCCAAAACTGGAAATAGGATTAAATTTAATTTATTGCGAAATTCCTGAAAAATTATTAGGCGCAGGAAATTTCTTTATCTGTCCAAAGATCAGCCTGCATTTTAAAAAATGGATCATAGACGGAAACCCTGTATTGTCTTTTGAGGTTGAAATAAATCATGGGGTATCCCCATTTTGGAACCGGATCAGTAAATCAACCAGACCGGGATATTTATCTTTAATAATCCCATGGGGTAAGGTGTAATTAATTATAAGATTGTTTTAAAGTTGATGTAGGATTAAGGAATATTAACTTTTATAAATGGGATTTTTGGTTCTTTGTATTTGTGGATATATATAAAAAAGCTCATAGCTATGAATAAGGTGTCAATTTATGGAGGATTGGGGAACCAAATGTTCCAATATGCATTTTGTGTTGCTTTGAACCAGAAAGGGAAAAAGTCTGAGATCGATTTTTCAAATTACCTATTTTATGATTATCATCATGGATTCGATCTTGGTAGAGCTTTTAAAATAAAGCTTCGATTTCCATATAATGTACTGAATTATTTCCTTATTAATTGCGAGCCGGTTTATAAAAACAAAATCATATCCAAGGTATTAAGGAATTTTGTAAAAAGTGACAGAAGTGGAAAATTTAAAAAATATCAGGAAAGGGAAGAGTTTAAATATGATGCAAATGTTTTTGAATTAGATTCATCAAGATTTGTAGGGGTATGGCAGGTAGAGTCTTATTTTTCTGAATTTTGCGATATGATCCGGAAAGAATTTACATTTAAATTGCCAAGAGATGGTGTGAATTCTATTTTAAAAGATAAGATTAGATCTTGCAATTCAGTGGGTATTCATATAAGGAGGGGTGATTACATAGATGAAAGGTGGAAGTATACGCATAATGTTTTAGAGGGCAGTAATTATTATGTAAATGCTGTAAAAATTATTGATGAAAAAATTTGGGACCCGCATTATTTTGTATTTTCAGATGACCCCGAATGGGTAAAAGCAAATTTAAAGCTGCTAAATGCAACTTTTGTGACACATAATAAAGGCAAAAGAAGTTATCTGGATATGTATTTGATGAGCCTCTGTAAACACAATATTATTGCTAATAGTACATTCAGCTGGTGGGCAGCATGGCTGAATAATAATGAAAATAAAATAGTGATTATACCTGACCATTGGCTGAAAAATTCTGAAACACCTGGGATATATCCCACTGGATGGGTAAGAGTAGCAATAGATTGAAACGTGCACAGGGACTTATTTTGAGAAATTATTAAGCCCAATATTTATAGGTTACAATGACAAAAGTTGTACAGCTGACATATAATCTGACATCAGCAGGAAAGCAGGCTATACGCTTGCATAATGAATTCAGGGCAGCAGGTATTGATTCAACTTTGATTTCTCTTTATTCTGCCAGTGATACTGAAAACAAGGTTTATAGTCTAGGAAGAAGTTATAAGCTAATTGAATATATTGATAAAAAAATTCAAAAAAGTCTAACTAAAAGAGCTGCAAAGGAATATGGGATGTTCTCTTATCCAGTAATCGGTTCGAATGTTGCAAAACTTGAGCAAGTCAGACAAGCTGATTTTATATACCTGCATTGGGTTATGGGAGGATTTTTAAGTTTAGGAAGTATTGAACAGTTGGCAAAACTCAATAAGCCCGTTGTTATTGTTTTACATGATATGTGGCCTATTACAGGAGGGTGCCATTATAGTTTTAAATGTGAAAATTATAAATCGCATTGTGAAAATTGTCAGATCTTTAGGGCAGATAAAAACAATCACTTACCTGAAAAAGAATTTAAAAAGAAATTTAAACTTTATTCAGGGTATAAAAATATATTTTTTGTGTCACCCAGTATATGGTTATATGAATGTGCAAAAGAATCTGGCTTGACTAAAGAAAAAGAAATTTTTTATGTGCCAAATATCGTAGATGAAAAAATATACAAAACAGTTGATAGAGAAACGGCAAGAAAAATTTTAAACCTTAGTAATGAAGAAATTATTATAGGATTTGGTGCTGTGGCTATTGATAGCCCATATAAAGGATGGAATTATTTCGAAAAGGCTCTTGAAAATTTATCCGATAGGATCAATAATGAAAGAATATCTGTACTAATTTTTGGTAAGATGTATCAAAAAAATATATCTAAAAAAATTCCTTTTAAAACAAAATTTCTTGGCTATCTACATGATGATTATTCAATGGCTATTGCCTATAATTCACTTAATGTTTTTGTTGTTCCTTCTGTTGCCGATAATCTTCCAACAACTATTTTTGAGAGTTTAAGCTGCGGTGTGCCTGTAGTTAGCTTTAAAACAGGAGGAATTCCGGATCTTATTATGCATAAATTTAATGGGTATTTGGCAAAAGAAAGAGACGCAGATGATCTTGCTATAGGAATAGAATATTGTATTAATAATGATTTAAAAGGGCATATTTTGCCGGTATTTCAAGCAGAATCAACAATTAATAAGCATATTGAGCTTTTTAAATATTTTGATGCACTTAAAGTGTAAGCTTACTTAATGAATTAATTCCCAGAAATTGGAAGGTACTTTTATCAATAATACCAAAATCGGAAAGGATAAAATAGAGCAGCAACTTTTTAATTTATTTTGGGTTGGTCTAATTATCTATTTCACAGCATTCGCAGCTATTAAGGGGTTTCCGCAACTATCAGGTAAATTTAATCTTTTGCAAGCATTAGGATTAGGATTATTTATTCCGGCTTCTATAGGTTTAAGTCAACATAGGGTTAAAAATCTTTTTTATACAATTTATTTATTATGGTCCGGGTTTACAGTTTTTAGGGGGATGTCTTTTCAATATTCAGAGTTGAAAGCTTCAGTTTATGATCCGGATTTTGGGTTGTTGGTTTATCTGGTACCTTTTATAATGTTATTTAAAATACGGATTAATATTTTTAAAGGCTTATTTAATACAACTATTATTTTAGGATTAATTTTTATAGTTCTATGCTTTTACTTTCGCTCATTTTTGTTAATGCCGGAGGATGACGAAAACAGAACAGGCATGGGATTACTAGAGGTATTTACAAGGTTTCTGGAAATTCCCTTCGGTTTCCTCTTAATTACATACAGGTATCACAAAATTAGAAGAAGAATATTATCATTTCTGGTTGTTTTGATGACACTTATATTATCTCTGATTAGGGCACGTCGCGGATTAATTTTTTTTCAGTCAAGTTTTTTGATTTTCGGTATGATTCTATATATCTGGGATAACAAAAAAAATCTTGCAATCACCATGTTTACTCTTTTTATTGCAGGGGTAATGATATTTTTTTCGATTGGCACTTTTAAAGAAAATAAGAATGGAATGTTCACGAAGATCTCTGAAAGAGTGAATGAAGATACCAGGAGTGGAGTAGAGCAATGTTTTTATGATGATATGAAAGTGAAGGATTGGTTAATTGGGAAGGGAATAAATGGCACCTATTATTGTCCTGGGATTGATCAAGGTTCTTTAATTGATTATAGAAATGTAATAGAAACTGGTTTTTTGAATATTATTTTAAATCAGGGCTTGGTAGGTCTTGTTTTATTATTATTAATTATGATACCAGCGATTTATAAAGGGCTGTTTTGGTCAAATAATTTACTTTCTAAAGCAGCTGGCATTTGGATTTTAATGTGGCTGTTAGATTTATATCCGGCAGTAGTTTACATCTTTAGTTTGAATTATATATTAGTTTGGATGTGTATTAGCTTTTGTTACACGCCAAGTATGAGAAAAATGTCAGATGAAAAAATTTTACAGGCACTAAGGTTCAAATAAATTATTGGATATTTTGAAATATAATTTCAGAAAAATAAGTGTTGAAAATGAATAGCCCTAAAATCAGTATTGTCACCCCCTCTTATAACCAGGCAGAATATTTGGAACAAACCATTAAATCAGTAATTGATCAGGGGTATCCTAATTTAGAATATATTGTTATTGATGGAGGTTCGACTGATGGGAGCGTTGAAATTATCAAGAAGTATTCTGATAAGATCACTTATTGGGTCAGTGAAAAGGATAAGGGACAGTATGATGCTATCAATAAGGGCTTTACCATGGCAACAGGCGAGATCATGGGATGGATAAACAGTTCAGACCTTTATTATCCATGGACTTTAAGATTCGTTGCTGAGATATTTGAAAGTCTTAATGAAATACAATGGGTCTCGGGCATGCCAACAAACCTAAGTATAGGTAATGCTCCCCAAAGGATTGTTCCAGCAAAGGAGAGGAATATATATGATGTTATTTCGGGTGATTACAGATGGATTCAACAGGAGTCAATTTTCTGGAGACGTGCTTTATGGGAGCAGGCAGGCGGACAACTTGATATTACGGTAAAATACGCTGAAGATTTTAATCTTTGGCTCAGATTTTTTAAATACACCCAGTTATATTATGTAAATACAATTTTAGGAGGATTTAGATATCATGATATCAGGAGAGGAGGGGGAAATACTAACGATCATTATCTTGCTGAAGCACGGGAGTTACATAAAAAGTTCAAATCTGATTTACCTAAATTATTAAAATTCAGAGCATCTCTATTACGATTGTTTTTTCTTAATAAGAGTTTTCAAAAAAAGCTTATAAGGAAAATGAACTTTTTCCCATGGTACCGGCATCATCATATTGCTTATGATTTCCAAATAGAAAAGTGGAAAGTCCTTAAATAATAAATTCTTGTGCAAGTAGAGAAATCAGTAGTTTATCTCGGCTATTCTTCCTTCCCTTATGGCCTGGCCGAAGTCCAGAAGATAATTTTGATTTCGAAGTGCCTCCTTTTGGAAAATAATAAAGTAAAGGTGATTTGCCGTAATGGTTTTCACAATAAATCCAAAAGCCCCGGACTTACTACTACAGGCATTTTTGAAAACATAGAATACGTTTATGCCTCGGGTAGTTGCTACAGAAATGATAGTTTTTTCTGGAGAAGAATAAATGAGATTAAAGGCAGGATCAACGAGTTTCTTTTGTTAAAAAGAATGAAGAAAAAGGATGGGTATTTTTATGCCATTTTATCAACCAGGCAGTTTGGCTCTGTGCTGTATTATGTCTTATTATCCAGGCTTTTTCGATTCAAGACAGTGCTGAATTACGTGGAGTATTATACAGCATTTAAGAAGAGGAAATTTCAATTTTCACAAAAGATAAATGACAGGCTTTTTGATCGCTATGCTCCTCGCATGGTTAATGGAGTTTTACCCATCAGCGAATTCCTGATACAACACATAGAAAAAGTTGCACCAGGAAGAAAGTATTTAAAATTACCCGGATTGACTGATTTTGATAAATATGAAAATGTCAGGTTGATTGAATCAGAACCCTATTTTCTTTTCTGTGGATCGGCAAGTTACAAAGAGATTATTTTCTTTGTGATTGATTCCTTTTTTTTATTAAAAAACAATACTGCCTGTAGTTTATATCTTGTTGTCAGCGGAAGGGAAAGTGAAATACTGGAAGTAAAGAATTTTGTGAGCAAACAAAATAACCCTGAAGCCGTGAAATTCTTTTCCGGTGTGGCCGAAAACACATTGTATTCACTCTATAAAAATGCAAAGGCTCTTTTGATTCCATTAAGGCCGACTTTTCAGGATGCAGCAAGATTTCCTCATAAAACCGGAGAATATCTTGCTTCGGGAAACCCGGTAATATCAACAAATTACGGGGAGATGAAATATTATTTTGAAGACGGAGTGGATATGCTATTGGCAGATAACTATGATGAAAAGCAGTATGCAGAAAAAATGCAGTTTATTATTGACGCTCCGGGTGAAGCTGCTGCAATAGGTTTAAGGGGTAAATGCAAAGCTTACGAATTATTTGACTGTAAAAAGAGGGCGCCTGTACTGAATGAGTTTTTCACTTCTTTGTCTTAAAATTTTATCGCAAAACAAGAAATACATTTATTTTATTTTTTAATCCTTACAAAAATTTATTATGACTACAAAAAAAACAGCAATTGTATGTGGCGCCGGTGGTTTCATTGGCGGCCACCTGGTAAAAAGATTGAAAGATGAAGGTTATTGGGTGAGGGGTATTGACCTCAAGCACAATGAATACGGAAATAACCATGCTGATGATTTCCGTATAGGAGATCTGAGAGATCCTGTCGTTTGTGAAAATTTATTTGACAGGCAAATTGATGAAGTGTATCAACTGGCTGCAGATATGGGTGGCGCCGGTTATATTTTCACGGGTGAACACGACGCACAGGTGATGCATAACTCGGCTTCAATTAACTTAAACATGGCAGAGTCGGGAAGAAAGCATGATGTTAAAAAGATATTTTACTCATCATCTGCCTGCATGTATCCTGCTTACAACCAGGAAGACCCTGATAATCCCAAATGTTCGGAGGACTCAGCTTATCCGGCTGCACCCGACAGTGAATATGGATGGGAAAAATTGTTCAGTGAACGCCTCTATCTTTCTTACCATAGAAACTATGGAATGAATGTGAGAATCGCCAGGTTCCATAACATTTTCGGGCTTCTCGGTACCTGGGATGGCGGAAAAGAAAAAGCCCCGGCAGCAATTTGCAGAAAAGTTGCAGTAGCAGATGATGGAGGTGAAATAGAGGTTTGGGGAGATGGAAAACAAACCCGTTCTTTTTTATTCATTGATGAATGTGTGGACGGCGTAAGAAGATTGATGGATAGTGATTTTACCGGCCCAGTAAATATCGGTTCAGAAGAGATGATATCCATTAACGACCTGGTGAAAATGGTAGCCGGAGTGGCAGGAAAGAAAATAAGCATTAAAAATATTCCCGGGCCTACAGGAGTGAGAGGCCGGAATTCTGATAACAAATTGATCAAAGAAAAACTTGGATGGGGGCCTTCACAGCCTTTGGTAGAGGGCATTACAAAAACGTATAAGTGGATTAGTTCACAGGTGGAACATCATTATAAAAAGATTGATTTGTAGCTTGAGAAACCGATAGGCTGATCATCCGGTTTAAGAATTTAAAGACAGGCCATCAACGGGTTCAACTTTATTGGGGTTAAGACAGGTCATTTTTTAGGGTATTGAATTATGAAGTTATTATTTACAATTGATACGGAAGCGGACAACCAGTGGGTCCACGGATGCGAACTTTCAGTAAAAAATATACAGGCAGTACCCAGGCTTCAAAACTTGTGTAATAAATATAAGATCAAACCAACGTACCTGGTGACTTATGAGATTTGTACTGATGATTTTTCAAAAGAGATTTTCAAAGAATATATAGACTCCGGGCGGGCAGAAATTGGCGCTCATTTACATTCCTGGACAACACCGCCATACCTGGATATAGAGGGTTATAGATTCAACGATGTCCATCACTCTTTTTTGAGTGAAATGCCGGCAGATATCATGCGGGAAAAGATCAAAAATCTCACCTCCCGGATTGAAGACTCATTTGAAATAAAGCCTTTATCATTTCGGTCCGGCAGGTATGGATTTAACGGGGAGATTGCTCATGCACTCGTTGATCATTCTTACCTGGTTGATTCATCTGTTACTCCTTTTACAAGTTGGTCCAGGCATACCGGTCTTCCGGGTGGAAAGGGTGGACCGGATTTTATTGACAAGACACCCGAACCCCGTTATTATCATTTTGAAAATGGTTCATTAATGGAGATACCCGCTACCATTTTGCCCACCCGGTATCCATTGAATTCTAAGCCTGGATTTGCGAAATATTATTATAGAAATGTGAACCGTAATATTCTTTTAAAGGCTGTGCGGAAATTTTGGCTCAAAAGACAACCGGTATGGTTAAGGCCATTTGAGTGGACTAATATTGAGGTATTTGAGGAAATTGTAAATGAAGCGGAAAAATTAAAACTCCCCTATATTGTCATGTGGCTACACTCCAGCGAACTAATGCCCGGCACCTCGATTTATTGGCGTGATGAAAATGCAATAAACAGGTTATTCAGGCTATTGGAGCAGTTTTTTACTTTAGTTAATAGTAAAAATATTGAATCTGTAACAATGAAGGAAGCCGCATTAAATTGTACTGAATGAAGTTTTGTTTCTGGGGAAATATTGCCGGTGCCTTACGGGGAAGGAATCCCGGCGGTGCTGAGCTTCAAATAGCACTTCTGGCAAAAGCCCTGGCATTAAAGGGACATGAAGTGGTTGTTGTAGATCCGTATTCAAAAGAAAGTTTTATTACTGAAGAAGGGGTGAGATTGATTCATTTACCAAAATGGAATAAAGGCATCAGGGGATTCAGGCTATTTATATACAGAATTCCGGGCTTGAGGAAAATATTTAGAAGAGAAAAGGCGGATTATTATTATGTCAGGATGAGATCATATATGAATCTTCTTCCTTACCTGGCAGCCAGAAAAAATAAAAGCAAGTTTATTATGGGGGTGGCGAGTGATCTTGATGTTTTAAGTTTTGGTAAAAAATTCAAATACAACTATAAAAAAAATTTTAATTTAACTGACCTTTTAATCACTCATATCCCCAATGATTTTATTCATCGTTATCTTTTAAAGAGATCTGATTTTGTGATGTTGCAGCATTCCGGCCAGGCTATTAAATCGAAACACAATAAAAGCCGCCAGTTTATTTATCCGAATATTATGGAACCTCATAAAGGTTCTTTGGGCACTGAAACTTCAGGGGATTATTACATGTATGTAGGTGCTCTCAGCATGTTGAAAGGTGCAGACAATCTTCTAAAGTTAATTGATACGGTTAAAGAATCCGTTTCTTTTCTGATTGTTGGTTTTCCAAGAAGCGGAAAGCCTGAAAAATTTTATGAGAAACTAAGGGGAAGAAAAAATGTGATATTAGCCGGGCGAAAACCACATTCGGAAACACTTGAACTGATCTCCAAAGCAAAAGCAATAATAAATACTTCTTATTATGAAGGCTTCTCTAATGTTTTTTTAGAAGCCTGGTCAGTAGGTATCCCCGTGATTTCTCTTAATGTAAACCCGGGAGAGATTTTTGAAAAATTCGGACTTGGAATTTGTTGCTATGGTGATTTGAACAGAATGAAGCAGGCAATTGAATCAGATGAATTGGCAACAATTGACAAAAATAATTTAAAATCTTATATATCTACATTTCACAATTTTGATACTGCAGCAGATCGGTTTATTACTATATTGAATAACGCTTCTTAACAAATTTATCATGTGCGGAATTGCCGGACTTACTTTCTTTAAAAGGGATATGAAAATTGACCCGGGCATATTGAAAAATATGACTGATGTGATGGAGCACCGGGGCCCTGATGATGAAGGCTTTTATATCAACCAGAATGTTGGTTTGGGTTTTCGTCGCTTAAGTATCATAGATCTCGCCACAGGGCATCAGCCGCTGGCTAACGAAGACGAAACGATCTGGATCATCTTTAATGGAGAAATATACAATTTCCGTGAACTTCAGGACAATTTATTAAAACAAGGGCATGTATTCCGAACCAAGTCGGATACTGAAACCATAGTACATCTGTATGAGCAATATGGTACAGGTTGTTTGCAATACCTGCGCGGGATGTTTGCTTTTGCAATCTGGGATAGCAAGAAAAATCAACTCTTTTGCGCCAGGGACCGTTTTGGAATTAAGCCTTTTTATTATTACCTGGATCATGAAAAGCTTGTTTTTGGCTCGGAAATAAAAGCTATTCTGAAATGTGATGGCATTGATAAGGCTTTATCACCGGAAGCGATTGATTCGTACTTCGCTTTTGGGTATATTACGTCAGATTTATCCATTTACAAAAAAATTAAAAAGCTACAACCGGCTCATTACCTTTTACTTTCTTTTAAAGGTAAAGTCTCAGTGGGTATCAATAATTATTGGAAAATTCATTTTAATCCGGATTTTTCAAAAAGCGAAATACAATGGGAAGAAGAAATTCAGAATTGCCTTTCGGAGACTGTTAAGATGCACATGATTTCAGATGTTCCATTAGGAGCTTTTTTAAGTGGTGGAATAGATTCGGGATCGGTAGTATCAATGATGGCTAATAATTCATCCCGCTCCATCAAAACGTTTACCATTGGATTTAAAGATGAAAAAGACAGTGAATTGAAATATGCACGAGAGCTGGCAACAAAATATGGATGTGAACATCATGAACAAATTGTGGAACCGGATTCAATAGATCTCTTGCCAAAACTGATATATGGGTATGATGAACCATTTGCTGACCCTTCTATCATTCCTACTTATTATGTGTCAAAACTGGCACGGCAATTTGTGACTGTAGCGCTTTCGGGGGACGGGGGTGATGAATTGTTTGCAGGGTACAATTCTTATAGAAGGCATAAAGAGATTTATTCATTCCCATTGAATTTTAAAAGTGCTTTTTTAAACAATGTAGTTTGGGGTAATATCCATAAAATGATTCCCTCTAATGTAAAAGGGAAAGGTTTCACTTATTATCTTTCGAAAAATAAGGAATATTCCTTTGCTTATTTGAACACCTGGACTGAGGCCGAAAGAGACCGGCTTATGCTTCATAAGAGGTCTCAGTTCAATGGCAGTCGGGCTTCAGAATGTTTTAAACAAACTATTTTAAATCAATGTAATTCCTTTAAAGATCATGTATCCAGTATGCAATACCTGGATATGCGAACATATATGGTTGATGATGTTTTAAATAAAGTAGACAGGGCCAGTATGATGAATTCACTGGAAGTGAGAGTGCCCTTGTTAGATCATAAGTTTGCGGAATTAAGTTTCCGGATTCCATCAAAGTTTAAAATGAATGAGTCGGGGCAAAAGTATATTTTCAGGAAAGCTATGTCTGAATACCTTCCTAAAAGTTTCTTCCAGCTCCCCAAAAAGGGATTTGGTGTGCCTCTTGCAAATTGGTTCAAAGAAAAACTGAATGAATATATTGATGACACTCTAACATCGGGTAATCCTTTGTACTCTGAATTCCTTAGCCAGGGGTATATTAAAAAAGTCATTAAGAATAGCCGGAATAATATGCATGATTATAGTTCAAAGATCTGGACTTTACTTGTGTTCGAAGAATGGTTAAAGCAAAATTCAGGTAAGTGAAAGTATTATTTTTTATAAACGGACTAGCAGCCGGGGGAAAGGAAAGAAGGTTGGTGGAGTTACTGAAAGGGATTAATAAGTACCCTGAAATTCAGTATGAACTCGTTCTGATGGGGAAAGATATTCATTATAAAGAAGTGTTTGATTTAGGGATTAAAATTCATTACTTCATCAGAAAGTCAAAAAAAGACCTGAGAATATTTAAAAAACTATACAATTACTGTAAGGAGTATAAGCCTGATATCATACATTGTTGGGATAGTATGACGGCAATTTATGCAGGCCCTGTATGTAAATATTTTCATATAAAGCTAATAAACGGGATGATAGTAGGTGCGCCGGGGAAAATGAATATTTTTGAAAGTAGTTACAGAAGAGCAAGGGTTACCTTCCCTTTTTCAGATATTGTGGTAGGGAATTCGATGGCCGGGCTTTCAGCTTACAGGGCGCCAAAAAATAAAAGTATTTGTATTCATAACGGATTTAATTTCTCCAGGGTAGAAAACCTCGTAGATTCTGTATTGCTTAAAGAGCAATTAAAAATTAAATCTTGTTATATCGTTGGTACCGTGGCATCTTTTTCAGAGTATAAGGATTATAAAACATTTTTTAAGGCAGCCCAAATTCTCTTGGAAAAGAGAAGTGATGTGGTTTTTGTTGTTGTAGGAAATAATACAGATTCTGCTGATGCTTTTGGAATGATTCAGGACAAATATGTAAGCTATTTTAGGTTGCTTGGAAGACGATCTGATGTAGAATCATTGGTTAACCTGATGGACATTTGTGTGCTGTCAACTTTTACAGAAGGCATTTCGAATTCGATACTTGAATATATGGCAATGGGAAAGCCGGTCATTGCTACAAGGGGTGGAGGTACAGATGAAATTGTTGCAGATGGAGAAACAGGATACCTGATCCCTCAGGCCAACCCTGAAATTTTAGCAAATAAAATTGACTTCCTTTTGACAGATGAATCACTCAGAATGAAGATGGGTGAATCCGGGCGTCGTAGGATAGCGGAGCAGTTCTCTATTCAAAAAATGGTTGACTCTTATATTCAGATTTATAATTGTGTTTTAAAAAAAGGAGACAAAGGGAGATCCCGTATTGAATCTTCAGGATTGAGAATATAATTTTAAACAGATCATTTCAATTTATCAGGATAAAATAAGAAAAATGATTTTGCTCAATGTTTTCGGATTTATTGGGTCACTTCTTTTTTATCTGAAAAAAAATATGAAGAAGGGTTAATTAAAATTGGATAGCCTTTTTTTATCTTCTCAAAGCTATAGGGGGGATAAATCTTTCTTTAAATAAATAATTTAGGATTCAGGTTTTGATTTGCAGTTTATCTGGCAGTAAAACAGGGGGAGCTTACAGGGCCTCTTCCCCGGTATAGAACTATATATTGAAGATATTATTGGGGGACCATGTATTCATGATATACCTTTTATTTTAAATTTCTGGCCCGTGATAGCCATTTTTGATTATTCTCATAATCTCATTAGAAGATCAGTTTTCACCTTTCTTCCGGATGTAATAAGCAGACACTTACCGGGACAAAAAAATAATTCAAACAAATCAGAATAAAGTGTGATAAGCCCAAATACACTTATCTGAGTTATTAAAATATTAATTATGAATCAACAATTTTTCCGGTTGTTGAGGTTCCTTTTTATTTTCCTCGACCTGTTGATGCTAAACATTTCCTTCGTTGTGGATCGGTCTTTTTATGGAAGTAAACTTCCGGATCCGCTGAATTCGAAGTACATTAACTTATGGATCGCATTTAATGCTGCCTGGATGATTGCCTCCTGGTTTAGTAATTTGTACAGCCAGAATAATATCTTAACGTTTGAAATGTTCAGCCGGAAAACCCTGAGGTCCTATATTTATTTCCTGGCACTGATCATGTTGTTTATTGTGCTTTTCAAACAGGAAGGTTTATCACGGCTGTTTGTGATGACGGTATTGATCTCCACTGGCTTTGTCATTTTTGTGAACCGGCTGGTTTATATTGTAATTGCTCAATATATACGGAACAGGGAAGAGTTTGCCAGGAAAGTGATCATTGTTGGCTATAATGAAGTGTCCAAGAGATTGGTGCAACAATTAGAAGAGGATACCTTGAATACGAAGATAATCGGCTATTGTGAAGATGAACAGGAAGTACACGAACTTTCCACTTACCCGATAGTGGGCAACCTTCAAAATATAATAGAAGTATCAAAACAGTACCAGGCAAATGAAATATTTTCAACCATTGCACCTGATGAAAATGATAAAATATATGAACTGATGCAACAGGCTGACCGTGCCTGTATCCGATTCAAGCTGGTACCTAATTTCGATACGTTTACACGAATGCCGGTTCATGTAGATTATTTTGGCAGTTTACCTGTTTTATCTCTTAGAAAAGAACCATTAGATGATATTGCAAACAGGGTTCGTAAACGTATTTATGACTTTGTAATCAGCAGCCTGATGATCATCCTTGTCCTTTCATGGATGATTCCTTTGATAGGTTTATTGATCTGGCTGGATTCAAGAGGCCCCATATTTTTTATCCAGGTGCGTACGGGTAAGGATAATCAGCCATTCCGCTGCATCAAATTCAGAAGCATGAAAGTAAACAAGGATTCAGATATGCTTCAGGCAACCAAAGGAGATGTTAGGGTAACTAAGTTTGGAAAATTTTTGCGAAAGTCAAGCCTTGATGAGTTTCCTCAGTTTCTGAATGTCTTTACAGGGAGTATGAGTATAGTAGGGCCAAGGCCTCATATGTTGAAGCATACAGATGATTATTCAGTCGTGATCAATAAATATATGGTTCGGCAGTTTGTGAAACCCGGCATTACCGGGTGGGCACAGATTAACGGATTCCGGGGTGAAACAAGATCTGTATGGGAGATGGAAAGACGGGTAGAATGTGATATCTGGTACCTGGAAAACTGGAGCCTGTGGCTTGATACCCGTATTATTTTTTTAACGACATATAAGTTATTCGTAGGGGATATTAATGCAGTGTAATCAATACGAATGATTTCCCGGCAATTATTTATGAGACTGATTGGATAAATGGGTCAACTAAACTTAATACAGGATACCGGAAAGATTCCTTCCGAAATATCATCAAAGATACTTACAGTGGGCCCGGATTATCATAATCATAAGGGAGGAATCGGAGCTGTTATTGAGTTGTATCATAAATATTTTGAGACTTTTAAATTTATTAACACATACAAGGGAGGGGGATTTTTTTCAAAAGCATTTTATTTCTTAAAGGGTGTTTCCCGGCTCATTGGTGTACTTCTTTCGGATAAAAAAATTAAAGTGATTCATATTCATGGGGCTTCGAATGGAAGTTTCTACCGGAAGTTTATTATTTTTCTAATTGCTAAATATCTTTTTAAAAAAAAGATTGTTTATCATATACATGGGGGAGGATTTCATATTTTTTCTGAAAAAAGTAACGATTTTTCCAAACGATTAATTTCTTTTTTCTTAAGAAAATCAGATATCATCATTTGTGTATCGAATTCATGGGTAGAATATTTCAGAAAGAATTATAAAACTAATATAATCACCGTACTCCCGAATATGGTTGACATTCCTGAAAGGATAGAAAGAGCACCGCGATCAGGAATTATTACTTTTTTGTTTTTGGGGCTTGTCTGTGAATCAAAAGGAATTTTTGATTTGATACATGTAATAGGAAAAAATAAAAATAATTATGCTGGGAGGATGAAGCTTTTCATTGGCGGAAACGGTGAGATTAAAAAGTTAAACAGCCTGATTAAAAATTACCAAATCGAAGATATTGTAAAATACCAGGGATGGGTAAGTAAGAAAAGAAAAGCTGAAGTTCTGAATAGTTCCGATGTATACATTCTGCCCTCTTATGCTGAAGGTTCGCCGATCTCTATTCTGGAAGCAATGTCTTATGGAATGGCCATCATATCAACGAAAGTGGGGGGAATACCCGAACTGGTAAGAGAGAATCAAAACGGCTTCTTGATAGAACCGGGGAATCCAGGTCAGATAGAAAAGGCGCTGGATAGTATTATAAGTAATCAGGGCATTTTAGAAAAATTTGGATCTGTTTCTGAGAGTATAGCTCAGAAACATTTACCTGTTCCGGTATTGGGACAATTGATGAATATTTATCAGTCGTTGTTAACAAAAAATACTACAATACCTGAATAGTGCAGGATGCCATCCGGTTCTATCAGATAGAGTGGAGAGAAATTGTAATCAACACATTTTAGAATGAAAAAGCTTCTATAGAAAAAGACTAATATGAATTATTGGAAGAAATATTTGGTAAAAAGAATTATCCGGCTTACACCTCAGTTTTATTATTATAGGCGAAGAATTAATCGTCAGCTACTTTTAAATGATAATAGTATAAGTAACATTATTAAGCATGTACCTTATTACATAAAAATGGGTTATATGCCTGGTAAAATTGAAAGCTATCCATTTATCAGGAAATCTGAGATTATTGGGAAGGAGGAACAATTTATTTCAAATAAAGTCTGGAAACCCTTTTTAATTAAGAAAACCACAGGAGGAACTTCCGGAAATTATCTCACTTTTTATAAGACGCTGATTGCAGTAATAAGGGAAGAGGCTTTTATCAGTTATGTATTTTCATTAATCGGGTCCAATTTGAGAATTGCTGTTTTGCGGGGTAATAGGCCTGCCTCGGGTAATCATGAGTACAAATTCAAACACCTCCTGTTATCCTCTTATCAATTGAAAAAGGAAACAGTATTGGAGTACTTAACATTGATGAAGAAATACAAAATTAATTGCCTGCATGTTTATCCTTCTGCTATTCACATTTTCTGTAAATATTTGAAAGAAATTCTTAAAGAGCAAAATGTTGAGCTTCCGAAAATTAAAGGAATATTTTCAAGTTCTGAAATACTCACTCCCGGTGTGAAGGATGAGATTATGGAGCTTTTTCCGGATGCCACTTTAATTGATCAATATGGGCAGACCGAACTCGTCGCATTTGCAATATCAGTTAATAAGGAGTATTACCGGTTTTATAACGTATTTAGTTATGTAGAGCTTGTTGATACCGGAATGATGAATGGCGATAACAAAATAAAAGAAATTACCGGTACAAATATAAACAATAAAGGCATGCCTTTGCTTAGATACAGGACCGGGGACTTTGTTGAGGTGGATGAAAATGATAATATAGTGAGCATTATAGGAAGAACAAATGATTTTGTATTGAATAGTAAAAATGAAATGCAGCCATGTAACGTTGTTTGGAGAGGGCATACGCTGAAGAATGTCATTTCTTCACAATTCTACCAGGATACGGCAGGCGAATTGGTTTACAGGGTAAAAGTGAATGACAAATTTGGCGAAGCTGATATCAAATATATCCGCGAGGACTTAAATGAAATATATCAGGGTTTGATGAAAATTCAAGTTCAGGTAGTCCAGGATTTTGAAAAAACAAAGAATGGTAAACATGTGAGGGCAATTCAAAAACTGAACTTGAATTATATGGAAATAGCGTGAAAGATTTAATGAGATTTTGATACAATTATTATGGGAGTGAATTCATTTTGCAGCCGGTTGATTTTTTTCCTGGTAATTGAACAAAACAGATGAATTACTGGAAAAAATACTGGCTGGCGAAAATTATTCATTTTACACCTCAATATTTATATTATAAAAGGAGGATAAAACGCAAGAAGCATATCAGTAATGATAATGATATATATAGGGTTATTGAAAAAGTGCCCTTTTACAGGAAAAAAGGGTATAAAAAAGATAAAATAAATAACTATCCGTGCATTCGAAAATCTGATATAGCGGGAAATGAAGAGGAATTTATTTCGGATAAAATAAGCCGGAAATATTTATTTAAAAAGACAACAGGTGGAACATCAGGAAATACTTTAAACTTTTATAAGACAGTGAATGAAGTGATTAAAGAAGAAGCTTATGTTAATGATGCTTTTTCTTTAATTGGTAAGAATTTGAGAATTGCTGTATTACGGGGTAATAAACCTGCTTCAGGAATATATGAGTTTAAATACGGGCATTTGCTATTATCTTCTTATCAATTATCAAAACAAAATGTTTTGGAATATATTAACCTGATAAATAAGTTTAAAGTTAATTGTTTACATGTTTATCCTTCTTCTTTCCGAATATTTTGTAAATATTTAAAAGAAATTGTCGAAGAAGGTAATTTGGGGATTCCTGGTATTAAAGGCATACTTTCCAGTTCTGAAGTGTTATTGACAATAGTGAAAAAAGAGATTATGGAGTTATTTCCGCAGGCTACATTGATTGATCGTTATGGACAAACAGAACATGCGGCTTTGGCAATATCTATTAATGATGGGTATTATCAGTTTGATGAGTCCTATAGCAAGGTTGAATTTATGGATACTGGTTTGACTAATGATAAATATAGCATTAAAGAAATTGTGGGTACGCAAATTAATAATAAAGCTATGCCCTTAGTACGGTATCGTACCGGGGATTTTGTACAGGTCGATGGAAAGGGGAATATAATTGGAATAATAGGCAGAACAAACGAATTTATTGTGAATAAAAACAGGGAACTTTTGCCCTGCATTATTGCTGCTGGAAGAGGGGTAATGGAAAATATTCTGTCAGCCCAATACTTCCAGGACACAGTGGGCGTATTGATATTTAGAGTAAAAGTCAATGAAAAATTTTCAGAAGTGGACAGGAAAAATATACTGGAAGAATTTAACTCCTTTTTTTTCGGTCAAATGGAAATTAAGGTTCAGGTAGTCGATGATTTTGAAAAGACTTCAGGCGGGAAACATATCAGGGCAATTCAGAAATTAAACCTGGATGATTTTAGATAAAGATAATCTGGGAATATTACGATTTCCTGATAGTGGTAATGGGCATTTATTTTTTGATTCTAATGAAAATATAATTTGGATAAAAAATAGAATTGATTTTTAAATTTTTATTTACTTTATATATGGGATCATTTGGTTAATAATTTTATCAATCCGGTTATATGTTATTCACTTCAATAATATTTTTTCTGTTTTTAACAGCGACGCTATTGGCTTATTATTTAGTACCGGTAAAATTCAGGAACTATTTTCTTATTGCTGTCAGTGCCTTTTTTTATATTTATGCAGGACCAGTTTATTTCCTTCTGCTTGCAGGACTGATTTTATCGAATTATTTAATTGGACTAAAACTGGATCTGTCTGTTGAAGAGAAAGCTCGTAAAGGCTATCTGGTGCTCGGTATATCCATTAACCTGGGGACGCTGATTTTTTTTAAATATTGGAATTTTCTCGGGGCAAATCTGGTAAAGCTTCTTTCGGTATTTCATCTGGGATTTAGTTTTCCCTATTCGGATATTCTGTTACCGCTGGGCTTATCGTATTATATATTTCAGTTTATCGGTTACCTGGTTGATATTTATTGGAAACATGAAAAGGCAGAAAGGGATTTCCCACGTTTCAGCTTGTTTATCTTATTCTTTCCAAAGATCCTCGTGGGGCCAATAGAACGGGCTGGAAACCTGTTACCCCAACTTGCTAAAAATATTTATTTTGAAAACGATAATATTGTAGAAGGTGGAAAAAGAATTGCCTGGGGATTGTTTAAAAAGCTGGTTGTAGCTGATCGTATTGCAATGTACCAAACTGCAGTAATGTCTACACTGGATCAGCAAAGCGGTATTACTATTCTTTTTGCTACTTTGTTATATTCCTTCCAGGTGTATGCTGATTTTTCAGGATATACTGATATAGCTATCGGGGTTGCACGTTTGTTTGGATACAACCTGATTGAAAATTTTAAAAGACCCTTTCTGGCGAAAAATATGGGAGATTTTTGGCGTCGCTGGCACATTTCGCTCTCCTCATGGGTGAACGATTATGTTTTTACTCCAATTGCTTTCAAAAAAAGATCATGGGGTATACTGGGCGTTTTTTATTCTTTGACTTTAAGTTTTTTAATTATAGGATTTTGGCATGGTTCCACATGGAATTATTTATTATTTGGTCTCTTGCAGGCTGTAGCGCTAATGTATGAATATGCGACAAGAAAATTTCGAAAAAAACTTGCCAGATCTGTTCCTACTGTAATTTATAATAACCTGAGTATATTGATAATGTTTCTCTATGTCAGTTTTTGCCTGATTATATTCAGAACAGATTCGTTCAGTAGTGCCGGTTCGATAATAAAAGCAATTTATACCCACCCGGGCGGTTTGTTTTATGATACACCCTCTACATTATTTTTTATATTGATAGGCTGTATGATAATGATGCTGTATGATATCCAGAAAGAATCTAAAATTTTCCGGTTTAATTTATTTTCAAATAAAAATTGGATCGTTCAGCAAGTTTCGTATGCTTTGTTATTAATTTATATCATGCTGGCCGGCGTTTTTGATGGAGGGCAGTTTATATATTTAGCTTTCTGATTCAGTAATTATGATATTATGGATACTACCATTAAACCCAAAAAGAAGCCAACTTTTCTTGTAAAGCTGATTATATTTATTTTCCTTTTGATCGTTTTGGATTTTGGCATTGGCAATCTCTTAAAATATTTGTATTTTAAGCAGGATTCAGGTTCACTTTACAGGACAACTTATGCTCTGGACAGCACCCGTGCGGATATCCTGATATTTGGATCTTCCACCGCCAACCACCATTATATCCCGGATTTATTTGAAAAAGCATTTCATTTACCGTGCTATAATACCGGCAGGGATGGCAATACGCTTCTGTATTCCTATGCGATTTTAAAAGGCGTATTTAAAAGATATTCCCCTAAAATTATTATCCTGGATATAAATGAGCAGGAGTTTATAACGAACCAGGATAGCTATGACAGGGTTACTTCGTTATTACCTTATTACGAGAATCATCCTGAAGTAAGGGACATAGTCAAATTAAAAAGCCCTTTTGAAAATATTAAGCTCTTATCAAAAATATACCCCTACAATTCCCTGATATTTACTATTTGTGTTGGGAATGCTGATTTTAACAAGGAAAGAATAACCATAAAAGACCAAAACGGATATGTGCCTTTACAGAATACATGGAAAGGACCGGTAACTACAGATACAGTTTTTAAGAAGTACCCGTTGGATAGTACCAAAATCAATATTTTTGAATCATTTGTTAAAGAGTGCATTCAAAGAAATATTTACTTATATATATGCTTGTCCCCAAAATTCAAAGTGGAAAAATATGTTGATTCGTCGATAGAAATTGTCAAACATATTTCAAAAGAGTTTAATGTCCCCTTTTTTAATTACTCAACTGATACATTCTTTTTACATCACGGGGATTTGTTTCATGATGTGAATCATTTAAATGGGAATGGAGCAAACATTTATTCTGAATTGGTAATCAGGAAAATTTTGCAGAAGCAGTGACTTGAATCTCATCTGTTACGTTTTCATACGATAGGCCGGAATTAATGATAAACAAATATTTTATTTAATAATTAAGCAAATCAACAATGAGCGCTGATGTAAAAAAACATTTTTCAAAAGACATCCTGATTTTTGATGATATACAGGCTAAAACTGATTCGATTATTAATAAATTGAAAAGTGATGTCTTGGCCACATTAAAACGAAAAGGAGCTGTGATCGGAATTAGCGGAGGTATTGATTCCTCTGTTTCGCTGGCACTGGCAGTCAGGGCTCTTGGGCCTGATAAAGTGGTTGCTCTTATGCTGCCCGAGAAAGATTCAAGTAATGAAAGCAAAGAACTGGCTTTGAAATTATCGAGGCAACTGGGAGTTCAGGCTATTGAAGAAAATCTATCGGAAGCATTGCGGGGTGTCGGATGTTACCGGAGGAGAGATGAAGCAGTTTCAAATATATTTCCCGAATATGATCCCTCTGTTCATACCATGAAGATTGGTGTGAATCCACAGGGAATAAGCCATAATCTCCCGCCTGTGTTTTCTATCAGTATAATAAACAAAGACGGGTCAGTGAAAAGCAAACTATTGCCGCCTAAGGAATACCTTCAGGTAGTAGCTGCTTCAAATTTCAAACAACGTTTTCGCATGTCTATGCTTTATTATCATGCGGAGTGCAGGTATTATGCCGTGATTGGTACACCAAATAAGCATGAACATGAACAAGGCTTTTTTGTAAAACATGGTGATGGCGGTGCCGATGTAATGCCCATAGTAAACTTATACAAAACACAGGTTTACCAGCTGGCTGATTACCTGGATATCCCAAAAGAAATTATTGAACGTACCCCTACATCAGACACTTATTCGGCAGAACAAACACAGGAAGAATTCTTTTTTCAACTTCCGTTTAAGGAAATGGACCTTATTTGGTATGGATTTGAAAATGATTATAGCCCTGCAGAAGTGGGCAAAGTCATGGGTAAGACAGAAGATGAAATACAATCTATTTATAAAGGCTTTATAAGAAAACAAAAGACTACCGAATATTTACGGATGCTCCCTATTAAAGATTATTAGTATTGTTTAATTCAGATATTGAATTAAATGAGATATGTAAAATGAAATTCCGGTTAACAGGTTCCAAAATATTTTAATTGAATGCAAACTATTCCACAGCGATTACTTGGTGAGGCTCTATTGAACTCTGCCAGGAATCATCCCACTAAAACTGCTATCATAGTAAAAGGAGAATCCTACTCCTATATTCACCTTAAAACAAAAGCAGAAAACCTGGCTCATCATCTGATAAAGTCCGGAGTAAAAAAAGGGGACCGGGTTGCTATTTATCTTGAAAATTCATGGTCAAGTGTTGTTTCTATTTATGGCATCACACTTGCAGGAGCTGTTTTTCTGGTAATCAACCCCCAGACGAAATCAGATAAATTAAAATTTATTCTGAATGATAGTAGTGCAAAAATCCTCATTACTACTGCATTGTTAAAAAAGGAGTTCTTAACGGCTGCAGAAGAAACACCCGGGCTTCTGGAGATCATTATTACCGGTGATCCGGCTATGATGAATTCGGCTTTAAAGCACCGGGTAGTTGATTTTGAAAATGCAACATCCAAAATAATTTCAGGCATAGTAATGCCAAATGTAATCCCCAATGATCTTGCTGCTTTAATATACACTTCAGGAAGTACTGGTTTTCCAAAAGGTGTGATGATGACTCATCAATCTATGGTTTTTGCGTCCTGGAGCTTAATACAATATTTGAGGTTAACGGAGCATGACCGGATCATGTTGCTTCTGCCCCTTGCCTTTGATTATGGGCTGTATCAATTGCTAATGGCCATTACTACCGGGGGCACTTTAATTATTGAACAATCTTTTATATTTATTACATCTATTCTCGAAAATATGCAGAAGCATAAACCAACAGTTTTTCCCGGCGTTCCTACCATTTATGCCATGCTGATTGCTTATGCAAAAAATAATAATACTTCATTTGATTATATTGAAAAAGTGACGAATACTGCTGCAGCTCTTCCTGCAGAATTTACGCCTGATTTAAAAAATATATTTCCTAATGCGTTAATTTTCAGAATGTATGGATTGACAGAATGTAAAAGAGTCTGTTATCTTGAACCGGAATTGATAGATATAAAACCCGAATCGGTTGGCAAAGCTATTCCGGGCACTGAAGTTTTTTTATTAAGTCCTGGAGGTGAACCTGTAGCTCCGGGTGAACCAGGAATTTTGCATATTCGCGGGCCTCATGTAATGCTGGGATATCTGAACCGTGAAGATCTCAGTAATGAAATGCTGAAGCCAGGCAAGTTGCCGGGGGAAAGAATATTATGCTCAAATGATTGGTTTAAGATGGATGAAGAAGGGTTTTTGTATTTCCTGGGCAGGAATGATGATATAATAAAAACAAGAGGAGAAAAAGTGAGCCCTATCGAGATAGAAAATGTTATTTATGCAATTGATGGAGTGAGAGAAGCAGTAGTATTTGGCACTCCCGATAAAGTAATGGGTGAATCTATTGTAGCTTTTGTAACATTGAAAGACGGTTCAACACTTAATGAAAAAATAATACACCGTACTTGTATGGCCCATTTGGAATCATTTATGGTTCCAGGAAAAATAATTTTAATTCATGAAATGCCCAAAAGCTCCAATGGAAAAATAGATAAAAAAGAACTTAAAAAGCAATTTCTCAATGATTCTCACGAAAGCTGAAATAATTAAGCATTTTAGCAGATGGCTGACTGCCTGGAATGAACATAACCTGTCAGGAGTTCTGGATTTTATACATGAGGATATCTTGTTTGAGAACTGGGATGGTAACCTGATTACCGGAAAGGAAGCTCTTAAAATGGCATGGTTACCGTGGTTTATCCGGCATGGCAATTTCAAATTTTTTCTTGAAGATTTTTTTTGTGATGAACAGCAACAGAAGCTGACCTTTCAATGGAGGCTTGAATGGCCATCTATTGAAACTAAATTTAGAAATGAAAAGGAAATAAGAAGAGGGGTGGATATCATGCAATTAAAAGAAGGAAAAGTAATCAAAAAAATTACTTATTCTAAAACTGCAATTCAGGTAGGAACCGCAATGGTTGAAATGCGTATGCTGTAACCTGTAAAATTAGCGATTGATCAAATGGATGTACTGAAGCTTTTTAATGAACTCAAAACTCAGTTTGGCCCAAAGTTTCGTTTTTTGGAGGATAAACCCGATGAGACTATTGATTCTACGTTGAAAGCTTGCTGGCAATATGCATCAGGGCATCCTATGTCTGCAGCAGAAGCGATGAAATATCCGCTATCGCCGCTGGATGAAAATATGATAAAACATTTAGTTGATTTGCTGGAAAGAAGAACGAAAGATATTCCTTTGGCTCATTTAGTCGGGAGGCAGAATTTCCTCGGAATTGAATTTTTGACTGATGGACGAGCGTTGATACCGAGAAAGGAAACAGAGATATTAGGGAAAAAAGCATTAGAGTTATCTTTTGAGTTGGCTAAAGGAAAGGATACCATTCATATAATGGATATGTGTTGCGGATCAGGAAATCTTGGGTTGGCCGTTGCTCATTTAAATCAAAAAGTTAAGCTTTATGCCTCGGATTTATCTGAAGATGCGGTAAGTCTTGCAAAAGATAATTCACATTATCTTAACCTTAATAACAGGGTTCAGTTTGAAAGCGGTGATATGTTCGCTCCTTTTGAAAACGGGAAAAATTATGAAATGATAAGCCTGATAATCTGCAATCCTCCGTATATTTCAAGCGCAAAGGTGAAAAAAATGAATACTGAAATTGCTGCACATGAGCCTGCTTTGGCTTTTGACGGCGGAATGTTAGGATTTAAAGTTATTCAAATGTTGATTGAGAAAGCACCGGTGTTTTTGGAAAAAAATGGTTGGCTAATATTTGAAGTAGGATTAGGTCAGGGAAAATTCATTATACAACTCTGTGAACGAATAAATAAATATGGGAAACTTCAAACAGTTGAAGACGATCAGGGTAACATCAGGGTGATCATGGCTCAAAAGGCCTGATCCTTATGTGATTCTTACGATAAAGTTGTGGAAAACTACTAAAAAAGTGTGCAGGGAAGTTTATAAATTGTTGAAAAATACTCTTAATAAAAAAAGTTTTTTATAATTAGGTTGCAGTATTATCACGTCAGGTAATTCTGTGACTGAACGCTTAATTTTTCTTTATAGTTAACTAATCATTTTATAACCATTTACCCATTATTTAAATTTATGGAAACTAAAACAGTACTTACAAACGAGGTTAAAGCCGACATTAAAAACAAAATCAGAAAGTATATCGTTGATGAGACATATGCTTCACCAGACCAGGTAAAGGATGATTCGAAAATATTTGAAGAGGGGCTTTTTGATTCAATGGGTTTTATACTCCTTATCAATTTTATTGAAGAAAATTTTTCAATAAAAGCAAAAGATTCTGAATTGCTCGATACCAATTTCGAGTCGTTGAATGCCATGGCAGATTACATAACAAAGAAACTCGGTTAATTTTTCTGCAAGAATGTGTGGAATTGCAGGGATATTTAATATATCCCCATACTCTGATGTTCCGCTTGAACATAAGGTGAAAAAAATGCTGGCTCTCATCAGGCACAGAGGTCCGGATGAAAGTGGTATGTACCTGGGCGAAAATATCGCAATAGGGAACGTGCGTCTGAGTATAATAGATTTGAAATCGGGTCAGCAACCTTTATCAGATGATTCGGGAAATTTCTGGATTGTTTATAATGGCGAAATATTTAATTATACTGAACTGCGGGAGCATATTCTGAAAAAAGGAATTCGATTGAAAACTCATTGTGATACAGAAGTGGTGGTGCAGATGTATGCCCTGTACGGAGCTGAGTGTCTTCAATATTTTAATGGACAGTTCTCTTTTTGCATTTGGGATAAAAAAAACAAAGAATGCTTCCTGGCCCGTGACAGGGTAGGGATACTCCCATTATTTTATTCATATGATAAAAACGTGTTTTCTTTTTGTTCTGAAATAAAAGGGTTGTTGGCATCAGGGTTTACAAAAAGAGGGCTGAACCACGAAAGCCTGGCTCAGGTTTTTACTTTCTGGACCACGATAGCCCCCCATACCCCTTTTGAAAACATTTTTCAATTACCTCCTGGTTGTTTCATGCGGATAAATGATGCAGGAACCCAAATTGAAAAATATTGGGAAGCAGATTTTTCAATACAAAAAGATTCAGCATCAAGAAGCATAACAGACATCCTGTCGGAATATAAAGAATTGCTGAAAGATGCTGTAAAAATAAGGTTAAGAGCTGATGTACCTGTGGGGGCTTACTTAAGTGGTGGCCTGGATTCAACGGTCACTACATCTTTGATTCATGAAATAAATCCTGAAGTTCTGAACACTTTCTCAATCGGGTTTGAAGATGCAGTTTATGATGAAACAAAATACCAAATGGAAGCCGCAGGTTATTTAAATACCAGGCACCATGCTTTTAAATGTACCCAGTATGATATAAGTAATTATTTCGAAAAGACAATCTGGCACACCGAGTTTCCTACATTACGAACATCACCTACACCCATGTATTTGTTGTCTGAAAAAGTAAGAGAGAGCAATATTAAGGTAGTGATTACAGGTGAAGGTGCTGATGAGTATCTCGCAGGGTATGATATTTTTAAGGAAGCAAAGATCAGGCAATTCTGGGCCAACCAGCCTGCATCAACATTCAGGCCTAAATTATTATCGAAACTGTATTCTTATCTGCCCATAATAAGAGATGCCGGCCCTACTGCGCTTAAATTATTTTTTGGGTATAAACTTAATGACACAAGTAATCCCTTTTATTCTCATTTATTAAGATGGCACAATACATCCAGGAATAAAATTTATTTTGCTGATGATATTTTACAAAAACTTACTGGTTATGATCCTTTGAATTTATTATACTCTAAGCTTCCTGCAAATATAACTGACTGGAGTACCCTGGGAAAAGCTCAGTACCTCGAATCAACTATTTTCATGTCGGGTTACCTGCTCTCTTCACAAGGCGACAGGATGTTGATGGCAAATTCTGTAGAAGGGAGATACCCTTTCCTCGACCACCGGGTTATTGAATTTTGTAATAAACTCCCGGACAATCTGAAGTTAAACGGCCTGAATGAAAAATATTTGCTGAAGAAAATGAGTGAAGGCCTGATCCCTGAATCCATAAGAAAAAGAGTGAAACAGCCTTACCGGTCGCCTGTGCCGGAAAGTTTTTTAAACTTCAGCAGATCAGAATATGTGCTGGATGTTTTATCTTCAGTTAATATAAATTCTTTTGGCTTGTTTAATCCGCTTAAGGTAAATGCTTTGATTGCAAAAATGAATAAACAAAAAGACGTTTCAGAAGTGGACCAGATGGCATTGACGGCAATAATTTCTACTCAGTTGCTCTATAAAATGTTTATCGTTGACAAAGCAGGCATTAATGTAAATCACCTGGAAAATTTAAGGATTATACATGAAGAACAGGTTGCCTGATTTTTTATGGCTGATCGCATCTCATCTATCAAATTTGTTTTATGAAAGTGTTAATTACAGGAGTGGCAGGTTTTATTGGATCCAATCTTGCAAAAATATTACTGCAAAGGGGGCATACTGTAATTGGGATTGATAACCTGAATTATGGATTTTTACGCAATATAGAATTTGCAAAAGGCAACCCGGATTTTGAATTTGTCATGGGGGATATTGCAAACCCACTTATTATGAATAATATAAAAGCGGATATTGTAGTTCATCTTGCATCGCAAAAAATTCCACGGTACACGAATGCGCTAAGAACCCTGGAAGAAAATTATCTGATGCTTCGTAACGTAGTTCAAAAGTGTATCCATGATAAGTCTAAAATTCTTTTTGCTTCTACTTCAGATGTGTATGGTAAGAATCCCAATGTGCCTTTTTCAGAAGATTCCGATTTAGTAATGGGGCCAACGAATGTGAAAAGATGGGCTTATGCATTGTCAAAAATGTATGGCGAACAATACATCATTGCGAATAATGATGAATATGGGCTTACTTACACTATTACACGTTTTTTTGGTTCCTATGGGCCACACCAAAATCTGACCTGGTGGGGCGGGCCCCAGTCTGTTTTTATTGAAAAAGCATTTAAACAGGAATCTCTGGATATTCATGGCGATGGTTCACAGACCAGAACATTTACTTATGTGGATGATACCGTGAATGCTTTAGTTTTATGTATAGAAAATGAGAAATCCAACAATGAAATATTCAATACCGGCGGGAAGCCTGGATCTGAAATTGCCATTAAAGATCTTGCCAGTTTAATATGGAAGTTGGTGAATGGAGAAAATTCAAAACCTAAACTTAACTTTATTCCATATTCTTCTTTTGGGAAATATGAGGATGTCATGCGTAGGGTTCCGGATATTTCTAAATTACGTTCTTATTTTAATTTTCAACCTGAGTGGGATCTCAAAACCGGCCTTTCTTCTACCATTGAATGGCAAAAACAATTTATAACAAAGTAGGATCTTTTTAGACCATGGAACCGAAAAAATGGGGCATAGTGGGTGGTGGTATCATGGGGATGACTCTGGCTCATCGCCTTGCTCAATCAGGTCAAAAAGTATATTTGTTTGAGGCTGCTCCCAATTTGGGCGGATTAGCAAGCCCATGGAAAATGGGTGATGTGGAATGGGATAAATTTTACCATGTCATTTTATTATCAGATCTCCGAACAAGAAATATCTTAAAAGAAACCGGTATTGAAGATAAAATTAAATGGGTGGAAACAAAAACTGGATTTTACATTAATGGGAAACTCTATTCCATGTCCGATACTATTGAGTTCCTGAAATTTCCTACGCTTAACGTAATTGATAAATTCCGGTTGGGACTAACCATAATTGTTGCATCTAAAATTAAGAACTGGAAACGCCTTGAAAAAATTCCTGTTACAGCCTGGTTGAAAAAGTGGTCAGGTAAAAAAACATTCAACAAAATCTGGTTGCCCTTGTTAAGGGCGAAACTGGGCGAAAGTTATCAAAGGACATCTGCAGTTTTCATCTGGGCAACTATTCAGCGCTTATATGGAGCAAGAAGAAGCGGCTTGAAGAAGGAAATGTTTGGATATGTCCCCGGGGGATATAAAACGATCATTGAAGCATTCACTCAAAGATTAAAGGAAGAGCATATTCAAATAAAGACAAATTTTGCAGCCAGGGAAGTGAGTGCCACTATAAATGGAAAACCAGTAATTTCGTTTGCCGATGGCAGTAACGAAGAATTTGATAAAGTGATAGTGACTTTACCTTCCGGATTGGCAGCAAAGTTATGCAAAGGTCTTTCAGGCGATGAAATCAATAGATTAAATGGTGTTGAATATCTCGGCGTTATTTGTGTCGCGGTATTATTGGATAAGCCCATCAGCGGCTATTATGTCACTAATATTACTGATACATCAATTCCCTTTACAGGTGTGATTGAAATGAGTTCCCTTGTCGATAAGAAATACCTTGGCGGACATTCTTTAATCTACCTTCCCAAATATGTAAGCCCTGATGATCCATTATTTAATAATTCTGATGAAGAAATCAAAAATTATTTTATTTCGAATTTTAAAAAAATGTATCCCTGGTTACATGAAGAAAATATTCAATTTGCAGGGGTAGCCAGGGCAAATCATGTTATTACAGTAGCCAGGTTGAATTATTCAGAATTGCTTCCTGATATTAAAACTTCAATATCCGGTGTAAGTATTATTAATACCGCTCATATAAAAGATGGTACTTTAAATGTTAATGAAACAATCAGGGTTGCAGAAACAAAGCTCGCAGAATTATTAGTATGAAAAAAAAACTTCCGGCAAGCATATCATTAGACCTTGATGATAAGTGGTCTTATATGAAAGTACATGGAGATGAAGGCTGGGATAAGTTCCCGTCCTACCTCGATATTGTGTTACCGTTAACTTTGGATATACTGGATAAGTTGGATATAAAAATCACATTCTTCATCGTAGGTCAGGATGCAGCAAATGAAAAAAATCATACTTTACTTCGCAACATTGTAGAAAGAGGACATGAAGTGGCCAATCATTCTTTTCATCATGAATCATGGCTAAAAACATATTCGAAAGAAAAAATTGAAGAAGAGATTCGAATGGCAGAAGAAGCAATTTTGAATGCTACCGGTCAACGTACAAACATGTTTCGGGGCCCCGGCTTCAGCTGGAGCAATGATTTGTTGGAAGTGCTGCAAGGAAGAAATTATATTTTTGATGCTTCAATTCTGCCCACTTATCTTTCACCACTGATGCGGCGTTATTATTTCTGGAAGTCTAAACTTTCCAAAGAGCAGAAAAAAAGCCGGAAAGAATTGTTCGGCTCTTTTAATGAAGGATTTTATCCGTTGAAACCATTTAAATGGAAATTAAAAAGTAATAAAACATTATTGGAGATTCCGGTTACTACAATGCCTGTGTTCAAAATACCTTTCCACCAGAGTTACCTGATTTATATCAGCAATGTCTCTTACGTTTTAATGAAATTGTATTTCGGGTTTTCCATTTTCATGTGTAAACTTACAAAAACATCTCCCAGTTATTTATTACATCCATTGGATCTGATCGGCAGCCGGGAATCCCCGGAGTTGAAGTTCTTTCCCGGCATGAATGTGCAAAGAGAAACAAAAATAAAAACATTTGAATACGCACTTACCCGTTTGAAAAAACATTTTGAATTACTGCCAATGGGAAAATTTGCAATGCAATTGCCGGATCAGCAAAAGGAAATCACCATAAAACAGAAAGAGAAAATTTCATGAAAATATTTTCTATTGTTGGTGCCCGGCCCCAGTTCATAAAATTAGCTCCTCTTTCTGCAGCACTGGCAAAAAATCACAAGGAATATATTGTACACACAGGACAGCATTACGATTTTGCCATGTCTGAAAAAATATTTTCGGATTTGGGAATCCGCAAACCCGACATACATCTTGAAATTGGTTCGGGGAGCCAGGCTTTCCAAACCGGAAGTATGATGGTTGGATTGGAAAAGGCAATGTTTGATCAAAAGCCTGATATCGTTATTGTGTTTGGAGATACGAACTCAACGTTGGCAGGAGCTGTGTCAGCAGCAAAATTGAATATACCTATTCTGCACATTGAAGCCGGGCTGAGAAGTTATAATAAAAGTATGCCTGAAGAAATCAACAGGATGGCAACAGATCATATTTCAAAATATCTTTTTGCTCCTACTCCTGCTGCAATGAATATTCTGAACAGGGAAGGCCTAGTGCAATATGCATACCTGACTGGTGACATCATGGTAGATACTATGAATATGAACCTGGATATTGCTTTAAAAAAATCTTTCATCATTGCAGAAATGAACCTTGAGAACCAGGAATATAATTTGGTAACCTTGCATAGAAACTATAATGTTGATAATCCGGAAATATTGAGTCATATATTTGATCAATTGGGAAAGTTAAATGAAAAAGTTATTTTTCCTATTCACCCTCGAACAAAAAAGATGATAGATAATGCTCAATCCCTGCCCGGTAATCTTACTTTGATAGAGCCGCAGGGCTACTTCGATTTTATTGTTTTGGAGTATTATGCAAAAAAAATTATTACAGATTCAGGAGGTATTCAGAAAGAAGCCTATATTCTTAAAAAGCCCTGCATTACTCTTAGAACAGAAACAGAATGGGTGGAAACAGTAGAGGAAGGATGGAATTTATTGGTTAGCCCGGCAAGTAAGGATATAGCTATCAAAATAATGGGCTTTGAAACGCCTTTAACTCAAAAAAATATATTTGGACAAAATGTCACTAACAGAATGATTGAAATAATCAATCAGATATAGAAAATACGTACAGGTTGCTTGAATTGGATTTAATAAGTTTTACAGCCATTTTTCTATTTTCTTGGGATAATTATTGACGAAATCATTAGAAAAGGAATATTTTATTTATAAAAGTTTAAATTCACTAAATTTTCGCATTAATTTTTTCTGTTGGGACAATGAAATGCTGTGAATCATACAAGTCTTGTAAGGAAGAACGGATTTTGTTATTTAAAAAAAACGGGTTTGATATTAAGCAATGTAAAAAATGCGGTTATCGGTTTACCAATTTGGATGAAGTGGAAAGCCATTTAGCTTCTGTTTATTCTGACGATTATTTTTTTAAAGGACAAAGCGGCTATCCCAACTACCTGGAAGAAAAAGATATTTTGATCAGGGCAGGGAAAAAATATGCTAAAATTGTTGATAGGTATACAAAGCCGGGGAAAGTCTTGGATGTAGGGTCCGCCGCAGGGTTTATATTGAAAGGGTTTGAGGAAGCTGGATGGGAAGGACAGGGTGTGGAACCTAATGACACTATGGCTTCTTATGGCAGGAATAATCTTAATTTAAAAATCACAACTGGCGGATTTGAAGACTTCGATTCGCCATATACGTTTGATTTGATTTTGCTGATTGAAGTAATTGGTAGTTTTTATGATTTGGATTCAGCGATGAAAAATGTTGTCCGACAAACAAAAAATGACGGGTTGGTATTAGTGGAATCATGGGACCGGGAAAGCTTTGTTGCCCGGATATTCGGTAAAAAGTGGCATGAGTACTGTCCTCCAACTGTCATACATTGGTATTCTGATAAGACATTGAGCGATTTGTTCAATTATTACGGGTTTAAACTACTTGCCAAAGGAAGGCCTTCCAAAAGAATTAATATTAGTCATGGACTTTCCATTCTTGAAGCGAACACTCCAAAATTTTTATTGAAAAAGCGTTTAATTGGTTTTTTTGCCCGTAAGTTTGGAAAACGGAATATCAGCTACCCGCCATTTGACCTTAAATGGTATCTATTCAGGAAAACATCATAAAGTGGATTGTGTTTATAACTTTATTTGTTTAAACATTAGGTAATTGTGTTTTATATGCCCACTACAAATATCCCTTTTCTCAGCATTGTTATTCCTTGTTACAACGAAGAAGCGATACTTGCGAATAACGTGAAAACTATTTGCGATTTTCTGGAGAGCAGAAAAGGAAAATATCTGTGGGAGATAATTCTTATAAATGATGGAAGCAAAGATAAAACCGGTGAAATTGCTGATGAATTAGCCATTAAATATTCTAAAGTCCGGGTCATTCATCATCCGGTCAATATGAATCTGGGACTTGCATTACAGACCGGGTTTAAAAATTCAAGAGGAGAGATTATAATTGTATTGGATGTGGATTTGAGTTATTCTGTTGACAATATTGAAAAATTGACAGATAAACTTATCGAATCATCAGCAGATATTGTTCTTGCCTCACCATATATGAAAGGTGGTAAAGTGATTGCTGTTCCTTTTTTCAGAAGGGTTATGAGCAAGGGAGTAAACCGGTTTATGAAAATGGCTGCACAGGATAAATACCATACGTTTACCGGAATGGTAAGAGCCTACAGAACTGATTTCATTAAGTCTGTGAACCTTAAAACAAGAGATTATGAAGTGAATCCGGAGATACTTTACAAGGCAATGATACTTCGTGCCAGGATTGTAGAAATACCAGCAAACCTGGATTGGACGGAGCAAAATAGGTTTGCAGGTAAAAGAACTTCCAGTTTAAAAGCACTCAGAGGTTTTTTTTCGGGCATGATGTCAGGTTTTATTTTCCGGCCATATATTTTTTTTATGGGTATTGGAATTGTTTTGATGGGCTTGTCCATGTTTGAATTAATCTGGTTGCTTCGGGATACTATTGTAGACTTAAACCGTACCAGGGTTCTTAGTGACGGTATTGAAAATTCTTTTTCACATAGCTTGTATTTGCAGTTCAGAAAAAACCCTCAATCCTTTATTGTAGGCGGGATAACTTTTATTGCTGCTATCCAGTTTCTGAGTCTTGGTTTTTTATCACTTCAGAACAAACGATATTTTGAAGAATTGTTCCACATGGGCACTTCACTTAAAAAACAGAATAATAAAATTGCGAATAAAGAATAAAGAAACGATTCCGGGTAGTGTCAGTTATTTTATAAAACACAGGGTTGTTCCATTAACCATTAAAGATTTTTATGTCGAACCTTTCAGGTAAACTTAAGCTCCCAGCCAATCCATTTTGGCTTTTCTTGCCATTTCTTTTATTATATACTTCGGTCATACTGGTGTTGCAAACCAATAAAATGTATGGTGACGAGCCCAGATATTTTACATTAGCGCAAAATCTGATACACGGATTTTACTCACCTCCTTTTCCTCATATCGATTTTACCAATGGTCCGGGATATCCATTATTATTAACTCCTTTTATTGCTTTGCATGTACCACTTATTTGCATTAAGCTATTGAATGGGATATTTTATTATTTATCTGTTGTTTTTTTATATAAATCTTTGCGCCATTTTGTTACATTCAAAATAGCCCTCATCTTTAGTTTATTTTGGGCATGTTATTATAATGCGTATGAAGCTTTGCCTTTAATGATTACTGAGCCTTTCACTATATTTTTGATTGCAGCTGCATTGCTTTGCCTCATCAAGGTTTTCTATGAAGCGGGTTCATTTAAAATAAACCGCTATATAATTTTGTCAGGTTTCTTGCTGGGGTTTCTTGCTTTAACCAAAGTAGTTTTTGGTTATGTCTTATTGGTAGTATTGATAAGCACTTTGGTACTCTGGGTTATTTATAAACATTCTTTGAATTATAAAAAGTTACTCTTTGTTCTGATTTTATCATTTGCAACAACTACGCCTTATTTAATTTATACTTATAATTTGACAGGCAAAATATTTTACTGGGCCACATCATCCGGAAATAATTTGTACTGGATGACTTCACTCAATGAATGGGAATATGGAAGCTGGGCGCCTGATCCAACAACAGACTGGAATTCATTATATGGCCAGGATGGTAGCGGACAGTTTTCAGGTGGCCAGTTAAATCTTAAAAACAGGGATAACAGGATTGCCGGCGCTGAAGACTCAATACGAAAATATCATTTAAAGGATTTTGAAGAAATTAATAAATATACCGGTGTGGAAAAGGATGACGCATATAAAAGAATTGCATTTCGTAATATCAGGGACCATCCCGGAAAATATTTGCAAAACTGTATCAGTAATGTTGGCAGAATACTTTTTAATTATCCATACTCCTATTCTATACAACGACCAGGTACTTTAGTCCGTTTCCCTTTAGCCTCTATTATGATTGTACTAATTCTCTTTTGTATTATCCCAACGTTTATTAACTGGAAACGGCTTCCTTTTGCGATCCGGTTCTTATTACTGTTTGTTTTTGTCTATTTAGGAGGATGCATTTTGGAATGTTCTGAAATACGGATGTTTACAATGATCGTACCCGTTTTGCTGGTATGGATTTCTTATATATTAATGAGGACTATGACTTTTAAAGTAAAAATTTCTAAGGATAGCAATCAAAACTCAGGATAAACTTTATAGGATAACTGTAAGAAAAATACACTTAAGAAAATCATAACACTGAAGCCACTCAAATATCAACGGGTTCACCATTAAAGCAAAAAAATACTTAGGCATTCGATTTAAAATTATATTTAGATAAACATAAAAGAATGAAGCAGGTTGTTCAAAATTTCAAAACTGGTGAATTATATGTAGATGAAGTTCCATTGCCATCACTTTCTCCCGGTTTAGTATTAGTTGAAAACGAATATTCGCTGATCAGTGCGGGAACAGAAAGAGGAACAGTAAAAGTGGCTAAAGCTAATTTATTAGGAAAAGCAAAGCAAAGACCCGACCTCGTGGCACAGGTTCTCCGAAATATTAAAAAAGAAGGAATCAGGGCTACAATTCAAAAAATAAAAACAAAACTGGATTCATTAAAAGCAATGGGGTACAGCACGGCTGGAACTGTGCTTGCTTCCATGGACAAAAACGGAAAATTTAAAAAAGGTGACAGAGTTGCATGTGGGGGACAGGATTTTGCTTCACATGCTGAGATTGTTGCAATTCCACAAAATCTTGTAGTGAAAATTCCGGATAATGTAAGCACGGCTGAAGCTTCTTTTACCACATTAGGCGCTATTGCGTTGCAGGGAGTAAGACAGGCCGAAATAAATTTGGGTGATAATGTCTGTGTTATAGGGCTCGGGTTGATTGGTCAGATAACCTGCCAGCTTCTAAAAGCATCAGGATGTAATGTATTTGGAATTGATTTGTCTGACAAACTCGTAAGCCTTGCAAAAGAATTGAGTGCTGATAAAGCGATGAACAGAAGTCAGGAAAATGTGCTGACAGCATGTGAAAATTTTACGAATGGCCATGGCTTTGATTCGGTGATTATTACTGCTGCTGCACCTTCAAATGATCCGGTTGAATTTGCTTCAGAAATTTTAAGAAAAAAAGGGAAACTTGTAATTGTGGGCGCTGTTAAAATGGATATTCCCAGGGATCCTCATTTTTACAGGAAAGAACTGGAATTAAAAATGTCCTGTTCTTATGGACCAGGACGTTATGATGTAAACTATGAAGAGCTTGGAAACGATTATCCGTATCCTTATGTACGCTGGACAGAGCAGAGAAATATGGAAGCCTTTTTGGAACTTCTGTCAAAAAAAAGGATTAATCTCAATCCTTTGATCACTCATACTTTTGATATTACAGAGGCTGAAACTGCTTATGACATCGTGATTGGGAAAGTTGCAGAACCACACATTGGCATACTTCTGAAATATCCGGCAAGGCCAGAGAAATTTATTTCCACAGTAGCTTTAAAAGCGGAACCGCTTCAAAAGATCAATGTTGGATTTATAGGGGCCGGGAGTTTTGCTCAGAGTTATCTTATTCCGAATGTGAAGACTTTTGGAGCTGGCCTGAGTACGGTGGTAACATCGAGGGGCATTACTTCGAAAAATGTAGCAGCAAAATTCGGATTCAATTATTGTTCAACCGAAATAAATGATATTTTCCGAGAAAAGAATATTAATACGGTATTTATTGCAACACCACATACCCTGCATGCAGCACAGGTAACAGAATCTCTTAAAGCCGGCAAAAATGTTTTTGTGGAAAAGCCTCTTGCCACAGATTTGGAGGGGTTAAAAAAAATCATAGAAGTTAAAAAAAATCATAACAATCCATTGATGGTCGGATTCAACAGGAGATTTGCATCTTGCTCTGAATTCTTAAAGAAGGAATTTGCTGATTCCGGAGAGCCGCTTGTAATTAATATCAGGATCAATGCAGGGCTGATCCCAAAAACGAATTGGATACAAATGGAAGAACTGGGTGGAGGAAGAATAATAGGGGAGATGTGTCATTTTGTTGATCTGTTTCAGTTTTTTTCAGGCTCAGAACCCGTTGATGTATATGCCCGTAGAATAAGTACGGATAATGATAAAATCACTCCCAATGATAATCTTGCTATAATTGTTTCTTTACGGGATGGTTCCGTTGGTAATTTAACGTATCTGAGTAATGGAGATACTTCACTTCCAAAAGAGCATATTGAAATATTTGGTGCCGGAAAAGCTGGTGTGATTCATGATTTTAAAAAGGCCGAAGTTTACAAAAAGGGTAAAAAAATCCAGGTGAATCAAAGCGGTAAAGGGCATAAACAGGAAGTAGAATTATTTTTAAAAAATATACTCGAAGGAAAAGATGCGCCTATAGGTTTCAAATCAATCTGCCTGACAACACTTACTACTTTCAAAGTTATTGATAGTCTGAATACATCTTTACCACAGCAAATTAATGTTGATGAACTATTCTGAGAATGCCGCAGCTTCTTTTGAAAAACTGAAAACATATTGTGAACAGGAAAATTTTAAAGGCTGGGATCCTTATGATGGATTAAACAGCCGGTTGTTCCGGGCTCTTCCGTTTATTCGTAATAATAAATGGGCCAGGCTGGCCTGGATACAGTTTTATAAAAGATCTTTTATAAATTTCAGGAAACTTACCGGTGTAAAAAAAGGAACGAACCCAAAGGGGCTTGCTTTATTTATTTCCGGGTATTGTAATCTTTTTAGAACCGGGCACCCAGATAAAGAACAGATTCGAAAAAAAATTGAACTGCTTACAGGCGAATTATTACGATTTAAATCAGAAGGATATTCCGGTAACTGCTGGGGTTATAATTTCGACTGGCAGTCTAAAGCTTTTTTCCTTCCCAAATTCACACCCACTATTGTGGCCACAACATTTGCTGCCAATGCGCTGATAGATGCGTATGAGGTTTTAGATAAAACAGAATTACTGGATGCTGCCCTCAGTTCAAAGGATTTTATATTGAAAGATTTGAATCGTACGGTACTTGATAACGGCTTATTTGCCTTTTCATACTCACCCCTTGATCGTACTTCTGTTTTTAACGCTTCACTTCTAGGCGCAAGGTTATTAAGCCGGATTTATTCCTATACCAAAGACGAAGATCTGTACCGGAATGCTAAAAAGGCAATTGAATATTGCATTCATTTTCAAAATGCTGATGGATCCTGGTATTACGGTACGCTGCCTTTTCATCAGTGGATTGATAATTTTCATACAGGATTTAACCTGGAATGTATTTCTGAATATTCAAAATTTACCAGCGACGAAACATTTTCTGATGCTTTGAATAAAGGGATGGATTATTATCTGAATACATTTTTTGACAAAGAAGGAAGGTCAAAATATTATAATAATAATCTTTATCCGGTTGATATGCATGCCCCGGCACAACTTTTTGTGACCCTTTCAAAAACAGGCCATTTTAAAAAAAATGAAAAATTAGCAGGCCGGGTTTTGCAATGGGCTATTCAGCACATGCAATCAGGCGATGGTTTTTTTTATTACCAGAAAAGGAAATTTTATACCAATAGGATATCTTACATCCGTTGGGTGCAAGCCTGGATGTTTTACGGGATGTCTCATTATTTATTAAACGAATCCGAAACAAATTAACCGGGCAACGGTTGAGAAGAAATACAGGTAATCAGTTTATCAATTCAGAAAAGCCCTCTGAAATATTTATTCCGGTACTATGAGCAGAGTAATGATTTGTAATATTCCTGTTGATTCATTTACCATGCAGGAAACTATTGAAAAAATAGATCAATCAATAGCTGAAAAGAGAGCTATTCACCATGTAGTGGTGAATGCAGCTAAGATTGTAAATGCTCAGAAAGATACTGAATTTAGAAACTCCATAATCAATTGTGATATCATTAATGCAGATGGACAGGCTGTTATCTGGGCGTCCCGGTTTTTAAACAGGCGTTTGCCGGAAAGAGTTACGGGAATTGATTTGATGGAGGCGCTGGTAGAATTGTGTTTTAAAAAAAAATACCGAATATTTTTTTTAGGTGCCAAAGAAGAAATTGTGAAAAAAGTAGTTGATACCTATAAAAATAAATATAGTGATGATTTAATTGCCGGTTATAGAAATGGATATTACAATAAAAGTGATGAGCCTTTAATAGCTCAGCAAATAGCTGACTCCAATGCAAGCGTTCTATTTGTTGCAATCAGTTCTCCCAAAAAGGAGATTTTCTTAAATACCTACAAAGACATTATTTGTACTCCATTTATTATGGGCGTGGGTGGCAGCTTCGATGTAGTAGCAGGATTTGTAAAACGGGCCCCAAAATGGATGCAGAAAACGGGGCTTGAATGGTTTTACCGGTTAATGCAGGAACCCCGGCGAATGTGGAAACGTTATTTGATTGGGAATACAAAGTTTATTTATTTGGTTGTAAAAGAAAAGATGAAACAAACTTTTCATCGCCGGAAAAGCGGAAAATCAGAAAACTAAAAATCAGTTTACGATAAGATGAATATAACGTTAGTAGCAGGTGCCAGGCCCAATTTTATGAAAGTAGCTCCCATTATCAGGGCTATTCAGCAGGCACAAAGAGATAATAAGAATATAACGTATAGGCTTGTTCATACTGGTCAGCACTATGATAAAAAAATGAGCACTGAATTTTTTGAACAATTATCCATACCCGAACCTGATATTAACCTCGGAGCCGGGAGTGGTACTCAGGCTGAGCAAACTGCTGTAATTATGATGAGATTTGAGAAAGAATTAATTGAAAACAAACCAGATATTGTTTTAGTTGTTGGGGATGTCACTTCTACAATGGCATGTGCTATTACAGCAAAAAAATTATGTATAGACGTGGCACATGTGGAAGGTGGATTGCGATCCGACGATATGGCTATGCCTGAAGAAATAAACAGGATAGTAACGGATTCGATCTCTGATCATTTTTTTACAACGAGTAAAATGGCTGATGAAAATTTGATAAAGTCCGGCATTGAATCTCAAAGAATCCATTTTGTCGGGAATACTATGATTGATACTTTATATCAGCATTTAAATAAATTAATTGAGCCGAGAATTTACAAAGAACAGAATTTGACAAGTGGTAAATATTTTTTAATAACTCTGCATAGGCCCAATAATGTGGATAATCCTGCAAAATTAAAAGAGCTATTGGATTACATTTTAAAGGGGAGCGAGGGATTCCCTGTTGTTTTCCCAGTTCATCCAAGGACTCAAAAAGTTTTGGCAGATATCGCATATGAACATGAAAGGCTGATACAAACAGATCCTTTAAGTTACCTTGAATTTATCTATTTAATTAAAAATTCTAGAGCTATAATAACGGATTCGGGGGGTATTACAGAAGAATCGACAGTATTGGGAATTCCTTGTATGACATTACGAAATTCAACAGAAAGGCCGGAGACCGTTACGGTGGGTACGAACATTTTAATAGGAACTGATATTAATAATCTGGAAAATCATTTAAAAAATTTACAACAAAACATTTGGAAAAAAGGTGCCATACCTGAATTATGGGATGGCAAAACATCTCAACGAATTGTTTCTAAATTGATCTCACTTTATGGAGGGAAAAATATTTAAAGATAAGATAATATGAGAATAAGGATAGAAGAGAACACTTAAATTAAGATAAAAACTTTTTGCAAAATGAAGCCGCCTCAATTTTTTTGAGGCGGCTTCATTTTGATTAAGTTATTTTTATTTATTGTTTTATAATCTTTCTGCTTTGAAGACTGGTGCCGTCAAAATATTGGAGAATATAAAGTCCAGGGGAATATTTGCTGATATCCATTGTCATACTTTCTCCCGAAACTCTCTTTTGCAGTAAGAGTTTGCCATCTGAACTAAGGAGTTTTACAATTTGATTTTCTGAAATTCCGGATACAGTTATGGAACTGTTAGCAGGATTGGGGAAAACATCAAATTTAAGTGCACCATCAAGGTTTATTTTCAAAACAGATGAGTATTTGAAACTTCCGTCAATATCAACCATTTTAAGCCGGTAAAAATTGGTTGATAATGGATTTTGATCAGTGTAATAATAATTGTTTACAGAAGGAGTATTGTTTGTAGGAAGTGTTGCAATTTTATTGAAATGAATACCATCGCTCCCTCTCTCTACATCAAAATAGCTCGTATTAATTTCCTGGGTAGTTGTCCAGGATAAATCAACTGCATTATTATGTTTACTGCCTTGAAATTGCAGTAACTGTAAGGGCAAGACAATCGGGCATTGAGCTTTCCATGTGCTGTCAACCTGAGTTTCAGAGAATGCAGAAGTTATTATCGAAAGATAACTTATGCTGCCTGCACCTTCTTCACATGTATATGGGGGCGGAGATTCATTGTCAATAAAGAACCAGATAGGAGCAGTTGAATTTTGAGGGGCATAAAGACCCGATGTTTCCCAAATACTGTCTGCTTTATGTCCATTGATATAAATAATTACTGAATCAGTTGTAGCGTCCCTTACCATTGTAAAAAGAAAATAGGTATTTGCAGTTATTTTATTAGAGCTATTACTAACCAGTGGGTTGCCCGTATAAAATTGTACGCCACCATCAGGAGCAGCTAAACTTGGAGGAAATGAATAAACACCAAAATTTGATGTAGTGTCAAAATTAATAATGCGCTGTGAACCGTACATTCCCAAAGGGCTGGTAAGTGTATTCAATTTCATAAGCATATTAATGGTGTAACTTGAAGACGGCCCGAGAAAACCACTGCTATTTTCAAATACAAGGCCTTCACCAGCATTAAAATCGAACACTGTTTTTGCGCCACCTGTACAAACAGACTGGCTACTATAACCTGCTGATGTAGCTGCTCCGCAAGTCAATGTATCTACTAAGGCAGGCCCGCTTCCTTGCTCGTTCAGGTTATTATTAAAACGATATTCGTATGTCTGGGCAAATAGCCCTCCGCTGACAAATAAAAAAAGTAAAAAGTAAAACTTTTTCATAATTCTGAGTTTAGTTAAATAAAATAAAGTATTTCGGAGGATTTGGATTGACCCGGTCGTTATTTTAAAAAAAGAATATTTTTCTGATAATGAAGATATATACTTTTTAAATACAATTATCAGGGATGGTATTTTGTTTATAAAAAATTTGTTATCTAAATGTAAAGCTGAAATATACTCTCGTTTTTAAAATATAGCCGAGGCAGACGTTATATAAAAATACTTTTAAAGGACTAGTTAAATCATCAGGTGCGTAAATTTCTGCCCGGATAACTTCTTAAATTTAAAAGGCCTGGAGTACCAGAACCTTTTGTAGCCCGTACGGGATTCGAACCCGTATCACCACCGTGAAAGGGTGGTGTCCTAGCCCTTAGACGAACGGGCCAACATTGCAAAAATACCGTTGGCAATAAGTCCCCCAAGACCTTTTTTGGGTTGGGCGGGCAAAGATAGCCGCAACTGCTTTTTTTGCCAAATGTTTTTACCCTCTAAACTTCCTTTTACCAAAATATGATACAGCCTTTGCGTTACCTTTTCATAACTTTGTGCCTCATTTTTTAACAATTAAAACCGTAACGAGACATGAGCACCATTAAAGTTGCAATAAATGGTTTTGGAAGGATAGGCCGCCTGGTTTACCGTCAGATTTATAAAATGGAAGGAATAGATGTGGTAGCGGTCAATGATCTCACCAGCCCGAAAGTATTGGCACATCTTATCAAATATGACAGCGCCCAGGGACGATTTGATGCCGATGTAAAATCCACTGAAAATTCCATTATTGTAGATGGAAATGTGGTCAGGGTATATGCACAAAAAAATCCTGCAGAAATTCCATGGAAAGACCACCAGGTTGATGTGGTTCTTGAATGCACCGGCTTCTTTACCGATAAAGAAAAGGCTTCTGCACATATTACGGCAGGAGCTAAAAAGGTGGTAATCTCCGCACCTGCCACAGGGGATCTGAAGACAATTGTTTTTAATGTCAACCATAACATTCTGGACGGCAGCGAAACGATTATCTCCTGCGCTTCCTGTACCACCAACTGTTTGGCACCGATGGCCGATGTACTTGATAAAAAATTCGGGATCAAGGTGGGTTTGATGACCACCGTTCACGCATACACCAACGATCAGAATACCCTGGACTCACCGCATCCTAAAGGTGACCTGAGAAGGGCAAGAGCCGCTGCTCAAAATATTGTTCCGAATAGCACCGGTGCTGCCAAAGCAATAGGTTTGGTATTGCCGAATCTGAAGGGAAAATTAGATGGAACAGCACAGCGGGTACCAACGATCACCGGCTCGCTGACTGAACTGAATTGTATCCTGGATAAAAAAGTGACTGTTGATGAAGTGAATCAAGCAATGAAGTCCGCTTCGAACGAATCGTTTGGTTATAATGTGGATGATATAGTAAGTACTGATATTATCGGAATGCGATACGGCTCCCTCTTTGATGCCACTCAGACAAAAGTGCTGACGGTTGGTGACGCCCAACTGGTAAGAACTGTCAGTTGGTATGATAATGAAATGAGCTATGTAAGCCAACTGGTACGGACGGTATATTATTTTGCAAAGCTGATCAGTAAATAAAATGTATTCAAATTTAATGCCCCGCAGATCCTGAGTTTATCAAAGGACGGGGCTTTTTTATTTCTTCTGATTTTGAAAACTAAACATGGCTATGTCAAAATTTTCAGATTTCAATTTTAAAGGCCGGAAAGCATTAGTCCGGGTTGATTTCAATGTACCATTGAATGACAAATATGAGATCACGGACGACACCCGGATGAAAGCATCCGTTCCTACTATTCTAAAAATATTGAATGATGGGGGTTCTGTTATTTTGATGAGCCACCTCGGCCGTCCTAAAGAGGGGCCTTCTGAAAAATATTCTTTGAAACATCTCCTGGTACATCTCAGGAAATTATTACAGGGAGCCACAGTCCTTTTTGCTCCCGATTGCATCGGGAACGATGCGGTTCAGATGGCTGCTTCACTGCAACCGGGTGAAATTTTATTGCTCGAAAACCTTAGGTTTTATCAAGAAGAGGAAAAAGGCGATACGGGTTTTGCAAAAAAATTAGCTGTCCTTGCAGATGTTTATGTTAATGATGCATTCGGTACTGCACACCGGGCGCATGCTTCTACGGCAGTCATTGCACAATTTTTTCCAAAAGAAAAAAGAATGTTTGGGATGTTGATGGAAAACGAAGTGGCCAGTGCTGAAAAAGTATTGCACCATTCTGAAAAACCTTTTACGGCAATTATTGGTGGTGCAAAAGTGTCAGATAAAATTTTAATCCTTGAAAATTTATTGGGGAAAGCAACCGACATTATTATCGGCGGCGGTATGGCCTACACTTTTATAAAAGCAATGGGGGGAAAGATTGGTAAGTCACTTTGCGAAGAAGACCGGGTTAAAATTGCTGCGGATCTGATGAAAAAAGCTGAAGAAAAAAAGGTAAGCATCCATCTGCCTTCAGATTCTATCATTGCTGATAAGTTTGATGCAAACGCCAGGACTTCTGATGCGCCAAGCTATAATATCCCCGCCGAATGGTCAGGTTTGGATATAGGACCGAATGCCTGCGGACAATTCGCCAATGTGATCCTTCGCTCAAAAACTATTTTGTGGAATGGCCCCATGGGTGTTTTTGAGATGCCGGTTTTTCAACATGGGACAAAATGTGTTGCTGAAGCTGTGGCAGAAGCGACTCAAAAAGGAGCATTCTCTTTGGTTGGGGGCGGTGATAGTGTGGCTGCAATCAATCAATTTGGATTTAGTAAAAAAGTCAGCTATGTATCCACCGGTGGCGGCGCCATGCTTGAATTTTTTGAAGGAAAGACTTTACCGGGTATAGCGGCTATTCAGTCATAAAAAAACTTCAAGGTACTCTTGATTGTAGAGAAGAATCCTGGAATTTACTTATTTCTTCGAGATCACGATTATTTTATCGTCACTTCCATTACTCGTTCCGATATAAACCTTACCGCCTGGCGAAATGCAGATATCCCGCATCCTCCCATACTTATTGGCAAAGTATTCATTGGTTTCAGTAACTGTAGTGTGGGTTGCATCTAATTTCATCTGGTAAAGCCTTGAGTTTTTCAGCGTAGCAAGTAACAATGAATTCTTCCATTGAGGTATTTCGTCTTTGTCATAATAATCCAGGCCACTTGGTGCAATGGTAGGAGTCCATGCTTTAATTGGCTCTTTTACGTTATTGGCTGAACAAAAACTTTGCTCGCTGGCTAAGTCACATCTACCTTCTACAAAAGGCCAGCCATAGTTTCTTCCTTTTTCTAAAATATTGATTTCATCATCAACATCTGTTCCATGTTCTGAGCCGTATAAAATGCCATTGGCAAAAACAAGGCCTTGCGGATTCCTGTGGCCAACGGTCCAAACCGGGTTACCGGCAATTGGATTATCCGAAGGAATTGTTCCGTCAAGATTCAGTCTTAATGTTTTACCATTTAAAGAAGAGGTATTTTGGGAATATTGATTAGGGTCCAAGGCATCACCTGTAGTGATAAAAAGTTTTTTATCCGGGCTTATTACTAAGCGGCTTCCATTATGGTGAGTGTTAGCAACAATATTATCAATAATGGTTTGTGGGTTTATAAGTGTGCTGCCGTTATAGGAAAAGCGAACCACCTTTCCTTTGTAACCAGAAGATGAATTATAATCGTACTCAACATACACATAGGGACTGGTGGAAAAATCAGGATGTAAAACCATGCCCAGCAACCCACCTTCATTATTTGATACAACTTCTTGAATCGTCAGAAGGGGGATAACCGCCCCGGTATTCGGATTAACACGGCTGACCCTGCCACCCCGTTCTGTCATCCATATAAAATTATCCGGCCCCCAGGTAAGTTCCCAAACATGTGTCAGGTTTTGAACCAGTACTGAATCTTTGATCTCTACAGGAACCGGCGGGTCAACAATCGTTCTGTTTTTTTTATTACAGGCTGTTAAAAATACAATAGATAGCACTGTTAAAGGGATGATCTTTTTCATAAACGGAGGTTTAAAAACAGCATGTAAGTGGCGAAAATCATGCCGCATCCAAAAGAAATTGTGCTGAGTAATTTACAAAATTTCAGGCAAAACGGGATATTCCCTGATTAAATAGCGCATGAATAATAAGGCAGCAATTTTGTCAGGGAAAATAGCCTGGTACCTGCTTTGCGATCGTTTCAACCTATGTTTACTGATAATCCCTTAATTTTAATCTTCACAAAAACCTACTAAATATGAAAGGAACCCGAAATCTGACTTTGCTTATCATCGGAGCATTAATACTGATCCTCCTTGTATGGGGATGCAGTGGCTATAACGGACTCGTAAAACAGGATGAGAATGTAAAAAACGCCTGGAACAATGTTAATACCGAGTATCAAAAAAGGGCTGACCTGGTAGATAACCTTGTTAATACAGTAAAAGGAGCAGCAAATTTTGAACAAACTACTTTGACAAACGTAGTTGAAGCAAGAGCCAGGGCTACATCCATTAAGTTGACGGCAGATCAACTGACACCTGAAAACATTGAAAAATTTCAGCAAGCTCAAAATCAATTATCCGGGTCATTGAGCCGGTTACTGGCAGTAGCTGAAAATTATCCTGAACTTAAAGCCACTCAAAACTTTCAGCAACTGCAAGGACAACTGGAAGGAATTGAAAATGATGTCAGAAATTCACGGAGAAATTTCAATGATGCTGTGAATATTTATAACACCAAGGTGAGATCGTTCCCGATGAATTTCTTTAGTGGAATGTTTGGTTTTTCAAAGAAAGAGGGTTTCAAAGCAGAAGAAGGCGCTGAAAAAGCACCTAAAGTTCAATTCTAATTGATAAGGATGCAAGCAGGGAAATTTCGCGGTTATCTAATTGCAGGAGCAGTATTATTGGTCGTTGTCATTTATTTTGTATCGACGTATAATGGTTTTGTGAAAAAAGAAGAAAAAGTAAAGCTGCAATGGTCCGAAGTGCAGAATACTTATCAACGAAGGCTTGACCTTATACCGAACCTTGTGAATGTAGTAAAAGGCGTTTCGGGATTTGAGCAAACCGTTTTACAGCAAATTGCAGAGGCAAGAAGCAGGGCAATGAACATGGCCGGTGAGATAACTGCAGGAAATTATGAGAAGCAGAGAATATTGCAGGACAGCTTAGCCAGCTCTGCGAACAGGATAATTTTATTGATTGAAAATTATCCATCCGTAAAAAGCACTGCAGCTTATACGGGATTGCAGGCTCAATTGGAAGGAACAGAAAGACGGATAAGGGTTGCAAGAAATGATTTTAATGAAGCTGTTGCAAACTATAATAAAGCAGCCAGGGCATTTCCTTCTAGCCTGGTGGCCCGGTTATTTGGGTTTAAAATTAAAGAAGGATTTGAAGCAGCAGCAGGGTCTGATAAAGCAATTGAAATAAAGTTTTAGGAGTAAGATGATCCCGTTTATCAAAAGAAAGAAAAAATTCTTTACTGAAGAAGAACATCAGAAGATCCTTCAGTCTATCCGGCAGGCCGAAAAGGAAACCAGCGGTGAGATCCGTGTTTTTATCGAGAGCAAATGCAGTTATGTGGATGCATTGGACAGGGCAAAAGAAATTTTTGAAAAATTAAACATGCATCATACAGCAGAAAGAAACGCTGTATTGATCTATGTCGCAGTAAAACACCACCAGTTAGCCATCTACGGAGATGATAATATTCATAAAAAAGTGGGTGGTGAATACTGGAAAAAAATGATGAACCGTATGGAATATCATTTTCGCAGGAGTGATTATGCAGAAGGGATCCGCCAGACAATAACGGAAGTGGGGAAAGATCTTCAGAAATATTTTCCGCATCATAAATATATTGATAAAAATGAACTGCCTGACGATATTGTTTCCGGCAGTTGAATACCTGATGAAGCGTTTTCTTTTTTTCATACCTGTTTTTCTTTTATCTGTTTGTGCTTTGGCTCAAATCGATAAAGTAATACCCCCGCGGCCAGTGCCCCCGAGATTAGTAAATGATTTTACCAATACACTTACGCCGGAGCAACGTGATGCGCTGGAAAACAAACTGGTGGCTTACGATGACAGTACTTCCAATCAGATAGCTGTCGTCATCATTCCTACTACCGGTGGTTATGGCGTTGAAGATGTGGCATTACAGTTATTAAGACGTTGGGGAGTGGGCAATAAGGATAAGAACAATGGAATAGTACTTTTAGTAGCCAAAGATGATCATAAGATCAGAATTGAAGTCGGGTATGGGCTTGAAGGAGCTATTCCGGATATAACAGCGAAAAGTATTATTGACAATGACCTGACCCCGAATTTCAGGGATGGAAATTTTTACAGGGGGATTAATATTGCTACCGACGATATCATCAAAGCGGCGGCAGGAACATATAAAGCACCCGAAGGATATGGCAGCAGGAGAGGAGGCGGGATAAGTGCCGGGCTGATTTTTCTTTTAATAATTCTATTCATTGTTTTTGGCAGCATTGGTAACCGCGGAGGTGGCGGAGGTTTAAGAGGTTTTGGCACCGGCTGGATAATCGGAAGCATGATGAGCGGAGGATTCAGAGGAGGAAGTAGTGGCGGGGGCTGGTCAGGAGGCGGAGGTGGTTTCGGAGGGTTTGGCGGTGGCAGTGGGGGTGGAGGCGGAGCAAGCGGAGGCTGGTAAAACGACTTAATTCTTTGTGTTATAATAATACAGGCGGGAAGTTTTCCCGCCTGTATTATTGTCCGTTCTTTTATCTGTCTGATTCAGGTATTTTAGAAAGAATATATTCTGCCTGATCCGGTAGTCCGGCTTCCTTTTTCTTTGTTGCCAGGCCTTTTAAAAATATCCCATTGATATAATTGCTGACCTGGTCCCTGTAAGCTTCGGGGATGGCATCTCTCAAAGCAACGATGGCGTCAACACCTCTTTTTACAATATCAAAGTTTTTTGTTTTACCAATAAAACTCCCGATTAATTGCATGAGATTAAATTTTGTTTGTGACAGCGGCATTTTTTCAAAACTGCTTAGAATTTCACTTGCAGAAGACTCATCTCCTGATTTTATCAGGATAGTTGCTATTGCCACATATAGTTTCCCTTTTGAAGGAGCGGATGATAGCCTCTTTGCTTCATGAAATGCAGAAACACTGTCAATTTCAAATAGTGCTTCAAGTGCATTGCCGGAAACCGTATATGAAGAATCATTCACGGCAGCTTTGAAGATTGTTGCATAAACGGGATTTTGATAAGAACCGAGCTTGGCAATTGCATTAGCTTTTACTGTCCGTACCGGGTCTTGCTTTGCAAGTTCAGCGAGAGTGGCTTCAGCTGCATCTTTTACATTTTGCTTTTTAGTGTCAAGCCTGGCAATTGTCAGATTGCGAAGCCCTTCATATTTATCTTTGAGGGCTGTGATTAAAAATGCCACTGCTTTTGGCTCGTCCTGATGTTTGGAGGCAAAGTCAATAGCTTCTCTTCTGTCCACATATTTACCGGCGTTTTTGTATTGAAAAATATATTCATCCAGTGTTTTATTTTCTTTTTTGGTACAGAGCAATACTTTATCCCCGTCAAAATTTACAAGCTCCGGTTTCTGCGGCGCTTGAAAAGAAAAAGTATCTGTTTTATCATTTACCCAAATATCATATCTCTTTTTATCTTTACCGGTATAAACATCAATGGCAACCGGCAATTTAAAATAATCACCTGTTTGTGTTTGATTTACAACCACACTGATTTTCTTCGATGCATCATCATAGCTGTAATTGATATCAAGATGGGGATGGCCTGCTCCAAAATACCATTGATTCCAATACCAATTCAGATCACGCCCGGTAACCGCTTCAAATGCAAGACGTAGTTGCTGCGCCTCAGCCGGTTGAAATTTGTGAGCAGTGAGATAAAGGTTCAGCGCTTTAAAAAAGGCGCTGTCACCTACATAATAACGGAGCATGTGAAGAATAGCTCCTCCTTTTTGGTAACTCACTCCGTCAAAAACATCTTCTTTATCGGCATAATAGAAGCGGACAAGGTCTTTTTTTGCATCTGCCGGGTTAGACAAATATCCCAGCCTGTCATTGTAATTTTGTTCATCACCGGCATCTTTGCCGTATTTATAATCTTCCCAAAGTGTTTCGCTATAGTCTGCGAAAGACTCATTCAATGTGATATTGCTCCAGCTTTCAGCCGTAACAAAGTCTCCAAACCAATGATGAAAAAGTTCGTGGGCGATCGTAGTTTCCCACGCATTGCCATCGGTTAGCTCCCGTGCATCCTGCTGTGCAGCGTCCGAGTGTAAGGTGGCCGTTGTGTTTTCCATGGCGCCACTCACATAATCATGACCAGTCATCTGCGAATATTTAGGCCAGGGGTAATCTACCCCGGTGATCCTGGAATAGAAAGAGATCATTTCGGGAGTATGACCAAATATTTTCCTGGCAACAGATGCGTAGTCTTTATCTACATAATAGCTTACTTCTTTTCCTTTATACGAATCTTTTACAATGGCAAAATCGCCTACTCCCATAAAAAATAAGTAAGGAGAGTTGGGAAGGTTCATTCTCCAATAGTCGGTCCGGGTGCCATCGTTGTTTTTCTTTTTGCTGATCAGTAATCCATTGGACAGCGTCACATATTTATCGGGAACGGTCATATAAATTTCCTGTGTGGTCTTTTGATCCGGTTTGTCAATTGTGGGCATCCATACAGAATTTGCTTCTGTTTCGCCCTGTGTCCATATCTCGGTCGGTTTGTCTTTTTCTTTTCCCTGGGGATTGATAAAATACAGGCCACGGGCATCGGTTATGGCCGCACTGCCTTTTGCTTTTACTTCATTAGGTTTGGAAGTATAATCTATAAAAATTGTGTAGGGCTCACCTCCTTTATATGTTTTGTCCAGGGTGATATGAATTTGCATATCATCATGGTCGTATTTCAGATCTTTCAATGTTTTATCTTTTACAATTGCTACTTTATGAAAATCCATTCCTTTAGCGTCCAATGTGAGCGAATCGGTAGCATAAAAATGTGGTTTCAAAGTAATCCAGGCTTTTCCATACATGTAGGATTTTTCAAAGTCAAACTTCACATCCAGTTTTGTGTGAACAAGATCATTGATCCTGGTAGCAGCGGCCCTGTATATCTTTTTCCAGGATGTATCAACAGGTTGTTTGTTTTGAGCAGAAACAATTGTCAGCACGTTTAAAAGAAATAAGGTAAAAAGTAGTTTCCTCATATTTTGATTTTTAGTCAGCAAAATTAGGTGAGTTGAGTTTTTTGTTTTGAATAAAAATGGTCAGACGGCAGATTTTTAACAAGCCGGTATAGCGGTATTTAGCCTATTTTTGCCTCATAATCAATCGCCGGAAATGAAACGATTCTTCCTGTTTTTCATGATAATCGGTATAGGATGCAATGCAATTTCTCAGAAAATATATTTTGTGTATTTGCAAACTGAGCAGGACCAGCCCTTTTTTGTCCGGATGAATGATACACTGTATAGCTCCGCTGCTTCAGGCTATATTATTCTTCCGAAATTATATGACAGCACTTACAGTTTCAGTGTTGGATTCCCACAGGACAGGTGGCCGGAGCAGAGATTTTCTGTAAAAATCGGAGGCAGGGATCACGGCTATCTTATAAAAAATTTTGGAGAAAAAGGATGGGGATTATTTGACCTGCAAACAATGGCAGTGCAAATGTCAGCATCAGAAATAAAAAACGGGGATAACACATCTCAAACAAATGTTTCCAGGTTTACAGAAATACTTGCAAAAGCAACGGGTGATTCCACTTTAAAACAGAAACCGGTTGAAACCAGGACTGAAGAAAAGAAGGCGGTGGACGTAACAGATAAAGCAGCACCCATTAAACCTGATTCAATTGCTGTTGCTGCTGGTCAAACGCTTGAAACAGAACCTAAAACACAAATTATACAACCTGCAGTTCAAAAAGAAGAAAAGAAGACCGCAGCTCCTGTAACATTTAAAAAATCGATGGTAACAAGAAAATCAGAAAGTTCTACCACATCCGGCTTTATAATTACTTATATTGATGATGATGGGGTAGGAAAAGATACAATAAAGATCACTATACCTGAACCCGCAATAATTGCCGGGAAAACTGTTCGGGAAAAGGTTGCTTCAGGAAAAAATGATGAAATAAAATTTCTTGATATTGACGTCAAGGCCAACCAGTCTCAGGCAAATACAATCGTTTTTAAAAACCGGGGAGATGACAGTACTGAAAAGAAACCGGTAAGCATGGATACTTTAATAGAAAAGGCAGCTTCAAAAGATCATTGTGCAGTAACAGCAGACGATAAGGACTTTTTTGAATTGCGTAAGATCATGGCTGCTTCAAATGGTAATGATGAAATGGTACAGGCTGCTAAGAAGTATTTTAAGACAAAATGTTTTTTAACTGAACAGATAAAAAACCTCAGCACCTTATTTCTTGATGATGCAGGCAAATATAATTTTTTTGATACGGCTTACGGTCATGTTTCAGATAAAGAAAATTTTGATTCATTACAATCAGAGTTAAAAGATCCGGTCTATATAAACAGGTTCAAAGAAATACTGCGCAAATAAGCTGACATGTCTCGTTATTTTTTGGAAGTTTCTTATATGGGTACGAGTTATAGCGGTTTTCAGGCCCAGAAAAATGCCAATACAATTCAATCAGAAGTTGAAAAGGCATTTGAGATCTTGCAAAAGGAAAGAGTTGCAATGGTGGGTTCTTCACGTACGGATGCAGGCGTTCATGCAATTCAGAATTTCTTTCATTTCGACTTTGATGAAAATATCGATCCGCATTTTGTTTACAAAATGAATGCGTTATTGCCGGCTGATATTGCTGTTAAAAATATTCTTCCGGTTTCTGATACTGCTCATGCACGTTTTAATGCGATAAACAGGGAGTACAAATATTACATTTACCGGTTTAAAAATCCCTTTCTGGATAGCAGGGCTTATTATTATCCGTATAAGCTGGATGTAGAAAAGTTGAGCCAATTATCAGAACTCCTTATAAATTATTCGGACTTCTCTTCTTTTTCCAAGAGAAAGACACAGGTGAAAACTTTCAATTGCGATATTATGGAGAGCGAATGGTATTGGCAGGATGAAGTTTTAATTTACCGGGTCAGAGCCAACCGTTTTCTCAGAGGAATGGTGAGGGCTTTGGTTGCAACCATGTTATGGACAAGCAGGGAAGAACAGGAACTGCAAGTGTTTAAAAGTATAATTGAAATGAAAGATCAGTCCCGGGCCAAATTTTCTGTACCGGCTCATGGGTTATACTTAGAACATATTTCTTTTCCAAAGGATATCTTTAAATGAAATTATTATTCGGCAGAGTGAAAGGCTTATTGATTATAGAATTATACGGGTCAAATACGCAGTGTATATCTGGCATATCAGTGCAGGCAAAGTGTAAAAGCCGGATTAAACAGTCAGCATTCTGATTTAATAGAAATCCACAGGAAATAAAAAGAAGTGTGCAAAACTGTGGACAAAATTGATATTGAAAGTTTGTAGAAACGCTGAGACTTCGTATCTTTGCCGTCCCTCATAAAAAAATGAGACAGTTCTTCGAAAAGTTGTTGATAATCACAGAAAACAAACTGGAATTCTTCCAAAAAATATTTGGTAGATATAATTAGACTCTTACCTTTGCACTCCCGTTTTAGAAACGGTGGCACAGATGAGTGTCAGAAGATCTTTGAAAGTTAGGAAACAATAGCACTTCTATCCCGATATCTGTCGGGATGGAATCAAGGTAAGTCAAGCGAAATACATTCGATTTGACACGTTAATTTCTTGAGAAGTTAATAATGTCAGTATCAAACAACATTTACAATGGAGAGTTTGATCCTGGCTCAGGATGAACGCTAGCGGCAGGCTTAATACATGCAAGTCGTGGGGCAGCAGGTTTGTAGCAATACAGATGCTGGCGACCGGCAAACGGGTGTGGAACACGTACACAACCTTCCTTTAAGTGGGGAATAGCCCAGGGAAACTTGGATTAATACCCCGTAACATTGTGAGGTGGCATCACTTTACAATTATAGCTCCGGCGCTTAAAGACGGGTGTGCGTCTGATTAGGTAGTTGGCGGAGTAGTAGCCCACCAAGCCTACGATCAGTAACTGGTGTGAGAGCACGACCAGTCACACGGGCACTGAGACACGGGCCCGACTCCTACGGGAGGCAGCAGTAAGGAATATTGGTCAATGGACGCAAGTCTGAACCAGCCATGCCGCGTGGAGGATGAAGGTCCTCTGGATTGTAAACTTCTTTTATTTGGGAAGAAACTCCCGATTTCCATCGGGATTGACGGTACCAGATGAATAAGCACCGGCTAACTCCGTGCCAGCAGCCGCGGTAATACGGAGGGTGCAAGCGTTATCCGGATTCACTGGGTTTAAAGGGTGCGTAGGTGGGCAGGTAAGTCAGTGGTGAAATCTCCGGGCTTAACCCGGAAACTGCCATTGATACTATTTGTCTTGAATACTCTGGAGGTGAGCGGAATATGTCATGTAGCGGTGAAATGCTTAGATATGACATAGAACACCCATTGCGAAGGCAGCTCACTACGGAAATATTGACGCTGAGGCACGAAAGCGTGGGGATCAAACAGGATTAGATACCCTGGTAGTCCACGCCCTAAACGATGATCACTCGACATCAGCGATACACAGTTGGTGTCTGAGCGAAAGCATTAAGTGATCCACCTGGGAAGTACGATCGCAAGATTGAAACTCAAAGGAATTGGCGGGGGTCCGCACAAGCGGTGGAGCATGTGGTTTAATTCGATGATACGCGAGGAACCTTACCTGGGCTAGAATGTCCCGCGACAGGTGGTGAAAGCTACCCTTATAGCAATATACGCGGGATAAGGTGCTGCATGGCTGTCGTCAGCTCGTGCCGTGAGGTGTTGGGTTAAGTCCCGCAACGAGCGCAACCCCCATCACTAGTTGCCATCAGGTAACGCTGGGAACTCTAGTGAAACTGCCGTCGTAAGACGTGAGGAAGGAGGGGATGATGTCAAGTCATCATGGCCTTTATGTCCAGGGCTACACACGTGCTACAATGGGGCGTACAAAGGGCTGCAACACGGTGACGTGAAGCTAATCCCAAAAAACGTCTCTCAGTTCAGATTGAAGTCTGCAACTCGACTTCATGAAGCTGGAATCGCTAGTAATCGTATATCAGCAATGATACGGTGAATACGTTCCCGGACCTTGCACACACCGCCCGTCAAGCCATGGGAGCCGGGTGTACCTAAAGTCGGTAACCGTAAGGAGCCGCCTAGGGTAAAACTGGTGACTGGGGCTAAGTCGTAACAAGGTAGCCGTATCGGAAGGTGCGGCTGGAATACCTCCTTTTTAGAGCTGTTACTTACAGCTATTGTTTCCTTCAACTTTCAATTTATATGTTCTTTGTTTAATGTTTTTCTGTAAACCCGCTTGTTAGTGGGCTACAATCATAGGTCCGTATCCGCCGAAAGGCGGACTGGTTAGAACACTGCATCGATTACTCCGGATTTGTGTATTTAAATCGGATCGGACTCTGATCTCTATTACAAACAGATCCGTAGCTCAGCCTGGTTAGAGCACTACACTGATAATGTAGGGGTCACCAGTTCAAATCTGGTCGGGTCTACAAATTTTAAAAAGCGGAGCCCGCCTTCGCCTAGGCTGTGGCGGACGAAGGGGGATTAGCTCAGCTGGCCAGAGCATTAGCTTTGCAAGCTAAGGGTCATCGGTTCGACTCCGATATCCTCCACTATTCAAATTTGATAATTTGAAAATGAAGTTCTTTAGATTAGATGTTGACTACAGGTCTGCAGATTCGTAATCTGAACATCTGCCATCATTGTCAAATTGATTAATTTTCGAATTGACTAATTGATAAAGTTCTTTGACATATTGGGAAAAGTTGTTAGACGAGTATCTAACCCCGCATTAATGCGGGAACGATCACATAAATTTATAAACGCCATTTATTGGTGGTCTTAAAGGAATGTGGTCGGGTAACAAACTACAATAAACTAGTTCTAATTTTTTTAAAGCAATTAAGGGCACATGGCGGATGCCTTGGCTCTAAGAGGCGAAGAAGGACGTGGTAAGCTGCGATAAGCTGCGGGAAGTTGCACACAAGCGTTATATCCGCAGATCTCCGAATGGGACAACCTATGCCGATGAAGTCGGCATATCCACTGAAAAGTGGAAGCCAACCTCCTGAACTGAAACATCTAAGTAGGGAGAGGAAAAGAAAACAATCGTGATTCCCTGAGTAGTGGCGAGCGAAAAGGGAGAAGCCCAAATCATGGTAGCGTGCTACCGTGAGGTTGTAGGACTGCATTTAGAAATCATCAACAAGTAGAATTTTCTGGAAAGCTAAGCCATAGAGGGTGATAGCCCCGTAAACGTAGATTGATGAGGACGAGCAGTATCCTGAGTAGGGTGGGACCGGAGAAATCCTGCCTGAATCTGCCAGCACCATCTGGTAAGGCTAAATACTTCTTAGAGACCGATAGTGAACCAGTACCGTAAGGGAAAGGTGAAAAGCACCCCAAACAGGGGAATGAAATAGTACCTGAAACCGTGTGCCTACAAGCGGTCGGAGTCCCGATTTATCGGGATGACGGCGTGCCTTTTGCATAATGAGCCTACGAGTTGCTCCTCACTGGCAAGGTTAAGTTCTTAATTAACGGAGCCGTAGCGAAAGCGAGTCCAAACAGGGCGACTAGTCAGTGGGGGCAGACGCGAAACTTTGTGATCTATCCATGGGCAGGTTGAAGTCCCGGTAACACGGGATGGAGGACCGAACCCATTAACGTTGAAAAGTTCTGGGATGACCTGTGGATAGGGGTGAAAGGCCAATCAAACTGAGAGATAGCTCGTACTCCCCGAAATGTTTTTAGGAACAGCCTCGGAATTAATTCTGTTAGAGGTAGAGCTACTGATTGGGCTAGGGGGCTTCACCGCCTACCAAACCCTGACAAACTCCGAATGCTAACAGATATCTCCGGGAGTGAGGCTGCGGGTGCTAAGATCCGTGGCCGAGAGGGAAATAACCCAGAATAGCAGCTAAGGTCCCTAATACATAGTTAAGTTGGTCAAACGAGGTAGGACTTCACTGACAGCCAGGATGTATGCTTGGAAGCAGCAATCCATTTAAAGATAGCGTAACAGCTCACTGGTCGAGAGGTCCCGCACGGAAAATGATCGGGCATCAAACTATGAACCGAAGCTCTATGATCCCGATGTAACAATTGGGATTCGGTAGGGGAGCATTGAAATCTGCATTGAAGGTGATAGGCGACTATTGCTGGAGCGATTTCAAAAGAAAATGTAGGCATAAGTAACGATAAAACAGGTGAAAAACCTGTTCGCCGAAAGTCTAAGGGTTCCTGATCAACGTTAATCGGATCAGGGTTAGCCCGGTCCTTAGGCAAACCCGAAAGGGGTAGCTGATGGAAAGCAGGTTAATATTCCTGCGCCTGCTATACACTAAAAGTGACGAAGAGCCGTGGTGGCTACGTGCTGACGGATATGCACGTTGAGCCGAGCCTTCGGGCAAAGCGAAGTCATAAAAGTTCTTCCAAGAAAAACGAGTATAGCAGCCGGTACCGCAAACCGACACAGGTAGACGGGATGAGTATTCTAAGGCGCTCGGGTGAGCCGTGGAGAAGGAACTAGGCAAATTGACGCTGTAACTTCGGGAGAAAGCGTTCCCGACCCCGTAAGGGTGTCGGGACTCAGTAAAATGGTTCAACCAACTGTTTAACAAAAACACAGGGCCCTGCAAAATCGAAAGATGACGTATAGAGCCTGATACCTGCCCGGTGCTGGAAGGTTAAGGAAGGGTGTTCGCCGCAAGGCAAAGCTCCTGACTGAAGCCCCAGTAAACGGCGGCCGTAACTATAACGGTCCTAAGGTAGCGAAATTCCTTGTCGGGTAAGTTCCGACCTGCACGAATGGTCTAATGAGTTGAACACTGTCTCCTCCACGAGCCCGGTGAAATTGTAGTATCGGTGAAGATGCCGGTTACCCGCCACGGGACGGAAAGACCCCGTGAACCTTCACTACAACTTTGCATTGATTTTGAGTTTTAGATGTGTAGAATAGTTGGGACGCTATGAAGCCTTGCCGTCAGGTAGGGTGGAGCGGTCGGTGAAATACCAACCTTCTGACACTTAGAGTCTAATCCCGCCATAGGCGGGAAACATTGCATGGTGGGTAGTTTGACTGGGGTGGTCGCCTCCTAAAGAGTAACGGAGGCTTGCAAAGGTACCCTCAGTACGGTTGGTAATCGTACGTAGAGCGCATCAGTATAAGGGTGCTTGACTGTGAGGCATACACGCCGAGCAGGGACGAAAGTCGGCTGAAGTGATCCGGTGGTTCTGTATGGAAGGGCCATCGCTCAAAGGATAAAAGGTACTCCGGGGATAACAGGCTGATCTCCCCCAAGAGCTCATATCGACGGGGAGGTTTGGCACCTCGATGTCGGTTCGTCACATCCTGGGGCTGGAGAAGGTCCCAAGGGTTCGGCTGTTCGCCGATTAAAGTGGCACGTGAACTGGGTTCAGAACGTCGCAAGACAGTTCGGTCCCTATCTGTGGTGGGCGTGAGTAAATTGAGAGGACATGACCTTAGTACGAGAGGACCGGGTCGTACATACCTCTGGTGTATCAGTTGTGCCGCCAGGTGCAATGCTGAGTAGCTATGTATGGACAGGATAAACGCTGAAAGCATCTAAGCGTGAAACCTTCCTCAAGATGAGTTTACTTTTAAGGGCCGTCAGAGACTATGACGTTGATAGGCTACAGGTGTAAAAGTGGTAACACTAAAGCCGAGTAGTACTAATTGCCCGTATGCTTTAATTTTTTTCTTTAGATACTGTCTAACAATCCCAATATGATCTTATTTCAGTTGATTTGTTATTAGTTGAACATTTGGTCTGGTTTTGCCAATCAATCTGCATCAACTAACTAACCAGTTAACTCAATGCTTTATGGTGGTTTTACAGAGGGTGTTCACCTCTTCCCATACCGAACAGAGAAGTTAAGCCCCTCATGGCCGATGGTACTGTACCACAATACGGGAGAGTAGGTAGCTGCCATATTTATTATTAAGCCCTTCAGATTTTTCCGGAGGGCTTTTTTATGCCCGGTTGCCAGATAAGCTTCATCAGGATATCGTATTCTTTCCCAAGCCGATCCGCCGATAAGGCTATGTATCTCCTGGCTGATGGTAATGCATTGCCGGAATATTATTTTTTTATTCTACAATTCTGAATACCGGATACCGGTTACTCACCGGTTCGAAGTATGGTGAATTCTGGAAAACAAAATTCAGTTGCGCATTAGCGCTTTTTGCAAATGAAGAGTCGCTTGCTCTTCTCTCATCGAGCTTTGCCTTTAACTCAGGATTTTTTTTCAGATATTCAGCAGCAATATCTTCAAAAGAATAGCCGGCAAAACCTTCTTTCTGCCCGAGTATTGCATCAAAAAAATTCCAGGCAAAATAAGAATCTTCAGCCTGTGGTTCCAGTGTTTCAATAAGGAAACGGTTGGCATCCTGGTTCATCGGGATGTAATAGTCTCCTTTCCGGAAATTCATTTTCTGTTTACTTACGGCAATTTTTACATTGTTGTTCAGATGATGATTTTCATATTGTCTCGGTGACGATTTGTAATCATCAATGTGATAGACCAGAACTTCGATTGCAGTATCTTTTTGCAGGGGGATCATTTGTACTTTATTAAGTTTGAGAAGATCGATCACTTTCCACCATCCCTGCGGAATTACATAGGCTGTGGGCTTTTGCAGTGTGTTTGTAACTTTATAGTAGTTATAAAACGGAACCTGCTTTTCGAAAGGCTTATTTCGGTCATAATATAATCTTGGTAAACCGGAAACGTCGCTCAGTTTTTTCTCCGCTGCATAACCTTTGTAAGTAATTGTTGCAAACTGCGATTTATCCAGCGTCCAACTGACCGGAAATTCGGCCTGGGCCTTTTCTGCCTGAATGGTCTGTTGTTTCAAGGCTTTCATTTTTTCTCCATTCTTTTCTGTAAAGGCAATAAAACATTGCATGATAGCATAGGTAGCTTTTACCCGCTGATCATATGGTTTCAGCATATGTGATTCGGGAACAAATGCGAATGTGTGCCACAATGTGGCATAACCACTACTATACCTCGGGCTATCCCAATATTCTGACCAGCCTGTTTCCGGGGTGTCACCGAAAGCATTAACGTACGGAACAAGGTCATACCCTTTTTGTTTCATCAAAGCATATATTCCCGGTTCGAATTCTTTGTTCATGTATTCACCCATTGCACCTCCTAATTTGTTGTGCTGCGATACAAGCAATGTCATCACATGTTGATAATCGGCTCCATCGCTTACATGATTGTCTATAAAAACGATAGGGTCAAGCAAATGAAATATTTCTGCAAATGATCTTGCTTCTTTTGAGTCTGATTTGATAAAATCACGGTTCAGGTCAAGATTTTGCGAATTGCCACGAAATCCTTTTTCTTCCGGCCCATTCTGATCTATGCGGTAATAAGGGCTTCGGTTCAGGCATCCACCGATATTATAAACAGGGATTATGGCCAGTACAATATCATCAGGGATCTTGTATTTATTGATCACAATATCACGCACCATCAGCATGCTTGCATCAATACCATCCGGCTCGCCGGGATGAATTCCATTTATGATAAAGATGATCTTTCTGTTTTTTTTGTGAATGCTTTGAAAATTATAGTCACCATCATTGGAAACCATTACCAGATTCAACGGGAAGCCTGCATCACTCGGGCCCATGGTCAGCATTTTGACTTTGTTGGAAATCTGATCAAGTTTTTTCCACCAGTCAACGATTTCAAAATAAGCGGGGGATTGTTTGCCTCCGGATTGTTCAAACCTGGTTGTAATTTTCTGGCTATAAACCGAAATGGAAAGTAAAAGGATGATGAAGGGGAATAATTTTTTCATATTTGAATATTGAACTCTAAAAATAAGAAAGGCATTCCGTTTCAGAATGCCTTTCAAATAAATTATGATAAAAAATTATTTGCCTGCAACTTTTTTCTTAGTCAGCTTGCTTTTCATATTAGCCGCTTTGTTTTTGTGAATGATCCCCTTTTTTGCCAGCTTATCAATCATACTGATCACTTCGGGGAGCTTCTTTGCTGCATCTTCAGTGCCTGCTTTTTTCAGATCACGGATAGCATTACGAGTTGTTTTTCCGTAATATTTATTTCTTTCACGGCGTTTGGCAGCCTGCCTTACATCTTTTTGTGTAGCGCTATGATTAGCCATTTAAAATAAGTTTTTAAGGATGGCCCGTTTGACCGGGCGGATAAAAATAGTTTTAAATTTTCTCCCGTTTGACCGGGCGGGCAAAGGTAAGGCAGCAGGGCTAAACTCTGAAATTTAGATTTGAAAATTTATTATCGGAAAAAAGCTTTCTTTCCTGGAACAGGGGATTAAAAAGCGGTAAATGCAGGTATTCCGGCTATTTTCAGCATTTAGCATATTTTAAACGATATTTGCATCTGAAAAACCGGTCTTTTCCGTGTTGAAAATGTAATGAAAGATTTTACATATATCACTAATTCATCCCCGGCTTTTATTGAAAATATGTACCGGGATTTTGCTAAGGATCCCGCTGCAGTTGATCCGGAGTTTCGTAAGTTTTTCGAGGGCTTTGATTTTGCAGTCAGTTCTACTGCCACTAATGGCCATGCAGTAACAGAAATGTCAGCACCGGTTCAACTTGTTCTATCCGATGCTGCTCAGCTCACAAGAGAATTTGCAGTGTATAACCTGATATTGGGATACCGTAGAAAAGGCCATTTGATTGCAGATACAAACCCGATCCGGAAAAGGAAAGACAGAGGGGCTAACCTGGAATTGAAATATTTCGGATTAAGCGAAAGTGATCTGAATACAGAATTTGAATCAGGTAAGTTTCTTGGATTGGGAAGAACCACCCTTAAACAAATTCTTGATCATCTGACCAAGTGTTATGCAAGTCATGTAGGTGTCGAATATGATTCTTTATTCACCCAGGAACGGGTAGACTGGCTGGAGCATGAAGTGGAAACAACTCTTCATCAGCCATTTTCGCTGCCACAGCGCAGGCATATCCTGGAAAAATTAAACCAGGGGGTAATCTTTGAAAAATTCCTCCACACAAAGTTTGTAGGGCAAAAAAGGTTTTCACTGGAGGGAGGTGAGACAACTATTGCAGCATTGGATACGATCATCAATGTTGCTTCTGAAAATGATGTGCAGGAGGTTGTAATCGGGATAGCGCATCGCGGCAGGCTGAATGTATTGGCAAATATCATGGGTAAAACTTATGAACAAATATTTAGTGAATTTGAAGCAGTACTCAAGCCGGATCAAACTATGGGGAGCGGCGATGTAAAGTATCATATGGGTTACGGAAGCGAGTTGACAGCCCGAAACGGTAAAACGATCCACCTGAAACTTATGCCTAATCCGTCACACCTTGAGTCGGTGGATCCTGTTGTTATCGGATTTTCAAGAGCGAAAGCTGATGTGATGTACCACAGTGATTTTGATAAGATCCTCCCTATCCTGATACATGGCGATTCATCACTTGCGGGTCAGGGTATCGTTTACGAAGTACTTCAAATGAGTGGTTTGGATGGATATTACAGCGGCGGAACGATCCATTTTGTGATCAACAACCAAATTGGTTTTACCACTGATTTTGATGATGCCCGTTCATCGGATTATTGCACCTCTTTTGCTGCAACTATTCAGGCACCTGTATTGCATGTAAACGGTGATGACCCTGAAGCAGTAGTGCGTTGTGTAGAAATTGCAACCCGATACCGGCAGAAGTTCAATTCAGATATATTTGTGGATATGGTATGTTATCGCAGGCACGGACATAATGAAGGTGATGATCCTAAATTCACTCAGCCACGTTTATATGAGTTGATTGACAAACACCCGAATCCACGGGAAGTTTATGTAAAATATTTATTGGAAAACGGAGAACTGGATGCACAGGATCTTGCAAAGGAAATGGAAAAAAAATTCTGGAATGATCTTCAGGAGCGGCTCGATGATGTAAAACAAAATCCACTGCCTTATCATTATCAGCCTCCGGAAATCTGGTGGAAGAGTTTACGAAAAGCAACCTCACAGGATTTTGAGCAATCACCTGTAACGGCAATCAGTAATGAAAATTTCAAAACTGTATTTGATGCGATTATGAAATGGCCTGATGATTTCAAGCCATTGCGTAAGATTGAAAAGATATTGCACGATAAATTGCACCTGTTTGAAACAGAACATAAAGTAGATTGGGCAACAGCTGAATTGCTTGCGTATGGGAGTTTACTGTTGGAAGGAAAGGATGTCCGGATGAGTGGACAGGATGTAATGCGGGGAACTTTTTCCCATCGTCATGCTATTCTCCGGGATGAAAATACAGACCAGGCGTATAACCGATTGAGCAGTGTTCCCGGTGCAAAAGGGAAATTCAGAATTTATAATTCGTTGCTGAGCGAATACGGAGTGCTGGGATTTGAATACGGATATGCATTAGCTAATCCGAATGCGCTGGTGCTTTGGGAAGCCCAGTTTGGCGATTTTGCCAATGAAGCTCAGGTAATGATGGACCAGTATATTTCTGCCGGAGAACAGAAATGGAACAGGATGAATGGGGTTGTTCTGTTATTACCTCACGGATACGAAGGGCAAGGACCTGAACACAGCAGTGGCAGGATGGAGCGCTTTTTACAAATGTGTGCAGAATTGAACCTAGTGGTTACCAATATTACGACCGCATCAAATTTCTTTCATGGGCTGAGACGACAGGTGACCTGGCCTTTCCGAAAGCCACTCATCAATTTTTCTCCAAAAGCTAATCTCCGACACCCGGGGTCTTATTCTTTGATGGAAGAATTTACCAATGGTAAGTTCAACGAAGTGATCGATGATGGTTCTGTTGATGCTGCAAAAGTGAAAAAGCTTTTGTTCTGCAGCGGTAAAATTTATTTTGATCTGGAGCAACGCCGGCAAAAAGACAAGCGATCTGACATTGCGTTGATACGTGTAGAACAATTGTACCCATTGCCAGCAACACAATTAGAGCAACTGTACAGGAAATACAGTAAGGCAATGTGGTTTTGGGTGCAGGAAGAACCATTAAATATGGGTGCGGCTTCTTTTTTACAAATGAACCTGAAAAGTATTAATTATGGAGTGATCAGCCGGCAACCTTCTGCTTCCACTGCTACTGGTTATGCCAAGGTGCATGCACAGGAACAGGCAGAGATCATTGAAACAGCATTTACAATATAATCTTTTTCTGATTTGCCAAAAAGCAGAGAGGAGAACACAAAGAATTTAGTTCTATGATTGATATAAAAGTTCCAACAGTAGGAGAATCCATCAGCGAAGTAACTTTATTGCAATGGGTAAAAAAAGATGGCGATTATGTAGAGCGGGATGAAGTGATCGCAGAATTGGAAAGTGAAAAAGCAACTTTTGAAGTAAATGCAGAAGAAGCAGGTGTACTGAAGGCAAAAGTTAAAGAAGGCGATACACTTAAAGTAGGCGATGTGCTGGCATCTATAGATGAAACAGCCACTAAACCTGCATCTGTTACGCCGCCTCCTGTTGATAAAAAGGAAGAAAAGAAAAAGAAAGCAGAAAAGCCGGTTGTTGTTGAAGAAAAACTCCAGGCCCCAGCTTCAGAACCAACTGTGAAAGCTACTCCTGTAGCTTCTGCTATTATCATGGACAGGCATGTGGATGCTTCTTCCATTGCCCCGACAGGTGCTGGAGGAAAAATATTGAAAGATGATGTTCTTGCTGCTTTGGCGAATCCGGGAAAAGTTACGGGGGGTAAAGCTCTGTTTGGCCGTGAGGAACGTAAAGAGAAAATGAGCCAGTTGCGAAAAACCATTTCGCGGAGGCTGGTAGAGGCAAAAAACTCTACTGCCATGCTCACAACTTTTAATGACGCTGACATGAGCCGTATTATGGAGATCAGGAGCAAATACAAAGAGAAATTCAAAGAGGCACATGGAGTAGGGTTGGGATTCATGAGTTTTTTTGCAAAAGCCTGTTGTATCGCTTTGCAGGAATGGCCTACAGTGAATGCATACATTGACGGTGATCAGCTTATTTATCATGACTATTGTGATATTTCCATTGCGGTTTCAACTCCAAGAGGTTTGACTGTTCCTGTAATCCGGAATGCGGAAAGCCTGAGTATGGCAGATATAGAAAAGAAAGTTATCGAACTTGCAACCAAAGCAAGAGATAATAAATTAACTCTTGATGATCTGCAGGGAGGAACTTTCACCATTACCAACGGTGGTGTCTTCGGATCTCTGATGAGTACCCCGATCATCAATCTTCCTCAAAGCGCCATTCTTGGAATGCATAAGATTCAGGAACGCCCGGTTGTTATAAATGGGCAGGTCGTTGCCCGGCCTATGATGTACCTGGCATTAAGTTATGATCACAGGATCATTGATGGCAGGGAATCAGTGAGTTTTCTGGTAAGAGTAAAAGAGTTACTGGAAAATCCTGAACAATTATTGATCGGGAAAGATCCTGTAAAAACTTTGCTGGAATTGTAAGCCTCTACGGTGAGCCGCTTTCATTCATACCTGAATTCTGCTGCCAAGATCCTTTCCCTTTATAAGGGCAATGAACCATTTGCCTTATTCCTGAAAAAATACTTTGCACAGAATAAAAAATTCGGCGCTAAAGACCGGAAGCAGATCAATCAGCTGTGTTATGGTTATTTTCGGACAACTCCCCGATCACCAGAGAATGATAATATGATCCTTTCCGGGATTGAAGAAGAAATTTTACGGGGATTGTTTTTATGCTCCACTGAAAAAAATGATATACTTGATCAGCTAAGACCCGGTTGGAATGAAATAGTGAATTTAAGCCCTAAAGAAAAAGAAGCTGTTCTTAATCCCCGGTATTCTTTTTCTCAAATTTTTCCGTGGAAAGATGAATTGAGCAATGGAATTGACTATGAAAAATTCTGTGAATCTTTTTTGATTCAACCTGATCTGTTTCTGCGCATACGCCCCGGATTTGCGCAAGCTGTAACGAAAAAACTGGAGGATGCAGGGATCAGGTTTGTGATCATATCTGATTCATGTTTCGCATTAGCCAATACTACAAAGATCGTTTCTGTTATCGGGCTTGATAAAGAGGCGGTAGTTCAGGATTATAATTCACAACAAACCGGGAGTATTATTCAGCTTGCAACTGGTAACGGGCGACCTGCTTCCTTCAGGGTTTGGGATTGCTGTGCAGGCAGCGGCGGCAAATCCATAATGTTGTACGATCTGAATCCAGGTATTCATCTCACTGTTTCAGATAAAAGGGAGAGTATTCTCATTAACCTGAGAAATAGATTTGATAAAGCGGGAATAAAAAATTATCAAAGCTTCATTGCTGACTTATCACGCCATTCAGAAATGGCCCGTAAAAATTTTGATCTCATTATTGCTGATGTGCCGTGTACCGGCAGCGGTACCTGGAGCCGTACCCCGGAACAGTTGTATTTTTTTGAACCGGGTGCGATCAATGAGTATGCAGTAGTTCAGAAAAAAATAGTTTTGTCTGTTGCCGGCAGCCTGAAACCGGGTGGTTATTTTGTTTATATTACCTGTTCTGTTTTTAAAAAAGAAAATGAGGAAGCTGCTGATTTTATAAAATTGAATACGGGTATGCAACTGGTGAGAATGGAATTGCTAAAAGGTTTTGAAATGAAAGCTGATTCCATGTTTATTGCAATCTTCAGGAAGGCCTTATAAATTCAGGAAGCTGGTTGTGCCTATTGCTTTTTTAGCGTTGTACACTTTGACGAAATACTTTCCTTTTGCAAGCCTGTTGACCGGGAGATCTATGATGGTTCTTCCCGGGGTTTTAGATTGATTCAATCTGATCACTAATCCTCCCTTCATATCATAAACGGCGATGGCCATATAAGGAACAGGATAGGTAGTTTCAACTACAAGTTTTGCCTGCCCGTTCGATGCCGGGTTTGGAATGACATAGAATTTGTCCGCAGTGACCAGGGTGCAGTCTGATGTAAATAAGGTGGATGCCGTATCAATATAAACTGCTTTGAAATTTACTGCACTGGTATCAATGATCTGACGGATACGGTATTGAATTGTTCCGTTTGACAGGTTTGTCAGGTCATCGTTATACTGATAAGAATGTTTTGTAAAGATGGCACCCGGTGGTGGAACAGTTTCTCCAATTTTATGAAAGGCTGTATCCAAAGCAGTTTTTCTTTCTATTTCATATTTCATTGTTCCTGCATCTTTGCTCATCCAGTTTACCGATGCTGTGCAATTATCGATCGAAACTGCAGAAGTTGCAAAGTCAGCAAGCAAGGAGGAAAATGCGGCTTTCATATCCGGAATGCCATATCCAATCCTGTTATCGGGAGAAGAAAAGATACTGCCGGCATGTTGTATGGCGCTGATGATTTTCATATTATTGAATTCAGGAAAACCCTGCCAGAGGCAGGTTCCCATGCCTGCCATATTGGGGCATGCAAAAGAAGTTCCGCTCCCCGAACCGACAGTATTTGATGGAGTTTCCAATACAGCACCTACTCCAACAGAAGCAACATCAGGCTTCACCCTGCCATCAGATGAAGGGCCGTAACTGGAAAAACTTCCAACAGCTCCGCTTGTATTTACTGCTCCTACTGAAAGAATGCTGTCTGCATCAGCAGGGGTACACAGATAATGCCACGCATTGTTTCCGTCATTTCCGTTGGCGGCAAAGACAAGGATGCCCTTTCTTGCAGCTATCGTTGCGGCTAATGCAGCCATTGTAGTCCTTCCATTCATGTCAGCATAAGTGTGGTTGAAAACCGGGTTGTCAAATTGTGTATAACCGAGTGAAGTGGAGATCACATCCGCACCTGCGCTGTCTGCTCTTTCTGCGGCGCAAGCCCAGTTATGTTCTTCTATCGGATACTCGGTAGCTGCATCTTCACTGCGGTATAAATAAAAACTTGCTTTGGGCGCCTTACCGATGAATTGCCCCGGTATATTGGCAGAGATGATCGATAGGCATTCCATGCCATGTGCATGATCATTTACATCTGAATTGCCGGCAACAAAATCCCATGTATCCAAAATCTGTCCATTAGCATTAATGCTGTCAAAGGCTTTCAGACTTGCATAGTTAGTGAAGCCCGCATCTATTATGGCGATCTGCATTCCCTGGCCTCTTAACCCTATGTCATGAAGAAATTGTGCTTTGTGCAGGTTGACTTCAGCAAATGAAGCAGCACCGTAATTGTAATAGTCATCTTCTGTTTGCGTAAACCGATTTTTTACAGGTGCACCCGTTGAGATATTTTCGTTATCAAACTTATCTTTAATGCCATCTTCTTTCTCTACCGGCCGGGCGGCAATCCCGCTTATACTTTTTACAAATGGCAATGCAGTGATGGTTGTGATTGCATTGACATCAGCAGTTCTTATTGTTACAGAATTCAGCCATTTGGAAATATTCAGTAATGTAACATTGGGAACATTTTTTATTTGTGTAATGTAAGAAGGTGAAACGGGAAGGTCGGTACTGTCAACGGGGATATGATAGCGGGCTCTCCTGTCAATGGAACGCTGGGAAAGAAATGCGGCAGGATTGGTTAAAGTATAAGTGTTGTTCCCTTTATCTTTAAACGTAATTACATACCGGGAAAACTGTGCGGTAGTTACCGCTAGTAACAAAAAAATAGGGAAGGGGAGTAAAAGCAATTTTTTCATCCGGATGTGGCTTTATGCAGTTCCGGTGATTCAAACCGGGAAGTGATTAAATTTTTCTTCTCTCTCTTTATCAGTTATGATCAACCATCCACATTTTAATTCCGAAACCGACCTGGTATCCACCTCCGCTGCCGGTGTATGGCTGGTATTCCCACATGGTGTAATCCCTGAAAATAAGCCCGATGTTTTTTGAATATCTTTCAACAGCTCTTGTGTAGGATGCATAAGCTGCCTGGTTTGTTATAGGAACATTGAATGATTCATTGGCTTCTTCCACGCTGCAAACACTGCTGTAGTTTTTCCCGCCGTAACTAAATGTTGAATCTTCCGTATCAAACTGGTAATCCCAATCCTGGATATCATCATCATTGCTGAAACTATATAAAGTGCTGTAAGGGCTGGGAGAAAGGTACTTGTTTCCCTTCCATTTGGTTTTTTCAGAAATGGGTAAATGTAATTTTATAAAACGCAGGTTATCCTCGATCACTTCTATGTCGCTTTTAAGGGGAGTGACAAAATAACTCCCGGTAGGTATCCAGGGGCCTGATGCTGTAGTATCATTAGTGTAACGAAATACCCGGTAGGAAGGCCTCCCCAGGTTATCCGTTATCTGTGCATCTATGATGTGTTTCACAAGATAACTGTGTGTTTCCTCGTTACGTCCAAAGTTGGTGAATACAAGTGAATCCACCCTGTATGTAATATATTTACCGGCTTGTAACGGCAGATAATCGCTTAAAGGTTCATTCTGAAAATTTTCAAGTGTTTGTTTGTTGCAGGAAAAAAATAAAACAGGCAACAGAACCAAAAGTAAAATCCGGTTCAGGAACTGCGATCTCATAAGTGGACTTTCCGCATTCATGGATACAAAAGTTATTGATATAATGTTTTCACGGATAATTTGTTATGCTAAACTACAAACTTAAAGCGAAGATTTATAGCTTTTCTCCTCGCTATTAAACGCCTGAGTTCTGATATTATTGCCTGAAAATGAACTGGTTTAGGCTCTTTGTGTAAGCTTATACCGTGCAGAATATTTTTTTTATTGAGTTCTCCGGTGCCAGGCCATATTGTAATGAATAGAATGCTGAAGGCAGGGAATATCCGGTCCCGCTTTGAAATTTTTCACCCGGGCATTGCTGATGATTTGATTTTTGGTTTTGTCCATTTGTTGAATAAGTAAAAGATACTTACAATAAAAATGAATAATAAAGTGAAAAGGATCTCACGTTTGCCAAGGCTGGTGAGCACCCAGACAATGGATGCTACACCGATCAATGGGATGACCAGTCCCCCTGGTATTTTAAAAAATCCTTTTTCTTTGTCCGTATCCTTTAATTTCAACTTTATTGTGGCTAAGATCACAGCGAGGTAAACGATCAGGACACAGGCGCTGGATATGATAACAAGTTGTCTGAATCCTCCTGAAACAGAAAAAATAATGATCAAAGTCCCGTAAGTGAACACAGCAAGATAAGGTGTGGCGAATTTTGGATGTACTCTTCCTAAAAATTTAGGGAATAGTCCTTTATTGGCTCCGGCAAATAAAGACCGCGGTGTGCAAAGTATATCGAGTGTTACAGTTCCAAAACAGGAAATAGCTGCACAAGCCAGCAGGATTGTGGCTCCTGCCGGTCCGATGATCTTGTCAGCCACTGCGGCCAAAGGAGCGTCTTTGAACTGAGCCATCTGCGATCCCAGAATACCCTGGGCTATGGTTTGCAGAAGCAAATAAATGATCAAAACGAAAAGCCCTCCCATCAGAAGACTGAGCGGAACGGTGCGTTTGGAATTTTTTATCTCGCCGCTGGCGCCGAGTGAAGTTTCAAAACCGGCAAAAGCGAAAAACAAAACAAGAGCCGTATTACTGAATACAGCGGTTGAAGGCAAGTGATCCCAGTGAAGATTAGCAGTGTCAATATAACTGAAGCCGAGAATAATGATCCCGAAAAGCGGGATCAGTTTGATGATGGTGATCAGCTTCACGATACCCACTGATAGTTTTGCACCAAATACATTGATGGTGATCATCAGGCCGGTAAGAAATAAAAAGAGAAGACCACGATAAAATGCTTCATTGAATAAAGGGAACATGACCGCAAGAGAATCAGCTAAAATATTCATCAGGGCAGCGCTGCCTACTATGCCCCAGCCAAAGAAGTAGAGCCAGTTGACGAGGTATCCCGGAAAATCACCTAAACTATTTTCAACATAAGCATAAGAACCGCCGCTCGTTGTTGTCCTGCTGCCTATTTCCGCATAACAAAGCATAATGGAAAAGAGCATAATACCGCAAAAAATATAGGCATAAATACCAAAGGCACCTAAAGAAGTACCGACAATTCCGGGAAGGGCAAAAATACCTGCACCAATGACACCGTTGATTATTGAAAGTGTAAGGCCGGGTACGCCGATGACCCGTTTCAAACCTTCTTCAGTACTTTCTGTTGACAAGCAGGGTTGATTTATATAGTAAGATAATCAAGTAATGGAATTAATGAAATTTATTTATTAAGATCATGTTGATGAAAGTGAGATGACTTTTCTTCAGATAATGAACTATTGTTAAGTAGTTCCTTTCCGGGCGGGAAATAACCTGAATTTACCTTTAAAATATTTATCGTATCACGCTTGCTATCTGTTGTATGATCTCCAGCAGGGATGACGGATAGACACCAAACCATAAAAGAAGAAGGAACAGCAGGGTCAAAACTAATCCATGTGGGAAGATTTTTCCGATGACCGGTTCAGAAGATGCCTCATTCTCATTTTTCCCTGCAAACATCACAGCCACCACTCTCAGGTAATAAAATAACCCGATG
>WBZR01000102.1_pt1 | contig 118232 bp, 112 predicted proteins | sample 5204231 | NCBI WGS metagenome assembly WBZR01 (sample SAMN12412403, study PRJNA552823) | activated sludge metagenome | isolation source: activated sludge from anammox sidestream of wastewater treatment plant... | place: USA: Virginia | collected 2017-08
TCGCGCCATGCTGTCGAACCTGCCGCCGCTGTTCGAGCTTGCACGCCGCATCGAGGAGCACGCCAAGGGCATGGTGGTTCCCGGCGGGACGGTGTTCGAGGCGCTCGGCTTCAACTACGTGGGACCGATCGACGGTCACGACCTCGACAGCCTGGTGCCGACGCTGCAGAACCTGCGCGAGTTGCGCGGTCCGCAGTTCCTGCACATCGTCACCCGCAAGGGACAGGGTTACAAGCGCGCCGAGGCCGATCCGGTGCTCTATCACGGCCCGGGACGCTTCGATCCCCGGGAGGGCATCCGCAAGCCGGCCACGCCGTCGCGGCCCACCTACACGCAGGTGTTCTCCGACTGGGTCTGCGACATGGCCGCGCTCGACGAGCGGCTGGTGGCGATCACGCCGGCGATGCGCGAAGGCTCCGGGCTGGTCGAATTCGAGCGGCGCTTTCCGCAACGCTACTTCGACGTCGGCATCGCCGAGCAGCACGCGGTCACCTTCGCCGCGGGGCTCGCCTGCGAGGGGCTCAAGCCGGTGCTCGCCATCTACAGCACCTTCCTGCAGCGCGGCTACGACCAGCTGGTGCACGACGTCGCGCTGCAGAATCTGCCGGTGGTGTTCGCGCTCGACCGCGCCGGGGTGGTTGGCGCCGATGGTGCCACGCACGCCGGCGCCTACGACTACGCCTACCTGCGCTGCATCCCGAACATGGTGGTGATGGCGCCTGCCGACGAGAACGAGTGCCGCCAGATGCTCTACACCGCGTTCCGGCACGATGGTCCGGTGGCGGTACGCTATCCGCGCGGCGCCGGCGCCGGCGTCGAGGTGTCGAAGGACCTCACTGCCCTGCCGATCGGTCGCGGTCAGGTCTGCCGGCAGGGCCGGCGCGTTGCGCTGCTCGCGTTCGGCACGATGCTGGCGCCGGCGCTCGCGGCCGGCGAGGTGCTCGACGCTACGGTGGTCAACATGCGCTTCGTCAAGCCGGTCGACGAGGCGCTGCTGGTCGAACTGGCGTGTGCGCACGAGGCCGTGGTCACGATCGAGGAGCACGTGGTGATGGGCGGAGCCGGCAGCGCGGTCGCCGAAGCGCTCGCGGGAGCCGGTATCGTGCGCCCGCTGCTGCAACTCGGTCTGCCCGACCGCTGCGTCGACCACGGCGAGCAGGCGCTGCTGTTGCGCCTCGAGGGCCTGGACGCCGAGGGCATCGAGCGCTCGGTGCGCGAACGATTCGGCGAATTGCTCGCCGGCGGCGGCGGGCCGCGGCTGGTGCTGCGCCGGGCCAGTTGAAATTGGATACCGACGGAGAACAGCCGATGAACATCCGCGACACTGGCGTGCTGCTGGCCGGCGTGATGGCCGACGTGCAGGGCAGCCCCGACGCGCGCGAACTGCCGATCCAGCGCGTCGGCGTCAAGGGCCTGCGCTATCCGCTGCGCTGGCGCAGCGGCGCAGTCGAGCAGCCCAGCGTCGGTCAGTTCGGCCTGTACGTCGCGCTGCCGGCCGATCAGAAGGGCGCGCACATGTCGCGCTTCGTTGCGCTGCTCGAGGCGCGACTGGCCGATGCGCGGCCGGCGCTCGACGCGGCCGGCATGCGCGCGATGTTCGTCGAGATGCTCGGGCTGCTCGAGGCCGGGCACGGCCGCATCGAACTCGCACTGCCGCTGTTCGTGCGCAAGACCGCGCCGGTCTCGCAGGTGCAGAGCCTGATGGACTACGACCTGTCGATCGTCGTCGAGGGTGGGCCGCACGATGCCGCCACCACGCTGACCGTCGTCGTGCCGTGCACCAGCCTGTGCCCGTGCTCGAAGACGATCTCCGACTACGGCGCACACAACCAGCGTTCGCACCTCACCGTGTCGGTCGAGGCGGGCGCCGCGATCGAGCCCGAGGAGCTGATCGCTCTGGCCGAGGCACAGGCGTCCAGCGAGATCTACGGACTGCTCAAGCGGGTCGACGAGAAGCACGTCACCGAACGCGCCTACGACAATCCCAAGTTCGTCGAGGATCTGGTGCGCGACGTGGCGATGGCGCTGCGCCGCGACGCGCGCGTGCGCCGCTTCGTGGTCGAGGCCGAGAACTTCGAGTCGATCCACAACCACTCGGCGTACGCACGCATCGAGGGCTGAAGCGCCCGGCGCGCGGGTCGAAGGCCGCGCCGCGGCGACGTCAGCGCGTCGGTCGGCGCAGGATGCGCACGTAGATCGACTTTCCGCCGCTGCCGGCCGCGGCCTGTTCGTCCACTTCGAAGTGCGCGGGCAGCGACTTCACGAGGTCGCTGAACTTGCGGTGCCCGTAGAGCCGCGAATCGAAGTCGGGCCGCAGCTTGGTGATGTTGCTGCCGACCGCGCCGAGTTGCGCCCAGCCGCTGTCGTCGGAGACGGCGTCGATCGCGTCGGCGACCAGATCGACCAGCAGCTGCCGGTCGTCGCTGAGCCTGGCGGGCCGCGGCTGTTCGCCCGCGGCGGCGGGCTTGTCCGGTGCGCGGCGCAGCACCTCGGTGTAGACGAATTTGTCGCAGGCCGCGACGAAGGGCTCGGGGGTCTTGCGTTCGCCGAACCCGTAGACCGTCAGGCCGTGCTCGCGCAGCCGCGACGCCAGCCGCGTGAAGTCGCTGTCGCTCGACACGAGGCAGAAGCCGTCGAAGCGTCCGGTGTAGAGCAGGTCCATCGCGTCGATGATCAGCGCGCTGTCGGTGGCGTTCTTGCCTTTCGTGTAGCCGAACTGCTGGACCGGGACGATCGAGTGCTCGAGCAGGATCTTCTTCCAGCTGCCCAGTTGCGGCTGCGTCCAGTCGCCATAGATGCGCTTGACGCTGGCGATGCCGAACTTGGCGATTTCGGCGAGAAGGCCGTCGATCGTCGCAGCCTGGGCGTTGTCGGCGTCGATCAGCACCGCGAGGCGACGCTGCGATTCCTCGGGCGCCACGGACGGTCCGGGACCGGGCAGGGCGGGTTTTCCGGGAGCGGGCATACGGATTCCCTCGCGGCTCAGTCGCGAAAGTTCGTGAACGACAGCGGCACGTCGGTGATGGCCTTCTTCAGCAGCGCGATCGCCGACTGCAGTTCGTCACGCTTGGCGCCGCTGATGCGCACGGCATCGCCCTGGATGCCGGCCTGGACCTTCAGCCTGCTGTCCTTGACCAGGCGCACGATCTTCCTTGCGTGGTCGGAGGACACTCCGTGGCGCACGGTGATCGGCTGCCTGACCTTGTCGCCGCCGGTTTTCTGCACCGCGCCGAAGTCGAGGAAGCGCACGTCGACGCCGCGCTTCGCGCACCGGGCCAGCAGCACGTCGCGCAACTGCCCCAGCCTGAAGTCGTCGTCGGCGAAAGCGGTCAGCTCGCGCTCCTTCTGTTCGATGCGCGCGTCCGAGCCCTTGAAGTCGAAGCGGTTGGCGATTTCCCTGTTGGCCTGGTCGACGGCATTGCGGACCTCGATCGGATCGCTTTCCGAGACGACGTCGAACGATGGCATGGCGATTCCTCCTCGTTGCCCGGCGGGATCGACGGGTCGCATCGTAGGCCATTGTAGAGCCAGCGGTCGCATCCGGCCGGCCGCGCCGCAATCGATTGCCTCAGCGGCGCGCCTCCAGCGCTTCCCAGCGTTCGAGCGCCGCCATCAGCTCGGTCTCGATCGCTGCGAAACGTTCGTTCGCCGCGCGCATCGAGCCGGGATCGCCGCGCCAGCCGGCCGGATCGACCAGTTGTTCGCCCAAGCGCTTTTGCTCCGCCTCCAGTGCCTCGATGCGGGCCGGCAGCGCCTCGAGCTCGCGCTGCTCGCGGTAACCCAGCTTCTGTCGCTGCCCGGTGGCGCCGGCGCCGCCGGGGTTCGCCGTGCGTGCCGCCGTTGCGCCGGCCGCCGTTGCGCCGGCCGCGGCCGTGCTCTCCCGGTTGCGCGCCGCTTCGTAGTCGGAATAGCCGCCCGGGTATTCGCGCCAGACGCCGTCGCCGAGCGCGGCGATCGTCTGTGTCACCACGTTGTCCAGGAAGGCGCGGTCGTGGCTGACGATCAGCACCGTGCCCGGATAGTCGGCGAGCAGTTCCTCGAGCAGTTCGAGCGTGTCGATGTCCAGATCGTTGGTGGGTTCGTCGAGCACCAGCAGGTTGGCCGGCCGGGCGAACCGTCGTGCCAGCAGCAGCCGGTTGCGTTCGCCGCCGGACAGCGAACCCACCGACGAGCGCGCGCGCCCGGGCGGGAACAGGAAGCGCTCCAGATAGCTCATGACGTGGGTGCGCCGGCCGCCGATCTCGATCCACTCCGAGCCCGGGCTGATCGTCTCGACGAGCGTGGCTGCGTCGTCGAGCTGCTCGCGCAACTGGTCGAAATAGGCCACCTGCAGTTGCGTGCCGCGGCGCACGCTGCCGCGGTCCGGTGCGATCTCGCCCAGCATCAACCGGAGCAGCGTCGTCTTCCCGCAGCCATTCGGGCCGACCAGACCGACCCGGTCACCGCGCTGCACGATCGCGTCGAAGTCGTGCACGATCACCCGCTCGCCCCAGGCGTGGGTGACGCCGCGCAACTCCACCACCAGGCGCCCCGGGCGTTCGCCTGTGTCGACCGCGAAGTTGACGCGGCCGGCACGCTCGCGCCGCTCCGATCGCTGGCGGCGCAGGGCTTCCAGCCGCCGCACCCGACCCTCATTGCGGGTGCGCCGCGCCTCGATCCCCTTGCGGATCCAGGCCTCTTCCTGGGCCAGCAACCGGTCGAGCTTCGCGTGCGCCACCGCTTCGGCGGCCAGGTCATCGACCTTGCGCTGCTGGTACTGCGCGAAGCGCCCCGGGTACGAGCGCAGCCGGCCGCGGTCGAGCTCGACGATGCGCGTGGCCACCCGATCGAGGAAGCGCCGGTCGTGCGTCACGACGACCAGTGCGCCGCGCAGGCCGCGCAGCAACTCCTCGAGCCAGGCGATCGATTCGATGTCCAGGTGGTTGGTGGGCTCGTCGAGCAGCAGCAGATCGGGGTCGGCCACCAGCGCGCGTGCGAGTGCGACGCGCTTGCGTTTGCCGCCCGACAGCGCGGCGACCGGTTCGGTGCCGTCGAGCGACAGGCGGCCGAGCACGCGCTCCACGCGGTGCGCCGAGGCCCAGCCCCCCTCGACTTCGAGGCGTGCCTGCAGTGCGGCGAGGTGTCCGAGTTGTGCCGGATCGGGATGTGCGGTGCGTGCCAGCGCGGCGGCGAGCGCCTCGTATTGCGTGACCGCCTCGGCCTGGTCCGAGAGCCCCGCGGCCACTGCCTCGAAGACCGTGTGTGCCGGATCGAGCGCCGGCTCCTGCTGCACGAAGGCGATCGACAGCCCTGCCTGCAGCATGACCTGGCCGTCGTCGAACGCGAGCTGGCCGGCGATGCCGCGCAGCAGCGAGGACTTGCCGGTGCCGTTGCGACCGATCAGCGCGACCCGTTCGCCGGCCTCGATCGACAGTTCGGCGCCGTCGAGCAGCGCGACGTGGCCATAGGCGAGGCGGGCGCCCTGCAGCGAAACGAGCGGCATCAGCCCTCGGACTTGCCCGCCTTGCGCGCCCGCCTGTCCGCCGCGGCCTTCTTCTTCGGCGCGGCTGCCCTGTTCGCGGCGATCCGCATGCGCAGCGCGTTCAGCTTGATGAAACCGCCCGCGTCGGCCTGGTCGTAGGCGCCCTGGTCGTCCTCGAACGTGGAGATGCGCTCGTCGAACAGCGAATCGGGCGACTTGCGCGAGACGACGATCACGTTGCCCTTGTACAGACGCACCGTGACCGTGCCGTTGACGTTGCCCTGCGTGTGATCGATCAGTGCCTGCAGCGCACGCCGCTCGGGCGACCACCAGTAGCCGTTGTAGACGATGCTCGCGTAGCGCGGCATCAGTTCGTCCTTCAGGTGGGCGACCTCGCGGTCGAGCGTGAGCGACTCGATCGCGCGGTGCGCGCGCAGCAGGATCGTGCCCCCCGGCGTCTCGTAGCAGCCGCGCGACTTCATGCCGACATAGCGGTTCTCGACCAGGTCGAGGCGGCCCACGCCGTGCTTGCCGCCGAGGCGGTTCAGCTCGGCGAGCAGCTCGTGCGCCTTCATCCGGCGGCCGTTGATCGCGACCAGGTCGCCGGCGCGGAACGCGAGCTCGACGTCTTCGGGCTTGCCCGGCGCCTTCTCGACCGGAACCGTCAGGCGCCACATCCCCTTCGCCGGCGGCTCGGCGGCCGGGTCTTCGAGAATGCCGCCTTCGTACGAGATGTGCAGCAGGTTCGCGTCCATCGAAAATGGCGCGCCACCCCTGCGCTTCTTGAAGTCGACCGGAATGCCGTGCGTGTCGGCGTAGGCGAGCAGCCTGTCGCGCGAGAGCAGGTCCCACTCGCGCCACGGCGCGATGATCTTCACGTTCGGCATCAGCGCGTAGGCGCCGAGTTCGAAGCGCACCTGGTCGTTGCCCTTGCCGGTGGCACCGTGCGAGATCGCGTCGGCGTTCTCGCGCTGTGCGATTTCGACCAGGCGCCTGGCGATCAGCGGCCGCGCGATCGAAGTGCCCAGCAGGTATTCGCCCTCGTAGACCGTGTTGGCGCGGAACATCGGGAAGACGAAGTCGCGGACGAACTCCTCGCGCAGGTCTTCGATGTAGATGCTCCGGACGCCGAACATCCGCGCCTTCTCGCGCGCCGGTTCGAGTTCCTCGCCCTGGCCGATGTCGGCAGTGAAGGTGACGACTTCGCAGCCGTAGGTGTCCTGCAGCCACTTCAGGATCACCGATGTATCGAGCCCGCCCGAGTAGGCGAGCACCACCTTGCCGATCTTTTCCATGAACTGTCGCCGTGGGGGTGCGAAACCCGCGGATTATAGGGTCAGCGCCGGCGCTGCGCTCAGCCCGACAGCGGCAACTCTGCCTGGCGCGCGCCCGCCGGCCGGGCCGCCGCGCCGCTCGCCCCGGCGGCTGACGGCGCGTCGCCGACGCGCGCCAGGCCCGCGACGCGCACGCCGAGCAGCCGCAGCCGCCGCGCAGCCGGCACCCGGCCCAGACATTCGAACGCGGTGCGGCGGATCGCGGCCTCGTCGTCGGCCGTTGCGGGCAGCGTCTGGTCGCGGGTGACGATCCGGAAGTCGTCGTAGCGCACCTTCACGCCGATGGTGCGGCCGGCGTAGCCGCGCCGGCGCAGGTCGGCGGCGAGTTCGCGGCACAGTTCGGCCAGGCAGCCCGCCAGCGCCTGCCAGTCGCGCTGCAGGTGCAGGTCGCGCTCGAAGGTGGTTTCACGGCTCATCGAGACCGGCTCGCTGGCGGTGACGATCGGGCGATCGTCGCGGCCGTTGGCGGCCTCGTGCAGCCAGCGCCCGTAGTTGGCGCCGAAGCGGGCGACGAGCATCGACAGCGGGGCCGCCGCGAGCTCGCCGATCGTGCGCAGGCCGAGTTCCTCGAGTTGCAGGTCGGCTTTCGGGCCGACACCGTTGATGCGGCGCGCCGGCAGTGGCCAGATCAGTAGCGCGATGTCGGCCTGGTCGACGATCGTTACGCCGGCGGGCTTGTGCAGGTCGGACGCGATCTTGGCCAGCAGCTTGTTCGGCGCCAGGCCGATCGAGCAGGTCAGGCCGGTCGCCTCCAGCACGCGGCGCTGGATGTCGCGCGCGACCGGCGCGCCGCGCTCGACGCGAATGCCCGGTACCGTGCTCAGGTCGATGTAGACCTCGTCGATGCCGCGATCCTCGATGCGATCGGTGACGGTGGCGATGGCCGCCTTGAAGCGGCGCGAATGGCGGCGGTATTCGTCGAAGTCCACCGGCAGGAACACGCATTGCGGACACAGCTCGGCCGCACGGCGCAGCGCCATGCCCGAGCGGATGCCGAACGCGCGCGCCTCGTAGGTGGCGGTGGTGACCACGCCGCGGCGCGACGGCCCGCCGTGGCCGCCGATCGCCACCGGCCGGCCGCGAAGCGCCGGCCGGCGCAGCAGCTCGACCGACGCATAGAACGCATCCATGTCGAGGTGGGCGATGCGGCGCCAGGGTGTCGGAGAGGCGAACATCGGGTGCTCACGCCGCCAGCGGCAGCTCGATGAAGAAGATCGAGCCCTGGCCGGGTTCGCTGTGCAGGCCGGCGATGCCTCCGTGAAGCTCGGCCACGCGCTTGACGATCGCCAGGCCCAGGCCCGAGCTGCCGCGATGCTCGCGGTGCCGGCTGGTCTGGTAGAAGTGCTCGAAGACGCGAGGCTGGTCTTCGGAGGCGACACCCGGCCCGCTGTCGGCGACCTCCAGGCGCATCGCCTCGCCGGCGCGCTGCGCGCGCACCCGCACGTGCCCGCCGGCCGGGGTGACCCGCAGCGCATTGTCGAGCAGGTTGGCGAGCGCACGCTCGATCAGCGCGGCGTCGGCGCGCGTCAGCGGCAGGCCGTCGGGATATTCGACTTCGAGCGACACACCGGCCTGCTGCGCCGCCGCCGCAAAGCGCTGGACGACATCGTCGGCGAGTTCGCCGATGGCGATCGGCTCGGGTTGCGCACGGAACTCGGGGCTGTCGAGCCGCGCCAGGTCGGCCAGCGCATCGGTGAGTCGCTCGAGGTGCCTGGCATTTTGCAGCGCGCGCTCATGCAGGTGCGCCTGGGCCTGGGGCGGCAGCGCGTCGCCCTTCAGGCGGATCGTCTCGATCTGGCCGATCAGTGCGGTGAGCGGCGTGCGCAGGTCGTGCGAGACGCTGGCGACCATCTCCCGTCGGTGTGCATCGACCGTGCGCACCCGTTCGGTCTCGAGGCGCAGGCGATCGAACGCCTCGCGGAAGGTGCGGCTCAGGCGGCCGATCTCGTCGTCGCGATCGGCATCGGGAAAGAAGTCGGGGCGCAATTCCCCCGAGAAGCCGGCGTTGCGGATCTGCTCGGTGGCGCGCGTGAGCGCGGTGAGCGGCCGCGTGAGCAGCGAGATCATCGCGATGGTGAGCAGCACGCCGATCGCGATCGTCATCAGGCCCGCGGTCGCCGCTGCGCGGATCGCGTAGCTCTGCAGCAGCGCCGGCATCGCGGTATCGATGTCGGTCTGCCGGGCGACGACGTAGAGCCAGCCGCGCGGCTGCCCGTCGTGCACGACCTGGCGCGCCGCCACCAGCGATCGGCGAGCCTGGTCGTCGGGGTCGTCGGCGACGATCGGCAGCACCGGGTCGGCCGCCATCGTCTCGGCAATCGGCGCGAGGTCGACCCGGTAGCGCGACCAGAACGGCCGGCGCTCGCCCGCGGTGGCGAGCACACGGCCTTCGAGGTCGAGCAGATACAGGCCGGTGTTCGGCGAATACAGCGTGTACTGGCGCAGCGTCGCGCCGAAGCTGTCCGGATGGCGCGCGTACTCCTGCCAGAGGTCGGGATGGGCCTCGACCACGCGTTGCGCGAAGGCGGCGTTCTTCGCGTACATCCAGTCGGCGTAGTACTGGCGCACCGAGGCGTGCATGATGATCGCCAGCAGCGCGGCCATCATCAGGCCGAAGGCGACCACCAGCATCAGCACGCGGGCGCGCAACGACTTCATCGTCGGTCGGCGAAGCGGTAGCCCACGCCGCGCACCGTGAGCACCCGGCGCGGGTTGGCGGGATCGGCCTCGATCTTGGCGCGCAACCGGTTGATGTGCGTGTTCACCGTGTGTTCGTAGCCCTCGAAGGTCGTGCCCCAGACCGCGTCGAGCAGCTGCATCCGCGTGAACGCCCGTCCCGGGTGGCGTGCGAAGTGCGCGAGCAGGTCGAATTCCTTGGCAGTCAGCGTGATCGGGCGACCCGCCAGGTGTACCTCGCGGCGCGCGCAATCGATCGTCAGATCGTCGGCGTCGATGCGTTCCGGGGCGCGCGCGACACCGGCGCCGGGATCGCCGCCCGGGGGTGCATGCATGTCGAGCCGGCGCAACATCGCGCGCACGCGCGCCTGCAGTTCCGGAATCGAGAACGGCTTGGTCAGGTAGTCGTCGGCACCCAGTTCGAGCCCGAGCACGCGGTCGAGTTCGGTCGAGCGGGCGGTGAGCATCAGCACCGGCGTGGTGACCTTGTCGATGCGCAGGGCGCGAACGATGTCGAGCCCGTCACGGCCAGGCAGCATCACGTCGAGCACGATCAGGCCGTAGCGGCCGGAGCGGGCCGCCTCGTAACCGGCCGTGCCGTCGTGCACGCAATCGACGCGATGGCCGAGATCGCGCAGGTGCATCGCGATCAACTCGGCGATGTCGCGCTGGTCTTCGACCACGAGGATTCGCCTGTCCATCCGGTTCAGGATAGCAAAACCCGCCCACGCCGCCGGTGACGGCCGCTGCGGTTCGCCCGCGGCGCGGCGCGTGCCGCGGGCGAACCGCGAATCGTTATCGAATCGTGATCTTCGCGAGATGGCGCAGCGAGGCCGGGATCGCACACTGGCGTACCGTCACTGTCCGCCCGAGCCAGACGCATGACCGCTTCCGCCGTTGCTTTCGCTGCCGCTGCCGCTGCCGTGGGGCCGGCGCCGGCGCTCAGCCAGGCTGATCTGGCCGCGCACCGCGGGGCGATGCTGCGTTTCGCGCGACGGCGCATGCGCGACGAAGACCTCGCCGAGGATGCAGTCCAGGACGCGCTGCTTGCGGCCCTTTCCAGCCTCGGGTCGTTCCAGGGGCAGTCGGCGTTGCGCACCTGGCTGATCGGCATCCTGAACCACAAGATCCAGGATGCGTTCCGCCGCGAAGCGCGCTACGTACCCGTGGCCGACAACGCCCGCGACGACGCGGTGCCCGACGAAGGACTGGACAGACTGGCCTGGGGGCAGTCCGGGCAGGTCGGCGACACGAACGACCCGGCGCAGTACGTAGCCAGCGCACGGCTGCTCGATGCGCTGCTGGGCGAGATCGACGCCTTGCCGGTCACGCTGAGGGAAGTCTTCGTGCTGCAGGTGCTCGAAGGGCGCGATACTGCACAGGTCTGCCGTCGGTTGGGCATCACCGAGGCCAATTGCTGGGTGCGCCTGCATCGGGCACGCAAGCGGCTTGCCGGGCGCATGCGCGATCACCTCGCCTGACGACGCCACTGCAAACCGGCTATCGTTGCGGTTTTGGTCCTGACGACCGGATCCGCAACCGATGAAGACCCGCCGCATGGGGCGCAGCAGCCTGCTGGTCTCCGAACTGTGCCTGGGCACGATGATGTTCGGCGACCAGACCGACGCCGCTGCCGCCGCCGATATCGTGGCGCTGGCGCGCGAGCGCGGCGTCAATTTCGTCGACACCGCCGACGTCTACTCGCACGGCGCCTCCGAGACGATGCTCGGACCGTTGCTGCAGACCGACCGCGAGCGCTGGGTGCTCGCGTCCAAGGTCGGCAACCCGATGTCGAAGGCGCCGAACGCGTCGCGCCACTCGCGCAAGTGGCTGATGCAGGCGCTCCACGCCAGCCTGTCGCGACTGCAGACCGACTACCTCGACATCTGGTATCTGCATCGCGACTTCGACGACGGCACCGACGAGGAGATGCTGCACACCGTTGCCGATCTGATCCGGGCTGGACGGATCCGCTACTGGGGGTTGTCGAATTTCCGCGGCTGGCGCATCGCGACGCTGAGCGCGATGGCGGCGCGCATCGGGATGCCCGGTCCGCTCGTCTGCCAGCCGTACTACAACCTGCTCAACCGTCAGCCCGAGGTCGAGGTGCTGCCGTCGAGTGCGCATCACGGCCTCGGCGTGGCCGCGTACAGTCCGGTGGCGCGCGGCGTGCTCACCGGCAAGTACGCGCCGGGCAGCACCCCGCCCGCAGGCAGCCGCGCCGCCCGTGGCGATCGGCGCATCCTCGAGGCCGAGTGGCGCGATGAATCCCTGGCGATCGCGCAGACGCTGAAAGCGCATGCCGAGGCGCGCGGCATCACGCTGCTGCAGTTCGCCGTGGCCTGGCTGCTGGCCAACGGTGCGGTCACTTCGGTCATCGCGGGTCCGAAGACGGTCGGGCAGTTTGCCGACTACTTCGGTGCGCTCGACTACGCCTGGACGGACGAGGACGAAGCGCTGGTCGATTCCCTGGTGCCGCCTGGCCATGCCTCGACGCCCGGCTTCCACGACCCCCAGTATCCGCTGCGCGGTCGCTTCCGCTGAGGGGCCGTGATGAATGCCGGGCACCTGATCGACGAACTGTTCGCCGACCCGGCGTACCTGAGCATGGCACTGCGTCTGGTGGCAGCGCTTGCAGTGGGCGCCGCGATCGGACTCGAGCGCAGCTACCACGGCAGGCCCGCGGGCTTTCGCACGCACGCGCTGGTGTGCCTGTCGACCAGCCTGCTGATGCTGGTCACGATCTACGAGAACCGCTGGTTTCCGGGGCTCGCGCAAGGGCGCATTGCGCTCGATCCGACACGCATGGCGCAGGGCATCATGACCGGTATCGGCTTCCTGGGAGCCGGGACGATCATGAAGGAGGGGCCCACGGTGCGCGGGCTGACGACCGCCGCGTCGATCTGGATCACGGCAGCCATCGGCGTGCTGATCGGCATCGGTTTCTACTTCCCCGCCATGGTCGCCACCGTGCTGACGCTGGGCACGCTGTCGGTGTTCCGTTGGGTCGAGGCACGGATGCCGGCGCAGTTCTATGCGCATTTCACGATCCGCTTTCATCGCGCGACGGCGATGCCCGAAGGAACGATGCGCGAGTTGCTGTCGCAGCTGGGGTTCACGGTTGCGAACCTGAATTACCGGCTGGACGCTGCCGCCGATTTCTTCGAGTACCGGATGGTGATCCGCACCAGTCGCATGGACAGCCTGCGCCGGCTCCCCGGCGCGCTGGCCGCGCTGGACTCGGTGCGCGAATTCCGCGTCGCGCCCACTGGCGATTGATCGCGTCGCGCGCGGCGGCGGCCCCATCGATGGATCGTCGTTGGCCGTTCGCCGCCTCCTGGACGCCTGCCGACTTCCGCTGACCTTCGCTGACCGGGCGGGCACGCCTCGTTGACCCCTCTGGCCTGGCGGCACCAGCCGCTGCCCGTGTGCGCGCGTCATAGAATCGGCGACGAACGGTATTGCGCGGGAGGCGCGGTGGAGTGCCCGGGATGAGCATGGCGACAACGACCGCACTGGCTGCCGCGGTGCGTGACGCCTGCGCGACTGCAGCGGTCGATGCCTACGAGGACGCGGGCATGCAGGGCCTGTGCGCCGAAGGTCGCTTCGAGGCCGCAGTGGGTGCGATCGAACGGGTCGACGTCACCGCGATCGTCGCCGAGCGGGCACAGGCCGGGGACGCGGTGCTCGCGCCGGCCGGGTTGCCAATGCACTCGCCGGTGGACCCGGCGAACATCGTGCAGCCGGCGCTGCTGATCAGGCCTGCGGCGCGCGAGGATCTGCCCGCGATCGTCGCCCTGCTGGCCGACGACGTGTCGGGTGCTCGACCCGGGCGGCCCGGCCGGTCGCTGACCGATGGCTGCCTCGCGGCATTCGAAGCCATCGAGCGTGCGCCGGACTGCGAGTTGCTGGTCGCCTGCCACGGCGCGCGGGTGGTCGGCACGATGCAGCTCGACTTCACGCCGGTCCTGTCGCGGCAGGGCGCCTGGTGCGCGACGATCGAGGCGTTGAGGGTGGCTGCGGCCGAGCGCTCGCAAGACTCCGGGCGGACGCTGATCGAGTGGGCGATCGCGCGCGCACGCGCGCGCGGCTGCCATGTCGTGCGGCTTGGTGCCGATTGCCTGCGGGCGGACGCCCACAGCATGTACGAACGCTTCGGTTTCGTTGCATCGCTACCGGGCATGAGGCTCGAACTGCCCGGGCCCGGCTGAACCTCGCCGCGCCGTCGCGGCGACGCGGTGGCCTCAGGTTTCGATCCGCCCGAGCAGCAGGTACTCCATCAGCGTCTTCTGGGCGTGCAGGCGGTTCTCGGCTTCGTCCCAGACCACCGATTGCGGGCCGTCGATCACCTCGGCGGCGACTTCTTCGCCGCGGTGCGCCGGCAGGCAGTGCATGAAGAGGGCGTCGGGTTGCGCCACGCGCATCATGTCGGCATCGACGCACCAGTCGGCGAAGGCCCTGCGTCGTTCCTCGTTCTCGGCCTCGAAGCCCATACTGGTCCAGACGTCGGTGGTGACCAGGTCGGCGCCGCGGCACGCTTCGATCGGGTCGGAGAATTCCTTGAAGTGATCGGTGCCGAACAGGCCGGCGCGCCCGGGTTCGACCTCGTATCCGGGCGGTGTCGACACATGAACGACGAAGTCGAGCACCTCGGCGGCCTGCAGCCAGGTGTTGCAGACATTGTTGGAGTCGCCGATCCACGCCACCGTCCTGCCGGCGATCGGGCCACGGTGTTCGATGAAGGTGAACAGGTCGGCCAGGATCTGGCACGGATGGTATTCGTTGGTCAGGCCATTGATGACCGGCACCCGCGAGTGCGCCGCGAAGCGCTCGACGATCTCCTGCTCGAAAGTGCGGATCATGACGATGTCGCACATCCGGGAGATGACCTGCGCGGCGTCCTCGACCGGTTCGCCGCGGCCGAGCTGGGAATCGCGCGTGGTCAGGTAGATCGCCGTGCCCCCGAGCTGCTGCATGCCGGCCTCGAACGACAGCCGGGTGCGCGTGCTGGCTTTCTCGAAGATCATGACCAGCGTGCGATCAGCCAGCGGGTGGTATTTCTCGTAACGCTTGAAGCGATCCTTGATCACGCGGGTGCGCGCGAACAGGTAGTCGAATTCGTCGGCGCCGAAGTCGCGGAATTGCAGGAAGTGCTTGCGGTTCATGACCGGCCCGTCGTTCGAGCAGCCCGCGCCCGGTCTTCCCGCAGGAACTCGCGGATCAGCGGAACCAGCGTGTCGACCAGCTGCCCGGCGTGCGCCGCGCCGAAGACCAGCGGCGGCAGCAGCCGCACGACCCGGTCCGCGGTGACGTTGAGCACCAGCCCGGCGTCGAGCGCGCGCTGCACCAGCGCGCCGCAGGGCCGGTCGAGCTCCACGCCGATCATCAGTCCCTGGCCGCGCACTTCGACGAAGCCGGGGGTGCCGGCCAGCTCGCGCGCGATCTCCGACATGATCCGCCCACCGATCCGTTGCGCGTTCCCGATCAGGTCCTCCTCCTGCATCGCGGCGATCGTGACCAGGCCGGCACGCATCGCCAGCGGATTGCCGCCGAACGTCGTGCCGTGGTTGCCGGGCTGGAACACCTCGGCCGCTGCTCCCCGCGCTACCACGGCCCCGATCGGCACCCCCGAGGCGAGACCCTTGGCCAGCGGCATCACGTCGGGCACGACACCGGCCCACTGGTGCGCGAACCACCTGCCGGTGCGTCCCGTGCCGCACTGCACCTCGTCGACCATCATCAGCCAGCCACGCTGGTCGCACAGCCTGCGCACCGCCTGCAGGTACTCGATGCGTGCCGGCTGAATGCCGCCTTCGCCCTGGATCGCCTCGAGAAATACCGCCACCACGTCGGGCCGCTCGGCCGCCACCCGCTCGAGCGCGGCGGTATCGTTGAGCGGCACGCGCACGAAACCCTCGACCAGGGGCTCGAAACCCTTCTGCACCTTGTCGTTGCCGGTGGCCGACAGTGTCGCGATCGACCTGCCGTGGAACGCACGTTCGTAGACCACCACTTCGGGCCGCGCGATGCCGCGTTCGTGGCCGTACTTGCGTGCGATCTTCAGCGCCGCCTCGTTGGCCTCGAGCCCGGAATTGCAGAAGAAGACGTTGGTCATGCCGGACAGCTCGACCAGTCTGGCGCCCAGCTCGGTCTGCAGCGGTATCTCGAACAGGTTCGAGCTGTGGATCAGGCGTGCCACCTGTTCGCGCAGTGCGGCCACCAGCTTCGGATGGTTGTGGCCGAGCGTGTTCACCGCGATACCGGCCAGGCAGTCAAGGTAGCGTCGGCCGTTGCTGTCGAAGAGCCAGGCGCCGTCCCCGTGGCTGAAAGCCACCGGCTGGCGGGCATAGGTGTTCATCAGGGGCTGGGTCGCAGACATCGGGTGGTTCCTGGTCGGAGAAGCGCGGTGTTGCGGCGCCCCGAAAGCGCGAACGGCGGTTGCCTGCCTGCCCGGCACCCGGGCAAGCTCCGCGGACCGCCGTCGCGGGGCCCTTCGTTGGCTGAATTGGCCCTCTAATTGCTTGAATTGTAGGGGAAAGTCGCTAAACGGCCAACGATGATGATGGATCTCTGCAGCGATGATTACGCCTTCGCACGCCGGCACGCCGACGCCGTGGATCGGCGATGATCGCCGCCGCGGTGCCCGGAGAGAACGCACGAACGGGATGCGATGCAACATCAACAATCGTTGCTAAGTTGCTGCTGTAACGTGGTTTTTGTTCAACTAATGCTTGCAGGGAGCCGGGGTTCGGTGAGTAGAATCATGACGGGGGAAATGAGCGTGCCGCAGGAGAACGACAAGATGACCCAGGCATCCGACGCCAGACCGGAGTTCCGCGTAGCCGTATTCGGACTCGCGGCGAAGTTTCAGCGCCTGCTCGAGATCGTGTTGCGCCACGCGCGGCATAATCGCTATCGTTATTCGTTAGCGCCCACCCGCGGGCCCGGCGAATTCGACATCGCGCTGGTCGACATGACGGTGATCGGGGGGCCGGAAGTCGCGAGCACGCTGCGCCGTGTGCTGGAAAGCGAAGCGGTGCTGCGGGTGGGGCGACGCGCCGATCCGCAGCGCCCGGTCGATGACCTGCTGCAGCACAACTTCGTCGCCCAGGTGCTGTTCGCGCTGAACCGGGTGGTCGACGCGTTGGTGCAGCGCCGGCGCGAACAGGACCTCGCGCAGGCCGTAGCGGCCGGAATGATGGTGTCCGATCACGGTGAGCCGCGCCGCCCGCGGGTGCTGATCGTCGACGACAGCCCCACGGTGCGCCGCCAGTTGTCGCTGGCGCTGCGCCAGATCGGGCTGGACAGCGAGGCGGTGGCCAGCGCGCGCGAGGCGCTGGACGTGCTCGCCGTGCGCCGTTACGAAATGGTGCTGGCCGACGTAGTGATGCCGGACATGGACGGCTACCGGTTGACCCGGACCATCAAGCGCAACCGCGGATTGCGCGGCATGCCGGTGGTGATCCTCACGAGCCGTTCGTCGCCGTTCGACCTGGCGCGAGGCGCGCTCGCAGGCTGCAACAGCTACCTCGTGAAGCCGGTCTCGATGCAGTCGCTGCGCGACACGGTGCAACGTCACTTGAAAAAACTGGCACAGCGACGCCGTGCCGACGGCGAATACGGGTTCGCCTGAGAAGGCGTCCCGGGCGTACGCACAGTCCGCGCAGTGCGGCTCAGGCCTTCACGCGGCTGCGGTACTCGCCGGTGCGCGTGTCGATCTCGATCCGGTCGCCGATCTCCACGAACGCGGGCACCGCGACCTGGTGGCCGGTGGGCCTGATCCGTGCCGGTTTCATCACCTTGCCCGACGTGTCGCCCTTGACCGCGGGTTCGGTGTACTCGACTTCGCGCACCACGCTGTTGTCCATCTCGACCGCGATGGCCCGGCCTTCGTAGAACGTGACCTGGCAGGGCATGCCGTCATCGATGTAGTTGAGCACGTCGCCCATGCTCTCGCGCTCGATCTCGTACTGGTTGTAGTCGCCGTCGACGAAGACGTACATCGGGTCGGCGAAGTACGAGAAGGTCACTTCCCGCTTGTCGAGCACCAGCACCTCGAATTTCTCGTCGGCCTTGTAGACCGACTCGGTGGCCGAGCCATTCAGCAGGTTCTTCAGCTTCATCTTCACGACCGCGGCGTTGCGGCCGGATTTGTTGAATTCGGTCTTCTGGACCACCATCGGATCCTTGCCGATCATGACGACGTTGCCGGTGCGCAGTTCCTGGGCGATTTTCATGGGACGAGCAGTCGGTTCGTGGCTCCTGTCGGTGTGCGGGCCGGCGTGTGGTGACACGCGCAGCCCGCCGCGGAGCCGGTTTTCTCGGACCCGGATGCCGGGTAACCTTCAATTATAGTCGGTCCGCGCAGAATTCAACCAGCCGCGTGGCGAGATCGGGCTGCGCGGCCAGGCTCGCCGACCACGTCTGGTAATGGGGCGCGAGCGCGGGCAGTGCCGCATCGAACGCGGCCCACGCCGTGGAGAGCGGAGCCGCGCCACTCCAGGCGCGCATCATCGCAGCGACCACCGGGTCGGCTGCGAAGCGCTCGAGGAACGCCTGCAGCTTCACGTGATGTGTCTGGCCGGCCTGCACGTAGGGCTGCCAGACGAACGGGCGCGCCGCCCAGTGGGCACGGATCCAGGAGTCTTCACCGCGCACGAAGTTGAGGTCGGCGCTCCACAACAGCCGGTCGTAGTCGTCGTGCGGCAGGAACGGGATGCGCTGCACCCGCAGCGCGCCGCGGCGCAGCAGTCCATCGGGCGACGGCTGCGCGCCGAAGAGGGCTGTCAGCGCGTCCTCCGCAGTGCCTTGCGGCACCAGCAGGCGGTGGGCGCAGGTGCCGGCGGCCAGCGCGTCGAACCAGGCCGCAAGCGGGGCATCGGGATAGCAGAACAGCGTCACCAGCCGCTCGCCGGGTTCGCGCGTGACGCCGAGCTGCCGCAGGAAGTCGCGCTGCGCCTCCGAGTTCCGAAAGGCGTCGCGGCGCGTGCCAAGCGCGCGTTCGCGCAGCAATCCGCCGCTGGTGACGGTGAATCCGGGATAGAAGAAGTGCTCGATCGCTCCGTCGGCAGGGCGGGTCGAGGCGAGACCGTGGCAACCGTCGATCCAGCTCTCGGCGCTCAGGTGTTCGAGGTTGACCCACAGTGGCCGGCGTGGCCCGCCGGCGAGCGCCGCGCGCAGCCGCGGTGGCGGTTCGACACCGAAGGCGCCGATCAGTACGTCGTCGGTGCACGCGGCGTGCGCCTCGCCGGGCCAGGGTTCGATCCGCACCGTCGCGCGTGGGTCGGCGCCGAAGCGCGCGAGCAGCGCGGGGCGGTCGATCGTCAGCGTGATCCGCCAGCCGAATTCGCTCGACAACTGGCGCGCCAGCCGCCAGGCCACACCGGCGTCGCCGAAATTGTCGACGACGCGGCACAGGATGCGCGCGGCGAGGCTCAAGCCTTGCCCTGGCCGTGCCCCGGACCGAACAGCGAATCGAGCTTCGAGCGCGCATCGCCCTGGCCGTCGGCGCGCGCGCGCGTCACCGCGTATTCCTCTTCGATACGGTCGGTGTAGAACGACGCAGGGTTGGGGGCCGCCACGAGGCGCCGCCAGACTTCGGCCGGAACCGCCTTGAAGATGCGCCGCTCGCCATCGACGAAATCGATCTCGAGGCGCTGCTCGCGCGCATCGTAGCCGGCCGCCTTCAGGCGGCCACCGCGCAGGGGGCGTCGTTCCATGCTGGTACCTCCAGTGTGTTTGCCTGCGGCTCGATGGTGCACGCGCCGTGGCCACCAGGCAATCGTCGGCACCTGCCCGGGTTCGGTGCGTGCCGGGGCCGACCGCGGCCGGGCCGGTGTGCCCTCAACGCCCGAGAGCGAGCCCTTCGCGGCGCGGATCGACAGCGCCCTCGAGCCGGCAGCCGCGTGCGTCGCAGCGGCGCGCGATGCCGTGCAGGCCGCTGGTCATGTCGACGAATCTCACCGGATGGCCGCGTGCGGCAAGGGCGGCGCCGAGCGCCGGTTCGACCCGGCCGCGTTCCAGTTCGGTCGGACCATTGCGGCTGCCCAGGTTCGGTGACGACACCGCGCGTTGCAGGTCGATGCCGTCATCGAGAGTCTCCACCAGCGCTCGTGCAACGTAAGCGATGATCGACGGGCCACCGGGCGAGCCGATCGCCAGGGCCAGTGCGCCGCTGGTGCGGTGGAGCACGATCGTTGGCGACATCGAACTGCGCGGTCGCTTGCCGGGTTGCACCCGGTTGGCCGCCGGTCTGCCGTCGCGCACACGCACGAACGAGAAGTCGGTCAGCTGGTTGTTCAGCAGGAAGCCGCGCACCAGGACGCGCGCGCCGAAGGCGTTCTCGATCGAACTCGTCATCGACACGGCGTTCCCGCGTGAATCGACGATCGACAGGTGCGTGGTCGCAGCCCGTTCCGGGCTCCAGTCGGTGGCGGTGCGGTTGTCGGCGCCGGCCGGTGCGCCGGGCGGCGCCCGCACCATCGATCGCGCGCCGATCAGCGTGGCGCGCGCGGCGAGGTACGCTGGATCGAGCAGCGTGCCCGGCAGCGCGGTCACCGGATCGCCGATGCGCTGGCCGGGCAGCGCCACGAAATCGGTGTCGGCGACGTAACGATCGCGGTCGGCATGGGCAAGTCGGGCGGCCTCGGTGAAGCGATGTGCGCCATCGACGTCGAGTCGGCCGTCGGCGCTGAGCAGCCGTGTGCCGGGCGGTGCGGCGCGCCAGTACGCGAGCATCTGTGCGATCGCGATGGCGCCCGACGACGGCGGTGGCATGCCGCAGACGCGGTAGCGGCGATGCGTGGTGCACAGCGGCGCGCGCTCGCGTGCCCGGTAGAAGGCAAGGTCGTGCTCGCCGAGCGAGCCGGGGTTGCGCGGATGGGTGCGCACCGCAGCCACGATGTCGTGCGCCACCGGACCGGCGTAGAGTGCGAGGCTGCCCTCGGCGGCGATGCGCGACAGCGTTTCGGCCAGGGCCGGGTTGCGCAGGCGGTGGCCGACCGGCCAGGCGTGCCCCTGCGCGTCGTAGTAGAGCGCCGCGGCTGCCGGGTCTTCGCGCAGGTGGCGTTCGCGCGTGAGCAGTCGGTGCAATCGCGGGCTGATCTCGAAGCCCTCGCGAGCCAGGCCGATCGCGGCATCGAACAGCCGCGCCCAGGGCAGGCGTCCATGGTGCGCATGCGCCAGCTCGAGCATGCGCAGCAGACCGGGAACGCCGACCGAGCGACCGCCCACCGCAGCGTCGAAGAAGGCGAGCGGGCTGCCGTTGCCGTCGACGAACAGGCGTTCACCAGCCGCTGCCGGCGCGGTTTCACGACCGTCGTAGGCACGCACCGAGTGGCGGCGTGCGTCGTAGTGCAGCAGGAAGCCGCCGCCGCCGATGCCGGACGATTGTGGCTCGACCAGTGTCAGCACCATCTGCGCGGCGATCGCCGCATCGACCGCACTGCCGCCGGCCGCGAGCACGTCGAAGGCGGCACGCGAGGCCTGCGGGTGGGCGGTGACCGCCATGAAGCGCTGCGCCCGTACGACGCCACGCTCCTGAACGCCGCTGGCGGCTTCCGGCTGGGCCGGCCGCGAGCTTTCGGCGCGCGCGCACGGGCTTGCCGCGAACGTGATGGCGCAGCCTGCGGCACCCCATCCGAGCGCAAGCACCAGGGTGGCGGCCAGTCGGGCAGGCGAAGCCTTCGCGTGCATCGGTTCATGATAACGTCGGCGCCGGTGACGCCGTCCTCCGGATGCCATGTCTACTGTCGTCGAGACCGTCGAAGCGATCGCGCGCGGCACACTGCGCACGCAGACACTGATCGAATCGGCACAATGCCAGGCCGGGCGCGCGGCCGACCTGAACCCGATCGCGCACGTCGACTGGGAGGCGACACTTCGGGTGGCGCGGCAGCTCGATGCCGAAGCGAAGGCGGGGCGACTGCGCGGTCCGTTGCACGGCATCCCGGTGTCGGTGAAGGATCTCTTCGCGGTGCGTGGCATGCCGCTGCACGCGGGTACGCGTGCGCCGCTGCCCTCGCTGGAACTGGACGAGGCGACGCTGGTGTCGCGGCTGCGCGAGGCCGGAGCACTGGTGTTCGCCAAGACCAACATGCACGAGATCGCGCTCGGCGCGACCGGGGAGAACCGCTGGACCGGCGACGTGAAGAATCCGTTCGACCCGGCGCGGCAGTCCGGAGGCTCGTCGAGCGGTGCCGCGGTGGCGGTTGCCACCGGCATCGGCCTGGCGGCGATCGGCAGCGACACCGGCGGCTCGGTGCGCATCCCCGCGGCATTCTGCGGGGTCACCGGCTTCAAGCCGAGCTTCGGCGCGATCCCGCTGGCGGGCGCATTGCACCTGTCCTGGACCTGCGACCATGCGGGGCCGCTGGCGCGCTGCGTGGACGACTGCGCGCTGCTGTTCGAGGTGATGGCGCGGCGGCGCGTCGCGCACGCTGCGTCGGCCCGACGCCCGCGACTCGCGGTGCCGGCGGCCTGGCTCGCCGGGCGCCTGCAGGCTCCGGTGCGCGTGGCATTCGATCGGTTACGGGCCGCGCTGGCCCGGGCGGGTGCCGGTTTCGCCGAGGTCGACGCGCCGGCCTTCACGCTGGCCTGGCAGTGCTACACCCCGATCGTGCGCGCCGAGGCGGCCTGGGTGCATCGCGCCGCGCTCGCCGCCGGTGCCCCCGGGTTTTCCGACCTCGTGCTCCCGGCACTCGCGGCGGGCCGTGCGCTCGCGGCGGCCGACTACATCGACGCGCTGAAGGCACGCGAGCGTGCCTGCGCGCAGCTCGATGCGCTGCTGGCGGACGCCGACGCGCTGGTGCTGCCGACGACTGCCGTGCTGCCGCCGCTACGCGGTCAGGATGAGGTCGAGGTGGAGGGCGGGCGCACCACGGTGCGCGCAGCGGTGCTCGGTCAGACGCTGCCGTTCTCGCTGTGCGGGCTGCCCACGCTCAGCATTCCGGTTGGCCTGGTGGGCGGCCTGCCGATGGGTCTGCAGGTGGTGGGTCGTCGCGACGGCGACGCGTCGTTGCTCGCGCTCGGGCGCTGGATCGAGGCGGTGGCCGGCGTGGCGTCGATGCCGCCTGCAGAGCAGGGCTGAGCGTCTCCCGGGACGCCCGCCGCCGGCCGATGAACGGGGCCGGGGCGGTCGGCCGACGCCCGCTTCAGCGCGGCGCCATCCGGATCGCGCCGTCGAGACGGATCGTCTCGCCGTTGAGCATCGTGTTGGCGAAGATGTGCGCGACCATTCCGGCGTACTCGTCGGGTCGGCCGAGGCGTGGCGGAAACGGCACCTGCCGCCCGAGCGATTCCTGCACGTCGGCCGGCATGCCCGCAAGCAGCGGTGTCAGGAACAGCCCCGGCGCGATCGTGACCACGCGCACGCCGTCGCGCGACAGGTCGCGCGCGATCGGCAGGGTCATGCCGACGATGCCGCCCTTGGACGCCGAATAGGCTGCCTGCCCGATCTGCCCGTCGAACGCCGCGACCGAGGCGGTGTTCACGATCACGCCGCGTTCGCCTTCCTCGTCGGGCAGGTTTGTCGTCATTGCCGCAGCGGCCAGACGGATCATGTTGAACGTGCCGATCAGGTTGATGCCGATCACTTTCGAGAACACGGCCAGCGGATGCGGGCCATCCTTGCCGACCGTTCTGGCCGCGGGCCCGATGCCGGCGCAGTTGACCAGGCCGACCAGCCGGCCCATCGATTGCGCGGCGTCGACCGCGGCCTGCGCGTCGGCCTCGCCGGTGACGTCGCAGCGCACGAATTTCGCGCGCGCGCCCAGTTGCGCCGCGTAACGCTCGCCCAGTTCGGCGTTGACATCGGCGATCAGCGCGCGGCCGCCCGCGTCGATGACCATTTTCGCGGTTGCGCCGCCCAGCCCCGAGGCGCCTCCGGTGACGAGCACCACGTTGTCGGAAATCTTCATCGATGGCCTCCGCAGCCCCTGTCCAAAGGCATGATTCTAGACATCCGCAAGCGGGTCGCCCTAAGATCGTCGCCAGTTGCCGGCACCACCGGGTCATGGACGCGACGATCGATTACTGGCGCGCCCTCGTGCGCAGCGACGCATCGCTGCCGCTGTTCGAGGCGGCGCTGGCGATCGCGCAGGATGCCTATCCGGATCTGCCGATGGCCGACCTGCTGGCGCGCGTCGATGGTTTTGCACTCACGCTGAGGCGGCGCATCGACGCCCTGCGGCGCCCGGCGGCGCGCGTTGCGGCGCTCGGCGAGCACTTCGCCGGGCAGCTCGGCTTTCGCGGCAACGCCAACGACTACCACGATCCCGACAACAGTTACCTGAACCGCGTGATCGAGCGTCGTCTCGGCATTCCGATCAGCCTGTCGGTGCTTTACATCGAGATCGCGGAGCAGGCGGGCCTGTCAGCCAGCGGGATCGGTTTTCCCGGGCATTTCCTGGTGCGCCACGACCTGCCCGACCGTGCGCTGGTGGTCGATGTGTTCGCCGGCGCGCGCGTGCTCTCGCAGGAGGAGCTCGAGTACCGGTTGTTGCCGTATGCCGCGGGCGACCGCGGCGCGGCCAGCCGTCTGCTGCCGGCGCAGCTGGCGGTTGCGGCACCGCGCACGATCCTGGCGAGAATGCTGCACAACCTGCGCGCGATCCATGCCGAGCGTGGCGATGCGCCGCGCCTGGCGGCGGTCGAGCGGCGGCTCGCGGTGCTGGTCGATCCGCGGCGCTGAAACGACGAGGGCGCCCGAAGACGCCCTCGCGATTGCCGCGCTGCGGCCCGTGCGCTCTCAGTGTCCGCCGTAGAGCATCCCCATCAGCGGCACGATCAGCAGCGCCACGATGTTGATGATCTTGATCAGCGGGTTCACCGCGGGACCGGCCGTGTCCTTGTAGGGATCGCCGACGGTGTCGCCGGTGACCGCCGCCTTGTGCGCGTCCGAGCCCTTGCCGCCGTGGTGGCCTTCCTCGATGTACTTCTTCGCGTTGTCCCAGGCGCCGCCGCCGGTGCACATCGAGATCGCGACGAACAGGCCGGTGACGATGGTGCCCATCAGCAGGCCGCCCAGCGCCGCCGGCCCGAGCAGCAGGCCCACGAGCACCGGCACCGCGACCGGCAGCAGTGACGGGACGATCATTTCGCCGATCGCCGCGCCGGTGAGCAGGTCGACCGCGCGTGAATAATCGGGCTTGGCCGTGCCTTCCATGATGCCCTTGATCTCGCGAAACTGCCGGCGCACTTCCTCGACCACCGAGCCGGCCGCGCGCCCGACGGCTTCCATCGCCATCGCGCCGAACAGGTAGGGCACCATGCCGCCGATGAACAGGCCGACGATCACCATGTGGTTCGACAGGTCGAAGCTGACGGCGACGTGCTCGGCTTCGAGCGCGTGCGTGTAGTCGGCGAACAGCACCAGTGCGGCGAGGCCGGCCGAGCCGATCGCGTAGCCCTTGGTGACCGCCTTGGTGGTGTTGCCCACGGCGTCGAGCGGGTCGGTGATGTTGCGTACCGACTCCGGCAGGTTGGCCATTTCGGCGATGCCGCCGGCGTTGTCGGTGATCGGGCCGTAGGCGTCGAGCGCGACGACGATGCCCGCCATCGACAGCATCGAGGTGGCGGCCACCGCGATGCCGTACAGGCCGCCGAGCCAGTAGGACGCGACGATCGCTGCGCACACCAGCAGCACGGGCACCGCGGTCGACTTCATCGATACGCCGATGCCGGCGATGATGTTGGTCGCGTGACCGGTGGTCGAGGCCTGCGCCACGTGCTGCACCGGCTTGAACTGGGTGCCGGTGTAGTACTCGGTGACCCAGACGATCAGGCCGGTGAGCACCATGCCCACCACCACGCACAGCCACAGGTTCATCACCGAGGTGTGCGCACGCGAGAGGTCCGCGCCCGCGAACATCCACGAAGTGATCGGCCAGGCGGCCACCGTGGCGATCGCGCCGGCCCAGGCCAGGCCGCGGTACAGCGCTGGCATCACGTTGGTCTGGCCCGGTTTCGCCTTCACGAACATCGCGCCGATGATCGACGCGACGATCGACAGCCCGCCCAGCGCCAGCGGGTAGACCACTGCCTGCAGTTCGGCACCCTCGAGCATCAGCGAGCCGAGCAGCATCGTCGCGATCAGCGTCACCGCGTAGGTCTCGAACAGGTCGGCGGCCATGCCGGCGCAGTCGCCGACGTTGTCGCCGACGTTGTCGGCGATCACCGCCGGGTTGCGCGGGTCGTCTTCCGGAATGCCGGCCTCGACCTTGCCTACGAGGTCGGCGCCGACGTCGGCACCCTTGGTGAAGATGCCGCCGCCCAGTCGCGCGAAGATCGAGATCAGCGACGAGCCGAAGGCCAGGCCGATCAGCGGCTTGATCACCGAGTGCAGGTCGTCGACTTTGCCCAGGCCGTGCGGCGCCGAGCCCATCAGGATGCCGTAGTAGCCGGCCACGCCGAGCAGCCCCAGGCCGACCACCAGCATGCCGGTGATGGCACCGCCGCGAAACGCCACCGCCAGGGCCTCGCCGATGCCCCGGGTGGCGGCCTGGGCGGTGCGCACGTTGGCGCGCACCGACACGTTCATGCCGATGTAGCCGGCCGCGCCGGAGAGGATCGCGCCGATCGCGAAGCCGATTGCGGTGGCGAGGCCCAACCCGGGGACGAACCAGATGACGAGGAACAGGATGACGCCGACCAGCCCGATCGTGCGGTACTGGCGGTTCAGGTAGGCCTTGGCGCCCTGCTGGATCGCCGCGGCGATTTCCTGCATGCGCGCGTTGCCCGCGTCGAGGGACAGGATCCAGCGGCTCGAGGCGATGCCGTAGATCACTGCCGCCAGCCCGCAGGCCAGGGCCAGCCACAGACCTGCCGAGGTCGCAGTCATGAGAGAACCTCCATCCGGATTGCTCGGTGTTCGAAGACGAACGAAAAAGGGGTGATCGGAGTGACGCGGGCGAGAGTTTACTTCAGCACGTCGATCGCGCGAGTGGCAATCTGTTCGACGCTGCCCAGCCCCGAGATGCGCCGGTACGCCGGCGCCGCCGCATCGCCACTGCGCTCCCAGGCGCTGTAGTAGTCGATCAGCGGGCGCGTCTGCAGGTGGTAGACGGCGAGGCGCCGGCGCACCGTCTCCTCGCGGTCATCGTCGCGCTGCACCAGGGGTTCGCCGGTGACGTCGTCGTGCCCGGGCACCCGCGGGGGATTGAAGCTGACGTGATAGGTGCGTCCGCTCGCCGGGTGCACGCGCCGTCCGCTCATGCGCTCGATGATTTTCTCGTCGGGCACGTCGATCTCGAGCACGTAGTCGATGCGCGCGCCGGCGCTCTTCATCGCCTCGGCCTGCGCGATCGTGCGCGGAAAGCCGTCGAACAGGTAGCCTGCCTGGCAGTCGGGCTCACGCAACCGGTCCTTGACGAGGTCGACGATGACGTCGTCGGGCACCAGCGCTCCGGCTTCCATCACCTTCTGGGCGGCAAGTCCGACCGGCGTGCCCGCGCTGATCGCCGCGCGCAGCATGTCGCCGGTGGAAATCTGTGGAATGCCGAATTTCCGCGTGATGAACGCGGCCTGCGTGCCTTTTCCGGCGCCGGGCGGGCCGAGAAGAATCAAGCGCATGGACGTGCCTGGACGGTGTGATCGGCTCGCGGGGTGGTGCGAACGTGACCGGACAGCGCGATCGGCGGTCACAGCGCGATACCGACCGATCGGGCCGGATGCTGCCCGCAAAGCCGGTCAAGCGTACCGTCAAACGCGCGAGCCGGTCAATTTGACCGGCTCGTGGGCGTGGCGGAGCGGGTCACGCCCGGTGTTCAGGGTCGGTCCACACGAAGGCTGGCCGCGTGCGTATCCACGGCCGCGAACAGCGCGCGCGCGCGTTCGAGATCCGCGACAGTGTCGACGCCAGGCGGTGGCGCGGCGTCGGCGAGCAGTACTGCGATACGGTGGCCGTGCCAGAGCGCACGCAACTGCTCGAGCGACTCGGGCGCTTCGAGCGGCGAGCGTGCGAGCCGCGGATACGCGTCGAGAAAGCCGGCCCGGTACGCGTACAGCCCGATGTGTCGCAACGGCAGGCCCGCCAGCACCAGACCCACGGGCAGCTGCGCCGGCAACCGCTGCGGAAAGCCCGCCATTGCGTCGCGCTCGAACGGGATCGGGGCACGCGAGAAATACAGTGCGCGTCCCTCGCGGTCGCAGACCACCTTCACCACGTCCGGATCGAGGTACTGGCCGGGTTCATCGATCGGGTGCGCAGCGGTGGCGATCGCGCAGTCGCGCGCCGCGGCGAGCCGCGCGGCGACCGCGCGCACCAGTGCCGGCGGGATCAGCGGTTCGTCGCCCTGGAGGTTGACGACGATCTGGTCGGCACGCAGCCCGAGCTTGCCGGCGGCTTCGGCGAGGCGGTCGGTTCCGCAGGTGTGGTCTTCGCGGGTCAGGATCGCCTGGAAGCCGGCTGCCGACACCACCTCGGCGATGCGTGGCGAATCGGTTGCGATGGCCACGTGCGCGGCGCCGGCGGCCGCCGCACGTTCGGCCACCCTGACCACCATCGGTTTGCCGCCGATGTCGGCGAGCGGCTTGCCGGGCAGCCGCGTCGACGCCAGGCGCGCCGGGATCAGGGCGACGAACGGCGCAGCCGCATCGCCGGTCGCGCGCGCACCAGCACTGTCGTGATCCGGAGCGGCAGCGGGCGCGGGTGCCATCGGCGCAGCGGAACCTGGCTCAAGCCGGGGCAGCCGTGGCATCCTGATCGGCGTCGCCGAGCTTGCGCGCCTCGTCGACCAGCATCACCGGGATGCCGTCGCGCACCGGGAAGGCAAGCCGGTCGGCGTGGCAGACCAGTTCGGCGTCGAGCGGGGTGCCGTCAACCGCGCTGCCGCCGCGCTGGTGGCGAAGGGGCCCCTTGCACAGCGGGCAGACCAGGATTTCAAGCAGGCGTGCGTCCACGGATCGTCTCGGTCAGCCAGTCGATGAGTGCGGGATCGGCCACCGCCCGCACCTCGAGTGCCCAGCAGCGGCGGTCCGCCCACGCGCTGCATTTTACGGCGTCCTTGGCGGTCATGACGATGAACTCCCCCGGCAGTGCGGCGAGCTCGGCGGGTCCGAGCGTCGCGTGATCGCCCGGTTCGACGCACTGCGCCTGCAGGCCCAGCGCGCGCAGCGTCGCAAAGAAGCGCTGCGGAGCCGCGATGCCGGCGATTGCCACCAATGGGTGCCCGTGTGCATGATGTACGAACGCCTGCGGCGTGAGCGGGGCGGCATGACCGTCGATCGCGACGAAGCGCTGCGGCTCGATGCGGAAGCGGAACTGCCGCGGATGCGCGATCGGCGCGGGCGCGTCGCCGTTGAGCACCAGTGCGTCCATTGCGGCCGCCTGCGCGAGCGGGGCGCGCAGCGGGCCGGCCGGCAGCAGCCTGCCGTTGCCCACGCCGCGTTCGTCGAACACGACCAGCTCCACGCTGCGCGCAAGCGTCGCGTGCTGCAGGCCGTCGTCGGAGATCACCAGGTCGAGCTGCGGGTGCGCAGCGAGCAGGCACGCAACCGCCGCAGCACGGTCACGGCCAGCCGCCACCGGCAGTGCGGTGGCCTGCGCCAGCAGCAGCGGCTCGTCGCCGGCAACGGCGGGATCGTCGCCGGGGCGCACCAGGCGTGCATCGCGGCGCGTCGCGCCATAGCCACTGGCGACGATGCCTGGTCGCAGTCCGCGCGCCGCCAGCGCGGTCGCGATCGCTGCCACCAAGGGCGTCTTGCCTGCACCGCCGGCGACCAGGTTGCCCACCACGACGAGGGGCGGCTGCGTTGCGCCGAGCGTGCGCAGCCGAATCCGGCTGCGGCGTGCCGTGCAGGCCGTGAACTGTGTCAGTGGCGCCAGGCACGCACGCAGCACGTGCAGTGTCGCGCCGGGATCGCGCGCGTACCAGAGCCGCTGCAGCAGCGTTTCGGCGCGGCCGCGCAGCGCCGGCTTCATCGCCCCCTGTCGGGGCCGCCGCCCCGGGCGGCGAATGTCACTTTCGCCACACCGGCCTGGCGTGCCGCTTCGAGCACCCCGACCACCGCCTGGTGCGTCGCGCCGGCGTCGGCGTAGATCACCAGGACCGGATCCTTGCGCTCGGCGGCCGCGCGGCGCAGTGCCGGGGCCAGCTCGGGCGGGGCCACGAATTGCGGGTTGCCCGCGTCGAGCATGTAGCGACCGTCGGTCGACACCGCGATCACGATCTCGCTTGGCCGCTCGGTCGCCTGCTCGGCGTTGGCGCTGGGCAGGTCGACCTGCAGTTCGGTGAATTTCGAGTAGGTCGTGGTGACCATCAGGAAAATGAGGATCACCAGCAGCACGTCGATCAGCGGAACGAAGTTGATCTCCGGCTCGTCGCGCCGGATGCCGCGGCGGAAATTCATCGCTGCAGATTGCGCAGCGTGTCGACCAGGCGCAGCGACTGCTGCTCCATTTCGACCAGATAGCTGTCGACGCGCGCGCGAAAGTGGCGGTAGGCGATCATCGCCGGGATCGCGATCAGGATGCCCAGCGCGGTGTTGTACAGCGCCACCGAGATGCCGTGCGCCAGTTGCTGCGGATTGGCCGAACCGGTGGGCGCCTGCGCGCCGAAGATCTCGATCATCCCGACCACGGTTCCGAACAGGCCCATCAGCGGCGCGATGGCTGCGATCGTGCCCAGCGCCGACAGGTAGCGCTCCAGGTCGTGCGCGACCGCGCGCCCCGTTTCCTCCATCGCTTCCTTCATCAACTCGCGCCCGGCTGCCTCGTTGCGCAAGCCGCTGGCCAGCACGCGCCCCAGCGGTGAATTGGCCGCCAGCCTGTTCAGCAGTTCGGGCGTCATGGGCTGCGAGCGACGCAGCCCGACCACTTCTTCGAGCAGGCCGGCCGGCAGCACCTTCGCCCGCTTCAGAGACAGGAACCGTTCGATGATCAGCGCGACGGCGGCGATCGACGCGAGGATGAGGAACCATACCGGCCAGCCGGCAGCCTGGATCAGGGACAGCAAATCGTTCTCCGAGGGGAGCCGCGGCGCGGCCCGCAAGCGAAGGTCCGCGAGCGGAAGGCCGCAATTGTCGGGTCTTTTGCCGGCGACGGGCAAGTTTGCCTGCCGGACGGCCATTCGCGACGGGTCGAAGTGCCGGATTCTGTGGACAAGTTTGTGAACAACCTGCCGCACACGGGTCGGCGGCGTGGGGCAACGCCTGCGCGGTTTCGTAGTTGATTTTGTGGTGTACGAAAATCTCTCGATGAATCATATACTTGAATCTTCGCTTCGGGCTTCGTGCAGGATCTGTCGCAGGCAACGGGTCGAGAGCGAGGCATGTGGAAAGCTGTCCGGCGGAAAGGCGCATGAACACTGGATCCACGAGTGAAAACCGAGGACTGGCGCCGGAAATCCTGACGGTTGGCCAGTTGAACCGCATGATTGCTGGTTTGTTGCAGCGCAGTATCGCGCCGCTCTGGGTCAGCGGCGAACTGTCGAACGTCACGCGCGCGGCCAGTGGTCACTGGTACTTCACGCTGAAGGATGCGTCGGCGCAGGTGCGCGCGGTGATGTTTCGCGGGCGGGCGCAGTACGTCGACTTCGTGCCGCGCGACGGCGATCGCGTCGAGGTGCGGGCGTCGGTCACGCTTTACGAGCCGCGCGGCGATTATCAGCTGGCGGTCGAGTCGATGCGTCGCGCCGGTGCCGGCGACCTGTACCAGCGCTATCTTCGGCTGAAGGCGCAATTGCAGGCGCAGGGCCTGTTCGATGCGCAGCGCAAGCGGCCGCTGCCGGCGCTGCCGCGCACGATCGGCGTGGTCACCTCGCCCGCGGCGGCGGCGTTGCGCGACGTGCTGACCACGCTGCACCGGCGTGCGCCTGCGGTGGCGGTGATCGTGTATCCGACGCTGGTGCAGGGCGCCGATGCGCCGGCGGCGATCGTTGCGGCGCTGGCGGCTGCCGCGCGGCGACGCGAATGCGAGGTGTTGTTGCTGGTGCGCGGCGGCGGGTCGATCGAAGACCTCTGGGCGTTCAACGACGAGGCGGTGGCGCGCGCGGTGGCGGCCTCGCCGATTCCGGTGGTGAGCGGCGTGGGCCATGAAACCGACTTCACGATCGTCGATTTCGCCGCCGACCAGCGCGCCCCGACACCGACCGCTGCCGCGGCGCTCGCCGTGCCCGACCGGCGCGAGTTGCTGCGCGCTGCCGACGCGCTGGGCGCACGCCTCGCGCGCGCGTGGACACGGCGGATCGAGTCGCTCGAGCAGCGGCTGGACACCGGCGCGCGGCTGCTGCGTTCGCCCGCGGCGCAATGGCAGCAGCGCTCGCTCAGGCTGCAGGCGCTGGCGCAGCGCGCGATCGCGGCCGGTCGCCATTCGCTGGTGCAGCGAACGATGCACGTCGACCGGCTGCGCGCCGGCCTGCACAGGCCGCGTGGCGAGGTGGCGCAGCACCGGCTCGACGGCGCGGCGCAGGGCCTGCAGCGCGCGGCACAGGCGCTGCTCGCGCGGCGTGACGAGCGCCTCGGGCGCCTTGCCGCCTCGCTTGCGCTGGTGAGCCCGCGCGCGGTACTCGCGCGCGGCTACGCGATCGTGCAGGATCGCGCGGGCCGTGTGCTGCGCGCCAGCATCGGCACTGTGGTGGGCGACCCGCTGTCGGTCACGCTCGCACGCGGTGCGCTACGCGTCGAGGTGCGCGAGGCGGTCGACGACGGCAGCGACGGTCACGACGGCAGCGACGGTCACGACGGCAACGACGCACGGCCGGATGCCGCGCCTCGCGTCTGACCCGGCTGCCGGGGTGGCTGCTTTGGCTCGCGCCGGACTTTCGTCCTAGAATCGAACGCTCCGGCCCGCGCGGCGGGGATTTCACCCGAACGAGAAGGACAAGATCATGGAACACACCCTCCCGGCGCTGCCCTACGCGATGGATGCGCTGGCTCCGCACATCTCGAAGGAAACCTTCGAGTACCACTATGGCAAGCATCACCAGGCCTATGTCACCAATCTGAACAACCTGGTCAAGGGCACCGAATTCGAGAACCTCGGCCTCGAGGACGTCGTGAAGAAATCGCTGGGTGGCGTCTTCAACAACGCGGCCCAGGTCTGGAATCACACCTTCTTCTGGTCGAGCATGAAGCCCGGCGGCGGCGGGGAGCCCAGGGGCGCGCTGGGCGAGGCGATCATCCGCAAGTGGGGTACGCTCGCGGCGTTCAGGGAAGCGTTCACCCGGAGTGCGGTCGGCAACTTCGGATCGGGCTGGACCTGGCTGGTGAAGAAGCCCGACGGTGCGGTGGACATCGTCAACACCAGCAATGCCGCCACCCCGCTCACCACCGCCGACAAGGCGCTGTTGACGATCGACGTCTGGGAGCACGCGTACTACATCGACTATCGCAACGCGCGCCCGAAGTTCGTCGAGACCTGGCTGAACAGCCTGGCGAACTGGGACTTCGCGGCGAAGAACTTCGGCTGACGCAGGGAGCCGGCGATGGGCAGCCTGATCTACACCGCAATCATCGGACTCGTGGTCGGCGCCGTGGCGAAGTTCGTCATGCCGGGCACGCAGGGCGGCGGGCTGCTCGTCACCATGCTGCTCGGCATTGCCGGCTCGTTCGTCGCGACCTTCGTCGGGCAGGCAGCCGGCTGGTACCCGCCGGGCGCGGGCGCCGGCTTCATCGCGTCGGTGGTCGGTGCGATCGTCGTGCTCTGGGTCTACGGCAGGTTCTTCCGCAAGGGCGCCTGACCGGGAAAGACCTCCGGGTTCACCAGTCTCGCGCCGGCGGCCAGCGCACGTCGCGCGAACCAGCCCTGTTCCATCTCGAGCGCGAAGCGTACCGGCGCGCCCGCGCAGTGGCTGGCCTCGGTGCGCGGCGCCATGTCCGCGATGTTCACGATGCGACCGCCTTCGTCGATGAACGCGATCGACAGTGGCAGCAGCGTGTTGCGCATCCAGAAGCAGTAGGCGCGCGGCTGTTCGAAGACGAACAGCATCCCCTCGTTCGCGCCCAGGCGCTCGCGCATCATCAGGCCGATCTCGCGCGAGCGCGGCGTCGCAGCCACTTCCGCCAGCACGATGTGCATCCCGGCCTGCAACCGCACGACCGGCAGTTTCGGCTGCGGGGCGTCCTGCGCGCTCGCACCGGGCGACGCCGCGAGCATGGCCGCCAGGCCCGCGCCGGCGAGCAGTCGCCGCAGCGATTCGCTGCGCGTTCCGGGTGTCGTGTTCATGCCGGCATGTTGCCCGTGATCACTGCGCAGGAAAAGCGCCGCGCTGCAGCGGTGTGGCGCTGCGGCATAATTGCGCACCCGCCCACTTCCCACGAGGAACTCCCGGCATGTATCAGCACATCAAGATCCCGTCCGCTGGCGAGAAGATCAAGGTCAACGACGATTTCTCGCTGCAGGTTCCCGACCATCCGGTGATTCCGTACATCGAGGGCGATGGCACGGGGGTCGACATCACGCCGGTGATGATCGAGGTGGTCGATGCAGCGGTGGCCAGGGTCTACGGCGGCAGGAAGAAGATCCACTGGATGGAGATCTACGCGGGCGAGAAGTCGACCAGGGTTTACGGCCCCGACGTCTGGCTGCCGGCCGAGACGCTCGAGGCGCTGAAGGCGTACGTGGTCTCGATCAAGGGGCCGCTCACCACGCCGGTGGGCGGGGGCATCCGCTCGCTCAACGTCGCGCTGCGCCAGGAGCTCGATCTGTACGTCTGCCTGCGCCCGGTGCGCTGGTTCAAGGGCGTGCCCTCGCCGGTGAAAGAGCCCGAGAAGACGGACATGGTCATCTTCCGCGAGAACTCGGAGGACATCTACGCCGGCATCGAGTACGAGGCGCAGAGCGAGAAGGCGAAGAAGCTCATCGCCTTCCTCACGCAGGAACTCGGCGTCACGAAGATCCGTTTCCCCGAGACCTCGGGCATCGGCATCAAACCGGTGTCGAGTGAAGGCACGTCGCGTCTGATGCGCAAGGCCGTCCAGTACGCGATCGACAACGACAAGCCGTCGGTGACGATCGTGCACAAGGGCAACATCATGAAGTACACGGAGGGGAGCTTCCGCGACTGGAGCTACGCGCTGGCGCAAAGGGAGTTCGGCGCACAGCCGCTCGATGGCGGCCCGTGGTGCAGCTTCAGGAACCCGAAGACCGGCAGGGAGATCGTCGTCAAGGACGTGATCGCCGATGCCTTCCTGCAGCAGATCCTGCTGCGGCCTGCAGAATACAGCGTGATCGCCACGCTGAACCTGAACGGCGACTACATCTCCGACGCGCTGGCCGCGCAGGTCGGCGGCATCGGCATCGCGCCGGGCGCCAACCTGTCCGACTCGGTGGCGATGTTCGAGGCCACGCACGGTACCGCGCCGAAGTACGCCGGGAAGGACTACGTGAATCCCGGCTCCGAGATCCTGTCGGCCGAGATGATGCTGCGCCACATGGGCTGGACGGAGGCCGCCGACCTGATCATCGCATCGATGGAGAAGGCGATCCTGTCGAAGAGAGTCACCTACGACTTCGCGCGGCTGCTGCCGGGGGCGACGCAGGTGTCGTGCTCGGGCTTCGGCCAGGTGATGATCGAGCACATGTGACGCGGTCCCGGGACGTCTCCAGACGTTCCGGATGGTCCCGAACGAAACCCCGGATCGCTGATTCGACCGGGGTTTTTTCTCTGGACGAAGCAGAAGGCCGCTGGCGCGCGCCGCCCGAGCTTCCGCGCCTTCGCCCACGGAAGATCGACGTGCTGCTCGCGGCGCAGGGCTGGGACACGCTCGACACCAACGCCGTCCGCTTCGAAGTCCAGTGACCCGAGGGCACGCGCGCCGACCATCTGCTGTGCGACCGCCATGGCTGGTCGCTGGCCGTGATCGAAGCCGGGCGCTGCTCGATCAGCCCGGGCGATGCGGCGGCGCAGGCGAAAGCCTGTGCGCAGCAACTCGGTGTGTCCTGCGCGGTGTGTCCTGCGCATTCCTGGGCAATCGCGAAGAGGTTCTGTCCTGGCAGTGGCAGCGCGTTGCCTGCTTTGCGGCGCTATGCAGCGCAACTGCGAAAGCCCGCCGGTACGTCGTTGCGCCCAACCTGGAAGAAGTTGCGGTAGCGTGCGTGGCGCATCCGCGGCTGCGTCATGAACGAGGCGCCGCGCAGCACCGGGCGGCCGTCGAACCACGGCGCCGAATAGTCGCGATACGGGTGCGCGACGAAACCGGGAAAGGGTGCGAACGGGCTGCTCGTCCACTCCCAGACATCACCCCAGCGGAATCGCGCCCCCTGTGTCAGCGCGGCGCGCTCCCATTCGGCTTCGCCGGGCAGCCGCCGTCCTGCCCAGCGGCACCAGGCCTGCGCCTCGTGGTGCGTCAGGTGGCAGGCGGCCTCGGCGAGGTCCAGCGCCTGCCAGCGACCGTGGCGCCATTGCAGCCAGCGGCTGCCATCGCGTCGCAGGTAGCGCGGGGTCCGGGCACCGGATTCCGCCAGCCACTGCCGGCCGGCAGCCGCCCACCAGCGCGGCTGCGCGTAACCACCGGCTTCGGCGAAAGACAGGTATTCGCCCCAGCGCACGGCCTGCGCGTCGATTTCGCAGGCGCGCACCGATACCTCCACCGGTGGTGATTCGTTGTCGAACGCAAACCCGGCTGCCTCGGGGCTGCCCAGTCGCCAGCGCCCGGCCGGGAGATTCAAGGCGGGGGGCGGCGACGGCAGCGCACGCGCCGCCCAGCGCGGATCGTCGATGGCGATCCCCAGGCCCTGGGCCATGTAGAGCGCGGCTTCGTGGTGCATGTCCTCGTGCAGCAGCGCCAGCCGGAAGAAGTAGAGCGCATCGTCGTGCTCCGGTGCTTCGGCCAGCAGCGCCAGCGTTGCGTCGAGCTGGCGCTGCAACTGCGCACGAGTCGCTGGCGCGTCGGGCAGCGGCAGCATCCAGCGGCTGTCGTGCGGCACGCGGCCCGAGTGGTACAGCGCGTCCGCATCGGCGGGTTGCGCCGGGCCGCGTGGTGTGTCCGGGTCGGCGCGTACGCCGCGCTCGCGCTGCGGATTGCGCTGCACCCAGTACGCCTGGAACCAGCCGATGTGCCCGAGTTCCCAGAGCGGCGGGTTCAGTTCGGCGCGCAGCGGCACCCGCAGTCCGGCCAGCGCCTTCTCGTAGGCGCCGAAGGTGGCCAGCGTGTCCGTCCGGCTCGCCTGCAGCGCCCGTGCGAGCGCCTGCTGCCCGCCCTGCCGGGCCACGGTGGCCGCATCGGCCGCGAGGCTCGCGTCGTGCATCGAAGCTCCGTTGCCGTCATCGACGGGATGCCGGGCCGCACCGGGCCGCTCGCTGCGGCCGGCGCCGGGGACGCCCGACACCTCGAGCATAGCGAGCACGACGCGCCGGGGCGCGGATGGCACCAGTGGCGGTGCGGGATGCGCGGCCCGGGTTAACATCCGCCGGTACTCGAACCAGGGGCGGCGCGGTGCCGGACGCGCTTGCGACGCCTCGCCTGCGGCCGTTCTCATGATCCATCGCATCACCGTGCTCGGCGCCGGCTTCGCCGGCCTGTCCGCCGTGCGCGAACTGCGCCGGCGCGATCCGCAGGTCGCGATCACGCTGGTTGCGCCGCGCCCCGAGCTGCACTATCTGCCGGGCATCATCTGGATTCCCGGCGGCCTGCGCCGGCGCGAACAGCTGGTGGTGCCGCTGGGCCGCTACTTCGAGCGTATGCGCGTGCAGTTCGAGGCTGCCGAGGTCACCGGCCTGCGCGACGGTGGCCGTGTGGTCCAGACCAGCGCTGGCGAAGTCGTCAACGATGCGCTGGTGATTGCCACCGGCGGGCGCTTCATCAGGAAGCTTGCGGGCATCGAACACGCGATCACGCCCTGCGAGGGCATCGCGGCCGCCGAGCGCATCCGCGACCGGCTGCGCGCGATGCAGGGTGGCACGATCGCGCTCGGGTTTGCCGGCAACCCGAAGGAGCCGGCGGCGATGCGCGGCGGGCCGATGTTCGAGTTCCTGTTCGGCATCGACGCGCAGCTGCGCCGCGAGGGTCGGCGCGAGCGCTTCGAGCTGGTGTTCTTCAGCCCCGCACCGCAACCGGGGAACCGTCTCGGCCCGAAGGCGGTCACGCACCTGCTGGCCGAGATGGTGCGGCGCGGCGTGCGCACGCACCTCGGGCACAAGCTGGTGCGCTTCGATGCCGATCGGGTGGTCACCGAGGGCGGCGAGTTCCCCGCCGACCTGATCCTGTTCATGCCGGGGATGACCGGCAACGCCTGGTTCGATGCCACCGATCTGCCGCGTTCACCCGGCGGTCTGGTGCAGGCCGATGCGCAGTGCCGCGTGCCGGGTCGCGAGCGCGTCTACGTGGTCGGCGATTCGGGCAGTTTCCCCGGGCCGGACTGGCTGCCCAAGCAGGCGCACATGGCCGATCTGCAGGCTGCGGCGGCAGCAGTCAATCTGCTGGCCGACCTGCGGGGCAACGCCTCGAACGAGACCTTCAAGGTCGAACTGGTGTGCATCGTCGATGCGATGGATCGCGGCACGCTGGTGTTCCGCAACCAGCGACGCAACCTGCTGCTGCCGTCGGCGCGGGTGTTCCACTGGGCCAAGCGGGCCTTCGAGTGGAACTACCTGCGGCGCTATCGCTGAGCGAGCACCCGGGGGATCGTTCGGGGGAGAGATCGTCTGGATCGCCCGGCGCCCCGGCAACGGGGCCCGGCGAGTCGTGTCGTCGTCAGGCCGACTGGATGTTCGACGCCTGCTTGCCCTTGGGTCCGGCGACGACGTCGAATTGGACCTTCTGACCTTCCTTCAGCGACTTGAAGCCGTTCATCTGGATCGCGGAGAAGTGCGCGAAGAGATCCTCGCCTCCGTCGTCGGGCGTGATGAAGCCGTAGCCCTTCGAATCGTTGAACCACTTGACGGTGCCTGTAGCCATGCCTGCCTATCCTTCGTTGTCAATGGACGAGGTCGGCCAGACTCTGGGCTGAGAAGAGTGGCGCCCGATGCGCCCGGATCTCACTGACACGACCAGCTGCGCCGCCGGCGCCTTGAAAGCAGGCGGGCCGTCCCCCACCTGCACTTCGTCATGGAAGGGCGACCCGGTCGCAAAAGACCCCGGATAGCGCTGGGATTCTTTGGCAAAAATGTTCGTGCGTCAAGGGTGATTCGGCAAATCCCTGACACCTTCGTGAAGCCGGTCACGCTCGTCGGAAAAGCCTCCCGATCGGTTGTTGCACAGGGGGCATGACTCGCTAGAATGGGGTGCATGGCGACACGGCAGGAACCCTCCACCGTTCTCGAGCGCAAGGAGAGGCGGCTCGAGCCGCCGCCGATGTACCAGGTGATGTTGCTCAATGACGACTTCACCCCGATGGAGTTCGTGGTAAGCGTGTTGCAGAGGTTTTTCGGCATGGGCCGGGAGAAGGCGACGCAGGTGATGCTCAGAGTGCATCGGGAAGGGCGCGGCGTCTGCGGGGTGTATCCGCGCGACGTTGCCACCACGAAGGTCGAGCAGGTCAGCAGTTACTCACGCCAGCATCAGCATCCGCTGCAGTGCGTGATGGAGGAAGCATGATCGCGCAGGAACTGGAAGTCAGTCTGCACATGGCCTTCGTCGAGGCCCGTCAGCAGCGCCACGAGTTCATCACCGTGGAGCACCTGTTGCTGGCGCTGCTCGACAATCCGTCGGCCGCCGAGGTGTTGCGCGCCTGTGCCGCCAACATCGAAGACCTGCGCAAGAGCCTGACCACCTTCATCAAGGAAAATACGCCGGTCGTCCCGGGCAGCGAGGAAATCGACACGCAGCCCACACTCGGGTTCCAGCGCGTGATCCAGCGCGCGATCATGCACGTGCAGAGCACGTCGAACGGCAAGAAGGAGGTCACCGGCGCCAACGTGCTGGTGGCGATCTTCGGCGAGAAGGACTCGCACGCCGTGTACTACCTGCATCAGCAGGGGATCACGCGCCTGGACGTGGTCAACTTCATCTCGCACGGCATCACCAAGGCACCGCAGCCCAAGGAGCCGCAGAAGGAAGAGCAGCCGGAGGCCGAGCAGGAAGGCAACGCCGCGCAGCAGGGGGCGCTCGACCAGTACACGCAGAACCTGAATGTCGCAGCCCGCGAGGGCCGCATCGATCCGCTGATCGGCCGCGAGCACGAGGTCGAGCGCGTCATCCAGGTCCTGTGCCGGCGGCGCAAGAACAATCCGCTGCTGGTCGGCGAGGCCGGTGTCGGCAAGACTGCGATCGCCGAGGGGCTGGCCTGGCGGATCACCCAGGGTGACGTGCCCGAGGTGCTCGCCGACGCCACCGTCTACTCGCTCGACATGGGCGCACTGCTGGCCGGCACCAAGTACCGCGGCGACTTCGAACAGCGCCTGAAGACGGTGCTCAAGCAGCTGAAGGCGGCGCAGCACGCGATCCTGTTCATCGACGAGATCCACACGCTGATCGGCGCGGGGTCGGCCTCGGGCGGCACGCTCGACGCCTCGAACCTGCTCAAGCCGGCACTGTCCTCGGGCACGCTGAAGTGCATCGGTGCGACCACCTACAACGAGTACCGCGGCATCTTCGAAAAGGACCACGCGTTGTCGCGCCGCTTCCAGAAGATCGACGTCGTCGAGCCCACCGTCGAGCAGACGGTGCAGATCCTGCGCGGCCTGAAGTCGCGCTTCGAAGAGCACCACGGCATCAAGTATTCGGCTTCGGCGCTGTCGGCGGCGGCCGAACTGTCGGCCAAGTTCATCAACGATCGCCATCTGCCCGACAAGGCGATCGACGTGATCGACGAGGCCGGCGCCGCGCAGCGGATCCTGCCGAAGAGCCGCCAGAAGAAGATCGTCGGCAAGGGCGAGATCGAGGACATCGTCGCCAAGATCGCGCGCATCCCGCCCGCGTCGGTGTCCTCCGACGATCGCGGCCGCCTGCAGACGCTCGACCGCGACCTCAAGGCCACCGTGTTCGGCCAGGACCCGGCGATCGAGGCGCTGGCCGCGGCGATCAAGATGTCGCGCTCGGGGTTGGGCAAACCCGACAAGCCGATCGGCGCCTTCCTGTTCTCCGGGCCCACCGGAGTCGGCAAGACCGAGGTCGCGAAACAGCTCGCGTTCATCCTGGGCATCGAGCTGATCCGCTTCGACATGTCCGAGTACATGGAGCGCCACGCCGTCTCGCGGCTGATCGGCGCGCCCCCCGGTTACGTCGGCTTCGACCAGGGCGGGCTGCTCACCGAGGCAATCAGCAAGAAACCGCACGCGGTGCTGCTGCTCGACGAGATCGAGAAGGCGCACCCCGACATCTTCAACATCCTGCTGCAGGTGATGGACCACGGAACGCTCACCGACAACAACGGGCGCAAGGCCGACTTCCGCAACGTGATCGTCATCATGACGACCAACGCCGGGGCGTCCGACCTGCAGAGACGCTCGATCGGTTTCTCCGACACGCGCAGGCAGGGCGACGAGATGGTCGAGGTCAAGCGGCTGTTCACGCCCGAGTTCCGCAACCGGCTCGACGCGATCATCAGCTTTGCCGCGCTCGACGAAGAGATCATCATGCGGGTGGTCGACAAGTTCCTGATCCAGCTCGAGGAGCAGTTGCACGAGAAGAAGGTCGAGGCGGTGTTCACCGAGCGGCTGCGCCGGATGCTTGCGACGAAGGGTTTCGACCCGTTGATGGGTGCGCGCCCGATGCAGCGGTTGATCCAGGACACGATCCGCAAGGCGCTCGCCGACGAGTTGCTGTTCGGCAAGCTGCTCAATGGCGGCAAGGTCACGGTCGATCTCGACGAGGCCGGCGAGGTGATGCTGTCGTTCGCCGAGGGGGCGCCGCCCACCGCCGGCGGCGAGGGCGAGGAATTCGTCGAGGTGCTGCCGGCCTGACGGGTGCCGCTGATCGCCGCAATCGCGAAAAGACCATGAGCCAGATCAAGGCACGCGCATTGCTGCGCTGACAGCATGCGCCGATGACCTGCATGACATCGGTGATGGCCGTGACGGGCCTGCAGCGCTGGCGATCGGCAGCGCGGGCGTGTGACGCCGGGGCGTCGGCGTGAGGTCGATCCGCGGGTTTTTTCGCGCGCTGCGCAATCCTCCGAAACCCGGCACCACCGTCGGGCGCCTCGTGGGCGCCGGGGTCGGCGCCGCGGCGATCGCGGCGATCGCGATCTACGCGGTGGTGTTCTATCCGCTGCTCGAAGTCACCAACTCCACCGAATTCTGCGTCTCCTGCCACTCGATGGAAGCCACCGTGTACCAGGAGTACCGGAAGTCGGCGCACTACTCGAACCCGTCCGGCGTGCGTGCCGGCTGCCCTGATTGCCACGTCCCGAAGCAACTGGGCCCGAAGCTGGTCGCCAAGGTGCGCGCCGCGAAGGACGTCTGGCACGAGATGCTGGGCACGATCGACACCCCGGAGAAGTTCGAGGCGCATCGCTGGCGCATGGCCAATGCAGTCTGGTCGATGATGGAGCGCACCGATTCGGTCACCTGCCGTTCCTGTCACGCGTGGGATTCGATGGACCTCGAGGGGCAGGACCGCATCGCCAGGCGCAGGCATCGCTCGGCGATGGACGAAGGGCGCACCTGCATCGAATGCCACAAGGGGCTGGTGCACAGGCGGCCGCGGGCGCCGGACAGCGACGGCGCGTCGGAGCGCGGCGCGGACGGCGGCGCGCCAGGTCAGGCCGGCGGTTCCGGCTGAAGCCGGGGCATGACCGGGTGTTTTCGGTAACCAGGGAGGAGGAGACGCAATGAGGAAGACTGCATTGGGGGCCGCGCTGCTGCTGGCGGGCGCGGCGTGGGCAGGCGGCGCCGCGGCGCAGGGGGTGCCAGTGTCGGTGCTGGCGGGCAACTGCGTGGGTTGTCACGGCATCGACGGCGTCAGTGGCGGACCGGCCACGCCGAGCATCGCCGGCATGTCGAAGGTCTACTTCGTCAACGCGATGCTGTCTTACAAGTACGGCAAGGACCTCGAGAAGATCGAGGCGGCTGCGAAGAAGCTGAAAATCGACCCGGACGACGTCGAGGGCCATGAGCGTCTTGCGACCGTGATGGACCGCATGGCCAAGGGCTACAGCGACGAGGAGATCGGTGCGCTGGCCGACTACTTCGCCGGCAAGCGTCACGTGGCGGCGATCCAGCCGTACAACGCGGCGCTGGTCGCCAGGGGCAAGCGTGTGCACGACGACGCCTGCGAGAAGTGCCATGAGGACGGCGGTCGCAAGGGCGATGGCGCGGGCGTGCTGGCCGGGCAGTGGATGCCGTACCTGAATCACTCGATCATGGATTTCAACGCCGGACATCGCGGGATGCCGAAGAAGATGCGCGCCAACATGAAGGACCTGACCGACAAGGACTTCGAGGCGCTGGTGCAGTTCTACGCCAGCCAGAAGTGAGGGGGACAAGACCATGACGAACATTGCACGCAGGGACTTCGTCCTCGGCACCGGCGCGGCCGGCCTCGCGCTGGCGGCGCCGGGTTTCGCGATCGCGCAGGGCAGGAAGAAAGTGGTCGTCGTCGGCGGCGGCATTGGCGGGTGCACGGTGGCCAGTTACGTGCGTCTGGGCGATCCGTCGATCGAGGTGACGCTGATCGAGCCCAACAAGACCTATCACACCTGCTTCATGAGCAACGAAGTGATCGGCGGCGAGCGCAAGCTCGAGTCGATCGCGTTCGGCTACGACGGCCTGCGCAAGCGCGGCGTGAACGTGGTGCACGACACGGTGACCGGTATCGATGCCGCCGGGCGCACCGTGAAGACCGCCGGCGGCGGCAGCTACGGCTACGACCGGCTGGTGGTGGCGCCCGGGATCGACTTCAAGTGGACCGGCATCGAAGGCTACGACCAGGCGGCGGCCGAGAAGATCCCGCACGCCTGGAAGGCCGGCGCGCAGACCGTGCTGTTGCGCAGGCAGCTCGAGGCGATGCGCGACGGCGGCACCGTGGTGATCTGCCCGCCGCCCGCGCCGTTCCGCTGCCCGCCCGGACCGTACGAGCGCGCCAGCCTGATCGCGGGCTACCTGCAGCGGCACAAGCCGAAGTCGAAAGTGCTGATCGTCGACGCCAGCTCCGCCTTCTCGAAGCAGGGGCTGTTCATCGGCGGCTGGAAGGCGCTGTACGGCTACGGAACGCCGAACGCGCTGATCGAATGGATCAGCAGCGAGAAGACCGACGGCGGCATCGGCAAGCTCGACGCCGCGAAGCTCACGGTCACCACGAAGTTCGGCGACACGCACAAGGCCGACGTGCTCAACCTGATCCCGGCGCAGAAGGCGGGCAGGATTGCCACCGACGCCGGGCTCACCGGCACCGGCGACTGGTGCCCGGTCGACATGGCAACGTTCGAGTCGAAGATCCACAAGGGCATCCACGTGATCGGCGATGCGGCGGTGGCCTCGACCATGCCCAAGTCGGGTTACTCGGCGAACTCGCAGGCCAAGGTGACCGCGGCGGCCGTCGTGGCATTGCTGAAGGGGCAACAGCCGGGCACGCCGAACTACGTCAACACCTGCTACAGCGTGGTGGGCAAGGACTACGGCATCTCGGTGGCCAACGTCTACCACCTTGGGCAGGACGACAAGGGCGCGCAGGTCATCAAGGCGGTCTCGGGCGGCGTGAGCCCGGCCAATGCGTCGGCCGAATACCGGCGTCGCGAGGTCGAGTACGCGCACAGCTGGTTCACGAACATCACTCACGACGTGTTCGGCTGAGCACGCCGGGGCTGTTCGCGCGACCCGGCGCGATGCGCCGGTGCGAACGGGGCCGCAAGGCCCCGTTCGCGTTCCTGCCGCAAAGACCGTGCTCGCAGCGTCACCGACGCGGCTGCCGGGGCAGCCGCTTGCGATGTCGTATAGTTCACGCATGCTTCGACGCAGCGATTCGATCCTCCTGCTGGGTGCCGTGCTGGCGGTGGGCGCGGTCGGCGTTGCGCTCGTGCTGCAGCACGCGTTCGGCATCGAGCCTTGCGCCTGGTGCACCTTCCAGCGGTTGCTGTTCCTGCTGTTCGGCGCATTCGCGGTGCTCGGCTGGCTCGCGCGCGGCTCGCGCGCTGCGCTTGCGGCCTCGTCGGCGCTGGCCGTGGTGGCGGCGCTCGGCGGGTTGTGGGCTGCGCTGCACCAGCAGTTCGTTGCCGCACAGAGCCTGTCGTGCGCATTCACCTTCGCCGATCGGGCGCTGATGAACCTGCGGCTCGACGAAACCCTGCCGTGGCTGTTCGAAGCCACCGCCTCGTGCCGCGACGCCAATGCGCCGCTGCTCGGCGTGCCGTTCGCGCTGTGGAGCGCGACGCTGTTCGTGCTGCTGGTGCTGCTTGCGGCGCGCGCCGCATGGATGGCGCGCACCGCGCCGGAGAAACCCGCATGAACGCACTCGACCAACTGAAACGCTTCACCACGGTCGTCGCCGACACCGGCGACTTCAATGCGATGCGCGCCTACGCGCCGCGTGACGCGACCACCAATCCGACGCTGATCCTGAAGGCGGCGCAGAAGCCCGAGTACCGGGCGCTGCTCGCGCAGACGGTGGCTGCGCATCCGGACGAGACGGCAGCCGGCGTCTGCGACCGGCTGCTGGTGCGCTTCGGGCAGGAGATCCTGTCGATCGTCCCGGGCCGCGTCTCCACCGAAGTCGACGCACGGCTGTCGTTCGACGGGGAGGCGACGCTCGCCAGGGCGCGCCGCATCGTCGGGCTCTACGACGAGGCCGGCATCGGCCGCGAGCGGGTGCTGATCAAGGTGGCCTCCACCTGGGAAGGCATCCGCGCGGCCGAGGTGCTGGAGAACGAAGGCATCCACTGCAACCTGACGCTGCTGTTTTCGTTCGCCCAGGCGGTGGCCTGCGCCGACGCCGGCGTGACGCTGATCTCGCCGTTCGTCGGACGCATCTTCGACTGGTATCGCAAGCGCGACGGCGTCGATTACGCGCCCGACGACGACCCGGGCGTGCAGTCGGTGCGGCGCATCTACGGCTACTTCAAGAAATTCGGCTACCCCACCGAGGTGATGGGAGCGAGCTTTCGCAATACCGGTCAGGTGCTGGCGCTGGCCGGCTGCGATCTGCTCACGATCAGCCCGGAACTGCTGGAAGCGCTGCGCGACGCCACGCAGGCGGTCGAGCGCAGGCTCGATCCGGCGCGCGCGCGCGAAGAGGCGGTGGAGCGTGTGCGCTTCGACGAGAAGCAGTTCCGCTGGGCGCTCAACGAAGACGCGATGGCCACCGAGAAGCTGGCCGAGGGCATCCGCCATTTCGCGGCCGACGTGGTGAAGCTGGAAGCGCTGGTGGCCGCGGCGCGCTGACGCGCCGCCCTGCAATCCCGCGCTGACGCGCCGCGTCACGATGCCGCGCGCGGCTGCGCTACCAGATTCCCATCGAAACCCCGGCGGCGAGTGTGGCGCCGAGTCTGCGCGCGCGCGCGAGCGCGGCCGCGTCGATCCGCTTGGGTGCGAGGATGGCTTCGGGCGTCTGCGCGTGCGTGATCACGATCAGCGGCTCGGCCACTGGCTTCATCCGCCAGCCAGTGGCGATGCGCGCGATCTGCCGCGCGGCCCCCTGGCCGTCGGAGCCGGCGCAGACCAGTGTCGCGTACGGCCGGCCTTCGACGCGCCCGAGCGCGGCGTAGTAGCTGCGGTCGAAGAAGTCCTTCATCATGCCGGCCATCGCGCCGAGGTTTTCAGGGGTGGCGAACAGCGCCGCGTCGGCGGCGACGAGCTCGCCGGGCTGCGCCTCGTCGGCGCGGCGCACCGACAGCACGATGCCTTCCTGGGTGACGGCGCCTTCGCAGAAGGCGTCGACCAGCTGGCGCGTGCCGCCGGTCATCGTCCACCAGACGACCAGCAGGCGCCGGCTCACGCCTTGCCGGTGCTGCCGAAGCCAGCGCCGCCGCGATCGGTGGCGACGAAGGCCTGCACCGGGTTCCACCGAACCTGCACCACCGGCACCACGATCATCTGCGCGATGCGCTCCATCGGCTCGATGACGAACGGCGCGCGTCCGCGGTTCCAGCACGAGACCATCAGCGGCCCCTGGTAGTCGGAGTCGATCAGACCGACCAGGTTGCCGAGCACGATGCCGTGTCTCGTACCCAGCCCCGAGCGCGGCAGGATCATCGCGGCGTGGCCCGCGTCGCCGATGTGGATCGCCAGCCCCGTGGGCAGCAGTTGCGCGTCGCCGGGGGCGAGCGTGATCGGTGCGTCGATGCAGGCGCGCAGATCGAGTCCCGCGCTGCCGGCGGTGGCGTAGGCGGGCAGTCGATCCTGCAGCCGCGGATCGAGGATCCGCACGTCGACGCGCATCATCGGGACGGTATCCGCTGCGCGATCTCGGCAACCAGCGCGCGCGCGAGCTGCGCCTTGCCGGCACGCGGCAGGCGACGGCTGCCGTGCTCGTCGATCAACAGCAACTCGTTGTCGTCGCGGCCGAACGTGGCGTGGCCGATGTTGGCCACCAGCAGCGGCACGCCCTTGGCGGCGCGCTTGGCCTGGCCGTTGGCCTCGAGATCTTCGCTCTCGGCCGCAAAGCCCACGCACCACGGCGCGCCGGCGCGGCGCGCCACCGTGGCGAGGATGTCGGGGTTCTGCACGAATTCGAGCTTCGGGGCGTCGTGGGCACCGCGCTTCTTCAACTTGCGCTCGCTGGGGTTTGCGACCCGCCAGTCGGCCACCGCAGCCACCGCGACGAACACGTCGGTGTGCGTGGCCGCATCGAGCGCGGACATCACCGCGTCGTGCATCTGCTGCGCGGTGCGCACGTCGGTGCGCGCCACCCCGCGCGGCGTGGCAAGCGCCGCGGGACCCGCCACCAGCGCAACCTGCGCGCCCGCGGCACGGCAGGCCCGCGCGATCGCGAAGCCCATCTTGCCCGAGGACAGGTTGGTGATGCCGCGCACCGGATCGATCGGTTCGTAGGTGGGCCCGGCCGTGACCAGCACGCGCCGGCCCGCCAGCAACCTGGGCGCGAAGAAGTCGGCCAGCTCGTCGATCAGATCCTGTGGTTCCAGCATGCGTCCCAGGCCGGTCTCGCCGCAGGCCTGCTCGCCGCTGTCGGGGCCGAGGATCACCACGTCGTCGGCCACCAGCTGCGCGACGTTGCGCTGCGTGGCCGGGTGCAGCCACATCTGGCGGTTCATCGCCGGCGCCACCAGCAGCGGGCACTCGCGCGCCAGGCACAGCGTGGCGAGCAGGTCGTCGGCCAGGCCGTGCGCTGCTTTTGCCAGGAAGTCGGCGGTGGCCGGCGCCACCAGGATCGCGTCGGCCACGCGCGACAGTTCGATGTGCGCCATGTTGTTGGCGATGCGCGTGTCCCACTGATCGGTGAACACCGGTTCGCCGGTGAGCGCCTGGAAAGTGGCGGGTGCCACGAAGCGCGTCGCCGCGTCGGTCATCACCACCTGTACGCGCGCGCCGGCGCGCTGCAGCCCGCGCGCCAGTTCGGCCGCCTTGTAGGCTGCCACGCCGCCGGTCACGCCCAGCAGGATGCGTTTGCCTTCGAGCATCATCCGCGCTGTATATCACACCTCGGCGCGTGCATCGGGGCGACGCCGGCCGTCAGCGCGTGCGCCGCACCCGGCGGAACTCGTCGACGATCAGCAGCAGCGCGCCGACGGTGATCGCGCTATCGGCGACGTTGAACGCCGGCCAGTGCCAGCGCTGCCAGTAGACGAGCAGGAAGTCGACCACCTGGCCACGCACGATGCGGTCGATCACGTTGCCGATCGCTCCGCCGAGGATCAGTGTCAGCGAGAAGGCGAACAGCCGCTGCGAACCGTGGCGCGCCAGCAGCCAGACGATGAAGACTGCAGCGGCCACCCCCAGTCCGGTGAAGAACCAGCGTTGCCAGCCACCGGCACCCGCCAGGAAGCTGAACGCCGCGCCGCGGTTGAAGAGCAGCGTGAGGTCGAACAGGCCCGGCACCACGGCGAGCCGCTCTCCGAATGCGAAGCTGCGTACCACCGCGAGCTTGGTCAACTGGTCGGCGAGCACGATCGCCGCGGCCAGCCACAGCCAGCGTTTCGCCACGCCTGCGCTACCCCCGGACATCGCGCCGGCCTGGATCAGGCCGCGCGGCGCGCTTCGCCCGCGCCGTACAGGTTGTCGATGCAGCGGCCGCAGATCGTCGGGCGTGCGGGGTCGGCGCCGACGTCGTCGCGGTAGTGCCAGCAGCGCTCGCACCTGGCGTGTGCGCTCGCGGCCACCGAGACCGCCGGCGGCGCGTCGTCGGCGCCGCGCACCACGCGCGCCTGCGACGTGATGAACACGAAGCGCAGGTCGTCGCCCAGCGAGGCGAGCGCGTCGAAGGTCTCGCCCGAGGCGCACACCTCGACCTCGGCCTGCAGCGACGCGCCGATCGCGCCGGCGCTGCGTGCCTCTTCGAGCTTCTTCATGACCTCGGCACGCACCGCGCGGATCGCTTCCCACTTCAGTCGCAGCAGCGCGGTGGCCTGCGCGTCTTCGGACGCGAGCTCGCCCATGCCGCCGAACGCGTGCCAGGTCTGCGTGAAGATCGTCTCGCCGCCTTCCTTCCAGGCGCGCGGCGCGAGCAGCGGCCAGGCCTCCTCGGCGGTGAACGACAGGATCGGTGCCATCAGCCGCACCAGCGACTGGGCGACGTGATGCAGCGCGGTCTGCGCCGAGCGTCGTGCGTGCGAGCCGGCCGCGGTGGTGTACAGGCGGTCCTTCAGGATGTCGAGCCAGAAAGCGCCGAGATCCTCGGAGCAGAAGGTCTGCAGCCGGGCCACGGCCGGGTGGAATTCGTAGCGCTCGTAGTCGCGCTCGATGTCGCGCTGCCAGGCCGCGGTCATCGCGATCGCGTAGCGATCGATCTCGATCATCTGGTGTGCCGGCACCGCGTCGCGGGCCGGGTCGAAGTCGGAGACGTTGGCGAGCAGGAAGCGCAGCGTGTTGCGGATGCGTCGGTACGACTCGACCACGCGCCCGAGGATTTCGTCGGAGATGCCCAGTTCGCCCGAATAGTCGGTGCTGGCCACCCAGAGCCTCAGGATCTCGGCGCCCAGCGTGTCCGATACCTTCTGCGGCGCGACCACGTTGCCGAGCGACTTCGACATCTTCAGGCCCTTGCCGTCGACGACGAAGCCGTGCGTGAGCAGGGCCCTGTACGGCGGCACGCCGTTGAGCATCGACGAGACGAGCAGCGACGAGTGGAACCAGCCGCGGTGCTGGTCGCTGCCTTCGAGATACATGTCGGCCGGAAAGTGCGACTGCGCCGCGTGCGAGCCGCGCAGCACGGTCTCGTGCGTGCTGCCCGAGTCGAACCAGACGTCGAGCGTGTCGCGGCTCTTCACGTACTGCGCGGCTTCGTCGCCGAGCAATTCGCGCGGATCGAGCCGCTGCCAGGCTTCGATGCCCTCGCGTTCGATGCGCTGCGCGACCTGCTCGAGCAGCTCGTCGGTGCGCGGATGCAGCGCGCCCGTTTCGCGGTGCAGGAAGAACGCCATCGGCACGCCCCACTGGCGCTGCCGCGACAGCGTCCAGTCGGGCCGGTTGGCAATCATTCCGTGCAGCCGGGCCTTGCCCCAGGCCGGATAGAAGCGCGTCGCCTCGACGCCGGCCAGCGCGCTCTCGCGCAGCGTCGGCCCGCCGTCGTGAGGGACGACGTCCATGCCGGCGAACCACTGGCTCGACGCGCGGTAGATGACCGGCGTCTTGTGGCGCCAGCAGTGCATGTAGCTGTGCGGGTACTGCTCGACGCCGAACAGGCAGCCGTGCGCGCGCAGGTGCTCGACGATCTTCGGGTTGGCGTCCCAGATCGACAGGCCGGCGAAGTCGGGCAGCCAGCGGGCGAAGGTGCCGTCGCCGAGGACCGGTTGCAGGATGTCCGCATCGGCCAGGCCGTGCTGGCGGCACGACGCGAAGTCCTCGATGCCGTAGGCCGGCGCCGAGTGCACCAGGCCGGTGCCCGAATCGAGCGTCACGTAATCGCCGAGGTAAACCGGCGCGAAGCGCTCGGCGAACGGGTGGCGAAAGCGGATCAGTTCGAGCGCTTTGCCCTTGCAGGTGGCGAGCGTTTCGCCTTCGAGGTGCCATCGTTTCAGGCAGGCCTGGACCCGTTCGCTGGCGAGCACCAGCAGCGCCGGTGCGCCGTTCCACGGCACCTTCACCAGCGAGTAGTCGTGGTCGGGGTGCAGGTTCAGCGCCTGGTTGGCCGGAATCGTCCACGGCGTGGTCGTCCAGATGACCGCGTAGCCGCGTGCCAGCGGCAGTTGTGGCAGGCCGAAGGCTGCGGCGAGTTTCGGCAGGTCTTCGGCGGCGAACGGAAAGCCGGCGTCGATCGACGGATCGACACGGTCGGCATACTCGACCTCGGCCTCGGCGAGCGCGGAACCGCAGTCGAAGCACCAGTTCACGGGCTTCAAACCGCGATACACGTAGCCCTTGCGCAGGATCGTGCCGAGCGCGCGCAACTCGTCAGCCTCGTTGGCGAAGGCCATCGTCCTGTACGGATCGTCCCAGTCGCCGAGCACGCCGAGGCGGACGAAATCCTTCTTCTGGCGCTCGATCTGCTCGGCGGCGTAGGCGCGCGACCTGGCCTGCACCTCGTCGGCCGGCAGGTGCTTGCCGTACTGTTTCTCGATCTGGATCTCGATCGGCATGCCGTGACAGTCCCAGCCGGGCACGTAGCGTGCATCGAAGCCGGCCATGTTGCGGCTCTTGACGATGACGTCCTTGAGGATCTTGTTGACCGCGTGGCCGATGTGGATGTCGCCGTTGGCGTACGGCGGGCCGTCGTGCAGCACCCACACCGGGCGGCCCTGCGATGCCTCGCGGATGCGGCGGTAGACGCCTTTCTCCTGCCACTGCCGGGTCCATTGCGGCTCGCGCTTCGCGAGTTCTCCGCGCATCGGGAACGGCGTGTCGGGCAGGTTCAGCGTGTCGCGATACGGCTGGTCGCCTTTCGCGCTGCGTCCGGACCTGCCTGCCGATTTGCCCTGGGCCATGGATGTCTCTCGGTTCAGTCGTTCCGGCCGGCGGCGCCGCCACGGAACCATGCGCGCGCTGCCTGTGCATCGCGGTCGATCTGCGCAACGAGCGCTTCGATCGAATCGAAGTTCGCCTCGTCGCGCAGCTTGTGGAGGAACTCGACGCGCACCAGCCTGCCGTAGATGTCGGCGTCGAAATCGAACAGGTGGACTTCGAGCAGGTGCCGGCCGTCGCGTTCGACTGCCGGGCGCGTGCCCAGGCTCGCGACGCCCGCCACCGGCACCTCGCCCAGGCCATGCACGCGCACGACGTACACCCCGGCGACGGCCGGTCGCTCGAACGGAATCGGCAGGTTCAGCGTGGGATAGCCGAGCGTGCGGCCGAGCTTGCGGCCGTGCACGATGTGTCCCGAGATGAAGTAGGGGCGCCCGAGCAGTTCGCGGGCGCGCGCGAAGTCGCCCTGCGCCAGCGCTTCGCGCACCGCGGAACTGGAGATCCGGCGGCCGCCGCGCATCACGGTTTCCACGCGATCCAGCTCGAAGCCGTGCCGGGTCGCGGCTTCGCGCAGCATCGCGAAGTCGCCGCGCCGCTTCGCGCCGAACCTGAAATCGTCGCCGATCAGCAGGTAGCGGGTGTGCAGGCCGTCGACGACGATCTCCTCGATGAAGCGCTCGGCCGCCAGCGTGGCGACCGACGCGTTGAAGTGCGTGATGCAGACGCGGTCGACGCCGCAATCGGCCAGTGCGTCGAGCTTGTCGCGTTCGGTGCAGATGCGCGCCGGCGGGGCCAAAGCGGATTGCGCGGGCGCCCCCGGCGCTGCGAGTGCCGCGAAGTACTCGCGCGGATGCGGCTCGAAAGTGAGCACGCAGGTGGGCAGACCGAGCTCGCCGGCACGCCGGCGCAATTGTGCGAGCACTGCCCGGTGGCCGCTGTGCACGCCGTCGAAGTTGCCGATCGTCAGCGCGCAGGGATCGCGTCGATCGGCGGGCGGCAGGCGGCGGAAGACTTCCATCTGGGAGGGAGGACGGCGCAGGGGGGCGAGCCGGCGGGATTTCCCGCACGACGATGCAAAACCTTGAATTATATGGCGATGATACGATTGCCCGATGAAAAGGATCGTCGTGTTGCTGTCCGGGCGCGGTTCGAACATGGCGGCGCTCGCCGCAGCGCTGGGCGACGGGCGCTGGCCTGCGCAGATCGTCGGCGTCATCGGCGATCGGCCCGGCGCAGCCGGCCTGCAGCGTGCGGCCGGGCTCGGCCTGCCCACCGCACTGGTGGACTACCGGGGCTTCGCACGGCGCGCAGATTTCGAGCAGGCACTGCGCGAGGCCATCGACGTCCTGGCACCCGACGTGGTGCTCCTCGCCGGCTTCATGCGCGTGCTCGGCGCGGCCTTCGTCGAACACTACCGCGGGCGGTTGCTGAACATCCATCCGTCGCTGCTGCCGGCGTTTCCCGGTCTCGCGACGCACCGGCGCGCGCTCGAGGCCGGCGTGGCCGCGCACGGTGCGACGGTCCACTTCGTGGGCGTCGAGGTCGACGACGGGCCGATCGTCGCGCAGGCAGTCGTCGCAGTGCATCCCGACGACGACGAGGCAACGCTCGCAGCGCGCGTGCTCGAGTCCGAGCATCGGCTGTATCCGATGGCGCTGCGCTGGTTCGTCGAGGATCGCCTGCGGATCGAAGGCGCTCGCGTGCGGCTGCTCGATCCGCGCCCGGGCGAGACGCGTCTGCTGCGCAGCGACGCGCGGTGACTCGGGGCCGCGTCACGCGGCGTGCTGCGGCGGGGTCCTCCGCTGCCGCGCTGCCTGCTGCGGCGCTTGCGCAGGTGCTGCGCTTCGAAGCGCCGGCCGACGTCACGCTGCGCGCGTTCTTTCGCCGGCATCCGTCGCTGGGCCGTCGTGATCGCGGCGCGATCGCCGAGACGGTGTTCGACGTATTGCGCCACCACCGCCTGTATGCGCATCTGGCGCAGGACGCAACCGGTGCGCCCGAGGCGCGCCTGCTTGCGCTGTCGGACGCTCGCCGCCAGGGGCACCTGGCGCTGCCCGTGCTGCCCTTCGCGCTGCGCTACAGCCTCCCCGACTGGCTGGCCGGCGCGCTGCGGGCCGGTTATGGCGCCGCGCGCGCCGAGGCGCTCGCGGCCGCACTGCTGCATCCGGCGCCTCTCGATCTGCGGGTGAACACGCTGAAGTCGACCCGCGCACAGGTGATCGCGTCGCTCGCGGCGGCCGGCATCGACGCGCATCCGCTGCCGCAGTGGCCCGACGCGTTGCGCGTCGCCGGCAAGCCCGCGCTGGAGCGCAGCCCCGCCTTCGAATCGGGCTGGTGCGAAGTGCAGGACCTTGGCAGCCAGTTGCTCGCGGCACTGGTGGCGCCGCGCCGTGGCCAGACGGTGGTCGACCTGTGCGCCGGTGCCGGCGGGAAGACCCTGGCGCTCGCGGCCGCGATGCGCTCGAGCGGGCAGGTCTACGCCTGCGATGTGTCGGCGGCACGGCTGCTGCGGATGCGCCGCAGGCTCGAGCGCAGCGGTGCGACCAACGTGCAGCCGATGGCGATTGCCGACGAGCGGGACGCGCGGCTCGGGCGCCTGCATGCGCGTGCCGACGCGGTGCTGGTCGACGCGCCGTGCACCGGTACCGGTACGCTCAGGCGCAACCCCGACCTGAAGTGGCGCACCGGCCCCGGCGATCTCGCCCGGCTGGTCGCGACGCAGCGCTCGCTCCTGTCGGCGGCCGTGGCGCTGGTGCGGCCGGGCGGAGCACTGGTCTTCGGCACCTGCAGCCTGCTGGCGCAGGAAAACGACGAGCAGGTCACCTGGTTCGAGGCGCACCATCCGCACTGGCGGCGCCGGTGCGCCGGCGAGGTGCTCGCAGGGCAGGGTGCGCACCTCGATTCGCAGGCCATCGCCGACGGCCTGCTGCGGCTGTTGCCGGACCGTGACGGCTGCGACGGCTTCTTCGCGGCGCGTTGGGAGCGCCCCAGGGAGCCATAACGGGCCCGCGTCGCGCCTGCAGCCGGCGTAGCGCCGTGAACCGGCTGCGCGCCCCGGCCGGGGCGGTCGCAGGCAGTGGCAAGGCGCGGTCGCCTTCACTCCGAAGGGTAGAATCGAGCCGCTGTTTCAGGAGACCCCCGTCTTGCCGGATTCCGCCTGCGCATGGCTCGATCGCACGCTGCCCGTTCCCGTCCTGCGGCCGTGCAGCGGTGCGGTGCGGAAGATGTCCCGATGAGCGTGCATCCCGTCGAAGCGAACTCCGGCGCTGTCCGCAGGCCGGTGACACAGCAGCATCTGGCCGCGCTGCGCGCGCGCGGCGAGCCCATTGCGATGCTCACCTGCTACGACGCGAGCCATGCGGCGCTGCTCGACGAGGTGGGCATCGAATGCCTGCTGATCGGCGATTCGCTCGGGATGGTCGTGCAGGGACACGACTCGACGCTGCCGGTCACGCTCGACGAAGTGGCCTACCACACGCGCTGCGTGGCGCGCGGTGCCCGCCATGCGTGGATCATCGCGGACATGCCGTTCGGCAGCTATCCGGCCGGCGCCGTCGACGCATTCGCCAATGCGGTCCGGCTGATGCAGGCCGGCGCGCGCATGGTCAAGCTCGAAGGCGGCGCCTGGCTCGCTCCCACGGTCGAAATGCTGACGCGCGCCGGCATCCCGGTGTGCGCGCACCTGGGGCTGACGCCGCAGTCGGTGTTCGCGCTGGGCGGCTACCGCGTGCAGGGTCGAACGCCCGAGGCGGCCGATCGGCTGCTCGCCGATGCGCTGGCGCTGCAGGCAGCGGGCGCGACGATGCTGGTCCTCGAGATGGTGCCGGCGACGCTGGCGGGCGAGGTTACCCGACGGCTCGCGATTCCGACCATCGGCATTGGCGCAGGTGCCGCCTGCTCGGGGCAGGTGCTGGTGCTGCACGACATGCTCGACGTCTATCCCGGACGCAGGCCGCGTTTCGTGCGCAACTTCATGACCGGCGCGGGCAGCGTGCGCGGCGCCATCGAGGCGTATCGCGATGCGGTGAAGGCGCACGACTTTCCCGGTCCCGAACACGGCTACTGACGCCCGGCCACACAGCGAGGCAGGCCATGCAGTTCGTCATTCTCACCGGCGCATCGCGGGGCCTGGGTGCGGCGATGGCCGCGCAGCTGCTGTCCCCGTCGCGGCAGCTCGTCTGCGTCGCGCGCTCGCCGAACGAAGCGCTGGCGACCAGGGCGCGTGCAAGCGGCGCTCGGCTTGATTACCGGTTGTGCGATCTCGCCGACGCCACCGACGTCACGCGGCTCGCCGATTCGCTCGGCCAGGCGCTGCGCTCGGCGGGCGGCGTGTCGCGCTTCGTGCTGATCAACAACGCGGGGGCCGTCGAGCCGATCGGCCGGATCGAAACGCTCGCGGCCGCGCCGCTGACAGCGGCGCTCCAGCTGAACCTGGCGGCGGCGATGCTGCTCACCGCCTCGTTCCTCGCCGCCACCGATGCCTCGGGCGCCGAACGCCGCGTGCTCAACATCTCGTCGGGCGCGGCGCGCTATCCGGTGGCCGGCTGGTCGGCGTATTGCAGCGCCAAGGCGGCGCTCGACATGTTCACCCGCTGCATCGTCGCCGAGCAGGCGAGCAGACCGAACGCGGCGCGCGCCTGCTCGCTTGCGCCGGGCGTCGTCGACACCGACATGCAGGCGTCGATCCGCGCGGTCGATCCGGCCGATTTCCCTTCGGTGGAGCGCTTTCGCAAGCTGAAGGCCGACGGCGCGCTCGGTGCGCCTGGCGAGATCGCCGTGCGCATCGTGGCCTACCTCGAACGCGACGACTTCGGCGAGCGCGAGATCGACGACATCCGCGAACACTGAACGCCTTCCCGGCCGGTGGCGACGCGCGCCGGTGAGCACGCTCAGGACGACTCTTCGGTGAGCGCGACGGCCCGCGTCGAGGCCTTCACCGCCTGCTCGAGTGCGCGACGCAGCGCGCTGTGGCGTCGCAGCGCGCGTTCCATCACCGAGATCTTCACCGTGCCCTCGGCACCCTCGGCGAGCAGCGTGCGCTTGAGCGTCTCGTAGGCCCGGGCCATCGAGATGCCGGCGGCCTCGAGCGCCGTGGGGTCGTGCGGCGTCGCGTCGAGTTGTGCAAGCAGAAGGCGCGCGCTTTCGACGAAACGGGCATGCGCGCCGACGAGCGCGCCTTCGCCGGGCTGCAGCGGCGGCAGGCTGGCGGCGAGCATCGCGTGCTCGGCGGTGCTCTCGTGGTAACGCAGCGTTCGCAGCAACCGGGCGAGCGTCTCGCTGGTCGCGTGCGACATCGCGTCGCGATTCATGCGCTCGACGAACGTCTCGACCGCGCAGTCCAGGCGGCCGACGGTTGCGTGATCGGCCGCCAGCCGTGCAGCGTCGGCGCCATCGAGCGCCGCGTCGAGCAGGCGTCGCGCGATGGCGCCGAACCGTGCGACTTCGCGCGCGAGCGCGTCGACGGCCAGCGCCGGCACCGCGAGCACGGTGTCGTCGAGGTACTGCGGAATGCCCTCGTCGTCCTCGCGGGCGCGAAAGCGTCGTTGCAGCCAGCGCGTCAGCGCGTCGGCCAGCGGCCACATCACGAGCACGCCGAGGACGTTGAAGGTCGTGTGGAACAGGGCGAGCCGGGTGGCCGGTGCGGGCGCCAGGCCCAGCGCCTGGCCCGCCTCGGTGAGCGCCCCGAGCAGCCAGGCAAGCAGGGCCACCGCGATCGCGCCGGTGAGCACGCTGAAGATGATGTGCGCCGCGGCGGTGCGTCGCGCATTGGGTGTGGCCCCGATGGCGGCGAGCGCCGCCTTGAAGGTGGTACCGATGTTGGCGCCGATGATCAGTGCCGCCGCCGGCTGCGCTTCGAGCAGCCCGCCCTGTGCGGCGGTGAGCGCGACGGCGATCGAGGCGCTCGATGACTGCATCAGCACCGTCAGCAGGGCGCCGGCGCCCACTTGTGCGAGCACCGCCAGCGCCCCCGTGCCCTGCGGCAGCGCGAACCGCTCGGGCAGGCCCGCGAACGACTGTTGCAGCATCGCGATGCCGAAGAACAGCAGGCCGAAGCCGGCCAGCGCGCTGCCCAGCGCGCTGCGCCGATGGCTGGTGCCCGCCAGACGCAGCACGACGCCCACGCCCACCAGCGGCAGCGCCAGCGTCTCCACGTGCAGCTTCAGACCCAGCAGCGCGACGATCCAGCTGGTCATCGTGCTGCCGACGTTGGTCCCGAACAGCACCCACAGCGCGCCGCCCAGGCCCAGCAGACCCGCGTTGACGAAGCCGATCGCGGCCACGGTCACCGCGCTGGACGATTGCACCAGCGCCGTCACCAGCATCCCCGAGCCGAGCGCGTGCCAGCGGGTGCGCGTTGCCGCGGCCAGGATGCGCTGCAGTGCCGGCCCGGCCGCGAGCTTCAGGCCGTCGGTCATCATCGACATGCCGAGCAGGAACAGGCCGAGCCCGCCTGCCAGATGCGCGAGCAGCGCACCCGGCGCCATCAGGCCGGGCGCGCGACGGCGATCGCCTGCGGCAGCGTGCTGCCGACGCTGCGAATGCCCGGCCGTCGACGACGGGTCGCGCGCACCGGCGCTGGCTGCGCATCGCGCAGCCGGTACTCGAAGTGGTCGATCGGCGGCTTCACCGGAATCGCTGAAAAGACACAAGCCCCTCGGCGAGGGGCTTGCGTCGGATGCGGCGCGGCGCGCATCCCGGGCGTTTGGCGCGCCGACCTACTTGATCTTGGTTTCCTTGTAGACCACATGCTTGCGGGCCACCGGATCGAACTTCCTGATCTCCATCTTCTCGGGCATCGTCCGCTTGTTCTTGGTGGTCGTATAGAAATGGCCGGTGCCGGCAGTCGATTCGAGCTTGATCTTGTCGCGCATGATCGTGGATCTCCGGGTCAGACTGCTTCGCCGCGGGCGCGCAGATCGGCGAGCACCGCGTCGATGCCTTGCTTGTCGATCAGCCGCAGTGCCGCGTTGGTGATGCGCAGGCGCACCCAGCGGTTCTCGCTCTCGACCCAGATGCGGCGGTTTTGCAGGTTCGGCAGGAAGCGGCGCCTGGTCTTGTTGTTCGCGTGCGAAACGTTGTGGCCGACCATCGGCGCTTTTCCGGTGACCTGGCAGACTCGGGCCATGACGGGCTCCTGCGGGCACGAGCCCTGGCTGGCTCCGCCCCTGGTTGTCTTGATGTGCAGCAAAGCTGTTGATTGTAGTGCCATTCGGGTTTCCTGCGCAAACGACGGGAGTCCGGGCTCGTGCAATCAGGCCCTGGTCGGGGTCGCGCGGCCAGGACAACGGAAAGGGCAATCGGGGTCGGGGCAACGGCAACCGCTGAGCAGCGGTTGCGCCGTGTTCAGAGCAGGCCGGCCTCGGCGAACGAGAAGCAGCGATTGCCGGCCACGATCAGGTGATCGAGCACCGGCACGTCGAGTTGCGACAGCGTGGCCTTCAGCGCCTGCGTGAGCAGGCGATCGGCCGCGCTCGGTTCGGCGATGCCCGACGGGTGATTGTGCGCGAGGATCAGCGCGGCGCTGTTCAGTTCGAGTGCGCGCCGCGCCACCTCGCGCGGATAGACCGCCGTCTGCGTCAGCGTGCCGCGGAACAGTTCCTCGGCGGCGATCAACCGGTTCTGCGCATCGAGGAACAGCCCGGCGAAGATCTCGTGGCCGCGGTCGCGCAGCCACAGCGCGAGGAAGTCGCGCACCGCGGCCGGCGAGGCGAGGGTGTCGCGGTCGCGCAGTTCCTCGCGCAGGCTGCGCCGCGCCAGTTCGACCGCGGCCTGCAGTTGCGCGCGCCGCGCCGGGCCCAGGCCCGGATTGCGCGAGCCCGGGCGGGCGTCGGCGCACACCAGTCCGCGCAGGCCGCCGCACTCGGCGAGCAGTTCGCGAGCCAGTTCGACCGCGTGCTTGCCGGCCGTGCCGGTGCGCAACAGGACTGCCAGCAGTTCGGCATCGGACAGGGCGGTTGCGCCCCCGGCGAGCAGGCGCTCACGGGGGCGCTGTTCGATCGGCCAATCGCGGATTCTCAACTCGGGCTCCCTGATCGGTACGGGGGCGGCGGTCGGGCCGCGGGACAAGTCGGCCTAGAATGGCGGGCATGACGAGCACGACCTTGGCGGCGGCACCGGGCACGGTGTCGGCCGACTCCCATCTGACACTGCACTACCGGATCAGTCTGGGCGAATCCGGGGAGGACGTCATTAGCACTTTCGGCGGGCGTCCGGCCACCCTTCAGCTCGGGGTCGGCCAGTTGGCCGAGCCGTTGGAGCGATGCCTGATCGGCTTGCCCGAGGGCGCGCACGCGAGTTTCGACCTGGCGCCCGAGCAGGCCTACGGCCCGCGCAACCCGGCGCTGCTGCAGCAATTGCCGCGCGCGGTGTTCGATGCCAATACCGGCGGCGACGCCGATTACCGGCCCGGCGACCCGATCGAGGTGCCCGCGCCTGATGGCCGACGGTGTGCCGGCGTGCTCAAGGCGCTCGACGAGCGCCACGCACTGTTCGATTTCAACCATCCGCTGGCGGGCCGGCGGATCCGTTTCGAAGTCGAGATCCTCGGTATCCTTTGAGGCCACGCATGGACGCGCTCGTTGCCCAGCCCCGCGGGTTCTGTGCCGGCGTCGACCGCGCGATCGAGATCGTCGAACGCGCGCTCGACGCGTTCGGGCGACCGATCTACGTGCGCCACGAAATCGTTCACAACGAGCACGTGGTGGGCGAACTGCGCGACAAGGGGGCGATCTTCGTCGATGAACTCGGGCAGGTGCCCGACGGCGCGGTGGTGATCTTCTCGGCGCACGGCGTCTCGCGCGCGGTGCGCGCCGAGGCCGAACGCCGCGGGCTGCGGGTGTTCGACGCCACCTGCCCACTGGTCACCAAGGTGCACATCGAAGTCGCGAAGATGCGCCGCGATGGCCGTGAACTCGTCATGATCGGCCACGCGGGGCATCCCGAAGTGCAGGGCACGATGGGACAGGCCGACGAGGGCATCTTCCTGGTGCAGACGGTCGACGACGTGGCGCGACTGCAGGTGCGCGATCCGCAGCGGCTCGCCTACGTCACGCAGACCACGCTGTCGGTCGACGATTGCCGCGCGGTCATCGCGGCGCTCAAGGCGCGCTTTCCGGCGATCGCCGAGCCGAAGAAGCAGGACATCTGCTATGCGACGCAGAACCGGCAGGACGCGGTGAAGGCGATGGCACCGCAATGCGACCTGGTGCTGGTGATCGGCTCGCCCACGAGTTCGAACAGCAACCGGCTGCGTGAAGTGGCCGAGAAGATGGGCTGCGAGGCGCGGATGATCGGCTCGGCGGCCGAACTCGACCCCGCCTGGCTCGCGGGCAAACACCGCATTGGCGTCACCGCCGGCGCGTCGGCCCCCGAGCGGCTGGTCCAGGATCTGCTGGCGCGGCTCGAGGCGCTCGGCGTGCGCAGCGTGCAGCCGCTGCACGGCGTGTGCGAGAACATGACGTTCCCGTTGCCAAAGGGGCTGGGACGGCCGTAGTGCGAACAGGCATCAGCCGAACAGCTTGTTGGCGATTTCGGCGATGTGCCGGCCCTGGTAACGCGCTCCGGCCAGTTCGTTCTCCGAAGGCTGGCGCGAGCCGTCGCCCCCGGCGATCGTCGATGCCCCGTACGGACTGCCGCCGACGATCTCGTCGAGCGTCGTCTGGCCCTGGTAGCTGTACGGCAGGCCCACCGTGATCAGGCCGAAGTGCATCAGGTTGGTGAGGATCGAGAACAGCGTCGTTTCCTGTCCGCCGTGCTGCGTGGCGGTCGACGTGAACGCGCCGCCGACCTTGCCGTTGAGCGCCCCGCGCGCCCACAGGCCGCCGGCCTGGTCGAGGAAGTTCGCCATCTGCGAAGCCATGCGCCCGAAACGCGTGCCGGTACCGACGATGATCGCGTCGTACGCCGCCAGTTGCTCGATGCTGGCGATCGGTGCCGCCTGGTCGAGCTTGTAGCGGGAAGCCTGCGCCACCGCCTGCGGGACGAGTTCCGGCACGCGCATGACGTCGACCGTCGCCCCGGCTTCGCGCGCACCTTCGGCCACCGCGCCCGCCATCGTTTCGATGTGGCCGTAGGCCGAGTAGTAGAGAACCAGAACCTTGGCCACTTGACTGCTCCTGTCGGGGAAGGGGATCGACGCCGGCGTCATGCCGAAGCTGGCTTCGAGCGTATCTGCGAAACGATCGACGCAGTAGCCCATCAGGACGGAACACATTGTTTCACGGGCGAGACAATGTTGAGTGCCCGGCCCGTGGCGACGGCCCGAAGGGATCCTGCGATCGTCGCCGCGCCGCAAAAGCGAAAGGGTCAGCGGGCGAACCCGCTGACCCTTTCCGTGTCTGGTGCCGATGGACGGACTCGAACTGTCGACCTTCGCATTACGAATGCGCTGCTCTACCAACTGAGCTACACCGGCAAAAATCAAAACTTGTTCAAACCGTGTCTGTACTACCTTGCCATCAGACCGCTGGCGGCCCGAAAGCCTTGCCGTGCTTAGCTTCTGCTTCCGTCACCATAGCATTGCTGCCCTGATTACGAATGCGCTGCTCTACCAACTGAGCTACACCGGCGATTCGCGCCCCGGCGCTCGACGGGCTGCCCCGGCCCGGCACGGGCGAAGCGGCAGACGCGAGCGTCGCGTACGCGCGAAGCTTTTGATTATAGCAATGCGCGATCGAGTGCGGCCAGCGCCGCCTCCACCGTCGGCCAGCGCAACCGGCAGCGCAACTCGCGCTTCAGGCGCTGGTTGGTCAGCCGCCGCGATTCGCTCATGAAGGACAGCATCGCCGCGCTGACCTGTCGCGTCACCTCCTCGCGCGGCAGCCGCGGCGGGCGCGGCAGGCCCAGTGCGTCGGCAACCTTGTCGAAATACGCGCCCATCTTCAGGTCGCTGTCGTCGACCGCGTGGTAGACGCGTCCGGGCCGGCCGCGAAACAGCGCCAGCCAGGCCGCGCGCGCGAGGTCGTCGGCGTGCACGTGGTTGGTGTAGACGTCGTCGGTGTCGGTGAGCGCCGGAGTGCCGCGGCGCAGCCGCTCGAGCGGCAGGCGATCCTGCGCGTAGATCCCCGGCGCGCGCAGGATCGGCACGCGGGCGAGGGCGCGTGCGCCGAGCGCGCGCATGCGCCGCTCGGCGGCGACGCGGCGGATGGCGCGCGCGCTGGTCGGCGCGACCGGTCGGGTTTCGTCGAAGCGCGCGCCGCCGCAGTCGCCGTACACGCCGGTGGTGCTGACGTAGGTCCAGCGTGCCGGCAGGCCGCGACCACGGCGCCGGCGCAGCGCGGGCGTGCTGGCGGCGATCAGTCGGGCGCTGCGCGGGTCGCCGACGCCGCTTGCCGGCGGAGGTGCAAGGTCGATCGTCCAGCCGGTGAAGGCCGCCAGCCGGCGCAGCGAGCGCCGGTCGTCGAGATCGGCGGCAATGGCACGGGCGCCCAGTGCGCGCGCCGCCGCCTGCTGCCCGGGCCGCCGCGTGACCGCGATCGCGTCGAGTACGCCGCGCAACCGCGGCGCGAGTTGCCGCAGCAGGCGCAGGCCGACGTCGCCGCAGCCGATCACCAGCAGGCGCGGGCGGCGAAAGCGCCGCGGCAGCGCGCGCGGGGCCGCGCGCAAGGCGAAGGAACGTGTCATCGGCGTCACGGGCGCGCACTGATCGGCGGGCCATAATAGCGGCTTTGCGCGTCCGCCCCCGGACCCACCATGCGCTTCAAGGTCACCGTCCGTCCCAGCGGCAGGCAGTTCGACGTGGATGACGACGAGTTCATCCTCGAAGCGGCGATGCGCCAGGGCGTGGTGTTGCCGTACGGCTGCCGCGACGGCGCCTGCGGGTCGTGCAAGGCGCGCGTGCTCGAAGGGTGCATCGACCAGCGGGCGCACGCCGACACGGCGCTCGGCGCCGACGAGGCTGCGCGGGGCCATGCGCTGCTGTGTTGCGCACGCGCGTGCTCCGATCTGTCGATCGAGGCGCGCGTGGTCGCCGCAGCCGGTGACATCCCGATCCGCAGGATGCCGTGCCGGATCGCCTCGATCGAGCGCCCGGCGCCCGACGTCGCAGTGCTGAGGTTGCAGTTGCCGGCCAACGAGCGACTGCGCTTCCTGGCTGGCCAGTCCGTCGAACTGCTGCTGAAGGACGGTTCGCGACGCAGCTACTCGATGGCCTGCGCGCCGCACCAGGCCGAGGGACGGATCGAACTGCACGTGCGCCACATGCCCGGCGGACGCTTCACCGACGCGCTGTTCGGCGTGGTGCAACCTGCCGTGGCGGTACGCGACATCCTGCGCTTCGAAGGGCCGATGGGCACCTTCTTCCTGCGCGAAGACAGCGAACGCCCGATCGTGTTCGTGGCCAGTGGAACCGGCTTCGCGCCGGTCAAGGCGATGATCGAGCATGCGCGTCACGCAGGCTGCGCGCGGCCCATGACCCTCTACTGGGGCGGGCGGCGTCCGCACGACCTCTACCTGAACGCGCTCGCCGGGCAGTGGGCGCGCGAGATCGACGGCTTCCGCTACGTGCCGGTGGTTTCCGACGCGCTGCCCGAAGACGACTGGCACGGGCGCACCGGCTTCGTGCATCGCGCGGTGATGGCCGACCTGCCCGACCTGTCGGGCCACCAGGTGTACGCCTGCGGCGCGCCGGTGGTGGTCGAGGCCGCGCGGCGCGACTTCACCACGACCTGCGGGTTGCCACCGGCCGAGTTCTTCGCCGACTCGTTCACCTCGGCGGCCGACCTCGCGAAGGCCGGATAGCCCCGGGAGCGGCGCAGTGCGCGGTGACGCGGTCTTTCACGTGCACGGCGTCTCCAGGGTCTACCGGATGGGCGAGGTCGAGGTGCACGCGCTGCGTGAGGTCGACCTCGACCTCTACGAGGGCGAACTGGTGGTGCTGCTCGGCGCCTCGGGCAGCGGCAAGTCGACGCTGCTGAACATCCTCGGCGGGCTCGACCGCCCGACTCACGGCGAGGTCTACTATCGCGACCACCTGCTGACCGCGGCCACCGACGCCGAGCTCACCGAGTTCCGCCGCGAGCACGTCGGCTTCGTGTTCCAGTTCTACAACCTGGTTCCCAGCCTCACCGCGCTCGAGAACGTCGCGCTGGTCACGCAGATCGCGCCCGATCCGATGGATCCGGCGCAGGCACTCGAACTCGTCGGGCTGGGCGACCGGCGCAACCATTTCCCGGCCCAGCTCTCGGGCGGCGAGCAGCAGCGCGTGGCGATCGCGCGCGCGGTGGCCAAGCGGCCCGACGTGCTGCTGTGCGACGAGCCCACCGGCGCGCTCGACTACGCCACCGGCAAGGTGGTGCTCGAGGTGCTCGAACGGGTGAACCGCGAACTGGGCACGATCACCGTGCTGATCACGCACAACGCGGCGATCGCGGCGATGGCCGATCGCGTGATCCGCATCGGCAGTGGCCGCATCGTCGGCATCGAGCGCAACGCGCGGCGCGCGGCGCCGTCGGAGATTTCGTGGTGACGCCGCTGGCGCGGATCATGCTGCGCGAGCTGTGGCACCTGCGCGGGCAGGTGCTTGCCGCCGCGCTGGTGGTCGCCTGCGGCATCGCCGCGTTCGTCGCGATGCGCGGCACCTGGCATTCGCTGGTCGTCGCGCAGCAGGACTACTACGCGAGCTACCGCTTCGCCGACGTGTTCGCGGGCCTGAAGCGCGCGCCGCTGGAGGTGGCACAGCGCATCCGCGCGATCCCCGGCGTCGCGACCGTCGACACCCGCGTGGTGGCCGACGTGACGCTCGACGTGCCCGGGCTCGACGAGCCGGCGACCGGGCGGCTCGTGTCGATCCCCGAGCGACGCGAGCCGATGCTGAACGACCTGGCGCTGAGCGAGGGCCGCTACGTCGAGCCCGGCCGCGGCGACGAGGCGATTGCCAGTCGAACCTTCGCCGAGGCCAACGGCCTGCGCGTGGGCGACTCGATCGGCGCGGTGCTCAACGGCCGCTGGACGAAGCTCACGATCGTCGGGCTCGCGCTGTCGCCCGAGTACATCTACGAGGTCGGCACCGGCGTGGTGTTCCCCGACAACCGGCACTTCGGCGTGTTGTGGATCGGCCGGCCCGCGCTGGCGGCAGCGTTCCGCATGGACGGGGCGTTCAACGACGTCGCGCTCACGCTCGCCGGCGGCGCGACGCAGCAGGACGTGATCGACCGTCTCGACCGCCTGCTCGAACCCTATGGCGGCCTGAGCGCGTATCCACGGCGCGACCAGGTGTCGCATCGCATCCTCGCCGACGAGTTCGGCGAGATCGGGATCACCTCCACCTGGATTCCCGCGCTGTTCCTCGGCGTCGCTGCGTTCCTGCTCTACACGGTGCTGTCGCGGCTGGTGAGCACGCAGCGCGCGCAGATCGGGCTGCTCAAGGCGTTCGGATACTCCGACCGCAAGGTGGGGCTGCTCTACCTGTCGTTCGCGCTGGCGACGGTGGCGATCGGCGCCGGCGCGGGCATCGCGCTGGGCGTCTACCTCGGGGGTCTGACGATTGATCTGTACGCCGACTACTTTCACTTTCCGCGCCTGGCGTTCGAGGTGCCGCCGTCGCTGCTGCTCGAGGCCGTGCTGATCGCACTCGCGGCGGCCAGCGTCGGTGCGCTGGCGGCGGTGCGGCGCGCCGCGGCGCTGCCGCCGGCCGAGGCGATGCGACCCGAGCCGCCGGCGAGCTTTCGCGCCGGGACGATCGAGCGCAGCGGCGCGGCCCGGCTGCTGCCGCCGTCGTTGCGGATGATCGTTCGCAACCTGGCGCGGCGACCGTGGCGCGCGGCGCTGTCGGCGCTCGGCGTTGCGCTGGCGATCGGGATGATGGTGGTGGGCCATTTCGGGATCGACGCCTCGGGCCACCTGATGCACGTGCAGCTCGACGTGGTCAAGCGCGACGACGTGACGGTCACGCTGCGCGAGCCGCGCGAGGCTGCTGCGCGCGAGGAACTCGCGCGGCTTCCCGGCGTGCTGCGCGCCGAGGGTTTTCGTACGGTGCCGGTGTGGCTGCGCAACGGCCACCGCTCGAAGAAAGTCGCGCTCACGGGCGTCGATGCGGATGCCACGCTGCACCGGTTGGTCGACCGGCGCCTGCGCCGTGTCGGCCTGCCGCCCGACGGCGTGGTGCTCGGCAGGAAGCTTGCGGAGATCCTCGGCCTCGCGGTCGGCGATACAGTCGTCGTCGAGGTGCTCGAAGGTGGGCGTCCGACGCGGCAGGTGCCGGTCGCAGCCGTGGTCGACGAGTACCTGGGCCTGGGCGCCTGGATGGATCGCAGCGCGCTCGCGCGACTGCTGCGCGAGGACCGGCTCGTCACGGGCGCCTGGCTCAGGATCGATCCCGCGCACGCCGGGCAGCTCTACGCCCGGCTGAAGCAGATTCCGGCAGTGGCCGGCGCCGAAGTCAAGGCTACGGTGCGCAAGGTCGTGGAGGATTCGCTCGACCGGGCATTCGAGATGTTCAGCCGCGTCATCGTCGGCTTCGCCGCGGTGATCGTCGCCGGCACCATCTACAACAGCGCGCGGATCGCGCTGGCCGAGCGCGGCAACGAGCTGGCCAGCCTGCGCGTGCTCGGATTCCGCCAGCGCGAGGTGGTGGCGATCCTGCTCGGCGAGCAGGCGCTGCTGGTGGCCGCGGCGATTCCACTGGGCCTTGCGATCGGCTACGGGCTCGCCGCGGCGCTGGTACCGGTTTTCGATCGCGAAATGTTCCGCCTGCCGTTGGTGATCACGAAGCTCACCTATGCCTGGGCGACGCTGGCCGCGATCGTCGCGGCGTTGCTGTCGGGGGCGATCGTCGCCCGGCGCATCCGCCGCCTCGACCTGATCGCGGTGCTCGAGACGAGGGAGTGAGCGGTCCGATGAACAGATCCCTGCGCACCATCGGGTACCTTGCCGGCGCGCTCGCGATGGCCGCGCTCGCGGCCTGGGTACTGCGACCCGAGCCGATCGAGGTCGAACTCGCGCGCGCATCGAAGGGGCCGATGGAGGTCACCGTCGGGGATCAGGGCGAGATGCGCAGCCACGACCGGTTCACGATCGTCGCGCCGGTCGCGGGGCGCCTGATGCGCATCGAGATCCGCGACGGCGACCGCGTCGACGAGAACCAGGTCGTCGCGAACATCGCGCCGGCGCCGCTGGGTGCGCGCGAGCGCAGCGAGTGGAACGCGCGGGTGGCCGCGGCCGAGGCGCTCGGGCGCGAGGCGGCGGAAGGTGCCCGTCGTGCGCAGGAGAGCCTGGCGCAGGCGCGGCGCGAGCGCGAGCGCGTCGAGCGACTGGTCGCCGACGGCTTCGTCTCGGCGCAGGCCGCCGACAAGGCGCGCAGCGACGAGACGGAGGCCGCCATCGAGGCCGATGCCGCGCGGTTTCGCACGCGCTCGGCCGCTGCCGATGTGCGCGTGGCCCGCTCGGCGTTGATCGCGCAGGCGCCGGCCGAAGCGGGCGCGACCACGCTGGTGCCGGTGCGCGCGCCGGTGGCCGGGCGCGTGCTGCGCATTCCCGAGCAGAGCGAGCGCGTGGTGGCGGCCGGCGCGCCGCTGATGACGATCGGCGACCAGTCGCGGCTCGAGGCGGTGATCGAACTGCTGTCCTCCGAGGCGGTCAAGGTCTCGCCGGGCATGCCGGCGCGCATCGAGGGGTGGGGCGGACCGGACCCCTTGCGGGCGAAGGTGAGGCTGGTCGAGCCGTTCGCGTTCACCAAGGTGTCGGCGCTGGGCGTCGAGGAGAAGCGCGCCAACGTCATCGCCGACCTGCTCGATCCGCCGGGGCCGCTGGGCGACGGCTATCGCATCGAGGCGCGCATCGCGATCTGGAGCGCCGCCGACGTGCTGCGCGCCCCCGCGAGCGCGGCATTCCGTTGCGACCCGGGGTGGTGCGTGTTCGTCGTCGAGGATGGACGCGCGCGACGCCGCGAGGTGCGGATCGGGCAGCGCAACGAACTGGAAGTGCAGCTGCTCGACGGGGTGGCCGAAGGCGACGCGCTGGTGCGCCATCCGGGCAACGATCTCGGCGACGGCGCGCGCGTGGTCGCACGCTGAGCCGCGGCCGCGCGCTTCAGGCCGGCGCTTGCTCGCCGAGATAGGCCGCGCGCACGCGCGGGTCGTCGAGCATCGCGCGCGCATCGCCCGACATGGTGATCGTGCCCGAGTCCATCACGTAGGCGCGCGAGGCCGACTCCAGCGCGAGCCGCGCGTTCTGCTCCACCAGCAGGATCGTCGTGCCCTGCGCGGCGACGTCGCGAACCACTTCGAACACCCGCTCGACCATGATCGGCGACAGTCCCATCGACGGTTCGTCGAGCAGCAGCAGCTTCGGCGCGCTCATCAGCGCGCGCGCCATCGCGAGCATCTGCTGCTCGCCACCCGACATCGTGCCCGCGAACTGGTCGGCGCGCTCCTTCAGCCGCGGGAAGGTCTCGAACATCCGGTCGATGTCGCGGCGCACGCCAGCCGGGTCGCGCCGCGTGTGCGCGCCCATCATCAGGTTCTCGGTGATCGTCATGCGCGCGAACACGCCGCGGCCCTCGGGCACCATCGCCAGCCCGCGCGCCACCAGTTGGTGCGCGCCGGCGTCGCGGATCGAGCGTCCGAGGTAGGCGACCTCGCCGGCCGCCCACGGCTGGATGCGCGTGATCGCCTTCAGCGTGGTCGTCTTGCCGGCGCCGTTGGCGCCGATCAGCGCGACCAGTTCACCCTCGCGGACTTCGAAGTCGACGCCCTTGACCGCCTGGATGCCGCCGTAGGCGACCTGCAGGCCGGTAACTGCGAGGATCGGGACGCCCGTCGGGTCGGCGATCGTGGTGCTCATCGTGGCTGTCTTCCTGACGCTCAGTGCGCGGCACTCGCGCCGAGGTAGGCTTCGATCACCGCCGGATCGCGCTGCACCTGCGCGGGCGTTCCCTGGGCGATGACCTTGCCGTAGTCGAGCACCGTGACCCGGTCGCACAGGCCCATCACCAGCTTCACGTCGTGTTCGATCAGCAGGATCGTGCGGCCGTCGTCGCGGATGTGCGCGAGCAGGCTGCGCAAGGTGAGTTTTTCGGTGGCGTTCATGCCGGCAGCCGGTTCGTCGAGCGCGAGCAGCTTCGGCTCGGTGGCGAGGGCGCGCGCGATCTCGAGCCGGCGCTGGTCGCCGTACGACAGCGTGCGCGCCTGGAAGTCGGCGTAGCGCGCGATGCCTACGTAGTCGAGCAGTTCGAGCGCGCGGCGGCGGATCGCCGCTTCCTCGCGGCGCTGGCCGCCGGTGCGGAACACCGCACCGAACACGCCGGCGCCGGTGCGCACGTGGCGGCCGACCATCACGTTCTCGAGTGCGGTCATCTCGCCGAACAGACGGATGTTCTGGAAGGTGCGCGCGATGCCGGCCTCGGCGACGCGGTGCACGGCGCTCGGTTCGTAGGGCGCGCCGTCCAGGACGAACACGCCGGCATCCGGGGTGTACAGGCCAGTGATCACGTTGAAGAAGGTGGTCTTGCCGGCGCCGTTCGGGCCGATCAGGCCGTAGATCTGTCCGTGGCGGATCTCCAGGCCGACGTCCGACAGCGCCTGCAGGCCGCCGAAGCGCTTGTTGACGCTGCTCACCGAAAGGAGCACGGCAGTCCCGCCCATCGCAGTCAGCGCCGTCCGGTCGGCGCAGGAGCGCCGGCAGCGAGGCCCGCCGTGGCGGCCCTGCGCTGCGCCGGGTTGACGCCGTGACTCGGCGCAGGCCACAGGCCCGTGGGCCGATACAGCATGATCAGCACCAGCGACAGCCCGAACAGCAGCATCCGCAGTGCTTCGGGGGCCACCAGCTCGGTGCCGAACACCGCCAGCTGCACCGGCCGCGCGATCTCGCGCAGCGTCTCCGGGATCGCATAAAGCAGCACTGCACCCAGGACCACGCCCGGCACGTGCCCCATGCCGCCGAGCACGACCATCGCGACGATCACGATCGATTCCATCAGCACGAAGCTCTCGGGCGAGACGAAGCCCTGGAACGACGCGAACATCGCGCCCGAGACGCCGCCGAACGAAGCGCCCATCGCGAACGCGAGCAGCTTGACGTTGCGCGTGTTGATGCCCATCGCCTTTGCCGCGATCTCGTCCTCGCGGATCGCCATCCAGGCGCGACCGATCCGCGAGTCCTGCAGCCGGATCGAGACCAGGATGACGGCGATCGTCAGCACCAGGAACAGGTAGTAGTACAGCGTGACCGACGGAATCCGCAGATCGCCGATCTCGATCGCCTTCGAGAAATCGACGCCGGCGATGTGCACCGGATCGATGTTGGTGATTCCCTGCGGGCCGTTGGTGATGTTCAGCGGTGCGTTCAGGTTGTTCAGGAAGATGCGGATGATCTCGCCGAAGCCCAGCGTGACGATCGCCAGGTAGTCGCCGCGCAGACGCAGCACCGGCGCGCCCAGCAGGATGCCGAAGAACGCCGCGATCAATGCCCCGAGCGGCACCACCAGCCAGATCGAGTTGTGCAGGCCGTCGGGGAAGGCGGCCGCGATCCACTCGAAGTTCTCCATCAGGTGCGGCGACGAGAGCAGCGCATACATGTACGCGCCCACGGCGTAGAACGCGACGTAGCCGAGGTCGAGCAGGCCGGCGTAGCCGACGACGATGTTCAGCCCGAGCGCGAGCATCACGTAGAGCAGCGCGAAATCGGCCAGCCGCACCCAGCGGTTGCCGCCCATGCCGAGGACGAACGGCAGCGCGGCCAGCACGATCGCCACGGCGAGGGTTGCGGCGAGCGCGGCCCGCGGCCGGTCGTGCAGCGAGGGAAAGAAGGTGCGGATCATGCGCGGCTCGGCGGGTCAGGCGCGATCGGCCACCCGCTCGCCCATGATGCCCGAGGGCCGGAACAGCAGCACCAGGATCAGCACCGCGAACGCGAAGATGTCCTGATAGTGGCTGCCGAGGAAACCGCCCGTGAGGTCGCCGATGTAGCCGGCGCCCAGGCTCTCGATGATGCCCAGCAGCAGGCCGCCGAGCATCGCGCCGGCGATGTTGCCGATGCCGCCGAGCACCGCAGCGGTGAACGCCTTCAGGCCCGGAATGAAACCCATCGCGAAATGCGCGATGTTGTAGTTCAGCGCGACGAGCACGCCGGCCACCGCCGCCAGCGCGGCGCCCACTGCGAACGTGGCGGCGATCACGCCATTGGCGTCCACCCCCATCAGGCTGGCGATGCGCGGGTTCTCGGCGGTGGCGCGCATCGCCCGCCCGAGCCGGGTACGGTGCACGAGCAGCAGCAGCCCGGCCATCATCGTCGCTGCGACCACCAGGATCAGGATCTGCTTGGGCGCGAGGATCGCACCGAAGATCGGTACCGGCTCGGTCGGCAGCAGGTCGGGGAAGACGATCGGGTTCGGCTTCCAGATCATCATCGCCACCGTCTGCAGCACGATCGACATGCCGATCGCGGTGATCAGCGGAGCCAGTCGCGGTGCGTTGCGCAGCGGCCGATAGGCGACGCGCTCGATCGCCACCGACAGCGCCACGCACACCGGGATCGCAGCCAGCACCACGATGGCCAGCGCCAGCGGTGCCGGCACGCCGGCGGCCAGCAGTTTCGGCACCATCCAGGCGGCGACCATCGCGCCCATCATCAGCACTTCGCCGTGCGCGAAGTTGATCAGCTGCAGGATGCCGTAGACCATCGTGTAGCCCAGGGCGATCAGCGCGTAGACCGACCCGAGTACGAGCCCGTTCAGGATCTGTTGCAGCAGGGTGTCGAAATCGAACAATCGAGGCTCTTGCGCCTGCGAGCGCGGGTGCGAAACCGCGCGAATATAAGCGCAATCGGCGATCGGGCGAAGCCGCTCGCGGTTGGCCCGAGGGTAATCCCGGGGGGAAAAAAAGCGCCCCGGCGAACCGGGGCGAACCAGCCAGGGAGGAAAAAAACGTTGCGGGGCTGGGAGAGGAGGCCTGTGGTGGAGCGCAACACGCTCCGCAGTGCCAATCTAGTCGCGCGGGCCGCCGGGTGCGCGCAGCCGGCGATCGGTGGCCCGGGCCGGCGGACGGACGGGACCGGGCCCGCCGATGAGCGCGCGTGGAGACGGCAGCAACGAAAAGGGGCGCCGGCGGCGCCCCCGTGGCGTGATGCCGACGCCCGTCACTTGTGCGACAGCACCCACTTGACCAGCGTCGTCGCCTCGTCGGCCGACACCTGCGGGTTGGCTGGCATCGGGATCTGGCCCCAGACTCCGACGCCGCCCTCGCGCACCTTCTTCGTCAGCTTCGCCACCGCGTCCTTGTCGTTGGCGTACTTGGCGGCAACGTCCTTGTAGGAAGGGCCGATCAGCTTCTTGTCCGAGGCGTGACAGGCAGTGCAGTTCCTGGCCTTGGCCAGGTCGGCGCTCGCCAATGCAGCGCCCGAGGCGCAGGCGAGAGCGGCGGCGAGGGTCAGGGAGGCGAGACGTTTCATGAGATCTCCGTCGGGATGGAAACCGGTCGGGTGAGCGGGATGTCCGGGTTCATAACGCGCCGCGGCGCCCGCCGTTGACACTGCGTGGGGCGCCGCCTGGCCGATCGGCACAGACGTGGGTGCCGCGCTGCGGCACATTGGCCGTTCGGACCGCAATCGTCGCACCCCATGCCGTTTGTCTGGATTGGAGCCTTGCTGATCGTGCTGAAGTGGCTGGAAGTCGGCCCCTTCGAGCAGTGGTCGTGGTGGTGGATCCTGCTGCCGCTGGCGCTCGCGTTTGCCTGGTTCGAGCTGATCGAGCCGCTGTTCGGTTTCGACCGGCGCAAGGGCGTCGAGGACAACTACGCGAAGTTGCGCAAGCAACGCATCGATGCGCAGTTTCCGGGTAGCGGCAACGCTGCGGCGGGCCGCCGCAGCGGTTCGCAGCGCTGAAGGCGCGCCGCACCGGTCTTCGGGCCGGCCTGCGGTTCGCGAGCGCGCGCGTCAGAAATCGTCGAGCACCGCGCCACGGCTGGCGCTCGCCGCAAGCTTGCAGAACTTCGCGAGCACCCCGCGCGTGTAGCGTGGTGCCGGCGCCTGCCAGGCGGCCTGGCGCTGCGCGAGTTCGGCCGCGTCGACGTTCAGCTGCAGCACCAGTCGGTGCGCATCGATGGTGATCGAATCGCCTTCGTGCACCAGCGCGATCGGCCCGCCGGCGGCGGCCTCGGGGGCGACGTGGCCGACCACCATGCCCCAGGTGCCGCCAGAGAACCGGCCGTCGGTGACCAGCCCGACCGATTCGCCAAGCCCCGCGCCGATGATCGCCGACGTGGGTGCGAGCATCTCGGGCATGCCCGGCGCGCCGCGCGGCCCGAGGTAGCGCAGCACCATCACGTCACCAGCGACGATGTGTCCGTCCAGGATCGCGGCCAGCGCGCTCTGCTCGTCGTCGAACACCCGTGCCGGGCCGGTGATGACCGGGTTCTTCAGGCCGGTGATCTTGGCGACGCTGCCCTCGGGCGACAGGTTGCCCTTGAGGATCGCCAGGTGGCCTTCCCGGTACAGGGCCTTGTCGATCGGGAAGATCACGTCCTGGTCGGCGCGCGGCGCCGCCGGCACGTCTTCCAGTTCTTCGGCCAGCGTGCGGCCGGTGATCGTCACGCAGTCGCCGTGGATCATCCCGGCCCCGAGCAGGATCTTCAGCACCTGGGGGATGCCGCCGGCGCGATGCAGGTCGGTGGCCAGGTACCTGCCCGAGGGCTTGAGGTCGCAGATGACCGGCACACGCTTGCGCACGCGCTCGAAGTCGTCGATCGACCACTCGATGCCGCCGGCGTGAGCAATCGCCAGGTAGTGCAACACTGCATTGGTGGAGCCGCCCACCGCCATGATCAGCGCCACGGCGTTCTCGATCGACTTGCGTGTGACGATGTCGCGCGGCTTCAGGTCGTTGCGTACCGCGCGGATCAGCACCCGTGCCGACTCGGCGGCCGACCCCGTCTTCTCGGCATCGGGATTGGCCATCGTGGAGGAGCCGAGCAGGCTCATTCCGAGCGCCTCGAACGACGAACTCATCGTGTTGGCGGTGTACATGCCGCCGCACGAGCCGGTGCCGGGAATCGCGTGTTCCTCGATGCCGCAGAAGTCTTCCTCGCTCATGCGCCCGCGCGAGAACTCGCCCACCGCCTCGAACACCGACACGATGTTCAGATCCTTGCCCTTCCAGTGGCCGGCCTTGATCGTGCCGCCGTAGACGTAGATCGACGGCACGTTGGCGCGCAGCATCCCCATCATGCCGCCGGGCATGTTCTTGTCGCAGCCGCCGATGACCACCACGCCGTCCATCCACTGGCCCTGCACCGAGGTTTCGACGCAGTCGGCGATCACCTCGCGCGAGACCAGCGAGTACTTCATGCCCTCGGTGCCCATCGCCATGCCGTCGGAGATGGTGGGCGTGCCGAACAGCTGCGGGTTGGCGCCGGCCGCGCTGATCGCCGCGACTGCGGCATCGGCCAGCACCTGCAGCCCCGAGTTGCACGGGGTGATCGTGCTGTGGCCATTGGCCACGCCGATCATCGGGTTGGCGAAGTCGCTGCGCCTGTAGCCCATCGCGTAGTACATCGAGCGGTTCGGGGCGCGGGCGACGCCCTCGGTGACGTTGCGGCTGCGGCGGTTGGCGCTCATGGCGTCGGGGATCCGGATCGGGGAGAGACGGAAGACACGCGAAGGCGGGCGCACGCAAAGGCGAGCAGAAGCGAGCGTGCGCCCGAGCGGCGAGTGTAGCAAACGGGTCGGGCCGCAGCGGCCGATTCCGGCATTGCGATACCGGAATTAGGGCTGCGAATCCCCCGACGCGCCATTGCGGATCCGGGGTCTGCGGATCCGGGGTCTTGCACAAGCACCCGGTGTGGCGTAACATGAACAGGAATGATTAGCATTCGCATAGTCTGGAAAAACGGCCCGTGAGGCGTTGCCCTGTGAAACCCGCGCCATCCCCCCAACACCGATCGTCGACCACATCATGATCGTCTGCATTTGCCGGGCGGTGTCCGACCGCCAGATCCGCACCGTCGTCAGCCAGGGCGCCCGCTCGCTGTCGCAGGTTCGCGCCGAACTCGGCACCGGCGAGTGCTGCGGGAAGTGCTCGCGCCAGGTGCGCGAACTGATCGACGAGCACGAGAACGCGTCGCAGGATTGCAACGCCGGCGTCTGCGCCTGCGCCTGAGGGTCGACGCCCGCGACCGGGCCGGGCGCGAGCGCCTGGCGGGGCGGGCGGGTCAGGAAGCCGGGCCGCCGCGCATCTGCGTCTGCTGGTAGTTCTGCAGGCCGACCTTGCCGATCAGTTCGAGCTGCGTCTCCAGGAAGTCGATGTGCTCCTCGGAGTCGTCGAGGATCGCCACCAGCAATTCGCGCGACACGTAGTCGCCGACGCTTTCGCAACAGGCGACGCCGTCCTTCAGTGTCGGCAGCACGGAACGCTCGAGGGCGAGGTCGGCGGCGAGGATCTCCTCGGTGTTCTCGCCGATGTTCAGCTTGCCGATGTCCTGCAGATTGGGCAGGCCTTCGAGCATCAGGATGCGCTTGATCAGCGCATCGGCGTGCTTCATCTCGCCGATCGACTCGTCGTGCTCGAATTTTTCCAGCCCCGCCAGCCCCCAGTTGCCGAAGATCCGCGCGTGCAGGAAGTACTGGTTGATCGCGGTGAGCTCGTTGCGCAACTGCCTGTTGAGCCATTCGATGACCTTCCGGTCGCCCTTCATGGTGCGTCTCCCACGCCTGTCGGTGCCGTGATTATCGCCGCCACGGCGGACTCGATGGTCATTGACCACGTTGCACGGGGCGAGGCCGGCGCCCGTCGGTGGTGGGCGTGCGTGCAACAATAGGCGCCTCAGGACGACCGGTGCGCCGATGCTGATCCATCCCCAGTTCGACCCCATCGCCTTCAGTCTCGGACCGGTTGCCGTGCGCTGGTACGGCCTGATGTACCTGCTGGCATTTGCCGCGTTCTTCGTGCTCGGGCGCTGGCGCCTGAAGCAACCGACATCTGCGCAGTCCACCGGCCTGACACCGCGCGACCTCGAAGACCTGCTTTTCTGGGGTGCACTGGGTGTCGTGCTGGGCGGACGACTCGGTTACGTGCTGTTCTACAAGCCGGCCTACTACCTGGGCCATCCGCTCGAGGTGCTCGCGGTCTGGCATGGCGGCATGTCGTTTCACGGCGGCCTGCTCGGGGTGATCGTCGCGACCTGGCTGTTGTGCAGGCGCCGCGCGCGACCGTTCTGGTCGGTGATCGATTTCGTCGCGCCGCTGGTGCCGCTGGGCCTGGCGGCCGGGCGGATGGGCAACTTCATCAACGGTGAATTGTGGGGCCGCCCGAGCGACCTGCCGTGGGCAATGGTGTTTCCGCAGATCGACGCGCTGCCGCGGCATCCGTCGCAGCTCTACCAGTTCGCCGGCGAGGGCCTGCTGCTGTTCGCGCTGCTGTGGTGGTACTCGGCGCGCCCGCGGCCCGCGGGCGCGGTCTCGGGCCTGTTCCTGGCCGGCTATGCGGTGCTGCGCTTTGCCGCCGAGTTCGCGCGCGAGCCCGATTCGTTCCTCGGCCTGCAGGCGCTGGGGCTCACGATGGGCCAGTGGTTGAGCCTGCCGATGTTCGTCGCCGGCATCGCGCTGTTCGTGTGGGCGCGACGCCAGCCGGCTGCGAAGCACCCGACCTCCTGAGCACGCGGGGCGAAGACATGCGGGAACGCGACAACGGGAACCTCTTCGCAGTCCTGTCCGCCGGTTTTCCGGCAGACCGCAACGGCTGCTGCATCGATGCGGGCGAAGGCGCCTGGTACAGCTGGGACGACGTCGAGCGTGCCAGCGCCATGATCGCCAACCTGCTTTCACGCCTTGCGCTGCCGCGGGGTGCGCGCGTTGCGGTGCAGGTCGAGAAGTCTCCGGAGGCGGTGCTGCTGTACCTGGCGACGCTGCGCGCCGGTTGCGTGTTCCTGCCGCTGAACATCGCTTATCAGGCCGCCGAGATCGACTACTTCGTCGGCGACGCCGAACCCTCGGTGGTGGTGTGCAGCCCGGCCCACCTCGGCTGGATCGAGCCGATCGCGCGGCGTCATCGCGTCGCGCACCTGTTCACGCTGGGCGTCGAGCGCGACGGTACGCTGCTCGAGGCCGCCGCGCGCGAACCCGACCGTTTTGCCACCGCACGCAGCCGCGCCGACGATCTGGCCTGCATCGTCTACACCTCGGGCACCACCGGACGCAGCAAGGGGGCGATGCTCTCGCACGGCAACATCGGCAGCAACGCGCGCACGCTGCACGCGTACTGGCGCTGGCGCGCCGGCGACGTGCTGCTGCACATGCTGCCGATCTTTCACGTGCACGGCCTGTTCGTCGCGATCCACGGCGCGCTGCTGTCGGGCAGCCGGATGATCTGGCGCCGCAGGTTCGATGCGCAGGAGGCGGTGCGACTGCTGCCGCAGGCCACGGTCTTCATGGGTGTGCCCACGATGTACGTGCGCCTGCTCGACGAGCCCGGCTTCGGCCCGCAGGCCTGCCGCAACATGCGGCTGTTCGTCTCGGGGTCGGCGCCGCTGCTGCCGGACACCTTCCGGCAGTTCGAGGCACGCACCGGCCAGCGCATCCTCGAGCGCTACGGGATGAGCGAGACCGCGATGATCACCTCCAACCCCTACGACGGCAACCGCGTGCCCGGCACCGTCGGACTGCCGCTGCCCGGCATCGAGGTGCGCGTCGTCGACGATGCCGGGCGCGACTGTGCCACCGGCGAAATCGGCGCGATCCAGGTGCGCGGGCCGAACGTGTTCGGGGGCTACTGGCGGATGCCGCAGAAGACGAAGGAGGACTTCACCGCCGACGGCTTCTTTCGCACCGGCGACGTGGGCAAGCGGGATGCCAACGGTTACCTGGCGATCGTCGGGCGCAGCAAGGACCTGATCATCACCGGCGGCTACAACGTCTACCCGAAGGAGATCGAGTCGTACCTCGACGGGCTGGACGGGGTGGCCGAGTCCGCGGTCATCGGCGTGCCGCATCGCGACTTCGGCGAGGCGGTCACCGCGGTGGTGGTGGCCAGGCCGGGTGCCAGGCTCGAAGAGGGCGCGCTCATCGCTGCGCTCAGGGGACGCATTGCCGCATTCAAGGTGCCCAGGCGCGTGCATCTCGTCGACGAGTTGCCGCGCAACACGATGGGCAAGGTGCAGAAGAACCTGCTGCGCGAGCGTTACGCCTCGTGATACGCGCGCGCCCGGCGCCTGCGCGTTTCAGTGCCCGTACAGTCCCTTCCACAGCATGTACGCGGCCAGCGCGTACAGCAGCATCGCGAACAGGCTCCTGAGCCTGCCCACGTCCATCGCGTGCGCAACGCGCGCGCCGAGCGGCGCGGTGACCATGCTGGTGGTCACGATCGACGCCAGCGCCGGCAGGTAGATGTAGCCGATGGTGCCCGCCGGCAGGTCGCGCTGCCATCCGGCGTAGACGTAGCCGGCGGTGCCGGCCAGCGCGATCGGAAAGCCGCAGGCCGCACTGGTTGCCACCGCTTCGTGGATCTTCACGCGGGCACGGGTGAGGAAGGGCACGGTGATGAAGCCGCCGCCCGCCCCGACGATCGCGGAGGCCAGTCCGATCACCGTGCCCATGCCGAAGCGTCCGGCGTTGCCGGGCAGACTGCCGTGCGCATCCCGCGGGCGTTCGACGAGCATCCGCGTGGCCATCAGGGCGACGAATCCGCCGAAGCCGATCGACAGGACGCTGCCGCGCAGCGCTGCGGCGATCTGGGCTCCGGCCAACGAGCCGATCACGATGCCGGGGGCCAGCGTCCTTGCGATGTCCCAGCGCACCGCGCCGCGCTGCGCGTGCGCGCGCACGCTCGATACCGAGGTGAACAGGATCGTGGTGAGCGAAGTGGCGATGGCCACCTTGACGATGTGCTCCGGCGGGAAGGCCTTGCTGGTGAGCAGCATCGTGATGAACGGCACCATCACCATGCCGCCGCCGATGCCCAGCAGGCCGGCCGCGAAGCCGGTGGCGGCACCCAGCAGCAGGAACCAGCCGACGAGGGCGAGAGTCATCGGGCTGCAGGCGGCGGCTTCGGCACTCCGGGGCAGGCGCTCAGCGCCGCGCCGCTGCAGCGTCGATCTCGCCGAGCACCTGGCGCAGCGTCTCGAACATCCATGCGACCTGGTCGGGCTCGACGATGAGCGGCGGCGCGAGCGCGATCACGTCGCCGGTCACGCGGATCAGCAGACCGCGATCGAAGCAGCGCTGGAATGCCTCGGCGGCGCGTGCGCCCGGTGCGCCGTCACGCGGCGCGAGTTCGATGCCGGCCACCAGGCCGAGGTTGCGCACGTCGATCACGTGCGGCGCGTTGCGCAGCGCATGGGCCGCGTCCTCGAAGAGCGTGGCGAGACTGCGGGCGCGCTCGAACAGGCCGTCGCGTCGATAGAGCCCGAGGGTGGCCAGGATCGCGGCGCTGGCCAGCGGGTGCCCCGAATACGTGTAGCCGTGGAAGAACTCGATGCCATCGTGCGCGGCCTCGACGATCGTGTCGTGCACCTGGCGGCGCGCAGCGACCGCGCCGGCCGGCACCACGCCGTTGCTGATGCCCTTGGCGAGCGTGATCAGGTCCGGGGTGACGCCGAGCGCGCTGGCGGCGGTGGCCGCGCCCAGGCGGCCGAACGCGGTGATGACCTCGTCGAAGACCAGCAGGATGCCGTGCCGGCTGGTGATCGCGCGCAGCCGTTCGAGGTAGCCGGCCGGCGGCACGAGCACGCCGGTGGAACCCGCCATCGGCTCGACGATCACTGCCGCGATGGTCGATGGGTCGTGCAGCGTCACCAGCCGCTCGAGCTCGTCGGCGAGGTGCGCGCCGATGGCCGGCTGGCCGCGCGAGAACGCGTTGTCGCGGGGCAGGTGCGTGTGCGGCAGGTGGTCGATCGCCGGCAGCAGGGCGCCCGAGAACGCCTTGCGGTTCGCCACGATGCCGCCCACCGAGATGCCGCCGAACCCGGCGCCGTGATAGCCGCGCTCGCGCCCGATGAAGCGCGTGCGCTGGCCCTCGCCGCGCGCGCGGTGATAGGCCAGTGCGATCTTGAGCGCGGTGTCCACGGATTCGGAGCCGGAATTGGTGAAGAAGATCCGGTCCAGGCCCTCGGGCATCAGCGCCGCGATCGCCGCGGCGGCGTGGAAGGCATCCGGGTGGCCGAGCTGGAAGCCCGGCGCGTAATCGAGCGAGGCCGCCTGGCGCGCGACGGCTTCGGCGATCTCGGTGCGGCAGTGGCCGGCGTTCACGCACCACAGCCCCGAGGTGCCGTCGAGGATGCGCGTGCCGTCGAGCGCCGTGTAGTACATGCCGCTCGCGCCGGCGAGCAGCCGCGGCTTCGTCTTGAAGGCCCGGTTCGCGGTGAACGGCATCCACAGCGCGGACAGGTCGGGCAGTTCGTTCGGCGCATTCATGGGAGTGCTCGTCGGTCGGAAGGCTACGAACTGTAGCATCGACCGCTCGCCGCACGACCCCGTGGCGGGCAGCGCAAGGGCGGTCGCTGCGAAGCACCGGCCGCCGCAGCCAGCACCGCATCCGGCACGGCCTGCCCCCTGCGCAACCCCGTACGGCGTACGGCGCGTCTCAGCGCGACGTGCCGAGCAGGCCGCCGAGGTAGCGCCACTCGTCGGCCGTCACCGGCGTGATCGACAGCCGGTTGCCCCGGCGCAGCACCGCCATGTCGGCGAGCGCCGTGTGCCCGCGCAGTTCGGCGATTCCGAGCAGGCGCGTCTTGCGCAGCACGCGCACGTCCACCAGCACCCAGCGCGGCGCTTCGCGCGTGCTCTTCGGATCGAAGTACGGCGAGGCCGGATCGAACTGCGTGTCGTCGGGATACGGCGCGGAGGCGACCTCGCCGATGCCGGCGATGCCCGGCTGCGCACAGCTCGAGTGATAAAACAGCACGCCGTCGCCGATGCGCATCGCGTCGCGCATGAAGTTGCGTGCCTGGTAGTTGCGCACGCCGGACCACGGTACCGTCTGGTGCGGCATCGCCAGCACGTCGTCGACCGAGCACTCGTCGGGCTCGGACTTCATCAGCCAGAAGGAAGGGGCGGACATCGGGTTGCGAGGGCAGGCCGGTGCCGCGAGCGGCAACCGGGAAGAGCAGATCGAGGTGGAGCGAAGAGGAGCAAGGCGGAGCGACCCCGCCTGTGCCGGCAGGCCGGCATCCTGAACCGATCAGTTCAGTTCGGCCGCAGCAGGCACCACATCAGGTTCGTCCGACGAGGGACGATCACAACAGCGGTGCGCAGAAAGCCGCGACCTGGATGCAATGCATTGGTTCAAGGAATGTATGGCCTTGTCGAGCACCGCAGGGTCGCCGGCATTCTAACGCGGAACGCGGATCAGAACAGGCTTTCCTGGCGCGCCAGTTCGGCTTCGAGGTCTTCGCGCATCTTGCGGATCTTGCCGGCCATCTCGGCCTTCGGCGTGCCGGCGGCCGGGCTCTGCGCGCCGAGCAGTTCGTGCGCGAGCTGCAGCGCCGCCATCACCGCGATGCGGTCGACGCCCGAGATGCGCCCGGCCTCGCGGATCGCGCGCATCTTCTCGTCGACCATCTGCACCGCTTCGAGCAGCTGCGGCTTGGTGTCGCCGCTCACCGCCAGCCGGTAGTCGCGGTCGAGGATCTTGACGTCGATCTGTTCCATCGTCGGGGTCCGTCGGGGGAGCGCCGCTATTCGCCGCCTTCGGCAGGCAGCGGCAGTCGCGCCAGCGCCGATTCGACGCGCGCGCGCGCCTCGGCGATGCGCTGCTGCAATTGCTCGTTGACGCTGCGGCTCGCCGCGAGCTGGTCACGCAGGTTGGCGTTTTCGTCCGCGAGCCGGCGCACGACCTGCAGGATGCGCTCGACGCGCTCGCCCAGCTGATCCACTTCATGGTCCATGGCGAAATGGTATATGAAGACGCCCCGCGGGGGGCGGGCCGCCGGGCGGCGGTCGCGCGCACCCTGGCGGCGCGGGCTTTGGCCGGGGCACGGCGAGCGTTCCGGTAGCATTGGCGCATCGACCCGGACTTGTGATGACCGCGCATTCGTTGCTTCGCTCCTGGCTGGCAGGCTGTGCGCTGGCTGCGCTCGCGCTGGTGGGTTCCGGCGCGCCGCACGCTTTCGCGCAGGCGCCCGCTGCCAGCCCGCCCGCGCCATCGGTGCAGGTCGCATTGCCGACGGCAACGTCGGCCAGCGCCCCTGCGGGGCTCGCCGCCTCTGCCCGCACCGGCCCGACGCGTGTCGAAGCCGTCGAGGTGGAGCTGGTCTCCGACAGTGCGGCAATCGTTCCCGGCCAGCCGCTGCGTCTCGGGCTGCGCATCCGGCACGACCCGCAGTGGCACACCTATTGGCGCAATCCCGGCGATTCCGGGCTGGCCACGCAGTTCGCGCTCGAGTTGCCGGCGGGCTTTCACGCTGGCGCCATCGAGTGGCCGGCGCCGCGGCGTCTGTTCATTCCGCCGCTGGCCAACTACGGCTATGAGGACGAAATCGTGCTGCCGGTGCCGGTGCAGGTGCCGGCCGAGGTTGCTGGCGAGCGGCTGCGCATTGCGGGGCGCGCCTCGTGGCTGATGTGCCGCGAGCTCTGCATTCCCGGCGAAGCCGATGTGGCGCTCGAACTGCCGGTGCAGCGCTCCGGAGGGGCGGCGAGGTCGCGTTTCGCCGCCTTGTTCGACGAGGCCGAACGCCGCATGCCACGCGAGGCAATTGCTGCGCGCGTGTTCGCCGACGGCGACACGCTGTCGATCGGACTGGCACAGCGTGCGGCCGCGGTCGAATTCTTCCCGTATCGCGAGGGGTTGCTGCGCAACGCGGACGAGCAGTTGCTCTTTGCCATCGGCGACGGCGGCGTGCGGCTCGCGGTGCGCCTGAGCGAGGATGGCGCGCGCCAGGCCGGCACCGATGCAGCCGGACTCGTGCGGGCGGCCGAGGGCATCGTGGTCATCGACGGCACGGCGCGCGAACTCGCGGTGTCGATTGCACCGATCGCGCTGCCTGTCGGCACCGGGATCGCGCGGGTGGAAGGCGCGCCGCCGACCACGGCGGAACCACAGGGCAGTCGCCTCGATCTCTCCGGGCTGCGCGGCGACACGCTCGCGTCGCCGCGCGCGGCCGTGCCCGGCGCCGCACCGGCACCCGAGCCGGGCGGTGCGGGTCCGGTGGGTGCCGCCAGCCTGTGGTTCGCGGCGCTGTTCGGCGCGATCGGCGGGCTGATCCTCAACCTGATGCCGTGCGTGTTCCCGGTGATCGGCCTGAAGGTGCTCGGCTTCGCGCGCCACGGCAGCGAAGGAAGCGCCGCGTCGCGCTTCGGCGCGCTCGCATTCTGCGCCGGTGTCGTGGTCTCGTTCTGGGTGCTCGCGGCGCTGCTGCTCGGGCTGCGCGCAGCCGGCGAGGCGGCCGGATGGGGCTTCCAGCTGCAGTCACCACTGTTCGTCGCTGCGATGGCGCTGTTGTTCGTCGCGATCGCACTCAATTTTTCGGGCGTCTACGAGATCGGCCTGTCGCTCACGCGGCTCGGCCGGGTCGGGCGCGGCGCCGCAGCCGCCACGGACGCTCCCCATCCGCTCGCGGGCTCGTTCGGCTCGGGCGTGCTGGCGGTGCTGGTGGCCACGCCGTGCACCGCGCCGTTCATGGGCTCGGCACTCGGCTATACGCTCGGCAGCACGACGTTCGAGGCGCTGGTCGTCTTCACCGCGATCGGTGTCGGGATGTCGGCACCGTATCTGCTGCTCGGCCTGTTCCCGGGGTGGCTGCGCTGGTTGCCGCGGCCGGGGCGCTGGATGGAGACCTTCCGGCAGTCGCTCGCGTTTCCGATGTACGCCACGGCGGCCTGGCTGGGCTGGGTACTCGGTCAGCAGGCCGGCATCGACGCGGTGTTTGCGCTGGCGATCGGCGCAGTGCTGCTCGCGCTCGCGCTGTGGCTCACGGGGCGCTTCGTGCAGCCGGCGAGCGGCCGGCGCCGGGCCTGGTCGGCGTCGCTGGCGGTCGCGGTGCTGGCGCTGGGCATCTGGACCGCCTGGCCGCATCGCGACGCCGACGGGACGTCGGCGGCGCGGGCGCGCCCGGATGTCGCAGCCAGCGGCGGCGCGGCGCTGGCGGGTGGCGAGGTGCTCGCTGGCCGGGCACGTGGCTGGCAACCCTGGTCGCGCGAGCGCCTGGCCGAGGCGCTGGCGGGCGGGCAGCCGGTGTTCGTCGACTTCACCGCAGCCTGGTGCGTCAGTTGCCAGGCCAACAAGCGGTTGGTGCTCGAACGCGACGCGATCGTCGCGGCGATGGCGCAGCGCGGCGTCGTGCGACTGAGGGCCGACTGGACCAACCGCGATCCGGCGATCAGCGAAGAGCTCGCGCGCTACGGCCGTAACGGCGTGCCCCTCTATCTGCTCTTCACGCCGGGCCAGGCCGCGCCCCGGATCCTTCCGGAACTGCTGACCAGCGGCATCGTCATGGATGCGCTGGCAGCCATGGCGCCGTCCGCGGTCGCGCGCTCGGGCGATCGTTGAACCCGGCCCGAGGGTCGGTCGCGCGGTGCGCCTTGCGGCCTTGCACGGCCGGCCTATAATCGCGTCGCTTCCGGTGCCGCGCCGCAAGTCGTTCATGCGCGGTTAAACGGGAAACAGGGAGCGCGGTCCCACGAGCCGTCGCCAACCTGTGCTGCCCCCGCAACGGTAAGCAGCGGCGTTCGCGTGTTCGCGAACGGTCGTGCACCCATCGCCACTGGACCTGGCGTCGCCTCGCGCGCGCCGGTCCGGGAAGGCAGTGCCCGTCCGGGCCGGCCCCGCATCGCGAGGCTCCCGACGCTGCAAGCCCGGATACCGGCCGGAAGGGAGGGTCGCGGCCTCGCGCCGTCGATCCATTGACGAACCGACGCCTTGCGGTGGGCAAGGTGTACAGGAGTCCCCATGTCCGACATGTCCACACGCCCGGTGGCCGCGCACGCGTTCGCGGTCGCCACCCGGTGCGCGAGCGCACTGGTTGCGGGCCTGCTTTCCTCCTACGCGCATTCCCAGACGATGAACCCGGTGGTGGTGACCGCCACGCGCACCGCGACCACGATCGATCGGGCACTCGCCGACGTCACGGTGATCGACGCGCAGGCGATCCGCGATGCTGGCGCAGCGGGTCTGCCCGAGTTGCTGCGCAGCGCCGGGGGCGTCGAGATCTCGCAGACCGGCGGCGCAGGCTCGGTTTCGGGCCTGTTCGTGCGCGGCACGCGCAACTCGCAGTCGATCGTGCTGGTCGACGGCATCCGCATCGAGAGCCCGCTGGGCGGTGGCGGCATTCCGGAACACCTGCCGCTGTCGGCGATCGATCGCATCGAGGTCGTGCGCGGGCCCGCGTCGGCGCTCTACGGTTCGGGAGCGATCGGCGGGGTCGTGCAGGTCTTCACGCGGCAGGCCGACGCCGACGGCTGGTGGCCGTACGCGTCGGTCGGCTTCGGCAGCCAGCGCACGCGGCAACTCCAGGTGGGCTTTCGTGCGGCACGCGACGGCACGCGCGTCGCCCTGTCGCTGGCGCGCGAGAGCACCGGTGGCTTCGAGTCGACGCCTCCGGGCAGCCCGGATTACCAGGCCGATCGCGATGGCCATCGGCAGCACTCGTTCACGGCGGCGCTGGCGCATCGGCTTGCCGCGCATTGGGAAGCCGGCGCGAGCGCGCTGGTGAACGACGGCCGCGTCGATTACGACGACGCGTTCTCCACCGCCGCCACCGCGCGCCAGGCGTACCGCTCTTCCGCGTTTTCCGCGTGGCTGCGCGGGCGCCCGCTGGAGGGTTGGCAGACCGAGTTGCGTGCCGGCAACACGTCGATCGACTACAGCTATCGGGCCTTCACCTTCGCGCCGCGCACCGATTCGCGCACCATCGCCTGGCAGAACAGCGTCGCCGCCTGGGGCGGCAGGCTGCTGTTCGGTCTGGAGTCGCTGGTGCAGGCGATCGACGGCGATGGCGTCACCCGCGGCGGCGCCTTCCTCTACGCGCGCGATCGACGCGCGACCGATTCGGTGTTCGGTGGCTACGAGCACGGCTGGGGCGGACACACGCTGCGCGCCACGCTGCGCCGCGACCGCATCGAATCGGTGGGCTCCGAGACCACCGGCGCGTTCGCCTGGGGCTGGCGCGTTGCGCCGCAGTGGCTGCTGCGCGCGAGCTACGGCACCGCGTTTCGCGCGCCTACCTTCGACGACCTGTACAACCCGTTCTCGCCGAACCCGGCACTGCGGCCGGAGAAGTCGCGCGGCTACGAGTTCGCGCTCGAGCGGCATGCCGCGGCCGGATTGCTGCGCGCCACGGCGTTCAGCAGTCGCATCGACGAGGCGATCGAACTCGATGCGTTCTACACCGCGCGCAATCTCGCGCACGCGCGGGTGCGCGGCCTCGCGCTCGAGGCGCGGCAGACGATCGGCGCCTGGACGCTGCACGGTGGGGCCACGCTGCAGCACACCGAAGGCGTCCACGTGGACCCGCTCGGTGGCGCGCGCACCAGAACCGAACTGGCGCGCCGTGCGCCGCGCTACGGCGTGGCCGGCGTCGATTACCGGCAGGGGCCATGGCGTGTCGGCGTCGAGGCGATCGCGCAGGCGCGCCGCTTCGACACGCTCGGCCAGCGCATGGGCGGCTACCTGTTCGTCGATGGCCGGGCGGCATACCGGATCGACCGCGACTGGGAGCTGTTCGCACGCATCGGCAACCTCGGCGACCGCGACTACGAGACCGCGGCGGGCTACCGCTCGCCGCCGCGCTCGCTGTTCGTGGGCGTGCGCTACGCGGCGCGCTGAGGCGCGCGGTGCGCCGGCGCGTCTTCGTCCGGCTGCTGGGCGGTGTCGCGGCGGCCGCCGCGGCTGCCGCGGCTGCCGCAGTGGCCACGGCGGCCGCGGCAGCCGCGACGCCGTCGCTGTCGCCGTCGAAGTCGCCGCTGCGGCTCGAGGACGATCGCGGGCGCGTCGTCGTGCTCCGGACGGCGCCGGCACGCATCGTTTCGCTGGCGCCTCACGCGACCGAACTGCTGTTCGCCAGCGGCGCCGGACGCAAGGTGGTGGCGGTCGATCCCGACAGTGATTATCCGCCGGCAGCACGCTCGCTGGCGCGCGTGGCCGCCTACCCGCAACCCGACATCGAACAACTGCTCGCGCTCGCCCCCGACCTGGTGGTGATCTGGGGGGCCGGTGCACCGCAGGCGCTCGTCACGCGGCTCGCGCAACTGGGGTTCGCAGTCTTCGTGTCCGAGCCACGCACCCTGGACGAGGTCGGTGCCACGCTTGCGCGCTTCGCACAGTTGTCCGACGACCCCGCTGCGGGGCTCGGTGCGGCGCGTGCGTTTCGCGCACGGCTCGCGCAGATCCGTGCGCGCTTTGCCGCGCGGCCTGTGGTGCGCGTGTTCGTGCAGATCTGGTCGATGCCGTTGATCGGCATCGGCGAGCACGACGTGATCGCCGACGCGGTGCGCAGTTGCGGCGCGGCGAGCGTGCTGTCCGACGGCACCATCGCCGCGCCGCACGTGGACCCCGAGGCGGTGATCGCGGCGCGCCCGGCGATGGTGCTGGCCACCGACGGCAGGCGCTCCGAGCGCTTCTGGCGCGAGCGCGGTCTGCTCGCGCCGCGCGGCCCGGCGCGCTTCGCGACATTCGACGCTGCGACGATGGAACGCCCGGGCCCGCGCGTGCTCGATGCACTCGAACAGATGTGCGCGGTGATCGATGCGGCGCGTGGATTTCCGTGACACGGGCGCCCGGTGCAGCGTGACGCCAGTGCCACACGACCCGCGTGCACGACTCGTGAATGTCGTCCGTGCGCGCGTTCGTTTGCTAACATCGCGTTATCAACCAACCCGTCGTGGAGACCGCCACATGCCTGTCGTAGCCGTCGTGAATCCGAAGGGAGGTGTCGGCAAGACCACCCTTGCGACCAACCTCGCCGGTTTCTATGCCTCGAGCGGCAAACGCACGATGCTCGGCGATTTCGATCGCCAGCAATCGGCACGACAGTGGCTGGATCTTCGTCCGGCAGGTGCGCGACCGATCGAAACCTGGGAGATGAACGGCGAGGTCGCCCGGCCGCCGCGCGGTGTCACGCACGTCGTGCTCGACACGCCCGCGCAGATCACCGGCAAGCGGCTGTCCGAGGTGGCGCGCGTGGCCGATCGCATCGTGGTGCCGCTGCAGCCATCGATGTTCGACGTGCTCGCCACACGTCGTTTCCTCGACGAACTGCGCGCGGTCTTCGACGATGCGCGGCGCTTTCGCGAAGCCGTCGGCATCGTCGGCATGCGGGTCGATACGCGCACGCGCGCCGCCGATGAGCTGGCGCGCTTCGTCGGCGGACTCGGCCTTCCGGTAGCGGGTTACGTGCGCGACACGCAGAACTACGTTCACCTGGCTGCGCACGGCCTCACGCTGTTCGACCTGCCTTCGTCGCGCATCGATCGCGACCGCGCGACCTGGGGTCCGCTGCTGGGGTGGCTCGCCGCGTCGGGGACGGCACGCGCGTAGCGCACCGGCTCGGGCAGGCGGGTCGGCGAGGTGTCCCCGGCAGACGGTCCGCAATTCCCGCGCATCGCACAAGCGGGTGCGCGCGTGGCATTGCGGATGGTCGAGGAGCGGCACGAAACGCTGGCGGTGACGCGCGGCGTCGTGCAGCCGACACGACTGTCGATCGATTGCGGCGCGATGGTCTCGGTCTGGCTCGACGGCGAGATCGGTCATTGCGCAACCGCCGACCTGGGCGCGCACGGCCTGCAGGCAGCCGCCGGGCGGGCCTTGCAGTGGGCGCGCGCCGCGCGCGGTCGCGGCCTGGGTCTGGCCGACGCACCGTGGCCCCAGCCGGGCACGCCTGCGTGCCAGGCACCGGCCGACGATCCGCTGCCGGGGCGTGCCGAATTGATCGGATTGCTGCAGGCCGAGGCCGCGGCGATGTCGACCGATGCGCGCGTGCGCCACTGGTCGGCGAGCCTGCGTGCCACCGAAACGCGCCAGCGTCTGTGGATCGACGGCGCGCTCGCCGCCGAGCAGGCATTCCGCTTCGTCGAGCCCAATCTGGAGGCGACAGCGGTCGACGACCACCGTTCGCAGACCCGGACGCTGGGCGGGCAGTACAACGGCTTTTGCCGGCAGGGCGGCGCCTCGGCACTGTGCGACTCCGGCATCGTGGGGGGCGGCGCACGCATCGCCGACGAGGCGTTGCAGTTGCTCGGCGCGGCCAGCTGCCCCGATGGCCGGCGCGACCTGCTGCTGTCGCCCGACCAGATGATGTTGCAGATCCACGAGTCGATCGGGCACCCGCTCGAGCTCGACCGCATTCTCGGTGACGAGCGCAATTTCGCCGGTACGAGCTTCGTCGTGCCGGAGATGTTCGGCCGCTATCGCTACGGCTCGCCGCTGTTGAACGTGAGTTTCGATCCCGGCGTGCCCGGCGAGTTCGCCAGCTACGCGGCCGACGACGACGGTGCCGTCGCCCAGCCGCGGCGGCTGATCGAGGGCGGCATTCTGCTGCGCGCGCTGGGTGGCACGCTGTCGCAGGCGCGCGCACGTGCGCTTGGCTGGCCGATCGAGGGCGTGGCGTGTTCGCGTGCCAGCGGCTGGCAACGCGCGCCGATCGACCGGATGGCGAACCTGAATCTCGAACCGGGTGATGCCACGCTCGAAGCGATGATCGCGTCGGTCGAGCGCGGCATCTGGATGCAGACCAACGCATCGTGGTCGATCGATGACTCGCGCAACAAGTTCCAGTTCGGCTGCGAGTGGGCGCGCCTGATCGAGAACGGGCGGCTCGGCGCGCTGGTGCGCAACCCGAACTACCGCGGCATCTCGGCCACTTTCTGGCGCAGCCTGGCGGCGGTGGGCGATCGCAGCACCGTGCAGGTGCTCGGCACGCCGTACTGCGGCAAGGGCGAGCCGGGTCAACTGGTGCGCGTCGGCCATGCCTCGCCGGCATGCCTGTTCCGCGCGGTCGAAGTGTTCGGAGGTGAAGCGTGAGGCGCGGCGATCCGTCTCGCGCACCCGGGGCCCGCGCATGACGGCCGATCCCCTGTTCGCGGCGCAATTCGCGTCGCTGGCGCGCTTCGTCTCGTCGGCGGCCACGCGCAGCGAGATCCTGTTCGGCACCCTGCGCGGCGAGCGCAGCGACTTCGTGCGGCTGAACCGCGCCCGGGTGCGCCAGGCGGGCACCGTGGAGCGCGTCACCGTCGGGCTGCGGCTGCTCGATGGGGGACGGCAGGGGCGCATCGTCTGCACGCTCGGCGAGCACGAACGGATCGATGCGCTGCTCGCCGGCGCGCTCGCCGGGTTGCGCATCGCGGTCGCACAGTGGCCGTCCGATCCCTGGGCGTGCTGGGAGCCGCTGGCGCACGAGAGCGAGCACATCGACGATGGCGACACCCCCGATCCTGCAGCGGCGATCGACGCGATTCTCGATGCGGCCGGTGACGACGACCTGGTCGGCTTGTACGCGGGCGGACCGGTGGTGCGCGCGCTCGCCAGCAGTCTCGGACATCGCCATTACCACCAGACGACCTGGTCGAGCTTCGACTTCTCGGTGCAGGCGGGCGACGACCGCGCGGTCAAGGATCACTGGTTCGCCGGGCGCTGGGACGCCGCGTCGCTGCAGGGCTCGATCCGTGCGGCGCGCGAACGCGTGCGCATCCTGCGTCGGCCGCCGCGGCGGCTCGTGCCCGGCCACTACCGGGTGCTGCTCGCACCGCAGGCGCTGGCCGAACTCGTCGGGCTGCTCGGCTGGGGCGGTTTTTCCGAGCGCGCCTGGCGCAGCGGCCAGTCGCCGCTGATGCGCGCAGCGCGCGGCGAGGCCGGTTTCTCCTCGATGCTCACGCTGTCCGAGGAGGCGCACGCCTTCGGCGTGCCGCGCTTCCAGGACGATGGCTTCGAACGCCCGGAACGCATCGCCCTGCTCGAGGCGGGGCGCCCCGCGCACCGTCTGGTGTCGCCGCGCAGCGCGCGCGAGTTCGGAGTCCGGGGCAACGGCGCGGACGAGGACGAGCGTCCGCGCGCCGCCTGCGTCGCCTCGGGCACGCTGCCGACCGCACAGGCGCTGGCGGCACTCGGTGCCGGCGTGTCGATCGCCCATCTCTGGTACCTGAACTACTCGGATCGCGCGGCCTGCCGCGCCACCGGCATGACGCGCTTCGCCACGCTCTGGGTCGAGAACGGCGAGCCGGTGGCGCCGGTCGAACCGATGCGCTTCGACGACAGCCTGTACCGGGTGCTCGGCGAGCAGTTGCTCGCGCTGTCCGACTCGGCCGTGGCGATCCCCGCGGGCGACACCTGGAACGGACGCGAACCAGGCGGCGTCCGCGCGCCGGCCGCGTTGGTCGGCGCGCTGCGCTTCACGCTGTGACCGCCCGACGGCGGCTCAGCGATCGGTGTCGCGTTCGCGATCGCGCGGGTCGGTGACGAAGCCCAGTTTCGCAATGCCCGCCTGCTGCGCACGGGCCATCACTTCGGCGATGCGCTGGTAGCGCGTGTCGCGGTCGGCGCGCAGGTGCAGGTCGGGCTGGGGCCGGCGCGTGGCCGCCTGCTGCAGGCGCTCGCCCAGTGCGTCGATGCCGGCCACCGGTTCGTCGTTCCAGAACAGCGCGCCGCGGGCATCGATCGACAGCGTGACGGTCTCCGGTTCCTGCGCCGCCACGGGCGCCTGGGCCACCGGCAGGTCGAGGCGGATCGCGTGCGTGAGCAGGGGTGCGGTGATGATGAAGATCACCAGCAGCACCAGCATGACGTCGACCAGCGGTGTCGTGTTGATCTCGGCCATCGGCTGGGGGTGGTTACCGGAATCGAGTCCGCCGAATGCCATCGTGTCGCTCCCCGACTGAGTGGTTCGGTGCGTCAGCGCACGATCGGGCTGGTCGCCAGCGGTGCGACCGCGCTGCGCAGCGAATCGCCCTCGTGGTCTTTCAGCCTGCGCCCGGTGATCACCAGCGCGAGCACGTCGTGCGCGAAGCCGTCGAGCTCGGCGAGCACGATGCGGTTGACGCGCACGAACGCGTTGTAGGCGAGTACCGCAGGGATCGCGACCGCCAGCCCCGCGGCGGTCATCACCAGTGCTTCGCCAACGGGGCCGGCCACCTTGTCGATCATCACCTGGCCGCTCGCGGCGATCGCCAGCAGCGCGTGGTAGATGCCCCAGACGGTGCCGAACAGCCCGACGAAGGGCGCGGTGCTGCCGACCGAGGCGAGGAATGCCAGCCCGCTCTCGAGTCGCGCCGACGCCTGCGTGATCTCGCCGCGCATCTCGCGCGTGATCAGCTCGTCGCGGTCGATCGACGCGGCGAGCGAGCTGTCGGGCTGCATCGCGGCGGCCGCGCGTGCTTTCTGCACCAGCGGCAGGAACACCCGCTCGGCGTCGGCGCGCTCGAGCGTGGCCAGCGCCTCGTCCATCGAGCGTGCGTTCCAGAACTGCTCGAGCGCGGCGCGCGCACCGCGCCGCAACCGCCACGCGCTCCAGGCCTTGGACAGGATGAAGTACCAGCTGATGACGGACATCGCCAGCAGCAGCCAGGCGACCGTGTGCGTGACCACGTCGCCGGACTGCCAGAAGTGCATCAAGCCGAGTTGTCGATCCTGCATCGCGCGTTCCCTCACCCTTCGAGTCGGAAGACCCATCGCCAGTCGTGATACCACTCCGCCACCGGCTGGCCGTCGACCATGGCCGGCTTGAAGCGCCATTTCCTGACCGTGTCGATCGCCGTGCGATCGAGCAGCGTCGAACCGCTGGATTGTCGCAACCGCACCTCGGTCACCGTGCCGTCGGCGCCCACGTGCACGTCCAGCCTGACCTCACCCTGGTCGCCCATGCGTCGCGCCATCCCCGGGTAGGGCGGCGGCAGGTTGCCGCTCCAGGTGGCATCGACGTGCGGTGCGCTGCGCGCGGCGTGGCGCACGGCATCGCGTGCGGCGGCAACCGGGGCGCTTGTCGCCGGACCCGCGGCGGCGCTCGCCGGAGCCGATGCGCCACCCTGGGTGGCCGGGGCGTTCGATGGCGATGGTGTCGCCGGCTGGATCGGGATCGGGATCGGTGCCGACTCGGCCAGCGGTGCCGGCCCGGGAGGCGGTTCGGGTGGCGTCGCCATCGCGGAGCGCGTCGGCGTGGGTGCTGCGGCGGTTGTCGTGCGCGCCCGCGATGGCACCGGCCGGGCGGGCTCCGGCGCGGGCGTGGCCGCGGTCGGCTCGGGCAGCGCGGCCCGCGGTGGCTCGGCGGCTGGACGGGTCGGTGCGCGCACGACCGGCAGCGGCTGCGGCGTGCTGAGCAGGACCACCTGCACCGGCTGCGGCGATGATCGCATCGCGGGAGCGGTGGCGAACGAAAGCACGCCCGCGAGCAGGGCAACGTGCAACGCCAGTGCACTGCCCGCCGCCGACAGCCGGTATGCGTCCATCGCGGAATTATCGCGGCCGGCGCCGGGAAGGCCAAATGCGCCGGCCACGGGTCTGCAACAATGCGCATGGGCTTTCGAACGGGCACGGTGCCGATGAATGGGCTTCATGGACCATCTGGCCGGATATCGGCCGCGCTGCTGACGCTGGTCACCGTGCTGGCGGCATGCGCCGCGCTGCCCGGCACGCCCGCTACGGCGTTGCCGGCCGCCGCCTTCGACGCCGATTACCTGTTGATCGGCGAAGTCCACGACAACCCCGTGCAGCACCGGCTGCGCCTGCGCTGGCTCGAATCGCTCGCCGCGCACCACCGCTTCGCCATCGCGCTCGAGCAACTGGACGCCACGAACCAGGCAGCCCTCGATCGCGTGCGCGCCGCCGATGCGGCGGCCGCTGGCAGTGCATCGCCGGAACAGCGGGCGCGCAGCCTCGCCGAGGCCGGCGGCTTCGACTTCCGCGGCTGGCGTTGGGAGTACTACCGTCCGGTCGTCGAGTTCGCGCTGCAACACGACCTGCCGCTGGTCGCGGCCAACTTCTCGCGTGCACAGACCGTGGCGGTGGCGCGCGGTGGCGCGCCCGCGGATCTGCTGCCCGACGGCTGGGGGGTCGCCGAGCAGCGCGCGCTGGAAGCTTCGGTCCGCGACGGCCATTGCGGATTGTTGCCCGAATCGGTGATCGCGCCGATGGCTGCGGCCCAGCGCAGCCGCGATGTGCAGCTGGCCCGCGCGATCGTCGACGCGCAGCGCCGCAGCGGCCTGCCGGTGGTGCTGCTCGCCGGCAATGGTCACCTGCGCCGCGACATCGGCGTGCCGCGCTACCTGGCGAAACTGGCGCCGGAGGGGCGCGTGTTCAGCATCGGCCTGCTCGAAGCGGACGGGGCGCACGGCGACGATGGCGACGACGGGGCTGGCACCGCACGGGCGCGCGCCCGGCGCTACGACTTCGCGGCGCTCACGCCGTCGGCGGCCCGCGAGGATCCGTGCGAGGCGCTGCGTGCGAAGATGCGGCACCGGCCGGCGTTCGCGCCGCAGTGACCGTTGTGCGCAGAGCCGATGCTCAGCCGTGCAGCCCCAGCACGGCCTGCATGTCGAACAGGCCGCTGGTGCGTGCGGACAGGAAGCGGCAGGCGCGCAGCGCACCGTGCGCATAGGTGACGCGGCTCGACGCGCGGTGGGTGATCTCGACGCGCTCGCCGATGCCGGCGAACAGCACCGTGTGGTCGCCGACGATGTCGCCGCCGCGCACCGTCGCGAAGCCGATCGTCGACGGATCGCGCTCGCCGGTGACGCCTTCGCGCCCGTAGACCGCCACCTCGCGCAGGTCGCGGCCGAGCGCGCCGGCGACCACCTCGCCCATCTTCAGCGCCGTGCCCGATGGTGCATCGATCTTGTGGCGGTGGTGTGCCTCGATGACCTCGATGTCGTAGCCGGTGGCGAGCGAACGCGCCGCAAGCTCGAGCAGCTTCAGCGTCACGTTGACGCCGACGCTCATGTTCGGTGCGAAGACGATCGGCACCCGTTCGGCGGCCGTTGCGATCGCGCGCCTGCCCGCGTCGTCGAAGCCGGTGGTGCCGATGACCATCGCCACGCCGCGGGCGGTGCAGGCGCGCAGGTGCGCGAGTGTTCCTTCGGGGCGCGTGAAGTCGATCAGGCACCGGGCGTCGGCGAGCCCGGCGTCGATGTCCTCGGTGATCGTGACGCCGGTTGCGCGCCCGAAGAACTCGCCCGCGTCGCGCCCGATCGAAGCGCTGCCGGGCACGTCGAGCGCACCGGCAAGCTGCGCATCGGGCGCGTCGAGCACGGCCTCGATCAGGATCCGGCCCATGCGGCCCGATGCGCCGGCGATCGCGATGCGCATCACGATTGCGGCTCCGGCGCCGGCGGGCGGTAGCCCGGCAGGGCGGGGTCGGCGGGGTCCTCCTTCGCGGGCAGTGCCTCGGCCTGGATCGCCGCGACGCGATCGTCGCGAAACACGATCGTGGCGCGGCGCAGTTCGGCGCGCCCGTTCGGGAACTGGTAGCGAAAGACGTAGTCCCAGCGATCGGGATGGAACACGTGGTGCAGCAGCGGCGTGCCGAGCGCGAAGCGGACCTGCTCGCGTGTCATGCCCTCCTTGACCTGGTCGAGCGTTTGCTGCGTGAGGTAATTGCCCTGGGGCAGGTCGGTGCGGAAGGCCTCGAACAGGCCGCTGCGATTCGGGTCGCGTTGCGCGCAGCCGCCGGCGACCAGCGCTGTCGCCAGCACGACGGACAGCAGCCAGGACGCGCCCGTCGACGCGGCGGGGCGCTCTCCGATGGTGCGTCGATGACGTCGGGTGAAAACCTCGTTCATGGTGCCGGTCGCGACTGGATGCGTTTGAAAACCGTTATCATACGACGGGAACTTTCTCGCCCCCCGGACCTTCCCCGCCCTGTCGAGCCGCATGTCCGTCACCACCGAACTGAAGAGCATGGGCCTGAAGGCCACCTTGCCGCGCCTGAAGATCCTCGAGATCTTCCAGAACGGCAAGCAGCGGCACATGAGCGCCGAGGACGTCTATCGCGAACTGCTGGCCGAGAACCAGGAAATCGGCCTGGCCACCGTCTACCGGGTGCTCACGCAGTTCGAGCAGGCGGGGCTGCTCAAGCGCAGCAACTTCGAGTCGGGCAAGGCGGTGTTCGAACTCGAGCAGGGCCAGCACCACGACCACCTGGTCTGCCTGCAGTGCGGCCGCGTCGAAGAGTTCTACGACGCCGAGATCGAGAAGCGCCAGCACGCGATCGCCAGGGAGCGCGGCTTTGCGCTGCAGGATCACGCGCTGTCGCTGTACGGCAACTGCATCAAGCCCGACTGCGAATACCGGCGCGGCTGACGCGCCCGCCCGCGCCGCGGCGCCCGCCGCGGGTTTTCCCCGTTGCCCTCTCACGCCTGCGCGAGAATCTCGCGTGCGTGCTTGCGCGTGGTCGCGGTGATCTCGGCGCCGCCCAGCATTCGCGCGATCTCCTCGACGCGCGCGCCGCGGTCGAGCGCCTCGATCCGGCTCACCGCGCGCCCATCGACGCTGTCCTTCGTCACGCGGTAGTGGTGGTGCGCTTTCGCCGCGACCTGCGCAAGGTGGGTGACGCACAGCACCTGACGGCTGCCGCCCAGCCGGCGCATCAGGTCGCCCACCGCGTCGGCGACCGCGCCGCCCACGCCGGCGTCCGCCTCGTCGAAGATCAGGGTCGGCACCGGGTTGGCCTGTGCGGCCATCACCGCGATGGCCAGGCCGATGCGCGACAGCTCGCCGCCCGAGGCCACCCGGGCCAGGGGCCGCGGCGTGGCGCCGGCGTGGGCGGCGACGCGGAACTCGATCGCGTCGATGCCCGAGGCCGAAGGCTCGCCGGGCTCGAGCGTGATGGCGAGCTTGCCGCCTGCCATGCCGAGCTGGGCCATGTGACGCGAGACGCCGTCGGCCAGGCGTCGCGCCGCCTTGCGCCGCCCGGTGGACAGTTGCGTCGCCAGGGCGTCGTAACGCCCGCGAGCCACGGTCGCCCTGGCGCGCAGGCTCTCGACGTCCTGCGCCGCGTCGAGTTCACGCAGGCGCTCGCGCAGCGCATCGAGCGTGGCCGGGATCGTTTCGGGTGGCATTCGCAACCGGCGCGCCGCCTCGAACACCGCGCCGATGCGCTGCTCGATGTGCTTCAGGCGCTCGGGGTCGAGGTCGATGCGTTCGGCGTGGCCGGCCAGCGCGGAGGCGGCCTCGTCGATCTGGATCGCCGCGCTGTCGAGCAGCGCCAGCGCCTCGCCAAGCCGGGCGTCGATCGCTGCGAGCGGACGCAGTTTCTGCGCCTCCCGGTGCAGCCGCCGGGACAGCGCGTCGTCGCTGTCGGCCAGCGCGTCGGCGGCGCCGCGCGTGCCTTCGATCAGCGCGGCGGCGTGCGCGAGTCGCTTCTGTTCCTCCCCGAGTGCCTCCCATTCGCCCGGCGCGAGCCGCAGCCGTTCGAGTTCGCCGACCTGCCAGGCAAGACGCTCGCGTTCGAGCGCAAGCTCGCGCTGGCCCGACTCCGCGACGTCGAGCTCGCGTTGCGCCGCGCGCCACGACGACCAGGCTTCGGCGAGCGCGCGTCGTTCGCCGTCGAGCCCGGCACAGGCGTCGAGCAGCTGACGCTGGCCGTCGGCGCGCAGCAGCGATTGCGACGCGTGCTGGCCGTGGATGTCCACCAGGCGCTCGCCGATCTCGCGCAGCAGCGCTGCGGTCGCCGGATGGCCGTTGACCAGCGCACGCGAGCGTCCGTCGGCATCGACCAGGCGGCGCAGCAGCACAGTGCCCGAATCGCCCTGCAGCTCGCGCTCGGCCAGCCACGCGTCGAGCACCGGGTCGCTGCGGAACTCGGCGGCGACGTCGGCACGGCCGCGCCCCTCGCGGACGACGCCGGCATCGGCCCGCCCGCCCATCGCCAGTGACAGCGCATCGATCAGGATCGATTTCCCGGCGCCGGTTTCGCCCGAGAGCACGGTAAAGCCGGGTCCGAAATCGAGCTCGGCTGCGTCGACGATGACGAAGTCTTCGAGGCGCAGGTTGAGCAGCATCGGCGAAGGCGGCGGGTGCGCGGGGTTCGGCTGCAGCGGTCTCAGCGCTGGGTCGTCTGCAGGTGGGGCAGTTCGTGCCAGTTGAGCTTGCCGCGCAGCGTGGCGAAGTAGCTGTAGCCGGGCGGGTGCAGGAAGGTGGTCCTGAAGCCGGCGCGTTGCACGATGATGTCGTCGCCCACCTGCAGGTCGCTGAACACCTGCATGTCGCCGGCCACGCGCGGCTCGCGACCTTCGACCACGCGAATCGTGATCGTCACGTCGTCGGGCAACGCGATCGGGCGGTTCGACAGCGACTGCGGCGCCACCGGCACCAGCACGATGCCGGCGAGCTGCGGGTGCAGGATCGGCCCGTTGGCCGACAGCGCGTACGCCGTCGAACCGGTGGGGGTGGCGACGATCAGGCCGTCGGCGCGCTGGCTGTACATGTACAGGTCGTCGACGTGTACCTGCAACTCGATCATGCCGGCGCGCGACGAGCGACTGACCACCACGTCGTTCAGCGCCAGTTCGGTCCAGATGACCTCCTGGTCGCGCACCACGCGGGCGGTGAGCAGCGTGCGCTCCTCCGCGGCGAAGTGGCCTTCGAGGATCGACGACAGCGCCTGCGCCCAGCTGTCCAGGCCGATGTCGGTGATGAAGCCGAGGCGGCCGTGATTGATGCCCACCAGCGGAACCTCGTGTGGCGCCAGCGCGCGTGCCGCGCCGAGCATCGTGCCGTCGCCGCCGATCGCCACGGCGAGGTCGGCCTCGTGGCCGATGCGCTCCAGGCCCGCCGTCTCGGATTCGGAGGCGCCGAGCAGCACTGCGGAGCGCTCCTCGATCAGCACGGAGACGCCGCGCCGGCGCAGGAAGGTCGCGATCTCGCGCACCGTGCCACCCACGCTCTCGGTCTGCGGGCGACTGACCAGCGCCACTCGGTTGAACCGCTTCTTCATCGCGGCAATTAGAGCATAAGCCGCACGTCGCGAATCCCGGCCCTGTTGCCGGGCCGCGTTCGGCCGCGGGGCCGGGCCGGATTGCCGGGCGCCGTCGCCGCGCGGTGGCCCCGCTTGCGTCCGCACCGGCTGCCCATACAATGAGGACATGCTGGATTCACGTGCGCAGACCCTGCTGAAGACCCTGATCGAGCGTTACATCGCCGACGGCATGCCGGTGGGCTCGCGCACGTTGTCGCGCCACTCCGGGCTCGATCTGTCGCCCGCCACGATCCGCAACGTGATGGCCGACCTCGAAGAGCTCGGTCTGATCGCCAGTCCGCACACTTCGGCCGGACGCATTCCCACCCCGCGTGGCTACCGGCTGTTCGTCGACACGCTGCTCACCGTGGAGCCGCTGCACGGCGAGCAGACCCGCGCCATGCAGGGCCGGTTGCAGGCCGACGAGCCGCAGCGCCTGCTTGCAGCCGCGGCGTCGCTGCTGTCGAGCCTGTCGCACTTCGCGGGGGTGGTGATGACGCCGCGCCGGGCGTCGCTGTTTCGCCAGGTCGAATTCCTGCGGCTGTCCGAGCGGCGCATCCTGCTGATCATCGTCACCCCCGATGGCGACGTACAGAACCGCGTCCTGTCCACCGAGCGCGACTACACCCCGTCGCAACTGGTCGAGGCGGCCAACTACATCAATGCGCATTTCGCCGGACTCGACTTCGAGAGCATCCGCGCGCGGCTGCAGTCCGAGCTCGCGTCGCTGCGCGACGACATCACCGCGCTGATGCAGAAGGCGGTCGAGGCCAGCAACCGGGCACTCACCGAGGACACCGAGCCGGTCGTCATCTCGGGCGAACGCAACCTGGTCGGATTGGCCGACCTCTCCGACAACATGGAGCGGTTGCGGCGGCTGTTCGACCTGTTCGACCAGAAAACCAGCCTGGTGCAACTGCTCGACGCGTCGAGTCGTGCGCAGGGCGTGCAGATCTTCATCGGCGGGGAATCCGAGCTGGTTCCGATGGACCAGATCAGCGTGGTGGTCGCCCCCTATGAAGCGGACGGCCGCATCGTCGGCACGCTGGGCGTGATCGGTCCCACGCGGATGGCCTACGAACGGGTGATCCCGATCGTCGACATCACGGCCCGGCTGGTCTCGTCGGCCCTGAGCCATCATTGAGCCGCGGGTCACCGGCCCCGTCCCGCCCGACGCCCGCAGACGCCTGGTGACCCGTTCCTCGTCGGCCCACCGCTTCGACCACGTGGCAGCCACGCGCGCCGCGGTGCTGCTGGTGCAACTGGGTACCCCCGACGCGCCGACGCCGGCTGCGTTGCGCCGCTACCTGCGCGAGTTCCTGTCCGACCCGCGCGTCGTCGAGATCTCCCGGCTGGTCTGGTTGCCGATCCTGCACGGCGTGATCCTGCGTACGCGCCCCGCGCAGTCGGCGCGCAAGTACGCCAGCATCTGGACCGACGAGGGCTCGCCACTGCTGGTGCACACGCGCCGCCAGACGGTGCTGCTGCGCGGCGCGCTCGGCGCCCTCGGGCACGAACTCGACGTCGCTTTCGCGATGCGCTACGGCAATCCGTCGATTCCGGCGGTGCTGCGCGAGTTGCGCGGACGCAACGTCGGGCGGCTGCTGGTGCTGCCGCTGTATCCGCAATACGCCGCCTCGACCAGCGCCACGGCGCTCGATGCGGTCGCACGCGAGCTCTCCGGGTGGCGCAACCTGCCGGAACTGCGGATGGTGCGCGGGTTTCACGATCACGACGGTTACATCGATGCGCTGGCGGCCCATGTGCGGCGGGGCTGGGAGCGCGACGGACGCGCCGAGCGGCTGGTCATGAGCTTTCACGGCGTGCCCAGGCGTACGCTCGAGCTGGGAGATCCCTATCACTTCGAGTGCCTGGCCACCGGGCAGCGGCTCGCCGAACGCCTCGGCCTGCGGCCGCACGAATGGGTGCTCACGTTCCAGTCGCGCTTCGGCCGCGCCGAATGGTTGCAGCCGTATACCGAACCCACGCTGTGCGAACTCGCACGCTCGGGGGTGCGCAGCGTCGAGGTGATCTGCCCGGGATTCGTCGCCGATTGTCTCGAGACGCTCGAGGAAATCGCGATCGAGGCGCGGCGCGCGTTCCTCGCGGCCGGCGGGCGCGAGTTGCGGTATCCCGGCTGCCTGAACGAAGCGCCGGAGTTCATCGACGCGCTGGCCGCGCTCGCGCGCCAGCATCTGTCGGGCTGGCCGACGCGCCCGCCCGACCGATGACGCGATGTCGCTCAGGCTTTCGGCGGGATCCGCAGCACCTGGCCCGGATAGATCTTGTCCGGATGCGTCAGCATCGGCTTGTTCGCTTCGAAGATCGGCATGTAGGCATTGGCATTGCCGTAGAACTGCTTCGCGATCTTCGACAACGTGTCGCCGCGCGCCACGGTGTGGAACTGCGCTTCGGGCGCAGGGTTGCTGACCGACATGTTGTCGACGACGTTGCTCACGCCAGCCACGTTGCCGCAGCACAACAGGATCTTTTCGCGCGTGACCTGGTCGGGTGCGGCACCCGAGACGGACACCGTGGCGTTGGCACCGTCGAAGTCCACCTTCAGGCCGTCGGCAGTGAGCTTCATCGAAGCGATGTAATCCTCGATGGCCTTGCCCGCGGCGGCGTTGGCCGCGGCTGCCTTGTCGGCGCCCTGGGCTGCCTGCGCCTCGCCGCGTCCGAACAGTTTCTCGCCGGCATCCTTGATGAACGACATGAGTCCCATCGCTGCTCCTTGGTCGGGTAGGAGGCCCTCATGGCGGGGCCAGGCCCAAGGTTAACCGCTGTCGGCCTGAAGGTTGTTGAAATCGCCGGATTCGCCTCCAGTTAGAGGCCACCGCGCCGCGGCATCATGCGGTGAGTTCCTGCAATGCTTTGATTTCGCTGGGAGAATCACGGGATGAACCGGGAGATGCCGGATCGGCCGGAACACGAACGACCCGCTACCACCAACGATGCCGGCAGCGTGCCGGCCCCCGAGGCAGCGGCCGAAGCCGCTCCGGAAACCGGGCCGGATCCTGCTGGTCGCCTGGCGGCTACGCAGGCGCAGGTCGCCGAGCTGCGCGATCAGTATCTGAGGGCCGTCGCCGAGCTCGAGAACGTGCGCCGTCGAGGGCAGGAAGAGGTCGCCCGCGCCCACAAGTACGGCATCGAGGCGTTCGCCGAGAGCCTGCTTCCGGTGAAGGACAGCCTCGAAATGGCGCTGAAGGCCGACACCCCGACGGTGGACAATCTGAAGGAGGGGGTCGAGGCCACGCTGCGGCAACTCGTGTCCGCCTTCGAGAAGCACCGGCTGGCCGAAATCGATCCGCAGGGCCAGAGATTCGATCCCAACCGCCACCAGGCGATCTCGACGGTGCCGGCGGCCGCCACGCAGCCGCCGCTGGCCGAGAACCACGTCGCGCACGTGCTGCAGAAGGGCTACCTGATCGGCGACCGGGTGCTGCGCCCGGCGCTGGTCACCGTCGTCCAGGGCTGAGCAGGCGCCTGGCCGACTCACGGACGCCGACCGTATCCGCTTGAATTTCGCGCGTCGCAACACATCTGCCAACCAGACAATTTCCGTCTTCGAGGAATCGACAACATGGGCAAGATCATCGGCATCGACCTGGGCACGACCAACTCGTGCGTCGCCATCATCGAGGGTGGCCAGCCCCGGGTGATCGAGAACTCCGAGGGCGCGCGCACCACCCCGTCGATCGTCGCGTACATGGAGGACGGCGAGATCCTGGTCGGCGCGCCCGCCAAGCGGCAGGCGGTCACCAACCCGCGCAACACGGTGTATGCGGCCAAGCGGCTGATCGGCCGCAAGTTCGACGAGAAGGAGGTCCAGAAGGACATCCACCTGATGCCGTACGGCATCGTCAAGGCCGACAACGGCGACGCCTGGGTGCAGGTGCGCGATCGCAGGCTCGCGCCGCCCCAGGTCTCGGCGGAAGTGCTGCGCAAGATGAAGAAGACCGCCGAGGACTATCTCGGCGAGGAAGTGACCGAGGCGGTCATCACCGTACCGGCCTACTTCAACGACAGCCAGCGCCAGGCGACCAAGGACGCCGGGCGCATCGCGGGTCTCGACGTCAAGCGGATCATCAACGAGCCGACCGCGGCGGCGCTGGCGTTCGGCCTCGACAAGGGCGGCGGCAAGGATCGCAAGGTCGCGGTCTACGACCTCGGCGGCGGCACTTTCGACATCTCGATCATCGAGATGGCCGACGTCGATGGCGAGAAGCAGTTCGAGGTGCTGTCGACCAACGGCGACACCTTCCTCGGGGGCGAGGACTTCGACCAGCGCGTCATCGACTACGTGATCGGCGAGTTCAGGAAGGAGCAGGGCGTCGACCTGTCGAAGGACGTGCTCGCGCTGCAGCGGCTCAAGGAGACGGCCGAGAAGGCCAAGATCGAGCTGTCCTCGAGCCAGCAGACCGACTTCAACCTGCCGTACATCACGGCCGACGCGTCGGGCCCGAAGCACCTGAACATGAAGCTCACGCGTGCGAAGCTCGAGGCGCTGGTCGAGGAACTGGTCGAGCGCACCATCGAGCCGTGCCGCACGGCGCTGAAGGACGCCGGCGTGAAGGCGTCCGACATCGACGACGTGATCCTGGTCGGCGGCATGACGCGCATGCCGAAGGTGCAGGACAAGGTCAAGGAGTTCTTCGGCAAGGAGCCGCGCAAGGACGTCAATCCCGACGAGGCGGTGGCGGTGGGCGCGGCGATCCAGGGCGCGGTGCTGTCGGGGGATCGCAAGGACGTGCTGCTGCTCGACGTGACGCCGCTGTCGCTGGGCATCGAGACGCTCGGCGGCGTCATGACGAAGATGATCCAGAAGAACACCACCATTCCGACGAAGTTCTCGCAGACCTTCTCGACGGCCGACGACAACCAGCCCGCGGTGACGATCAAGGTCTACCAGGGCGAGCGCGAGATCGCGACGGGCAACAAGCTGCTCGGCGAGTTCAACCTCGAGGGCATCCCGCCGGCGCCGCGCGGCACGCCGCAGATCGAGGTCACCTTCGACATCGACGCCAACGGCATCCTGCACGTGTCGGCGAAGGACAAGGCCACCGGCAAGGAGAACAAGATCACGATCAAGGCCAACTCGGGTCTGACCGAGGCCGAGATCCAGAAGATGGTGAAGGACGCCGAGACCAATGCCGCCGAGGATCACAAGCGCGTCGAGCTCACCAACGCGCGCAACCAGGCCGATGCGCTGGTGCACTCGGTGAAGAAATCGCTCGCGGAATACGGCGACAGGATCGACGCCGGCGAGAAGGCGAAGATCGAGGACGCGCTGAAGGCGGCCGAGGAATCGCTGAAGTCCGACGACAAGGACGGGATCGAGGCGAAGACCAACGCGCTGATGACCGCCTCGCAGAAGCTCGGTGAAATGATGTACGCGAAGGCTCAGGCCGAGGCGGGCGCGCAGGCCGCGGGCAGCGAGGCACCCGAGGCCGGAGCGGGCGAAGCGAAGCGTCCGAAGGACGACGACGTCGTCGACGCCGATTTCAAGGAAGTCAAGCGTGACGCCTGAACATGGCCAAGCGTGACTACTACGAAGTCCTCGGCGTCGCGAAGAACGCCACCGACGACGACCTGAAGAAGGCCTATCGTCGCCTCGCGATGAAGTACCACCCGGATCGCAATCCGGACAGCAAGGAGGCCGAGGGGAAGTTCAAGGAGGCGAAGGAGGCCTACGAGATGCTCTCGGACGCCGCGAAACGCGAGGCGTACGACCGCTACGGCCACGCCGGTGTCGACCCGAACGCGGGCTTCGCCGGCGGTGCCGGCGGGCAGGGGTTCGGCGGTTTCGCCGACGTGTTCGGCGACATCTTCGGCGACATCTTCGGTGGCCAGCGCGGCGGCGCGGGTCGCAGCAACGTCTATCGCGGCGCCGACCTGCGCTACGCGATGGAGATCTCGCTCGAGCAGGCGGCCGGCGGCTGCACCTCCGAGATCCGCGTGCCCGCCTGGGAGAACTGCGAGCCCTGCAACGGCAGCGGCGCGAAGCCCGGCACCAAGCCGAAGGTCTGCCACGCCTGTGGCGGGCAGGGTGCGGTGCGCGTGCAGCAGGGGTTCTTCTCGATCCAGCAGACCTGCCCGACCTGTCGTGGCAGCGGCAAGGTGATCCCCGAGCCGTGTACGGCCTGCGAGGGTGCCGGCCGCGTGAAGAAGAACAAGACGCTCGAAGTGAAGATCCCGGCCGGCATCGACGACGGCATGCGCATCCGCTCGGCCGGCAACGGCGAACCGGGCATCAACGGCGGCCCGCCCGGAGACCTGTACGTCGAAATCCACGTGAAGGAGCACGGGGTGTTCCAGCGCGATGGCGACGACCTGCACTGCGAGGTGCCGATCGGCATGACGACCGCGGCACTGGGCGGCATGGTGCAGATCCCCACGCTGAACGGGCGCGCCGAGATCGACCTGCCCGAAGGCACGCAGTCGGGCAAGCAGTTCCGGCTGCGCGGCAAGGGGATCAAGGGCATCCGCTCGAGCTACCCGGGAGACCTGTACGCGCACGTGGTGGTCGAAACGCCGGTTCGGCTCAACGACGCGCAGAAGCAGTTGCTGCGCGAACTCGAAGCGTCGTTGAAGGATCCGAAACACAGCCCGCAAACCCGCGGCTGGATGGATCGCGTGAAAGACTTCTTCCAGTGAAGCTCACGTTTGCGGGAGCAGCCGACACGGTCACCGGGTCGCGCTACCTGCTCGACTCGGGGGCGCGCCGGATCCTGCTCGACTGCGGGTTGTTCCAGGGTTTCAAGAAGTTGCGCGACCGCAACTGGGCGAACTTTCCGTTGCCGCCGCGGGAGATCGACCGCGTGGTGCTCAGCCACGCGCACCTCGACCACAGCGGCTACCTGCCGGCGCTGGTGCGCGACGGCTTTCGCGGGCAGGTGATCGCCACCGAGGCCACGCGCGAGCTCTGCGAGATCCTGCTGCGCGACAGCGCGCGGCTCCAGGAGGAAGAGGCCGATTTCGCCAACCGGCACGGCTACTCGAAGCACTCGCCGGCACGCCCGCTCTACACCACCGAAGACGCCGAGCGCGCGCTTGCGCGCTTCCTGGCGATCGGCTTCGACCACGACTTCGATCTCGGCGACGGCATCAGCGGCCGTTTCCTGCCTGCCGGCCACCTGCTCGGCGCCTCGATCGTGCGCCTGCAGCGCGGCCATCACACGCTGGTGTTCAGTGGCGACCTCGGACGCCCGGGCGACCGGGTCATGCGGGCGCCGCGCAAGGTGGAGGCGGCCGACACGCTGATCGTCGAATCGACGTATGGTGACCGCCGGCACAACGACGAAGACCCGGAAGCGGTGCTGGGCCGCGTGATCCGCGAGACCGCGGCGCGTGGCGGCACGATCCTCATTCCGTCGTTCGCGGTCGGGCGTGCGCAGGCGCTGCTTTATGCACTCTACCGCCTGAAGCAGCGCGGCGAGATTCCCGAGATTCCGGTGTTCCTCGACAGCCCGATGGCGGTCGATGCGACGCGCCTGTACCGGCGCTTCGAGCACGATCACCGGCTCACGCCCGAACAATGCGCCGGCATGTACCGCGCCGCCCGGCTGATCACCACGCCGGACGAATCGAAGCGGCTGGCCACGCTGCACGGGCCGCTGGTGATCATCTCGGCCAGCGGCATGGCCACTGGCGGTCGCGTGCTGCATCACCTGAAGCGGCTGCTGCCCGATCCGGCCAGTCACGTCGTGTTTGCCGGCTTCCAGGCGCCCGGTACCCGCGGCGCACACCTGGTGGCCGGCACGCGCGAAGTCAGGATCCACGGTGGATGGCATTCGGTGCGCGCCGGAGTCACGCAGCTCGACGGTTTTTCGGCGCACGCCGACAGCGACGAATTGATCGACTGGATGCGCGGCTTTCGCTCGGCGCCGAAGCAGGTTTACGTGACGCACGGCGAACCCGAGGCGGCCGATCGTCTGCGCGTGCGCATCGGGCAGGAGCTCGGCTGGCGCGCGCGCGTTCCCGAGCATCTGGAGACGGTCGACCTGGCGCTCTGAAGGCGCTGCGATCGCGGCACTCGTGGTTGCGCCGGCCGCTGCGTCGGTCGCTGCGCCAATTCCCTCCTGCGCGATGGCGCACACGGTGAAGCCACCGAAGCGTGCTGGTACAGTCGGCGCCATGCACGCGAACGAATTCCGGCGTCCCGTGGGCTGGCGCAAGGGCCGGCAGGTCGACCCGGCGGCACTCGGGCGTGTGCGGCAGCTGCTCGAGGGCCTGCCGGCGCGCCGCGACCTGCTGGTCGAGCACCTGCACCGCATCCAGGATGCCGAAGGCTGCCTGCCGGCACCACTGCTGGCGGCGCTCGCCGACTGGCTGGGTCTGGCGCAGACCGAGGTCTACGAGGTCGCCAGTTTCTATCATCACTTCGAGCCGGTGCGCGAAGGCGAGGCGCGACCCGCGGCGCTGACGGTGCGCGTGTGCGATTCGCTGCCGTGCCGCCTGGGCGGCGCCGAAGCGCTGCTTGCGGCGCTCGCGCAGCGGCTCGGCCGCGGGGTGCGCGTGCAGCGCGTGCCCTGCGTCGGGCGTTGCGCGCAGGCGCCGGTGGCGGTGGTCGGACGCCGGCCGATCGCGCCGGCCACACCCGATGCCGTCATCGATGCGGTGGCCAGCGGCGACTTCGAATGTCCGCTGCCCGACGCCCAGGATTACGCTGCCTGCCGCTCGGGCGGTGGTTACCGGCAGCTCGGGCAGGTGCTCGATGGCCGACGCAGTCGCGAATCGATCCTCGACGAACTCGACGCCTCGGCGCTGCGCGGACTGGGCGGCGCCGGGTTCCCGATCGGGCGCAAGTGGCGTGCCGTGGCGCGCCAGCCCGGCCCGCGCCTGCTGGTGGTCAACGCCGACGAGGGCGAGCCGGGCACCTTCAAGGATCGTCATTGCCTGGAGCGTGCACCGCACCGGATGCTCGAAGGCATGCTGATCGCCGCGGCGGTGGCCGGCTGCGAGGCCTGCTACATCTATCTGCGTGACGAATACGCGGGTGTGCGCGCGCTGCTCGCGCGCGAGCTCGACGCCTTGCGCGCCGACCCGCCGGTGCCCGGTCACGCACTGCCCGCGATCCATCTGCGGCGCGGCGCGGGCGCCTACATCTGCGGCGAGGAGAGCGCACTGATCGAGTCCATCGAAGGCAAGCGCGGGATGCCGCGGCAGCGTCCGCCGTACGTGGCCGAAGTCGGCCTGTTCGGACGACCCACGCTCGCGCACAACGTCGAGACGCTCGATTGGGTGGCGGAGATCCTCGAACGCGGCGCCGCGTGGTATGCCGGCCACGGGCGGCGCGGCCGGCACGGCCTGCGCTGGTTCTCGGTGTCGGGCCGGGTGCGCGATCCGGGCGTGAAGCTCGCGCCGGCCGGCATCAGCGCACGCGAGCTGATCGACGAGTTCTGCGGCGGCATGCCCGACGGGCACGCGTTGTACGCGTGGCTGCCGGGAGGCGCCTCGGGCGGCATCCTGCCGGCCGCGCTCGCCGACGAGCCGCTCGACTTCGACACGCTGCAGCCGCATGGCGCCTTCGTCGGCTCGGCGGCACTGATCGTGCTGTCGCAACACGACAGCGCGGCCGATGCGGCGCGCAACCTGATGGCGTTCTTCCGCGACGAGTCGTGCGGGCAGTGCACGCCGTGCCGGGTCGGCACCGCGAAGGCGGCGCGCGAGATCTCCGGCGGGCACTGGAACGCCGCCCTGTTGCACGAACTGTCCGCGACCATGAAGGACGCCTCGATCTGCGGGCTGGGCCAGGCCGCGCCGAACCCGCTGCTGTCGGTGCTGCGCCACTTCCCGCGCGAACTGGCCGGCGGGCCGGAGCCCGGGCCATGAGCGCGACCACGCTCGCATTCGAACTCGACGGGCGGCGTATCGAGGCACGCCAGGGTGAGACGATCCTCGCGGCTGCGGCGCGCCACGGCGTGGAGATTCCGCGCCTGTGTCACTACGACGGCTACCGGCCCGACGGCAATTGCCGCGCCTGCGTGGTCGAAATCGACGGCGAGCGCGTGCTCGCGCCGTCGTGCTGCCGCGCGCCGACGGCGGGCATGAAGGTCAGTGCGGCGGGCGCACGCGCGCGCGCCGCGCAGCGCATGGTGGTCGAACTGCTGCTCGCCGACACGCCGGCCGGTGGGCACCGCGAGGACTCCGAGCTGGGGCACTGGGCACGGGTGCTGGGTGTCGAAGGCTCGCGCTTCGCAGCGCGCGAGCAGCCTGCAGCCGATCTGAGCCATCCGGCGATCGCGGTGCGGCTCGATGCCTGCATCCAGTGCGGCCGCTGCGTGCGCGCCTGCCGCGAAGCGCAGGTCAACGATGTGATCGGTTACGCCGGGCGCGGCGAGCGCGCGCGGATCGTCTTCGACTGCGAAGACCCGATGGGCGCCTCGAGCTGCGTGGGCTGCGGCGAGTGCGTGCAGGCGTGCCCCACCGGGGCGTTGATGCCGCGTCTGCTCGGTGCGGGCGCGGCGGCCGGCGACGACGCGGTGCGCGCCGCGCCGCGCGCCGCGCAGCGGCAGGTCGATTCGCTGTGTCCGTTCTGCGGCGTGGGCTGCCAGTTGACCTGGCACGTCTCCGACAACCGCATCGTCTACGTCGAAGGTCGCGACGGGCCATCCAATCACGGGCGGCTGTGCGTGAAGGGGCGCTTCGGCTTCGATTACGTCGGCAGCCCCGATCGGCTGACGGTCCCGCTGGTGCGCAAGCCTGGCGCCGCGAAGAACCCGCGCTTCGAACGCGTGCCGACCGACTGGCGCGGGCAGTTTCGGGTAGCGAGCTGGGAGGAGGCGCTCGAGCTGGCCGGTGGCGGGCTCGCGCGCATCCGCGACCGGCACGGCGCCGGCGCGCTCGCCGGCTTCGGCTCGGCCAAGGGCAGCAACGAAGAGGCCTACCTGTTCCAGAAACTCGTGCGCACCGGCTTCGGGACCAACAACGTCGATCACTGCACGCGGCTGTGCCACGCCTCGTCGGTGGCTGCGCTGCTCGAAGGCATCGGCTCGGCGGCCGTCTCGAACCCGGTCTCCGACGTGGCCCACGCCGAGGTGGTGCTGGTGATCGGCTCGAACCCTACCGTCAACCATCCGGTTGCGGCCACCTGGATCAAGAATGCGGTGCGCCGCGGTGCGAAACTGGTGGTCGCCGACCCGCGACGCACCGAACTCGCCCGCCACGCCGCGTACGTGCTGCAGTTTCGCTCCGACACCGACGTGGCGCTGCTCGACGCGATGCTGCACGCGATCATCGCCGAGGATCTCGTCGACCACGCGTTTGTCGCCGCACGCACCCGTGGTTTCGAAGCACTGCGCGAAGCGGTTGCGCCGTACAGCCCGGAAGCGATGGCTCCGGTGTGCGGCATCGACGCCGCGACCATCCGCGAGGTGGCACGCCTGTACGCGCGCAGCCGCGCGTCGATGATCTTCTGGGGAATGGGCGTCTCGCAGCACGTGCACGGCACCGACAACGCGCGCTGCCTGATCGCGCTGGCACTGGTCACCGGCCAGATCGGACGACCCGGCACCGGCCTGCATCCGCTGCGCGGCCAGAACAACGTGCAGGGGGCCTCCGACGCGGGCCTGATCCCGATGATGTTCCCCGACTATCGCCGCGTCGGCGACGCGGGGGCCGCGGCCGCGTTCGAGCAACTGTGGGGCGCGCCGCTCGATCGCCGCCCGGGGCTGACGGTGGTCGAGACGCTGCACGCGGCGGCAGCGGGCGAGATCCGCGGCATGTACATCATGGGCGAGAACCCGGCGATGTCCGACCCCGATGCCGGCCATGCGCGCGAGGCGCTCGCTGCGCTCGACCTGCTCGTGGTGCAGGACATCTTCCCGACCGAAACCGCGGTGCTGGCCGACGTGATCCTGCCGGCCAGCGCGTTTCCCGAGAAGACCGGCAGCTTCACGAACACCGACCGCATGGTGCAGTTCGCGCGCCAGGCGCTCGATCCGCCGGGCCAGGCGCGCCACGATCTCTGGATCATCGTGCAGATGGCCCGCCGCCTCGGCCTTGCCTGGCACTACGGGCATCCGCGCGAGGTGTTCGAGGAGATGCGCCACGCCATGGCGTCGATCCGCGGCATCAGCTGGGCACGGCTCGAGCGCGAGGACAGCGTCACGTATCCGTGCTCCGACGCGAGCGATCCCGGGCAGCCGGTGGTGTTCGTCGATCGTTTCCCGACCGACGACGGGCGCGGACGTCTGGTGCACGCTCGACCCGAGCCCGCCGACGAGCAGCCCGATGAACAGTGGCCCTTCGTGCTGATCACCGGGCGGCAGCTCGAGCACTGGCACACCGGTGCGATGACGCGCCGCGCGCAGGCGCTCGACGCGATCGAACCCGAAGCCACCGCGTCGCTGCACCCGCTCGACCTCTCGCGGCTCGGCCTGCACCCGGGCGAACACGCAGCGATCGCCTCGCGGCGCGGTCGCATCGTGTTGCGCGTGCGTGAAGACGACGGCGTGGCGCCCGGCAGCGTGTTCGTGCCGTTCGCCTACGCGGAAGCCGCGGCGAACCTGCTCACGAAACCCTCGCTCGACCCGTTCGGAAAGATACCGGGCTTCAAGTACTGCGCGGTGAGCGTCAGCCCGGCGCCTTCGGCCCCGACGCGTGCTGCCTGAGCAGTTCGCGCCCGATGATGAGCTTTTGCACTTCGGTCGCACCCTCGTAGATCCGCAGCGGACGGATCTCGCGATACAGGTGCTCGACCGTCATCCCCGATTTCACGCCGAGCCCGCCGAAGATCTGCATCGCCTTGTCGATCACCTGCTGCGCGGTTTCGGTGGCGACCATCTTCGCCATCGCCACTTCGCGGGTGCCGCGCTCGCCGAGCCGGTCGCGCACCCAGGCGGCGCGGTAGGTGAGCAGCGCCGCGGCGTCGATGCCGGTAGCCATGTCGGCGAGCGCTGCCTGCGTGAGCTGGAAGTCGGACAGCATCTGCCCGAGCATGCGGCGGCGGGTGGCGCGCCCGAGCGCCTCGTCGAGCGCGCGCCGTGCGAAGCCCAGTGCTGCAGCCGCGACGCTGGTGCGGAAGATGTCGAGGTTGCGCATCGCGATCTTGAAGCCTTCGCCGGGTGCGCCGAGCAGCGCGTCGGCGGGCACGCGACACCCGGACAGGCGCAGCGTACCCAGCGGGTGCGGCGCCATCACTTCGATGCGTTCCGAGGTGTCCAGGCCGGGCGTGCCGGCCTGGACGACGAATGCCGAGATGCCGCGGCTGCCGGGCGCCTCGCCGGTGCGCGCGAACACGCAGTAGAAGTCCGCGATGCCGGCGTTGGAGATCCAGGTCTTGCAGCCGTCGAGTACCCAGTGCGCGCCGTCGCGCCGCGCGGTGGTCGCGATCGCTGCCACGTCGGAGCCGGCGTCGGGCTCCGACAGCGCGAACGCCGCCAGGCTGCTTCCGGCCACCACGCCGGGCAGATAGCGGCGCTGTTGTGCCTCGGTGCCCGCCAGCGTGATCGATCCGCTGCCCAGCCCCTGCATCGCGAAGGCGAAATCGGCCAGTCCCGAGTGCCAGGCGAGCGTTTCGCGCGCCACGCACAGCGAGCGCGTGTCGATGACATCGAACGCGCCGCCCCAGGTCCTGGCCGCGCAGTAGCGCAGCCAACCGGCGCTGCCCAGGTCGGCCACCAGTCGCCGGCAGGCTGCGTCGACGTCGGTCTCGTGCTCGCCGCCGAGCTGCGCCGCGGCCCAGGCGTCGAGCGTGTGTGCCTGTTCGCGATGAGCGTCATCGAAGAAGGGCCAGGCGAGATGGCTGCGGTCGGGCATCGATGTCTCCAGCGGCGGGTGGCTGCGGGCGTGATCCTGGCGCGCCGCGACGAGGTCGGGCGCCACGCTTGCTTTCTGCGGGAACCCGCTCTACGATACTGAATGAGCGTTCATTCAGTCAAGTCCGGCCGTACGTGCCCGTCACGTGCCGGTGCGGGCCGTCCCGCTCCACCTCGCAACGATCCAGGAGATTGCAGCATGTACCAGCTCAAAGCGGCCGAGTGGCGTCCCCAGCACTTCAAGTGGGAAGTGCGCGACAACGTGGCGATCGTCACGCTGAACCGGCCCGAGCGCAAGAATCCGCTCACTTTCGACAGCTATGCCGAACTGCGCGACACCTTTCACCGGCTGCAGTACGCCGGGGACGTGCGCGCCGTCGTGATCACCGGCGAAGGGGGCAATTTCTGCTCCGGCGGCGACGTGCACGAGATCATCGGTCCGCTCACGAAGATGGACATGAACGGGTTGCTGACGTTCACCCGCATGACCGGCAACCTGGTGAAGGAGATGCGCACCTGCCCGCAGCCGATCATCGCGGCGGTCGACGGCGTCTGCGCGGGCGCCGGCGCGATCCTGTCGATGGCCTCGGACATGCGCTACGGGACCCCCGAAACGAAGACCGCGTTCCTGTTCGTGCGAGTGGGGCTGGCCGGTTGCGACATGGGTGCCTGCGCGATCCTGCCGCGCATCATCGGCCACGGGCGCGCGAGCGAACTGCTCTACACCGGGCGCACGATGAGCGCCGACGAGGGCAAGGCCTGGGGCTACTTCAACGACGTGGTGCCGCGCGGGCAGGTGCTGCAGAAGGCGCTCGACGTGGCGAACTCGCTCGCCACCGGGCCGGCGTTCGCGCACTTCATGACGAAGAAGTGCCTGCATCAGGAGTGGAACCAGACCATCGAGCAGGCGCTCGAAACGGAAGCCGAGGCGCAGGCGATCTGCATGCAGACGCAGGACTTCACCCGTGCCTACAACGCCTTCGTGGCGAAGGAAAAGCCGAAGTTCGAGGGCAATTGAAGCACGGCGGCCCCGGGACAGCCCGATGAGTTCGCCCGAGCACGTCGCCAGCGCGGTCAGCGATCCGAAGCTCGTCGAGGAGCGGCGCGCCGGCATCCTCGATGCGGCGGTGAGCCTGTTCGCCGAGCACGGTTACTACGTCACGACGATCCAGCAGATCGCGAAGGCGAGCGGCGTGAGCATCGGGCTGATCTACCAGTACTTCGGCGACAAGGACGACATCCTGTTCCTGTCGCTGCGGCGCGTGCTCGATCGCTACGAGACCGAGATTCCCGCGCGGCTCGACGGCGTCGAGCACCCGGTCGACCGGCTGTGCACCGCGGTCTGGGCCTACTGCGCGATCGTCGACGAGCTGCGCCAGGCCGCGGTGCTCACTTATCGTTCGACCGGCTCGCTGCGCGCCGATCGCCGCGCGCTGATCCAGCAGGCCGAATTGCGCACCAACCGGCTGCTCGAGCGCTGCGTGCGCGCGTGCGTCGACAGCGGCTTCATGCGCCCGATCGACGAGTTCCTGCTCGTCTACCAGCTGGTGATGTTCTGCCACGCCTGGGCGCTCAAGCACTGGGCGATGCGCGAGCGCTTCGACCTCGCCGGGTACGTGTCGAAAGGCATCGCGCTGCTGGTCGAACCGTTTCTCACCGGACGCGGCAAGACCGCGCTCGCCGCGCTGCGCCGGCGCAGCCGCGACTTCTCCGCGGCGCCGGCGCAGCGCAGCGCGGCGAGCGGCGCCGCGCTGCCCGCCGATTCACCCCGAGAGGCAAGCTGATGGCGAACGATCAGTCGAACGAGAAGGCTTGCGGATCCGACCGCGTCGCGGCCGAAGCCGCGGAGCCGATCACGCTCACCATCGACGGCGGCATCGCCGTCGCGACGCTGTGCAGGCCGCCGGTGAACGCCATCGACGACGCCTGGGTCGGGCGGCTGAACCGGGTGCTCGACGCGGTCGAGGCCGACGGGCAGGTGCGCGTGCTGTGGATGCGCAGCGGGCAGCGTGTCTTTTGCGCCGGCGCCGACCTGGACTTCATGCGCCAGCGCTTCGCCACCGCCGAGGGACGCCGCGCGATGGTCGATTTCACGCGGCGGCTGCAGCAGGTGTATGCGCGCATCGAGCGCAGCCCCCGCGTGTCGCTGGCCGAGATCGGCGGGCCGGCGCTCGGTGGCGGTTTCGAGCTGGCGCTGGCCTGCGACCTGCGGGTGGTGGCCGACGAGGCGCGGCTCGGCCTGCCCGAAGCGCGCCTCGGCCTGCTGCCCGCGGCCGGAGGCACGCAACGGATGACGCGCGTCTGCGGCGAAGCGATCGCGCGCCGGCTGATTCTCGGCGCCGAAGTCGTGCCGGGCGTCGAGGCGACCGGGCTCGGGCTGGCGCAGTGGCATGCGCCGGCGGCGCAGTTGCGCACGCTGGCCGGCGAAATCGCCGCGCGCATCGCCGCGCTGCCGGTTGCCGCGCTGCGCGAGAGCAAGCGCTGCATCGGGGCGGCGCTCGACGCGCGCGTGGACGGCTACGAGGCCGAGCTCGAAGGCAGCGGCGCGCTGCTGGCGCTGCACGAGACGCAGGAGCGGGTGCGGCGCTTTCTGGAACGTGACGCGCCCTGAGCCGCACGCGAGCCTGCCGGGGCCCGCATTGCCCGGGTTCGTGCCGCGGCCGCGGGAGCCGGCGGGGGACGGCATCCATTAAGATCGTACGCTTCGCCACGAGCCTCCGGATGCAGCCCGCCGCATGAGCACGAACCTCTCCGAATTCGAACGCGCCCGCAAAGTCCTCGTAGGCGGCGTCAACTCGGCGGTGCGCGCGTTTCGCGCCGTCGGTGGCACGCCGCGCTTCATCGATCGCGCCGAGGGTGCCTGCCTGTGGGACGTCGAGGGCCGGCGTTACATCGACTACCTCGGCTCCTGGGGTCCGATGATCGCCGGCCATGCCCATCCGCGCGTGCTCGCGGCGGTCGAGCGCGCGGCACGCCACGGCCTGTCGTTCGGCGCGCCCAACGTGATGGAGAGCGAGCTGGCCGAGCGCATCTGTGCGCTGTTCCCGCAGGTCGAGCGCGTGCGCTTCACCAGTTCGGGCACCGAGGCCGCGATGTCGGCGTTGCGCCTGGCGCGCGGCTACACGCGGCGCGACGCGATCATCAAGTTCGAGGGCTGCTACCACGGCACGGCCGACAGCCTGCTGGTGAAGGCGGGCTCCGGCGCCCTGGCCTTCGGCACGCCCAGTTCGGCCGGCGTGCCCGACGACCTGGCGCGCCACACGCTGGTTGCCCAGTACAACGATCTGGCCAGCGTCGAGGCGCTGTTCGCCGCGCACGGCGAACGCATTGCCTGCCTGATCGTCGAGCCGATGCCCGGCAACATGAATCTGATCCTGCCCGCTCCGGGTTTTCTCGCCGGGTTGCGCGATTTGTGCTCGAAACACGGGGCGCTGCTGGTGTTCGACGAGGTGATGTCGGGTTTTCGCGTGGCGCTGGGCGGTGCGCAGCAACGGGTCGGTGTGGTGCCCGACCTGTCGGTGTTCGGCAAGGTGATCGGCGGCGGCATGCCGGTGGGCGCGATCGGCGGCCCGGCGGCGATCATGGAGCTGATGGCGCCGCTGGGTCCGGTCTACCAGGCGGGCACCCTGTCGGGCAATCCGATCGCGATGGCAGCGGGGCTGGCAACGCTGGACCTGATCGCCGAGCCTGGCTTCTTCGGGCGGCTCGACGCCGGCTGCGCGCGGCTCGTCGAAGGCTTGAACGCGGCGGCGCGCGAGGCAGGGGTGGCGTTTTGCGCGCAGCATTGCGGCGGGCTGGCCGGCCTGTACATGCTGGCGGCGCCGCCTGCGAGCTTCGCGCAGGTCCAGCAGCAGGACGTCGAGCGCTTCAAGCGCTTCTATCACCGGATGCTCGACGAGGGTGTCTACCTGCCACCGTCGCCGGTCGAGGCGTTCTTCTTCTCGGGCGCGCACGCCGATGCCGACGTCGACGCCACCATCGCGGCGGCGCGCCGCGCGCTGCGCGCGCTCGCCTGATGGGGGAAGGCACCGCGGCGCGCAAGGCGCCCTCGTACCTGCCGGTGCTGCTGTTCGGCTGCGCGATCCTCGTGGTCTCCACCGGTGTGCGCTCGTCGTTCGGCCTGTTCCTGCCGGAGATGACCCAGGCGCGTGGCTGGTCGCGCGAGACCTTCTCGCTGGCGATCGCGCTGCAGAACCTGATGTGGGGGCTGGGTGGCTCGTTCCTCGGGGCGATGGCCGACAGGTACGGCTCGATGCGCACGCTGCTGCTGGGCGCGGTGCTCTACGTGGCGGGCTTCCTCGGCATGGCCTGGGCCGAGAGCGGCGCCGCGCTGTCACTGTCGGCGGGCGTGGTGATGGGCATTGCGATCGGCGGCACCTCGTTCGGCATCGTGCTGGCGACGCTCGGGCGCATCGTGCCTGCCGGCCAGCGCAGCTTCGCCTTCGGCGTCGGCGTGGCCGCCGGCTCGTTCGGCCAGTTCCTGTTTCTGCCGCTGGCCGGCAGGCTGATCGCCACGATCGGCTGGCAGGCGGCGCTGTTCGTGCACGCGGCGGTTGTCGCGGCGATCCTGCTGCTGGCGCTGGGCATGCGCGGCGAGCACGAGGCGGCAGCCGCCGGGCCGCTGCGCCTGGCCGACGCATTGCGCGGTGCGCTCGCCGACCGCAGTTTCCACCTGATCTTCTGGGGCTACTTCGTCTGCGGATTGCAGGTGGTATTCATCCAGCTGCACCTGCCGGCCTACCTGCTCGACAAGGGCATGTCGGCCAACATCGGCGCCGCCGCGGTCGCGCTGATCGGCCTGTTCAACGTGGCGGGCTCGTTCGCCTCGGGAGTGCTCGGGCAGACGTTGTCGCGCAAATGGCTGCTGGCAGGGATCTACGTCGCGCGCTCGGTGGTGATTGGCCTGTTCCTGCTGGCGCCGCTCAGCCCGCTGTCGGTGTACCTGTTCAGCGCCGCGATCGGTCTGCTGTGGCTGTCCACGGTGCCGCTCACCAATGCGCTGGTGGGCCAGCGCTGGGGCGTGCAGTACCTCGGCCTGCTCGGCGGCGTGGTGTTCTTCGGCCACCAGATCGGAAGTTTCCTGGGTGCCTGGCTCGGCGGCAGGTTTTTCGACCTGTTCGGCAACTACGACTACGCCTGGGCGATGATCATCGCCTTCGGCATGTTCGCTGCCCTGGTGCACGCGCCGATCGACCAGCGTCCGCTCGGCGCGCCGCGCGCCGCCCAGCCCGCCCGCGCCTGAGGCGGACGCGTCGGCACCGGCGTCGGCACCGGTGCCGGTGCCGGGCGCTGCCACTTCGAGCGCTCTCGCTTCGAATCGATGCGTTTTCGCTTGTGGAACGCGTTCCACGAGGCAAAACGCTACATTTCGAAGCGAATGCCAGGAGCGCGAT
>WBZR01000161.1_pt1 | contig 117910 bp, 91 predicted proteins | sample 5204231 | NCBI WGS metagenome assembly WBZR01 (sample SAMN12412403, study PRJNA552823) | activated sludge metagenome | isolation source: activated sludge from anammox sidestream of wastewater treatment plant... | place: USA: Virginia | collected 2017-08
GAACACAGATGACGCGGATTGGGCAGATTTGCACTGATTTTAATCTGCGATGATCAGCTAAATCTGTGTCATCAGCGGTCTATCATGAATGGAATGCAGATGACGCGGATTAGGCGGATTTTCACTGATTTTAATCTGCGATGATCAGCTAAATCTGTGTCATCAGCGGTCTATCATGGATATGGAACACAGATGACGCGGATTAGGCGGATTTGCACTGATTTTTATCTGCGATGATCAGCTAAATCTGTGTCATCAGCGGTCTATCATGGATATGGAACACAGATGACGCTGATTGGGCAGATTTACACTGATTTTTTATTTGGGATGGAACACAGATGACGCGGATTAGGCAGATTTTCACTGATTTTTATCTGCGAAGATCAGTTAAATCTGTGTTATCAGCGGTCTATCATGGATATAGAACACAGATGACGCGGATTGGGCGGATTTGCACTGATTTTAATCTGCGATGATCAGCTAAATCTGTGTCATCAGCGGTCTATCATGGATATGGAACACAGATGATGCGGATTAGGCGGATTTACACTGATTTTAATCTGCGATGATCAGTTAAATCTGTGTCATCAGCGGTCTATCATGGATATGGAACACAGATGACGCGGATTGGGCGGATTTACACTGATTTTAATCTGCGATGATCAGTTAAATCTGTGTCATCAGCGGTCTATCATGGATATGGAACACAGATGGCGCGGATTGGGCGGATTTTCACTGATTTTAATCTGCGATGATCAGCTAAATCTGTGTCATCAGCGGTCTATCATGGATATGGAACACAGATGACGCGGATTAGGCGGATTTGCACTGATTTTTTTGGGGATGGAACACAGATGACGCTGATTGGGCGGATTTACACTGATTTTAATCTGCGATGATCAGCTAAATCTGTGTCATCAGCGGTCTATCATGGATATGGAACACAGATGACGCGGATTAGGCGGATTTACACTGATTTTAATCTGCGATGATCAGTTGAATCTGTGTCATCAGCGGTCTATCATGGATATGGAACACAGATGACGCTGATTGGGCGGATTTTCACTGATTTTCTATCTGCGATGATCAGTTGAATCTGTGTCATCAGCGATCTATCATGAATGGAATGGAGATGGAACTAATTGATTTGGTTGTGCTTATGCTGCAAACTTACCCAGGAATGTTGGGAAATTACCGCATTCAAAAGGTCGCACCTACGGAGCTTTGATTACAGCTTGGTCCAATATCTACCAATTGGTCGTGCCTACAGCACTTTATGGACATTCTTTTTTCTACTCAATTTGTATCGGACTAAGACACATAGGACGTGTTTGGAGGTTAATGAGGATATGAAGAATTTCTCCATGATAGAGGATCAACCTGGCTGGACGCTTTCTTCCGCGTACGATCTATTGAATGTTGCCATCGTTTTGCCGAAAGAATCTGAAGAGCTCGCGTTGACATCAAATGGGAAAAGGAGAAAGCTCGATTTAGCCGATTTTGAAAGATTTGGTGATTCATTAGGACTGAATTAGAAACAGATAGAAGCAGCTTTTAAACGTTTTGCGAAAAACAAAAACGATGCGTTTCTTCTTGTGGATAAATCCTACCTATCCAATCAAAGGAAGAGCCTGCATAAAAATCTGCTGAAGGAGAGGTTTCGAAGGTTGGGGCGGGATTAAATTTCTATACAATAATGAGCATTTCTACTCCGCCACTCCGTCACTCAATCCGCTCAAATACAGTGATTTCAACTAATTGTTTATATGCCAAATTGTCAATTTTCACAAACCTGAAACATTGGCTCTTTTACGCATGCGTCTGCCCTTAGCGGCTTTGTGGCTTTGCGAGAAAAAAGCATCACGCAAAGGCGTAAAACCTCAAAAGAATCCAAACAAAAAGCTTCATAGAAGTGACCATTTGGTAAGATTGCCAATTTGCAACGAAATCAAGTGCTGTAGGCACGACCTTATGGAAGAAGACAGGAAGTGAAAGGTGAAGTTATAGTACACCTCACAACCAACAGCTAATCTTAAACCTTTTCCCCTCCCCATCTGTTCCAATCTCGTAAAAATCATTCACTTTGAATGACCGAAAGACCGGAAAAGGGAAATGATTATCCTTTCGAAACCGTTTTTCTTAAAAAGTCTGTTTAAATTTGTGTTTTAATACTCAGATAAATTGATTTCCAAACAAGCGCAAGCGAACCTGCCGACACAGTTTGGCGAATTTACCATAACAGCCTTTGCTGAAAGCCCCGAAGAGGAGATGCCTCATCTGGTGCTGAGTAGGCCGTTGATAGATGGCGAAATTCCCTTTGTGCGTATTCATTCGGAATGCATCACAGGCGAAGCTTTTGGCTCTAAAAAGTGCGACTGCGGACCACAATTACATCGGGCCATCGAAATGATAGCAGAGCGAGGCGGCCATCTGATATACCTGCGTCAGGAAGGCAGGGGCATCGGCCTTATCAACAAGATCAAGGCTTATCATCTTCAGGATGAAGGCCTCAACACGCTGGATGCCAATCTTCACTTAGGTTTCAAAGGTGACGAAAGAGATTATCAGGCCGGAGTCAACATCCTGAAATTACTTGGCGTCACCCGGCTCAACCTGATCACCAACAATCCACTGAAATTGGATTATCTCACCAATGCCGGGATAGAAATCGTAAAACGAATCCCGCTCATCATACCCGCTGAGCCTCAAAACATCGAATATCTGAGGGTCAAGAAGGATCTGATGGGGCACTTATTCTAATTCGGTATCTACATCAAAAACAGTTTAAAAGGATGGACGAAGTCAGAGCAAAACTATCAGAAGCATTCTTAGGTCTTGTCGAAGTAATGGACACCTTGCGCGCAGAATGCCCATGGGATCGCAAACAGACCATTCATACCCTTAACAACCTGACCGTCGAAGAAGTATATGAACTCGTCGATGCCCTTACAGAGGAAGATTGGCCGAATATCAAGGAAGAACTGGGCGACATCCTATTGCATATCCTTTTCTATTCTAAGATTGCCACAGAGCAAGGCTATTTTACTTTGGATGACATGATCCTCACACAGATTGAGAAGTTGAAGCGTAGGCACCCCCATATATACGGCGATCTGAAACTCGAGGATGAAGCTGCAGTCAAGCAAAACTGGGAAAAAATAAAGCTCACCGAAGGGAAGAAATCTGTTTTAGGCGGTGTCCCCAAGTCCTTAACTGCCGTTATCAAGGCATACCGTATGCAGGACAAGGCAGCACAAGTCGGTTTCGAATGGGAAAAATCAGAAGATGTCTGGGCTAAGGTTCAGGAGGAAATGGCAGAATTAAACGAAGTTATGGAAGACCCCGCCGCCTCCATCGAACGTAAAACGGAAGAGATGGGCGACGTACTCTTCTCCCTGATCAATTACTCCCGCTTCAACAAAATCGACCCGGAGCAAGCCCTCCAAAAAGTCAACATAAAATTCAAAAGCCGCTTTGAATACATCGAAGATCACGCTGACAGGCCCTTGCCGGACATGACGCTGGAAGAGATGGATGCGTTGTGGAATGAGGCGAAGGGGAAGGGGATGTGATACACTATTGTTTTAGTGTTAAGTAAATCGAAAAATATCGCATTACAAAAACATGTCAACTATTCGCTATTCACTTTGCACTTTTCCCTGTAACTCCTTCGTCGCCCAGAATTTAATCCCTTAATTTTTCACTTTTCATTTTTCATTTTCCACACGCCCATGCCTGTCATTTTCTTTCTGCCCAAATCACTGCCAGATGCACGATGGTATCCACTGCCCTCTCCATGTCCTGAACACTGACCCACTCAACCTTACTGTGGAATGAATGTTCACCGGCGAAGATATTCGGACACGGCAGGCCCATGAATGAAAGTCGCGATCCGTCCGTCCCGCCGCGAATCGATGTCCTGTGCGGTTCCACACCGGCACGTCTGACAGCCTCAACGGCATATTCCACAACCTCCGGATGCTGATCGAGCACTTCTTTCATATTGCGATATTGCTCGGTGATGGACACATCAATCTTCGAATTGGGATATTCCTTGTTGACCCGGATGCAGATGGCCTGAAGCAATTCTTCCAACTGCTTCATCTCATCATTGGTAAAAGAACGAAGAATAAATGACAGTTCAGCCTGCTCCAAATTGCCCTTGACGGAAGTCGGATGGATGAAGGGTTCCTTATTTTCCGTAGTCTCGGGACTCAAGGTATGTGCCGGCAATGCAGCCAAGATATCCTTCTGGATCTTGATGGCATTTTCCATCTTGCCTTTTGCAAAGCCCGGGTGTGCCGCCACTCCGGTAATCTTCACCACAGCAGCCTTGGCATTAAAATTTTCATCCTCAACATGACCGACTGTTTCTCCATCCATGGTGTAACCAAAATCAGCAGCCAGTTTTGCCATATCAACTTTATCCACCCCTCTGCCGATCTCCTCATCAGGTGTAAACAAGATTCTCAGTTTGCCGTGTTTTATTTCCGGATGTTGGATCATCTGATATACAGCATCCATGATTTCTGCGACACCCGACTTGTTGTCGGCGCCCAGCAGGGTGTCACCGCTTGCAGTGATGATGTCATTGCCTATCTGGTCGGCAAGAGCAGGATGGCCGTCGATGGTGATTACCTGGCTATGGTCCAAGGGAAGGACGATCTTGCTACCATCGAAGTTTCTGTGGATGATGGGCTTAACGTCTGTCCCCGAGCAATCCGGGCTTGTATCCATATGTGAGCAAAAGCAGATGACTGGCACATCATGATCCACATTGGAAGGCAGTGTAGCATATACATAGCCATGCGCGTCCATGTGAGCATCAGCCAATCCTATTTCCAGCAATTGGCTCACCAAAACCCTGCCCAAATCCTTCTGTTTCTCAGTACTTGGCGTCGTAGGGCTTTCCGGATCCGACTGTGTATCTATGGTGACATATTGCAGGAATCGATCGGTGACTGTATAATTAAACTTCGGCAAAGACATATATCTCAGTTTTTTGATTTGAACGGTGAAATTAAGATATTGTGGAGAATAATGAGGGAAAAATAATAGAAAAAGGGTGAGAGGAAGAGTGTGCTTAATTCGCTCAAGAAATAGGTAGATGATTAATAGCGTCCGGATAAGCCGGCATGCAGCTTTTTATCACGTATGGAAAAAATAAGTGCGTAAAATAAGGCAGATTAATTTGTTCAAACTGTCTAATACCGCACTACGTCTGCCTGATTGATTATTATTTATCTACCTACTTCGATTTTCACCTACCCAACATTCACCAACTTTTGCCATATTTACACATCAATACAATCGATCATGAAGATATACAGCTGGAATGTCAACGGAATACGTGCCGCCATGGGCAAGTCGTTTTTGGAAAAATTCAATGCCAGTGATGCGGATATATATTGCCTTCAGGAGACCAAGGCTCAGGAGGATCAAGTGGAAAAGGCCTTAGAAGAAGTCCGGGGATATCATCTGTACGCCAACTCTGCAGAGAGGAAGGGATACAGCGGCGTCGCAATATTGACCAGGCAAAAGCCACTTTCCGTCCAAAAAGGCATCGGTGTGGATGTCCACGATATGGAAGGTCGGGTATTGACATTGGAGTTCGACAACTTCTATATGGTCAATGTCTATGTGCCCAACAGTGGCGATCAGCTTGTCCGGCTTGATTACAGAGCCGAATGGGACGACGCATTTTCGACTTATCTCTCAGTACTCAGGAAGCAAAAACCGGTCGTGGTGACTGGTGACTTCAATGTCGCCCACACCGCAATAGACCTGGCGCGCCCAAAGGAAAACTATAACAAGACAAGCGGATATACCCAGGTAGAGATCGATGGCATGGATTTGATCCTGAACGCAGGATATGTCGATGCTTTCCGAAAGCTTTATCCCGAGAAGATACAATACACCTTTTGGAGTATGCGGTTTGGGGCTAGAGCAAAGAATGTGGGCTGGCGTATTGATTATTTTCTGGTGGACAGGGACAGCGATTCAAAGATTACTGAGTGCACCATTCATGACCAGATAATGGGGAGTGACCATTGTCCGATTTCATTGGATATCAAGTTATAAATATTAAATACCAATATATAAAATACTATTAATAAGCAATTTATGACGTTAGGAGAATTTATTGATTGGATAAGCAGAGATCCTCAGTATATTATAGGCTATTTCCTGCTGATGCCGGCTGCTGCCGCTTTGATGTGGTTTATTGCCAAAGATGAAGGGCATATCAAACCATGGAAATACATCTACAGTATCATCATATACGCCGTATGCATCCCCGGTGTGTCAGCCATCGCATTCAATCTCTATCTTTTTGCCTTTCAGCGTCAGGATGTTTTTGCCATGGATATATTCACCCAGATCATGCCGATATTGTCTATGGTACTGACACTCTGGCTGATACGCAAGAATGTGGCCTTTGAGTCGATTCCGGCCTTTGACAAACTCAGTCAACTGATCACCATTATCTTTGCAGTGCTGTTGTTATTATGGCTGGGGGATAAGGTAAGGATTTATTCCATCACTTTTGTGCCACTCTGGATGTTTCTGGCAATTTTCGTTGGATTGATTTTACTGATCAGATACGCATGGTCAAAACTTTTCTGACATTTTCCGGTGATTTGATCAAAACGAAAAAAACAAAAGGCTGCCCGATTGGACAGCCTTTCTTTTATCTCTATATTGGATTTTAAGCGTTGATCTGTGACTCGAGGTAAGATACAGCATCCCCTACAGTTTGAATTTGCTCAGCCTGCTCATCAGGAATGGAGATGTTGAATTCCTTTTCCAGCTCCATAATTAACTCAACTGTATCTAAAGAATCTGCGCCAAGATCGTTGGTAAAGCTTGCTTCCAGAGTTACTTCAGACTCATCAACACCAAGTCTTTCAACAATGATTTTTCTGACTTTTTCTTCAATACTTTGTGACATTTTACGTTTGTTTAAGTTAGATTTATAAATTAAAGATGCAAAGTAAATCATTCCTACACCTTTAAACAAAGTTTTGAGGCAATATTTTTTTCAGCAAAGAATGATTTTCTTTTTCCACCGTTCAATAATAGGACGGAAGTAATTCTACGGGTCACATAATTCAGCATTTTTTTTCTTTTAAGCCCTTTTTCTTGTCAAGTATTTTAATCCATCCCTCATCAATCTCCAATCGATTGATTTTCAGGTTCAACCTCATTATTATCCGCTTCAGGCACTTCTTCCTCTGTTTGGTTATAATACTTGAAAACTAAGTTGGCTGCCCGCTTCCCGGCCACTTCTGCCAGTTCTTCAGGCGTGGAGGCGGCAATCCTCTTTACACTCTTGAAGTGCTGCAACAGTTTCTGAGCTGACGCCTTCCCGATACCATCGATTTGCGTCAATTCCGATACCGTAAAATTCATCGACCGCTTCTGCCGGTGGAATGTTATGGCAAATCGGTGGGCCTCATTACGCAGATGCTGGATGAGCTTGAGTGATTCGGACTTCTTGTTGATGTACAGTGGCAGGGAATCTCCCGGAAAATATATCTCTTCCAGCCTTTTAGCTATTCCAATCAGCGTCACTCTGCCCAGGATGCCCAATTTGGTAAGCACTTCCGTAGCTACACCCAGCTGGCCTTTGCCGCCATCGATGATGATCAGGTCAGGCAATGGCTTTTCTTCCTCAAGTAACCTGGTGTATCTCCGGGTCACTACCTCCTCCATTGTCGCGAAGTCATTGGGCCCTTCGACCGTCTTGACATTAAACTTGCGGTATTCGCCCTTGGCCGGCTTGGCATTCTTGAACACGACACAGCTGGAGACCGGATTGGTACCCTGAATATTGCTGTTATCGAAACATTCTATGTGGGCCGGCAACCTGTCCATATTGAGATCCTTCTGCAGGGTCTCCATGATTCGCTGGGCAGGAGTCACGCGAGGCGCATTGATGGATTCCTTTCGCTTCTGCAACAGGTAGAAATGGATATTTTTTTCGGCCATCTCCATCAGTTTGCGTTTATCACCGATGGCCGGTATCTGCACTTTCAGATCTTTTTCATCGAGAATGACATCTTCCATATTGACCAATACTTCTGGAGCAATGCTGTTGAATCTTTCCCTGAGCTGCTGGATGCCATAGGAAAAATTAAATGCGTCGTCATCCAGATTGCGGACACCTTCCTGGAGGAAAGTATTGATCATCATGCCATTGACAACCTTGATATAATTGATGTAAAATTCATTTTCCTCTGCATGATAGGCAAAGACGTCCACATCCTTGACAGTTGTACTCACCACCATAGACTTGGCCTGATAGTCTTCAAACAGCGACAGTTTGTTTTTCATTTCTGCCGCACGCTCAAATTCCAGGTTTTCAGCAAATAGATCCATCTGCTCCCTCAGATAGGCCTTTACCGGTGCAAAATTGCCGCGCATGATGTTCTTTATCTGGTCAATCTTGGCATTGTAGGCCTCTTCACTCTCCAAACCTTCACAAGGCCCCATACAGTTCTTCAGATGATATTCCAGGCAAACCTTGAATTTGCCCTTCCTGATATTTTCGGGGGTCAGGTTAAGATTGCAAGTACGCAGAGGAAACAGATTTTTGATCAGTTCCAAAATCTGCTGCACCCTGAATTTAGAGGTAAACGGCCCGAAATAGGTCGATCCGTCCTTAATCACCTGCCGGGTAAAGAATACCCGCGGAAAAGGCTCCTTCTTGATACATATATAAGCATAACTTTTGCCATCCTTGAGCAGAACATTGTACCTTGGCTGAAACTTCTTGATAAACGTGGCTTCCAGCAACAATGCATCATGCTCCGTCTCTACAACCGTATATTCCAGATAGTCAGCATGATCGACCATAATCCTCGCCTTTCCTGCTTTATTGGTGGAATTGAAATAGGAAGAAAGCCTGTTTCTCAGATTTTTCGCCTTGCCCACATATATTATATTGTCCTCCTTGTCCATAAACCTGTAAACTCCAGGCTCTCTCGGAATATAAGGAAATATTTCCTTGAATGCTTCTTTCTTCATGCTTGTGAAACAAATTTAGAGCCGCACAGTTGAATCACCCGAACCTTGCAAAGCAGTAAGCAGCCTGAACTGGTTGACTGCGCGGTTGTAATTATGGCCCGGATAAGCAGCCCCATAATAGAAATCGTTCTGCAGGTGATCGGTCATAAAGCGCAAAGCCTGCATATATATCAATATCATTCCGGACAGTCTCAGGGATTGTTTTTCCGGCTCGGTCATGACATCGCCGAGTTCTTCAAGGTAGGCATTCTCAATGGCCTCAAGGTATTCCTTTCTAATCTCGATCTTGTCCAAAGCCGTTTCCTCTTCTGATACCGGACAAACATAGGTACGCACCATATCACCCCAGTCACTGAAAATGCGCCCAGCCATCACAGTATCCAGGTCTATGACGCAAATGCCCTTGTCATGCGGGTCAAACAGTACATTGCTGATCTTGGCATCGTGGTGCATGACGCGCACTCTGAACTGATCGGAAGCAACCATCCGGTCGTGGATATCGACCAATTCTTCCTGTCCAAATAATTGTTCAATAACATCCTTAGAAGCTGCAATTCTTTCCGGATTGCCCGATTTCAATGCATGCCGGAATTGATCAAATCGCAGCCTCAAATTGTGGAAATCAGGCAGGACAGGCTTCAGCAAGCTTTGATCAAACCCTTCGAATGCTGCCGTAAACCGCCCAAACTGCTTAGCTGCTTCGTATGCCTGTTCAGGTGAGCTAACAATTGAGACGGTCACACTATCCTCAACCCACGGAAAAATCCTGTAATAACCTTCACCGTCAAAAAACAGGGATCGCCCATTCTGATCCGCCAAAGGCAGCACAAGGCGAACATTCTTGCCCGTTTCAGCCAGGTAATTCCTCATTAAGTCCAGATTGCCGTGGATCAATTCCGGACCGGTAAAGACATCCTTGTTGATCTTCTGAAGGACAAATGAAGAAGTACCAATAATAAGCTTCCAGGTATGGTTGATCAAGCCCGACTTGATGGGTACCAAATCAAAGTGGCCTGTTTCAGGAAAGAAATGATCGACAGCGCGATGGATGGATTCCGGCATAAATTACATTCTGTTGTCAGAATAAAAATAATACAATTATCGAAAGTGCCGGATTAAAAAGTGTGTTGAGGCTGTAAATAGGGTGATAGATCGGAAAGTTAGCTGGCTAAGTACCCCGTTTTCCCTCCCTTATTTAGTTTATCCCAGCCCTGTACGGGAGCGAAATCATGGCGCTGCAAACCTACATTCCGACAAGAAAGGAAAGTTGTGATATAGAGGGAAACCGGCAGATGAGGGAGAATTTTTTTTGTCTGAACCATCGTCTTATGTTATGAATTATGAGTTATGAATTATGAATTATGAATGGCACGCAAATACATCAAGGCCTTTCTCAACCCGCTTCGACAGATTCCGAAATTCGGAATGACTGGTTCTTTTATAGTTTTTTTGTCAGAATCACGGATTACGCGGATTGGAAGATTGCACGGATTTTTTCTATGTACCCGGTTTATCTCCGCATTGCCGGCATTACCCCGGTCCCTAAAGGGTGTGCCGCCAACGCTGCGACAAACCTACATTCCGCTAAAAAAGGTATTTCACGATTATATCGGAGGGTAGGTTTTCCGACTCGGAGATTCTGCACCCTCCAGGGTGGCGTAGCGGGGTAACAAAAGCGGAGAGGTGGGAAACCGGCCGTAATCCAAATAAAATTACCCGCCTAACGTTTGCCTCCCCTTTACCCCAAATAAAATGAATTTTTGAGACGCTGGTGGGAGAAGAAAATTTGGAAAGTCAAACTAAAATTGCCCACTCGAATATCTTTCCACAATCCCGGTTTATCTCCGCATTGCCGGCATTACCCCGGTCCCTAAAGGGTGTGCCGCCAATGCTACGACAAACCTACTTTCCGTTAAGAATGGAAAATTACGAAATGGCCGAAATGTAGGTTTTCCGGCTCGGAGCTTTTGCACCCTCCAGGGAGGCGTAGCGGGGTAACAAAAGCGGAGAGGTGGAAAACCGGCCGTAATCCAAATAAAATTTTTCGTCTAACGCTCAGTTTGCTTTTGCTCCCAAATAAAATAAATTTTTGAAACGCTGGTGGGAGAAGAAAATTTGGAAATTGCTGCTAAAGTTGCCCCCTCCCCGGCACCTCCTCACCAATTCGGCTAACTTTCCATATTGCCGGATTGCACAGATTTATACCACCCAGGTGACCCAAAGCCATCATACAGGACACTTATTCCCACATCTACACCTCAACCCCAAATTACCCCAAATCAGCAACCCACCAACCCAGCGATTTTGCGATTCCGCGATTCCGCAAATCAGCGATTCAGCAAATCAGCAAATCCGCAAATCAGCAAATCATCGATTCAGCAAATCAGCAACCCAAAGATTAAACAAAATTATAATATATATCGATTTATTTTGTACCTTGCAAGCGCATTACGGAGCTGATACGTTCTGCAACAAAAGGATTGAATCCCGATCCATACCTTTATATATTGAAAAGCGTGGACGGGTCGAGAACTTAATGCCGGTGAATTCAAGGTTTCAAGGATAAAAACCATGCAGAAACAGGTCAATGGGCTTTTACTAACAAATTGATGTTCAAATCCATGTCTGGCAAAAGAAGACAAGCTACGTTCATATTGAGCTCAGCATGGTTACTGCTGGCGTTCTTCGGCATATGGACATATATTTCCAAAAAGAATATTGAGCATAGACAAATAGCCCAGGTTGTCAGTCGCTTCCAAAAATTAGAAAAGAAGGCAAATCAATACATCAGCGACGAGGAGGTAACAACCTTGCTGAGTCAATGGTCGGAAGGCACATACCTACCGGATGACGTATCTGAAAAGCTGATCGCCCGGCTCTCCTCCTCACCGGTTGTCCTCGGTATGGAGACAGGCGGCAAATTGACTGCATGGACCGGCAATATCCACACAGCAGGAACAGAGAAAGCCTTGCACAATGGATATTACCTGATCGATGACTCCATCTTCCAAAAAAAATATACGATAGACAAAGTCCAGGACACCAAACTGGTTGCTGAATTCATATTGCCGGGAAAGTTTTCAAAAGAAAATACCGGTAATCTGGCAACGTTGGAATCCGGCGATGGAAAGCTCATCGCTTACTTTTCAGCAGCAGCCCTGAACTCCGACTTAACGGGAGACGTGAGGATGCTTCCATTCTATCTGGCAGCCTACATCCTGTTGCTGACCGGCCTGTCGATGCGTCTTAAAAAAAGGAGGAATGGCCCGGTCTTCCCGAATATCGCAATAGCCATCATCATTCCGACCGCATTCCGCTTGCTGGATTGGCTTATGGGTATCGGAATGTCCATTGACACCGGCCTTATCAATTCCGGCTTTACTCCCAAACCAATCCTGAGCGAATGGTATGCCAACTGGATATTGATCATCCTGCTTTATTTCCTGATCATCGAGAATATCATCGGCCAATTGCCACTCATCAAGACGATCAAAAAATACAAAAACCCTACAATCCCTTTTACCACCGGACTATATACGCTTGATTACCTTGGCTTAGTCGGCATACTGGTCTTTTGTCGTGAGCTGGTCTTGCGCAGCGGCATCAACTTTGATTTCAACAATGTACTCAATCTGGGTGCCGGGCCTCTTGTCAGTCTGATATTGCTGGCCTTACTTCTTTTCAGATATTTTGTATTCGCCTATAAGATCAACTTGGTGCTGTTCAAAAATCGTATCAAGCTCGACCAAAAAATATACGGCATGATCGGCGGTTTCCTGCTTACCCTGCCCTGGTTGCTCTTGCTTAGCCTGGATCTGCCGCTATTCATCCTCATTCTGGTTGTGTTGCTTTTTGCCCTGCTATTCGACATCTTTATCGGCACGCCCTCACCCTCTCTGGGTTGGCTTGTTATCTGGGTTTTCTTTTTTTCGGCCTTTGCCACCATCGCCCTCTTCAAATTCAACCGGGATAAGGATCATGATGACAGACTCGCTCTGATCGACATGCTGCATCAAAAGGAAGACAGCCTGTTGTTAAAGCAATTTGGCGACTTTGTCAATATCCTGAAGAACGACAGGCAAAATAATTCGGCAATGACAGCCGCCTTGTTACAAAGAAGTCCATTTGCATCGATCAATACCATCCAGAATATACTGGACGATTTTGAATACATCCGGCAATTCTATAATGTGGACTTTTTTGTCAGTCGAAATGATTCCTTACTGTTGGAGTCGAGAGGCGGACTGAAGAATAACTATGAAAGTCAGGGTGTCAAGTTCAGGGAAGACGGACCCTTCCTCTTTGCAGGTCAAAAAAAGACATATCATGGTTACTGGTTGAGGATTTACTGGCAGAGTTTCCCGCAGAAACCATCACCGGTCATTACTTTCTCAGTCGCCAAAAAACTGTTTGTCCCCAATCAAAGGGATGTAGGGCCAAATATCGAATTCATGGATTCGAAACTATTGAATAAATACGACTATGCCATTTATTATAAGGACAATCTGATAGAGAGCCAGGGCTTCATTTATCCGGACAATTTGAATACCGGAAAAATATTCGCCAATGGCGGTAATCTGACCGAATCCAATACCAACAATCGCTCCGAAATAGCTTCCTTGACCGGAGAAGGTTATGTCATCATCGCCGGAAAAAACCTGATGGGTGTGCTTAAGCCCATATCATTATGTTCCTTCCTGATCGTCATCCTGCTTTTGATCGTCATCATCATCGCATTTCTCAACAGCAGATTCAGGATGCTCCCCGAAGAATTGCCTATCTTCATATCAGGAAAATTCAATCTTCGACAGCGTATAGAATACAGCATCATATTGGTTATCGTGGCTTCCTTTGCGATCATCGCCTTTGTGACAGGCAGCTATTTCAAAAATCTGTCCTTCAGGATGGAAGAGAGCCTGTTGAGTGAAAAGGCATTTGCCATTGTATCCGATATTGAATCTATCCTCGGCAATGCCAGTATTGACTCGATTCCGGAAGATGTTTTGCGCAAAGTAGCAGCGCTGCAACAAGCCAATTTCAGCTTGTATTCGGTCGATGGAAAAGAACGGTTCAACACGCTGTACGGGCCTATCAGGAGCAACCGACAAAGCACGATGTCACCTGTCCCCTACCTCAATCTGTATTTTGGCAACAAACCGGTGTACTTCGACCTTACAAGCGACAGGAATTCTATCCGTGCGGTTTACGTGCCTGTGAGGAAAACCAACAATCAAAAATCAGGCTGGCTGGCCGTTCCTTATCTTGAAGCCGATGTCACTTCCATCTTTGCAGCTTCCGACTTTTTAGGCACGCTGTTGAATGTTTACGTTCTCTTGCTACTTATCGCAGGCGGGCTTGCATTTTTCGTGGCCAATTCGGTAACCAAGCCGCTAGTGCGCTTGATGGACAATCTGAGGAAAATAAAATTGGGCAAGAAAAATGAACAATTGACCTGGGACCAACAGGACGAAATAGGTTCACTCATCCATGAATACAATAAGATGATTGACCAGCTGGAAGAAAGCACGGCACTGCTGGTCAAAAGCGAGCGAGAAGGCGCATGGCGCGACATGGCTCAACAAGTCGCTCATGAAATAAAGAATCCGCTGACCCCGATGAAGTTGAGCATCCAATACCTCGAACGAAAGATAGGCAGCGTACCACAGGAGGAAATGGAACAAGTCGTCAAGGATACCGCCAGGACTATCATAGAGCAGATCGACAACCTTGCCAGCATCGCCACCGAATTTTCAAATTTTGCCAAGATGCCGGCCCCGATCTTTGAATATCTCAACTTCAACGAGCTGGTATCTTCCATACATGAATTGTTCCGCAAAAAGGACGATATCCAGTTCAATCTATATGTTCCGATCGACGATGTCATCGTTGTCGCCGACAAGACGCACCTGATGAGGTTACTCAACAATCTCGTCCAGAACGCAATTCAAAGCATACCTCCGGGCAGAAAAGGAAAAATCGGCCTGGAACTGAAGATTGTCAATGGCGATGCCGTGCTTTCCGTCAAGGACAATGGTCAGGGAATACCGGAAGACATGCACGACAAGGTGTTTTATCCGAGATTTACCACAAAAAGCAGCGGTATGGGACTTGGTCTGGCCATGTGCAAATCGATCGTGGACTCATTTAATGGCACCATAAGCTTCAAGTCCCAGCCTGATGTAGGTACGGAATTTATCGTCACTATTCCTTTGGCCAAAGACAATCATCACGACTACTCAAACGATATCAACCAATGACAGGAAAATATATAAATCGTATTACTGACAACAAATTCAAATTTTATTACGCAGAGGTGGAAATTTTGCACTTTTATATCGTATCTTTCCGTTATATATTGCAGGAGATTTAGCTACGATGCAGAGAAATGAGATGCAAAGATGAGTCAGCGCTATGGATTTGAAATATTTTTGAATTTATTTTTTGAAAAACATATTATTCAGGCAGATGCCCGCATTTTTATACAAATATATTCTCAGGATAATACCGACTTTAGTTTTGGCCTTTTTGGCGTACGAAACAAATGCGCAATTTACGGAAAAACTGGTCGATAGGTTGACTGTACACTTCGAGAATGACTCCTATCAATTGGACGATGAATATAAGGTTGAAATCGACAACTTCATCCGTCAGCTGGATGTCGTTATCCCTTATGTATTCAGGATTCAAGGGCATACCGACTCTATTGGCAGCGTACAATACAACCAAAAGCTGTCCGACCGCCGCTCCAATACCATCAAAGATTATTTACTTGAACTGGGAATCCCGGAAAAACTCATTTCTATAAAAGGAATCGGCAAGCTCAAACCCGTAAGGTCCAATAGCGAGGAAGAAGGCAGGGCATATAACCGCAGGGCAAACATCTTTGTCTTCGAAATCCAAAAATACCGATTGTTCCGCAGCAGAGTCATCCTCAACAATAGTAAGAAAAACAAAGCCACCATATATATCCAGACGGATGAGGAATCTGATTCTACCTTTACGGATGACAATGGAAACTTTGCCTTTGTCATACCAGAGAACAAGAATGTGACTTACGGTGTCTTTGCATCCGGTTATATGTTTTCGACCAATACGATCAACACATCCAGGGACCTCCCCATTGGCGACATACAGCTAAACAAGATCCGACCCGGCGAGAAGGTATCCCTCAACAACCTTTACTTTGTCGGTGACCAGGCCGTGTTGCTACCTGAATCCAGACCTGAATTGGTCAATCTGACGAGATTTGCCCGCAATAATCCCAACCTTAAACTGGAAATTGGCGGTCATGTCAATGGTCCAAAGTCTTATTTCGGCGACCCGAAATGGTATTACAATCTAGCACTCAGCCGCACCCAGACCATCAAGGCATATCTGGAAGAGGCGGGAATCGATACAGAGAATTATGTCTGCAAATCCTATTCAAATACTCAAATGATCTTTCAAGAACCCAAAAATGAAACAGAAGCGAAGATGAACAGGCGCGTGGAAATAAAAATCCTGGAATAAATTTTTCGAAAAACAGGCAATGCTTGTGACCTCAACAGCATAATGTCGTCATAAGACAACCGAGATATAAACTATCGACATATATTATAAAACGTTATCTTTGCTCCCTAAATGACATTTAAAATATGAAAAAAATTATAATTTGTTGCCTGGCAGTTCTTGCTTTGTACAGTTGCAAGACCGACCCTAAAAATGAAAACAACGGAAACGCTTCGGCTACTACAGAAGCAAGTGCTGATGCCACTCCAGGTAAAGATTCACTCATCCTCACAGTGGCTCCTTCTTTTACAGATCAAGGCGCTATCAATTTTGTCGCTGAATACGATTTGTTTCTAAATGACTATCGCAAAGCAGTAAAATCCAATAATGTCGAAGAGACTCATAAATTGATGGATAAATTTCTCGACCTCGCCAAACAATCTGCTTCTATTTCAGATCATCTGACTGGTGAAGAAAAAGAAAAGTTCCAACAATTTCTGACAGCTCGTCAGGGAGAATATGCTGAGATTACATCGGGAGACAAATATTAAATAAGAAACAAGTGAATTGTGGGAATCAAATTCCTACTGATCCCATGATAAAACTCAATAATTCGAAGCATAATTAATAGCAAATCAACGATCGAGCTAAAATTTATTAAATGACAATTAAAATTTAAGCTCCGAGATTCGATTAAAAATCATTATCTATTTATAATTCATAATCAATTTAACAATGAGATATCTATCTTTATTATTTGTAGTACTTTTTGCCTTTGCGAGTTGCAAGAAGGCCGAAAAAGCGGATGCTGCCGCTACACCGGAAACAACTACCGAAGCTGTTACTGCACCTGAAACAGCAAATAGCGAGGTCAATACCTATCTTAAAGAATTCGACAATCTGTTGAAAATGTATAAGGATGCTCTGGAAAAAAAGGACACCATGATGCTAAATCAACTGTCAATGAAGTATGCTGAACTTACGAAATATGGTCAAGAGGCAGCTGAAAAGGCTACAGGCGAGGATAAGGAAAAAATGCTTACTTATATCCAAAAAATGTCTCAAGAATTCAAAAACATTTCTGAAGGGACGAAATAATCTTGCTATAGTTATAGAAAAAAAGCTGCCAGAAGTTGTTACTCCGGGCAGTTTTTTTTATGCTGTGTATCCATTGACAACAGGTATATTCTTGCCCAAGCCAAAAGCCCTGCATGAGACCCGGATCAAAGGAGGCGTCTGCTGTCTTTTAAATTCATTGTTCCTGACTTTACGAAGAACACTCTCCACAACTTGATTATCAAAGCCCATCTCAATTAATTCATTACTCCCCTTGAGATTCTCTATATATTCATACAGGATTTTGTCCAGGACATCATAGGGCGGAAGGCTATCACTATCCTTTTGACCCGGACTTAATTCTGCTGAAGGCGGTTTATTTATGGTATGCTCCGGGACAATAATCCCATTCCGATTGATATAATGCGCCAATGCATACACTTGTGTCTTATATACATCTCCCAATACCGACAATGCACCGCACAAATCACCATACAATGTCCCGTAGCCCACTGCGGCCTCGCTCTTATTACTCGTATTCAACAAGATATTGCCATCTTTATTGCTGACAGCCATGAGCAACATTGCCCGGATTCGCGCTTGAATATTTTCTTCGGTTACATTGGCCGCCTTACCAACGAACAATGGTTGAAGGGTGTAAATATATTGATCGAAGATTTCCTTGATCGGAACGAGATCAAACCTGATTTCCAGATTTTGGGCCAGGGCTACGGCATCTTCTACACTGTGACTGCTGCTATACTTCGACGGCATAAGCAGTCCCCTGACATTTTCCTTGCCCAACGCTTCTGTAGCCAATGCTGCAACCACAGCACTATCCAAGCCACCCGAAAGACCCAGAATGGCAGTTGACAGGTTCTGCTTTTTAAAATAATCCCTGATGCCTAAAATCAAAGCCTGATGGATCGAAGCTATTTCATCCAGAACCCTCTCGTCTTCCCGTCCGCCCCTGGTCACTTCATCCAGATCAAAAATCTCCAGAGCTTCCGTAAAATAAGGCATTTCCCTATAGATCATGCCATCAGGAGAGGCAACAACCGATCCTCCATCAAAAACGAGACCGGTTTGTGCACCGACATGATTAACATTGAATACAGGCAACTTGTACTTTACGGCATTCCTCTTTAGAATATCCTTTCGTTCTGCGGCTTTTCCGAGGCTGAATACCACAGCGCTGATATTGATGGCGAAATCCGGAACCTGCCCGGACAATTGATCCATCGGACACACATCATACAATGGGTTTTCATTCCCGATATTCCATATATCCTCGCAAATGGTCAAGGCAATTTTCCTGCCTCTGAACGAAATAACCTCGAATCGATCACCTGTCGCAAAAAATTTCGGTTCCTCAAATACATCATATATCGGTAGAAGAGCTTTGTGGACAACCGAAACAACTTCACCTCCATAAAGAAAACAGGCAGCATTGTACAATCCTTTTCCCTTCCCTGAGTCATTGCGGGTCGGAACTCCTACGATGATACCAATTTCCTGGGAAAATGGCAGCAATGACTGTATTGCATTTTCACAATCCTGCAAAAACCCTTTGTATTCCAGCAAGTCCTCCGGTGGATAACCACATACCGCCAATTCGGCAAATACGATCAAATCCGCTCCTCTTTCGGATGCCGACAGAATATTATCGGTCATCTTTTTCAGATTACCTTTAATATCTCCGATTTTGTAATTGAGTTGCGCTAAAGCTATTTTCATTCGTAATGCATTAAAAATCAAGCTAAATTGAAAAGCTTGTCATGAAATATTCAACAAAGTTAAATTTACCTCGTTACAATAAAGTAAAAAACATTCCATGTGAATCCGTTTTTTTGAAAAAAAATTCGATTTCAATAATCAAGCATTGTCTGAAAACGAAATGGATTGAATCAGAATCCGGCTTTTGGAGATTATCCGTAAAAAATCCGGAAAGATTTATCCGAATTTTCAAATAAACTACATACTTTCACCCTCCATATATGGCACAATTTATCGTTTCAGCAAGAAAGTACAGGCCACAACGCTTTAAGGATGTTCTGGGACAGGAGCACATCTCGCACACACTGAAGATGGCGTTCTCTCAGGACAAACTCGCTCATGCCTTTTTATTTACCGGACCACGGGGAGTCGGAAAAACAACCTGTGCACGAATTCTCGCCAAGGCGCTCAATTGCACCAACAGGACCGAGGATTACGAGCCTTGCGGTAAGTGTGAATCCTGTATGTCATTCGACGATAACGCTTCATTCTCGATTTTTGAGCTTGATGCCGCATCCAACAATAGCGTGGAGCATATCCGCAGCTTGGTTGAGCAGGTCAGAATACCGCCTTTGGCAGGTAAGTACAAGGTTTTCATCATCGACGAGGTGCACATGCTGACTACGGCCGCATTCAACGCATTCCTGAAGACGCTGGAAGAGCCGCCACCTTATGCTGTCTTTATCCTGGCGACGACCGAAAAGCACAAAATCCTGCCGACCATCCTGTCGCGATGCCAGATCTTCGACTTCCGCCGTATTCAGGTGTTTGACATAGTGAAACAATTGAGCCTTGTCGCCTCTCAGGAAAATGTCGCTGCAGAGGAAGAGGCACTTCACCTCATAGCCACCAAAGCTGACGGAGCCATGAGAGACGCCCTTTCCATCTTTGACAGAATCGCCGGAGCTACCAATAATCACATCACCTATCAGGCAGTAACGGACAACCTGAACCTCCTGGATTACACCTATTTCTTCAAGGTGACAGACCAGTTGATCACCGAAGATCTCCCCTCCGTCATGCTAACCGTCGATGAAGTCCTCAAAAAAGGGTTTGAGCCAGAGGTTTTCCTGACAGGCCTTGCGGAGCATCTGAGGCAACTGTTGGTCAGTCGTGATCAGGCTACGGTCAAACTGATTGAAAATACCGAGTCTGTCAGGGAGCGTTATGCTCAACAAGCAGCACTTTTATCACTGGACTACATCCTCTCCGCACTCCAGCTATGCAACGAATGCGATGTTAACTTCAGGACAGCTAAAAACAAACGCCTTCATCTGGAGATGACCTTGATCAAGATGGTCTATCTTCCGGCACTGATTGAGGGTGACGGGGTCAATACCGGTGAAAAAAAAAAGTCCCTGAGCCCCGCATAAATTCAGAGATAAAATCGGCACAGCCGAGCATACCAAAGCCTTCCATACCAGCGTCCGAAACGGTCAATCAAGCTGCATCTGAACCTCCACCTCAGGAAATAAAGCCGGGCAAAACCATTCCGCTTGGCAGTGATTCGGAAGATCCAAATAAGCAGGAAAGCAAACCGGTATCCCGAAAAGACAGGTTGCAACAGTTTGTATCCAAGGCAAAAACGGAAATCGAAAAGACCGTCAATTCCTTTCAACCGTTTACCATCGATCAGGCAAGGCAATTGCTGGCGGAATATGCATTGAACGCATCTTCGACCATCCGAATCATCCTGAATGAAAGAATCGCGGAATGTGGCGTGGAAAATAAATTATGCTTTACGGTAGCGTCCAACTACGAAAGGGAAAATCTCCTCAACGAGCCCGGTCTGCTTGAATACCTCAGGACCAACCTCAAAAATCAGTTGATTACTATGGAATTCATCCTCGATCCGACTTTGATGGAAGCAACTGACGATATGAAACCGGTCACAGCTGAGGAAAAAATCAAGATACTGTCGGAAAGAAATCCGTTACTGCATGACCTGATGGACAAGCTAAAACTCAAGATTGATGAATAAAATCACCGTTCCGACCAGAGAATCCGACTAAATTACAAAATCCGTCAAGACAGGCACATCAAAATCTCAGGCTTATTCCGCCCAATACATTGAAGCCATAGGTTGGATAACGATACCAGCGTTGGTATTTGACTGAAGCTATATTGTTCAGCATCAGGAAGGCGCCAAATTTGTCTGTAAAGAAATAATCGCCCTGTATGCTGACATCGAACAACGGATTCAGGTTGCCTACCGAATCAAATCTGTTCCTGTACGGACTGCCTGCCGCGAAATTTAAATCCCCCTTAAGTTTCAACTTGTCCTCAAGCATCAGATAGGATGCATTGAAGCCGATCTCGAAAGGCACCACGCCATACGCCTTAGCCTGGACGCGCGGAGATGCAGTTTGCTGCAGGAAATTGAAGGAAGTAATCAGTTTTTCAAAAAAGGTGGCTGAGAGCTCTCCCCCGATGTAGAATATATTTACATCATCTTTAATCACATCAAACTGGCGAAGATCTTCCTTTTGCTGGACGAAAAGCGCATAATCCTTATTGGTCTTATAACCAGCTTTTACGCGATAATTCACAGAATTGAAACCTCCACCAACGCCACCGTAAAAGTCAAAATATTTGGTGTTGAAAGGGCCATTTTCACCCGTCTCTGCAAATCTGGTATAGATGAATGGATTGACCGTGCTCAACCGCTTGAAGCTATTTTGATACAGGTCACCATAAGCTCCGACAAAAACATTGATGGCCGGTCCGGTGATGTTGGCACTTGCCTCTACATCCGGAAAAAATGCAAATCCATTACTACCCACAAAGTTTCCTCCGAGTTTTACCTTGACTTTATCGCCATGGAAAGTAAAGGATGGCTTGACATTCACGTTGTTGATATTGCCCTTTTCAGTATCTCCGTAAGTCAACTGATTGTCGGTAATCTGCAAGGTAAAGTTATGCCTGTCCACAATCCACTTGGTCGCCCCAATATCCAGTGAAAATCCGCGTTCTGTTGACACAAAGTTATCCTTGTATCCATACATGTCGGCCCCAGCCCAATAATCGATATCCAGCTTGTTTTTCTTGCTGTTAAAGACTTTCAAACCGGCTCCGACATTGGTAAATCTTCTTTTTGCGGGATCACCGGGAAATGTGGTGTCGCCCGGATTATAGCCACCATAGTATCGATAATTATTCAGATCAAAATTGATATGCCCATTCATGGCAAGTCCGGACTCCAGATAATTCGTTCCACTGACTCCTACATTGGTTTCTGCAAAAACCTGATTTTCTCTTGGAGAACTATAGACACCGTAGTGATGACCATACAGGTCGATGAAATAATTCTTTGTGTTGGTCACGGAATATGCTCCATCTATGTATGCCGCCAACGGATAGCCTGCCCCTAGCTTAAAATATCCCTTATACGATTCCTGCAGCTTTTCTGCAGCAACAGCCATAGGACGAATATCAGGAGCTTCAGTCTTTACAGGCGGCTTTTTATCCTTAACTTCCGGATTCAGGTCATAGGTATATTGTTTCTTATCGCCACTACCTTCAGGGATGGTGCCCTGCAACTGCAACTTTTCAGCGGGCAATAGTTTGGCGTCATAACTCTTTACCACCTCGACTTTACCGGATGGAAGATCGGTTTGGCCTATAGCAGAAACAGACATTCCAACGGCGAGAAAAGCGAGAAGTCCGATGTTTTGAAGCTTGTATCTTGATATTTGACAGGATTTCATTATGATTTCAGTCTAAAATTTGTTTAAAACTATTCTGATTTTCGTCAGAAGTGAATGCTCCACTTCCGCAATTGATTTTATTTTTTCTTGACCACTTCCAGTTTTCTCTTCGCCTCAGCAGATATTTCCTTATCGTCCGGGAAGTTTTCAATGACAGCCTCCAGGGCAGCCCTTGCGTTGATATAATCACCCTTATCCGTCAATATATCAGCAGTCAGGATTAGTGACTTGGCGACCCAATACGGATAGTCACCATTGGCTTCCATGGCATCCTGAGCCATCACCTCGGCCGACTCCTTATCATTGCTGAGGTAATAAATCTCGGCAATTCGGTATCTTGACTCAGCCGCCTGTTCATTTTCAGAATTTCTAACCACCTCATTATAGCTGGATATAGCGCGGTTATAATCCTTCAAATCCTGAGCAGCCTTGCCTCTGAAAAAATAAGCAGATGATTTTTGCTCAGCAGATGCCCTGTTGCTACTTGTGACGAGATCAGCAAGGCGGACGACTTCACTTTGCTTGCCGGTCCTGTATGCACTCCTTAATGCTCCCAACTGCGCTTCAAATCTCTTATCTTCTTTCGTCTCTATGTTCGCCCAGGCAGTATAATAGGCATAAGCATCTTCGAAGTTGTTGCTGTAATTGTAGCTGATGATGGCTGCTTTTTCAAGGGCGTCCTTATAGAACACGCTACTGCCCATCGCAATTATGGCCTTATAATCCTGCAGCGCCTCTGTATATTTTTTTAAGGCTGCATAACTCTCACCGCGATGGTATATGGCATCCATGGACTTAGCGCCTTTCGGGTATTTTTTCATGTATTCTCCATAGGCGGTGATGGCTTCGGCATATTTACCATCTTCATAGTAATCTTCTGCCACCTGGAAGTTGGCTTTTTCCTTTTCGTCAGTCGTCGCTTTATAACCCGGAATAGTCTCAGCATAGGCGAAGTATTCATCCGGTTTTTTCAAGTCATTGATATATATCTCCTTGATGGCGGAGAGGGCGGCGTCTGCTTCTTCCTTGGTCGGATTGTTCCTGACCACTTCTTTATAGGAGCTGAGTGCATTGTTATAATCATTGGAGTTGTAATACATGAGTCCCATCTTCAACAATGCCTTATTTGCCAGATCCGACTTTTTGCCATAATCATTGACAAGCCGCTTCAAGACAGCAATCCCGTCCTGCATCCTATTCATGGCATCAAAGGTATTGGCCAATTCCAGCAATGCATCGTCGGCATATTCGGAATCCTTATGCCGGTCAGCGATATCCTTCAGGGCTGCAATCTTGCCGTTTTTGTCGCCTTGAAGTCCGGATATCACCGCACTTTGATACAGTGCATAGACATAATTTGGATATTTTCGATCGATCGCGGTATTATAATATTCCTTAGCCTTGGCATAATTATTCTTCTTCAGATTGCAATCCCCGGCTCTCAAAGTGGCATCCGGCAGCAACTGGCCACTGATATATGGATCGGATTGCATTCCGGCAGTCTTGAATCCGGCAATCGCTTTTTCGAAATTGACAAGGGCATCATTATAGTTGGATTCCTTGAGATAGATATATCCGAGATCGTACTGCGCTGTTGGTATGCTCGACTGGGGCGGCAATTTGCTCATTCCTTCCGCCATTGCGATAAAAGTCTTCAATTCTGACTTCGACGTAGCCACATCTCCCTTGTTATAGGCTGCATCGCCAAGGAAAAAGTGCGACAAGGCTTTGATAGAGTTATCCGAACCTGTGGAAATAGCTTTTTTAAACAATGGCTGACATGCATCCCAAGATTTCTGGGCGTGCAGCTGAATACCTCTGTAATATAGTACTTTTTGATAAGTTTCAGTCATCTTGGCCGACTTGTTGGGAATTCCGTCCAACAAGGTTAGCGCTTTCTCGTAATCACGAGTATTGATCAGGACGTCGCTAATCAATTCCTGAGCCTGACTATAATATTTTGATTCCGGCTTGAATTGCTGGAGCGTGTTAAGAGCTTCCTTCTCATAACCTAATTCAACCGACAATTTAGCGTAGTTGAAAAGGGACTCTTCATTGATCTGAGGATCAAATTTTTTGCCGGAAGCCTTTAGAAAAGCATTTCTGGCAGCATTCTTATCATCCAGTTTCAGATAACAGTCCGCCGAATAGAACATTGCATACATGCCGGTCTCCGAATTTTCATCGCCGATCTGCTTGAAAGACGCAATCGCCTTGGCATATTCCTTCACTTTATATTGGGCGACACCCAATTGAAAATAATCATCAACCGACTTTTTTGAGCTGCTTTGCGCATACTCTTCCAGATAAGGTAAGGCCTTGTCATAGTCTCCCTTTCCCAGATAGGCCTGCCCCAGCATCTGTCTCAGCTCCGGCTGCTTCTTGATGGAGGCGTCGCCAAGCAATGGCTCGGCATAAGCTATCAACTCATCGTATTTTTTCTGTGCCAAAAGAATCTGACAAATATTCAACGGCACGACAGAATTGTACTTCTTGCTGTTTGTCAATAATTTAAAGGCAGAAACCGCATTATTATAGTCACCGTTGTAGTAAGCGGAAAGGCCATAATAGTAATTGGACTGCTCATAATATTTGTTCTTGATATTGCGAACAGCGTCAAAAGATCTTTGAGCATCGTGATATTTCTTTTTGACAAACTGGGCATAACCCTGTTTAAAGCGAATCTCCGACTTCTGATCATCGGACAGTGTTGTCGGATCGATCATGGTATAAAACGAGATCGCCTCATCGTAATTCTTTTTGGAATAATAATAATTACCAAGGTCCATCACCGCTTCGTAAGCAAGTGCATCTGGAACATTATTCCTGAAATAGGAAAGCATGACCATCTCTGCATCCGGCTTGCCAATACGAACCGAGCTTTTGCCCATCATCAACCGGGATTTGGCGGTGAGCAAATCTGTCTTAGGATTGTTGTTCGACTCATCCACACGTGCAGCACGCTCAAAGGCACTGTAGGCCGCACCGTATATACCCTGTTCATACAGGCTGAGTCCATGCTCAAATTCGGCAGTCCGCTCTGTAAAGACAGATGTTTTCTGCGCTGCCAGAGCACCCGAAATAAGAAGCAAAAAGCAAAAATGCAGTAATCTCATGTGTACGCTTTATATTATTCCTGGTTATAAAACTAAAAAATTGATGGTTTTTAGTATGTTCTTAAACGCGAAGATAAAAATATATTTTATAACATAACTGTAAATTAATCATTATGTGTAAATTATATGTTACACAAATATTCAATGTTTTGAATAAAATTTTGTTAAAATATGCTTCCGCCATGTTCTACCGCCCAACAAATAACGCCATCACCTCTTCACCCCATCGATAACAGCCCAAAAACTGTGTAGCGATGGCACACATTTTATCAACATTATAAATGTGTGTATCGTCGAGTAGGCCTGGGCATTTCAGCCCAAGCCGCTCACAGAACCGCACGTGATAGTCTCCCATCATACGGCTCTTGTTATCTAATCGCATTTATTCTCAAAAACGCCAATGATAGAAAAGGCCAGGGCTTAACTCCTTTATTCTTCTATACATTTGCAACGACTTTTTCTTAGAATACAGTTTATATTTATGGTGTACCCATTTAAATATCAAACCATCCAAATAGTAAAATACTCTAATCAATCTTTTCCTAAAGAACTTTCCATAGTAGTTAATCCACCCCCTGATCTTCGGATTTAAAACCTTCGCAAAGCTCTCCAAATCAACATTTGTCCTGCTCGGTTTCAATATTCTCTTACAGGATTGCCTTATGGATTTCTTTGCATCATTACTGATTGCGCCATTGAATAACACGATCTTTTTATTTCGATCTCGTTTAATTAATACGCTTCTCGGTCTAAATGTGTAACTCAGAAATGTAAAACTAACATGCTCATGTTCTTCTTTCCTAAATTCATTCTTACAATACACCACCTTTGTCTTTTCTGGATGTAGTGTAAGTGAGTACTTCCCCATCTGGGCTTCTAAGGTTTTCAGTAGCTGGTAAGCTTCTTCCTTGCTCCTACAATGTATTACGATGTCGTCAGCGTAGCGCTCAAACGGATTGTTGGGATGACTACTATCCATCCATGTGTCAAACCCGTAATGCAAGTATAAGTTGGCAAGCAAAGGGCTTATTACTCCACCTTGTGGAGTGCCTTTGCTTCTTTCTTCTATACTTCCATCTGCTTGCTCTACTCCTGCCTTTAACCATCTTTGTACATACAGTAATACCCATTTGGCTTCCGTGTGTCTCTTTAGCAACTCCATCAATATTGCATGATCTATGTTGTCAAAGAATCCCTTGATATCCACGTCCACTACCCAAGGGTAGCGAAGACAATTGGTATGGCATTGCGCTAGGGCATCATGGGCACTCCTGTTCGGTCGATAGCCAAAGGAACTATTATGAAATACCTTGTCCATCGCCGGTTCAAGATAATCTTTCACAACCCCTTGCGCTATACGATCTCCCACAGTAGGTATGCCCAATGGGCGAAGCCCCCCCTGCTTCTTCGGAATAAATACTGTCCGTACCGCTGGCGGAAAATAGCTCCCTGATGACATCCTATTCCAGATTTTGTACAGTTGTTTACTCATATCTTCTTCAAACATCGCTATGCTCTGCTTGTCGATACCTGCACATCCACCTTTGGACATCACTTTCAGATAACTGTTGTACACCATGCGTTTACTTACAGCAAACGATTTTGTCTTCTCTTCTTCCTTCATCCCATTTTCTATTTTAATGGTTGGTTAAAAATAATAAGACTAGATAACCGAAGCCCTTCGCTCCATCCCCATTACAGAGACTTCATCACTACTATGGCTTCGTCCGACGCTATCTTGTTGCATCTCATGCCTGCAGCATGATTAGTTGTAGTCAGAACAGTAGGACATCTGTCGAACCGTCGTCTCTCGATAGAGACTTCCCACAAAGCTTCTGCACATCAACAAGTAGCTTCTCCTGTTCCAGATAAAAGCCTGTGTAAAGCTCCTGCCGTCTGTATGCCGGTTGACCTGTAACCAATAAGCAGATAATCGTTACAGTCTGTCCTGTCAGGATTTGCTGCCCAACAGTTTTGTCAACATCTAGGTGCTTTCGACACATTATTACAACGGTTCACTTCCGTTCAGCTTCTTTACACTCACCTGATGCTTTACAGCACCTTTTAACCCAAACGCTCAATACCATGCCTTTTGAACATAGCACCTTTGGGCGGTTTGCACACTCCATCTGCATAGCGTATGCGGTGGACCTACCACCATCTTCTATCTAGCATTGCTCAATCGTCCGTTGACAATCTCGCATTCAGGACACACACAAATTGCACAAGTGGATGAATACAATCATAAGCAAAGATCATTTTCTGTACGGGACCGGCTTCGCTCCATATTACTGCGGTCGCGAATGTGCCAATGTGATATCAAAAAATAGGGCAGTTTAAAAGTTTGTAAGATTGATGCGCTATCTCGCGTTTGATGGACTATCATCCGTTTGAAAGTGGGAAATCAAACTGCGAAGCTATTAAACGACGAAGTCAACAAACAGCAAAGCCACAAACATAATAGCTAACGTACTGATCGTTAATCTTTTATTCGAAGAATAGTGCAAAATATTAGGCACGCCTTATAAATTATCCGGGTCAATTATGATAAATAAATGATAAATTAGCCCTTATTTAATAAATGTAACCGGGAATGCAGTATCTGAGGACTTTGGTGGGGAAAAATCTGATCGAATTCTACAATGACGTGTGGGGCAGGGAAATAGTTACGGTAAATGGCCAGGAAGTGTCAAAGAAATTCAGCTTCTTTGGAGCACATCACTTCTTTACCATCGCTGAGGGCGGAAAAGATGTCCGTTATCTGTTGATTTCAAAGATGGTAAATAATGGATCCATTATGGTGGATGTATTCAGGGAAGGAATTCCCGTTGCCCTTAATCTACCGGTAAGCTATAGCCTGCAAAATGAAAATACCTATAAGAAACAAGGGCTTGCGCTACTCAAGGAATACAAATTGGATCAAGCCTTGTATCTACTCCAAAAGGCCGAAAGTGCGGATGGTTACGACGCAGAAATCCCGCTATACATGGCATGCATCTATTCCATCAAGGAGGATATAGAAAATGGATACAAATGCCTTAAAAGAGCGTGTGAAAAAGGGCTGCCGGACCATTCAATCATCGACAAACTGGATTTCCTGGCATATCTTAGGCTTCAACCATCCTTTGAGGGTTTCAAGGCGTCCGGCTTCATCGAATATAATTTGAACCGGGATGTCTCGGAAACACAAAAAGCTGAATAATAGGAAGATTTCATTTCTTGAGCTTGTACAAATCCAAGAGCAAAGAAAGCCAACCATATATTGATCAAATCTCATCTTTCATTATTTTTATTGCTATTTTTTTATACTTTTGTTCAGAAGGATTAGTAGAAACCTAAATTCTTTAAGAATTAAAGAGCTTTTTGGAAAATCTGTAAAGTATCAGCTTAAAAAAATCAACGGGTCTGATATATTGCAGCATAACGTAAGGAGTCTTCGTGTTGATTTCATTCTGAGGTTCTCAGATTCATTCGAAAAACGATAAGTAACCAGATCAAATGCATATCCAACCGGACAAACGATCCCTTTCCGACATACATCAATCAGTCCCTGTGACGGAAAAAAAAGGATTTTGGAAGAAATTGTTTGCTTTTATGGGGCCTGCATACTTAGTAAGTGTGGGTTATATGGATCCGGGCAACTGGGCCACCGACCTTGCCGGAGGCAGTCAATTCGGCTATGCACTGATATGGGTTCTGCTCATGTCCAACATCATGGCCTTGTTGTTGCAAAGCCTGTCGGCCAGACTTGGTATAGTTCAGCGGCTGGATCTGGCGCAGGCTTCACGGGCACATTATCCGCGCTTTGTCAATTTTTGTCTTTGGATATTGGCTGAGATAGCCATTGCAGCGACTGACCTGGCCGAAGTACTGGGCATGGCTATCGGCCTTCAACTGCTCTTTGGCTTGCCTCTCATGTGGGGTGTGGGTCTGACCGTACTTGATACTTTCCTTTTCCTGCTGCTGCAAAACTATGGAGTCAGAAAAATGGAAGCCTTTATCATCACCTTGATTGCCATCATCGGGGCTGCCTTTATAGTGGAGATCTATTTAGCAAAACCTGAAATAAACGAGGTCGCATCCGGCTTCATACCTTCCATTCCCAATGGCGCAGCTCTGTATATAGCCATCGGCATCATAGGAGCGACAGTCATGCCTCACAATCTATACCTGCACTCCGCCTTAGTGCAGACACGGAGGTTTGGAAGCGATGATAAGAGTCTGCGCAATGCCATAAAATTCAACTTCATTGATTCAGCCGTGGCATTGAATCTTGCATTTTTTGTCAATGCGGCTATACTGATCGTTGCGGCAGCTACATTTTTCAAAAATGGTATGCATGAAGTAGCTGAGATTCAGGACGCTTATAAATTTCTGGAGCCTGTGCTGGGCAACAAGATGGCTCCCATTCTATTTGCAATTGCTCTGATAGCCGCAGGCCAAAGTTCAACCATAACAGGCACCCTGGCAGGTCAGATTGTCATGGAAGGATACCTGAACATCAGGATTCAGCCTTGGCTAAGAAGGTTGATTACCAGACTGATAGCCATTGTTCCTGCCATGTTTGTCATCTTCATTTATGGCGAGAAAGAAACAGGTCCCATGCTGATCCTCAGTCAGGTGATTCTATCCCTCCAACTGGGGTTCGCGATCGTGCCCCTTATCCACTTTGTATCTGACCGGCAGAAGATGGGGACCTTCGCGATAGGGATCAAACTCAAGATAGCAGCATGGGCTGTGGCTCTAACCATAGTGGGGCTAAATATCAAATTAGTAATCGACATCTTTAAAGAATACTATGATACTTCAGCGGAGATACAGGATATGATTCTATTCCTCGGTATCCCACTGCTTGCTCTGGCAATGGCATTATTAGGCTATATAACCATCAAACCACTGCTTGCGAGCAACAAAGTCAAGAAAATCACAACTCCTCACGGCATTGTAGAACCGCTTGAAATCCATCCGGCTCAGAAATTTAACCGCGTAGCTATCGCTCTGGATTTTTCATCCATCGATTCTATAGCCGTAAGCCGGGCTTTGAATGAAGGAGGAAAGGAAGCCGAATATTTGCTCATCCACATCGTCGAGTCAGCCGGAGCTTATATCTCGGGAGGTGAATCCCATGACCGCGAATCATCCGTAGATAAAGCCAACCTCATCACTTATACAGAACGCCTCAAAGAACTCGGATACAAGGTGGATTATTTCTTAGAGTACGGAAATCCCAAAAAGAAAATTCCGCTTATCGTCAACGAGTCCGGTGCAGACCTGTTGATCATGGGAGCTCATGGCCATCAATGGTATCATGACTTGCTCTTTGGCACTACTGTGGATGCCGTTCGACACAGGATCAAGGTTCCGATGCTTGTGGTGCGCTAAACACTCTCTTCAACAGCCAGTAGCCTAAAATCCCCGCTATGATCGAGGCCGCAAATATTCCGATTTTAGCCTGATCGGTATATTCGGGATGGGTAAATGCGAGGGTAGTGACAAACAGTGACATGGTAAATCCAATCCCTGCCAGTAAGCCGAGCCCCAACATACCTCTCAAATCCACACCTTTGGGGATGACGGCCAGATTCAATATTTTCATGAGGTAACTCGTCCCTACAACCCCAATCAGCTTACCCACCAGCAATCCAAAGAAAACGCCCGGCACAACACCACTTGAAAACAGACTTGAAGCTTCAAAATTCAAAACTACTCCGGCATTGGCGAGAGCGAAAACAGGCAGGATAAAGAAGGTTACCAATGGATGCAAGGCATGCTCCAGTCTTTGAAGAGGCGCAATGGCTGCATTGGTCTGGTCCTTGACATTATCCAGGATATGAAGTTGACTTTGAGTCAGGGCTTTTGTTTTATTGCCGGGATCAAGGCTGTTGAATTGTTTCAGCAACTTTTCGATCTTACCGGTATATTCCTTTTCAGGGACAATGACATCCGCCGGGATCATGAAGGCAGCAATGACGGCCGCTATGGTCGGGTGTACTCCGGAATTCATGAAAGAAAGCCAGACACCGCATATACCGAGGATGGCATAGAAAAACATATTTCTGATGCCCATTTTATTTCCTGCATACATCACAACCGCAAATCCAAGTCCGGCCAACAGACTTTGAAACGTAATGTCAGAGGAATAAAACAAGGCGATGACCAATACGGCACCAAGATCATCCACGATAGCCAAAGCTGCCAGAAATACCTTTGCACCATTGGGTATCTTATCGCCCACCAGATATAACACTCCAAGTGCAAATGCTATGTCCGTTGCCATAGGTATCCCCCAGCCATGAGCTGTATCAGTCCCGTAATTGAATATGATATAAATCAGAGCCGGCACAATCATCCCTCCAATCGCTGCACCTATAGGCAACAAAGCCTGGCGGGGCGAGGCCAGCTCTCCACCTACAAATTCACGCTTTAATTCGAGGCCTACAACAAAGAAAAATATCGCCATCAATCCATCATTGATCCAGTGCAGGATATCATGTTCCTGAAACATCCTTCCATCGAAAGACAGACCTATCTTAGTCTCCAACACTTCATAATAATACGAAGATAAAGGACTGTTGGCGATGATAAGTGCCAGTATCACACTAATTCCCAACAGGATGCTTCCCATTTTTTCTTTATCAATAAAGGCAAGAAATGGATTCAATTTAGAATTTCGCTGTGGCATAACCAATTGATTTATATCTACTTAAAAAAGATTTACTACATATATCATATTGAATTACAATAATTTATCAATATAAAGTAATGGTATAAATCTGTCAATATATGCCCAAAGAAAAACAATTGTATGGAATTATTAAGAATTTATTTGACACGTCACCGTGACTTCCCTGAAGATCGTCCAGACTACCAACCACCGCCGCCGCCGCCGCCACCGCCGCCGCCCGAAAATCCTCCTCCACCCGATCCGCTCGAAGACGAACTTGGCTGTGTACTGGCAGAAGCCATCGTGCTGGAAAGACTTTGGCTAAAGCTATTGGCAAAGTTATTGGAGAATGAATTTGGTCCAACGTACCATTGATTATGGTATTCCATGGATTGTTCCTTTAGCATGTTCTCAAATTTCTTACCCCAGATATCATCAACACCCAGCACCAAAGCAAATGGCAGATACTTTTCGAATACTTCCGGCGTCATCTTCGGTGGATTGTGAAACTTGATGAGTTGATTCTCAGCTGCTCCCAGATACATCTTAAATCCGTCAATCAATGACTTCAGTTCAAGGAATCTCTTCCCGGGCTGACGGATGGCATAGCTAAAAAACGAAATACCTGTCATAACCATCCCATAAAAGAAAATCAACAGCCAATATGAGTTGATAGAATGCCGTGTCGTCATTATAAAATAAAACAAAACTACGGTCAATAAGCCCGGCAACAACCAAATCCAACGGGATGTCCGATAACCCGAGAAATGTGCTATCAGGTACAGAATAATATAAGTGAAGAAAAGCACAGCGCCATTATCAAACTCACCTGCGTAGAAATATGCATCGTGGATACTGCCCAAAACAAAAAGGTAGGCAACACATACAAAAAGAAATATAAAGAAGACATATCTTCTGTTTGACCCTTCCTTGATGATGGATTTGTATTGATTCTTGATTGTGCTTTGAAAAGATTGGATCGCGCTTTGAACAGTAGAATCATAAGTTCCATCCAATTCCAGAGTCTCACCCGGGTTTCTCACGAGAATATTCAGGACAGCTGACTCTTCTGAACTAAGAACAACACCATTATTATCTAACCTGGTGATGAGGTATTTTTTCCGGCTTAATAGGCCTGATTTCGATACTTCTTCAATTTTTATCACTTTCTTAACGGCAAGATTGATCAGGGTGGCAGCTATCAGTTTATTCTTGTATCTTCCATTTTCAAGATAACCAATTGCAGCCGGACTGAGATCCTCCGGAGCGTCAAACTGAGGGTAAACTGCCGGTGAAGGAAGATCGACACCATGGCGATACCACAACCAGGCCATGATCACAAACAATATGAATCCCACCAGCAAGAACCACTTCATCAATGCCATCGGCTTCATGTTTTCAGGGATAACCGGCTTTGGTATGATATCCTTTGGGAATCCAACTGCAACGGTCAAGCCTTGTTTTTCTCCAAGGTTGAATGCACTCCATGTCATCGAATTGGAATAATTCTGTTCGGCACTGCAATCTCTGGAAGTGCTGCCATACGAGCCTGTATAACATGACGACTGAAGAATACGTGCCGATTCGGGGAGGATGACCTTGGCCATGGCGGTATCAATCGGAAATGCCCATTGATTACCGGTCACATTCCAATTTAATTCATCAAATTGATCAAAAAAGCCAATTTGTCTTTCGGTGACATAGGTAATGGTATATAGATAGACACCCGGATTCAAAAAGACATCTTCATCTCCAATGTAGATAACCTTGTAGCCATCCTCATTTTGGATATGGTATGGCTCATCAATGCCGTTCTTCTTCACGGAGATGATTCGATAACTAACTTCGATGGTATTGTTATTGATATTCCTCTCCATCGGGAGTGCTCTGAATATGCCTCGGTTGATATTTATATTCAGCGCAGTGACAAGGATATTTTCTTCAACAGTCAATATTCCTGAAGAATCGACAAAAATCAACGACTTGAAACTGAGTATTCTTTCGCCGCCCGGCAAATTCTCTTGCTGACCATAAGCCTTCCCAAGCCAAAAGGCCAGAACGATAAGTATCCATCCTGTCCGAAGGCTCATAACATCAGAACTTTACCTGTGGCACGCTCCTTTCAGCGGAATCCTCAATCTCAAAATAAGACGCGGGGCCAAACTTGAATGTTCCAGCAAGAACATTGCCAGGAAAGGATTCGATCGCAATGTTATAATCCCGCGCTGTGCCATTATAATAACGTCTAGCCTTTTCTATTTCACCTTCAATGTTTGTCAATTGGCCTTGTAAAGCCTGAAAGTTGGTATTGGCCTTAAGGTCAGGATACTGTTCAGCTACTGCAAACAGGTTGACGAGCGACTTGCCCAGCGTGTTCTCAGCAGCTTGTTTCTCGCCGATGGATCCGGCATTCAAGGCCTGAGCTCTGGCTTGAATCACGGAGTCCAGTGTCTCCCTTTCATGGGTGGCGTAACCCTTGACCGTCTCCACCAGATTGGGAATCAGGTCGTGCCTTTTTTTCAAAAATACATCGATCCCGCTCCATCCTTCCTGCATCAGGTTTTTGGAGCGAACAAGCTTGTTGTAGATGCTTATGAAGAATAAAAACATCGCTGCGATGATGACGACAAAAAACAATAGTGTATTCATATTGATAAATTTGAGTCTCCAAATATAATGAATAATTTGCGTCGCAGGGATTTATTTTGCCTATAAGCGAAAATCAAATATTCGTAAAACTGACAAGTATTGTATATAAAGCCCTTAGAAATCGCAAATCAAAAGGCGATATTTACAAAGAATGTCTTTCTGCCGCAATGCTTATTATTCGTTTACAGCTATATCTACGATGAATATATTCGGTGGAAAAATATTTTGAAAATCCCTACTCCGGTTGCAGAACTCACTCCCAGACCGTCCTGTCATTACGCTTCAGGGATTTGCGGATATTTACCCAGAATGCCATAAATAGGTATAATAGAACGGAAGAGCCCAGTGTAGCACAACTTAGATAGATAAAATACAGTCTCACCCTGGATGTAGCAATGCCCACTTTTTCGCCTATGTATGTACAGACGCCGAATGCCGACTTCTCCAAGATATCCTTCATGTTTAATTCTTCCATTTCTATGTATTTATACCCTAAACAGAAAATACAAATTTATCAATTATCCTAAATATGCAAAAATAATATGCAAATTCAATACCTCTATTATTTGTGTTTTCTGTAATGACAATCAACGATTGCGCATTTTCAGCTACCCTATATTTTATTTGTTTACATGCAGTCGTACAAATTATCGAAGACACTTTTTTCAATTATTTACAGTTGAAATAAAATAGATTTTCTATCTTCACGCCCGTTTTTGAATAAAATGATTCGAAAATCGGTCGAAGAAAAGTATTCGGCTGTAAAAAATCAAATGGAAAACCTCTGATTATCGGAATTTTTCCATCATCATGCCCACGTGATGAAATTGGTAGACATGCAATCTTGAGGGGGTTGTGGACTACGTCCGTGCCGGTTCGAATCCGGCCGTGGGCACTCACTTACGACCACTAACGGTCAGAAATAAAACAGGCTCGTTTCATTGAAGCGAGCCTGTTTTATTTTCAAGCAAAGAAGGCTATAACTTTATCACCTTCTTCTTCAATCGTTTGTCTCCGGCTGCCAAAACTACATGATACATGCCGGGAACCAAGCCTTCAAAGGACAGTTTAATGGTTTCCTCTGCAGGTCTGTTCACCTCCAGTTTCTTTTTCACCACCTCCTTACCGAGGCTGTTGACGATCGATACAAATTCCGGCTTAAAGCTGGTATTTTTAACAGCAACGACCAAAATATCCTTAACCGGATTAGGAGAAATGACTATTTCCGGCGAATCAATCTCTGCGCTATTGATTGTACAATCTATGACTGTGATAAAGATGCTGTCGTATGCATAGCATCCCGGCCAGGGATTGTAAGTGTATTTGATCTTGTGGACACCGATACCTGCAAGATATGGATAAAATGTGCTTCCTGTCAAGCCAGGCCCGCTCCAATACCCTTCAGCAGGCGTAGCCTCCAATTCGATTGGGGCTGCATATTGACAAAGTTGTGGCGGTGTGGACAATATCTTTGTTCCGGGTGGATGATTGACTGTGATTACCCCAACATCAAAGCCATTGCAACCTTCCTCACTCTCGTAGGAGTATGTAATGAAGAAAGTGCCAATATCGCTAAGGGAAGGATAAAATACAGAATCAATCATACCTATCCCAAAAAAGCCACCGCCTGCAGGCTTTCCATGAAACACCAAGGGTGCGCCATTCAAGCAATAATTATCCGGCACATCGAGAATCTCCACATCAATATCCTTATTTTGTTCCAATTTATATTCATTGTTTGAAGTGGCACTGCATTCCGGAGAATCAAATTGCACGCTATAGCTACCCGGTTTGGTGACTGCAATCGTCCGGCTGTCGCTGTTATCGATTGGCTGTCCATTGAAATACCAGGTATATTGGCCATTGCTGATGTCTTGAGTAGATAATACCACAGTATCAATCTTACAGCCCACCTCTGTATCTGTTCCTTCTATAACAAGATCCGGGACACACAAAACAAAAGTATCTATCCTGAAAATGTGACCATTCTCCCTGGCTACATAAATATTCTTCTGGTTATCGTAGCCAAAAGCGACAAATCCCTGCATTCCGGTCTTTGCCAGCTCTATTGTGGTAAAAGTCTTATCGGGATTCAGCTTTGTACCCCAGAAGGTTCCGGAACAGTAATCTGTCGCATAATAATAACCATACAACGAGCTATTCGGATCCTTAATATCCACCACTCCACCTGTGATGCTGCAATGTCCTTCATTGTGGCCAAACACGGCAACAGGAAAGGTATAACCTAGCTTGTCTCCACACCCATCAGTATTGTAGGTCGCATATCCTTCGTAGCATCTCCAACCGTAGTTGTGTCCGCCATCACCTGCTTCCTCAAAGTCAATCTCTTCCCACTTGTCCTGACCGACATCTGCAATCCAAAGGTCGCCTGTTCTTTCGTCAAACTTAAACCGCCAAGGATTTCTCAAGCCCATAGCCCAAATTTCAGGCCTGTATTCTGCATTTCCAACAAAAGGGTTATCGGTGGGTACTTTATACCCCGGACTATTGCTTACGTCAATCCGCAGCATTTTTCCCAAAAACTTCTGCTTATTCTGAGAATTATCAAACGGATCTCCCCCGCTTCCACCATCACCCAAACCGATATACAAATAGCCATCTTTGCCAAACTCCAGATTGCCACCATTGTGATTGGAAAATGGCTGTTCTACCTCAATCAGCCTCTCTTCCGAGGCTTTTACAGCCCGATTGGAGTCTGCAGATATGCGATATCTGGCTATGACGGTGCCTCCGTCACTTTTTTGAGTATAATTGACATAAAAAATTCCGCTTTGTTTAAAATCGGGAGGGAATGCAAGGCCCAACAAGCCACGTTCTCCTCCGGTAGAGACCTTATCCGAGATATTCAAAAAAGCCGAATCCCTGACCGAACCATCAGGATAACCAATTTTGATGATCCCCTCTTTTTGGACAATAAACATCCTGTTATCATTACAATTTTGCAGCGCTACAGGTGTCGCTACACCGGTAAATACCCTTTTCAAAATGATCCGTGGCAAATCATCCTGAGAAAATCCAAAATTGCAAACGAATAGCAGTATGAGGATTATCAATGAATTCGTAGTGTATTTCATATTTTCCTGGTTTTGAAACTTTAAAATTATTTCAATTTTTTCATTTTTTACAAATAATTGACTCATAAATACCTTCTTTTATTCCATTATATAAATATTTATACATATCAAACTATTTATATGGCATTTAAATAATAAAATAATTATTCATATATCATCGTGCAAATTTTTTATCTTACTCTAAGGGTCTAAACCAAAAATCGAAGTTTTAAAAAAATCATAGATAAAGAATCCGAGGCTGCATGGCCATCAAAAAAATACCTGCCTTTCTTTTAACCTTAAGTACCTTTGGCTGTTTTAATAATTTATTCTACTGACAGAGAAAAGGAATGAACGTAAAGCAACAAAGGACATTGACACTTGAAGAAAAAATCAGGTCGAAAAGGCCTTTTATCATTGCAGGGCCTTGCAGTGCTGAGACCGAAGAGCAGGTTATATCCACAGCCTTGCAGCTTAGCCGCGACAGCAGGGTTGATGTGTTGCGTGCAGGGATCTGGAAGCCGAGAACCAGACCCGGTACTTTTGAAGGTGTGGGAGCAATTGGGTTACCCTGGTTGCAAAGAGCCAGAGAACTTACGGGGCTACCGGTAGCGATCGAGGTGGCAAATGCCAGACAGGTGGAAGAGGCACTGTCGCATGGAATCGACATTGTATGGATCGGAGCACGCAGCACTGCCAATCCATTCAGCGTGCAGGAAATAGCTGACGCTTTAAAAGGTGTCAATATTCCGGTTTGGATCAAAAATCCAATCAATCCCGACCTCGAATTATGGACCGGAGCAGTAGAGCGGATCCAACAATCAGGAATCCAATCCGTGGGTCTGATACATCGCGGATTTCATTCTTATGGCGACAATGAATACCGAAATACACCGATGTGGAATCTTGCCATCGAAATGAGACGGCGATATCCGGAATTAATATTTATCAATGATCCGTCCCATATCTGCGGTAACCGATACCTGCTGACAGAAGTAGCTCAGACCGCCGTTGACCTCGCTTACGACGGACTGATGATCGAAAGCCATCCCGACCCGGACCATGCATGGAGTGATGCCGCTCAGCAAATTACCCCAGATGGCCTGACACAGCTCTTAGACAATATTCACTGGGTTAAAGTATCCGAAAATGGGGAAATAGATGGCAGGCTTTCTCAATTACGTGAACAAATAGACCGGATGGATGACCAATTGTTGCAATTGTTGAGCCGCAGAATGGAAATTTCAGATGAAATAGGTACCTACAAAAAAGAGCACAAACTGTCCATCCTGCAAATGAAAAGGTGGAATGAAATCATGGAAAGGCTCAGCGATAAGAGTAAAATACTCAGGCTCAGTGATGAGTTCATCCATCAATATTTCAACGCAATCCACATGGAGAGTATTCGACGACAAAACAGCGTAATCAATAAGAAAGTCTGACTCTCGGGGAAGGAATTAAAAATGAAGGAATTAAGAAATGAAGGAATTAAAAATGAAGGAATGAAAAATGAAGGAATTAAGAAATGACGGAATGAAATCCAGTGCTACGGTGGAGTCAGAAGGGAAAGCGCTAATCGATAGTATACAAATGAGATACTTTAGCTTGGATATGACAGTTTTCAATTAACCAGGCAGTTGTAATGTTTCAGAACGCACACGTTATAATATAGTTGCATATTTATAAAAAAATCATTATCAAATACATTATGAATATTACATAATTATTTATCTTTGATTATTAATATTATATAGATGTGTAGAATATTTAATGTAATAATCTTGATAATAGCGGGACAACTAACATTCCCGTCCATTCATGCTCAAAACACGGATACCTCTTATCACGCTGTGGAAGTGGACTTGAGCAAGATCGGTATTCAGGACATTGCACGATTGGGGTTGGAAGCTGATCATGGCATATATGCTCCGGGCAGATTTTGGATCAACTATCTTTCCGATGACGAGATCCAACTTTTACATCAAAACAAAATACAATATCGATATATTGAACCATCACAAATGAAGTCCTTTGAGCGAGGGAGCGGAAATTGTTATGACGATCATCAAAGCCGCAATCCACCAAAGAATTTTCGATTGGGAAAAATGGCGGGTTATTATACGCTTGAGGAAATGAATTCCATCCTGGACAGTATGCATCTTCTCTATCCCCAGTTGATTTCCGAAAGGAAAGACATAGCCTCTTTCAGGACATTTGAAGACAAGCCGATGCAATGGCTGAGGATATCCAACCAGCCGAATACCGACCAAAACAAACCGCGCGTCCTCTACACAGCCCTGCATCACGCGAGGGAGCCGATGAGTCTGACCCAGCTCATTTATTTCATGTGGTATCTTTTGGAAAACTACTCCAACAATGAGGAAATAAGGGATTTGATCGACAATACCGAATTATACTTTATCCCCTGTGTCAATCCGGACGGATATGCATTCAATGAGAGCAACAAACCGGAAGGTGGCGGTATGTGGCGCAAGAACCGATGGCTGCATCCATCAGGCTTCATCGGTGTTGATCTCAATCGCAATTATGGTTTGGCGTGGGGCATAGATGATGTAGGCTCCAGCCCGGACCCATTCAGTGGCGTCTATCGAGGACCTGCGCCGTTTTCAGAACCTGAGACACAAGCTGTGGCCTATTTGACCGATCAATACAAATTCGATCTTGTGCTCAACAGCCACACCTTCGGCAACTACGTCATCTATCCATGGAACTATACAGCCGAGCCGTGTCCCGATGCCGATGGATTTAAGGCGATAGCAAGGATCTACGCCGGAAAGAACAGTTTCGCCATCGGAAACACCCAGGAAACTGTAGGCTATCTGTCCAATGGAGGGTCCGATGACTGGATATATGCACATGATGCCGGGCACAAAGTATTTTCATTCACTCCGGAGGTTGGTTTCAATTCTGAGGGTTTCTGGCCTGATGCCACTCGAATCAGACAGCTTTCACAAAACACACTCGAAGGCAATATTGTCTTTGCACAGATGGCACATAAATATTTTGAAATCACCTTTCTTGACCCACTTTTTCTATTAAGGAACAGGGCAAATGAAATCCATTTCTCGATCAACCGCGCAGGTGTAGCTGCAGGCCCGATAAGGCTCAAGCTACGCATATTGGACAATCTCGCCACCATCAACAAAACAGAATTCGATTATGACATGTCGGTACCCGGTTTACGATTGGAGCAAGTCACTATCACGCCCTCCGGGATTGTCATGAATGATGATAAAATACAGATGGAAATAACGCGCGAGATGGGCCTGATCAACCTGAAGGATACCGTGGAATTCACTGTCAAGTCGGGTGTATCTTCCATCATTGACAAATGCGACGATCTCGCCACCATCATCCCTGATGGCACCGATTGGGGACTGGATTATAAGGAATTTCATTCACCGCCGGCTTCATTTACCGACTCGCCTGATGGATTTTATCATGAAAATCAAAATTCAGGTATCGTGTTTGAAAAGGAATTCCAAATACCGACGGATAAAAGTACGCTCCTGACATATTGGCTTAAGTGGGATATTGAAGGCAACTTTGATTATGCACAGGTTTATGCCATAACGGATGATGGAGAAGTGCCGCTTTGCGGAAAATTTACAAGGCCCGGGACGATTTTCCAGAAAGAGGGTCAACCGTTATATGATGGCAACAGTGTCATCTGGGTACGGGAAGAGGTCGATATGACCGAATTCGCCGGGCAGACCATCTATGTCGGTGCACGATTGGTTAGTGATGATCAGGCAAACAGGCAGGGAATCAATATCGACGATCTCGAACTGATTACCTACAGCGATGTAGCCAGTAAGACGAATGAAATTTATCCACATGATATAGCTATCTATCCGGACCCGACGTCAGAAAAATTCAGGATTATGGTGCCTTACAAAAACATCAGAGCCGATATCATAATTCGGGACGACCTAGGAAGAACGGTTGACACAATCATGGATTGCAATCTTTCTGACCATGAATTTTCCATAGGAAATATACCGGCAGGCGTGTATTTCATCAGCATCCATACCGGAAATCAAAGATTATTGACCAAAAAACTCATCAAACTTTAAATCTTTAACCATGAGAAGAATATTGACCGCAGTATTCCTTGCACTACTCATTGTAATAGCCGCGTTTAGCTTTTACATTTATTCAGGAAGTTCCATGCCGGAGTTTGTACAAGTGGATAAGATTTCGGTAAGCGACATGAAGTTATTGCCCAATCCATCCTTTGAACTCTCAGCGAGGCTGGAATTCAACAATCCCAATGCCATCGGAGTGGATATAGATGATGTTACCTGCGATATTTATATTCAGGATAGTAAGACAGCGACCGTAGATAGCGAGGAAAAGGTAGAAGCACCTGCCAACGGGCATTTCTTCATCCCCGTCAATACCAGAATCGACCTGTCAGAACAGGATTATGCCAAGATATTCGGTAACAATCTATTTGAAAGCCTTCTAAACAATGAAATAAACCTAAAATTCAAGGGTGAAATGACATTGTCCAAATTTGGCATCAACCGGAAGATTCCATTCAACTATGATTATAAATACAAAATTCTTTAAATATCTTCATATTAATAAATTAATTAATATATTTGCGCCTAAATCATAGTGGGATGCCAAAGCCTAAAGTCAATCCGCCGAAAAATGTGAGTCGGGCTACAATAAGGAAGCAAAGGGCCAAAACGCAGAGGCCTGCTGCAAAAAAAACTTCCGAGAAAAAAGTAATTTTCGGGACAGCATTTGTTGTTTTAGTGTGCATGATCAGCATTCACGTCTCCGGTTGTTTTGATGAATTGAAGGCATCTAGAGTTAATAAAAGTTATATAAAATTCCCGGAATTCGGCATTCACATGCCCACGCTCTATACCATCAATGGCATCGATGTGTCTGTGTATCAAGGTTTGCTCAATTGGAAATCAATAAAAGAAGCATCTGCAGGAGATATCAAAGTTGATTTTGCCTTCATAAAAGCAACAGAAGGGCGGACTAAGGTGGATAAATATTTTAAACACAATTGGGAACAAGCCAAAAAATACGGATTGATTCGCGGGGCATACCATTATTTTTTGCCCAATAAAAGCGGAAAAGATCAGGCCGCTCTATTTCTAAAAACCGTCCCACTTGAGTCAGGTGACTTCGTGCCTGTGTGCGATATTGAAATCACAGCCGGCGCTGATCAGGAGATGCTAGAACAAAACCTGAAGGATTGGTTGGACACCATAGAAAAAGAAACCGGCAAAAAGCCCATTCTATACAGTTCTAAAAAATTTTATGAAAAATATCTGACAAAAGAATTTTCCGATTATCCCCTTTGGATCGCTCATTATAACGTCCCCGGACTTCAATTAGAATACAGAAACAAATGGCATTTTTGGCAACACAATGATCGTGGCAAGGTCAAAGGCATCAGTAAGCATTTGGATTTCAACGTGTTTAACGGAACTTTGGACGAAATGAATTTATTAAGACTTTAAATGTTGATCTTTAAATTGTCCAATTCGTAATTCGTAATTCGTAATTTTCGTAATTCGTAATTGAAAAATCGTAATTGAATCTAAATCAAATAAATTGAAAATACATCTGATAGCAATAGGCGGCGCCATCATGCACAATCTTGCCATGGAATTGTGTGACAACGGCCACGAAGTCACCGGAAGCGACGATGCAATCTTTGATCCGGCACTCACCAGATTAAAGGAAAAGGGAATTTTACCGGATGCAATGGGCTGGCACCCCGAACGTATTCAGGCAGATTTAGACCTCGTCATTTTGGGTATGCATGCACGCGCCGACAATCCGGAGTTGAAAAAAGCTCAGGAACTGGGCATCAAGGTAATGTCCTTTCCTGAATTTATGTACGAGCATTCAAAGGACAAAAAGCGTGTCGTTATCGCCGGCAGTCATGGTAAGACGACCACGACATCGATGGTTTTGCATTTACTAAAGTCAGCCGGCAAGGATGTGGATTATTTAGTGGGGGCACAGTTAGAAGGCTTCGGCAATATGGTCAAGCTGTCTGATGCGCCAATAGCTGTATTCGAAGGGGATGAATACACGGCGTCACCATTGGATCTCAGACCGAAATTTATGCACTATAAGCCGCATATCTCTGTAATCACCGGCATCGCATGGGATCATATCAATGTCTTTGATACCCACGAAAAGTATATGCATCAGTTTGAACTTCTTATCGAGGATACGCTAAGTAGAGGGACTTTGATCTATTACGGTGGCGATAGAGATCTGAAAGGTCTAGCCGGAAAATACTCCGGAAAAAAGATAGAATATGAAGCCTTGACCTATCATGCTGACGAAGACGGCTGGTCTGTGGTAGCTGGAGATGAAAACATTCCGGTAAATTTTTTTGGCAGACACAACCTTGAAAACATGTGTGCTGCCTATCAAGTAGTGAAAGAATTGGGATTGACCAATCAGCAATTTATATCCGGCCTGAAGAGTATGCCCGGGCCCGCTCGACGCTTGGAAGTCTTGCGAAAAGGAAAGAATCGAACTATATATTACGACTTCGCCCATGCCCCTTCCAAAGTTGATGCTACCGTCAAAGCTGTCAGAGAGAGGCATCCGGGGCAACATCTGATAGCCTTCCTTGAGTTGCACACTTTTTCAAGCCTCAATAAGCAATTTATCCCTCAATATGCCCACACCCTTGATGCGGCAGACGAGGCGATTATTTTTTACAACCCGGACACCGTCAAAGCCAAGCACATGGATATTGTCAGTCCGGATTATATCATCGAAAGTTTCGAGCGGCAAGACATCGAGGTGATAGAGGATGCAGACAGCTTGCACCAGAGATTGACCGGGGCTACCCAATCGGATTCCGTAGTATTGATTATGACCAGTGGCAACTTTGGCGGGTTGGATATTAGCAAAGAGTTTGGGCAAGGATAAATTAGTCGGCTTGAGTTTTTCTCATAATCACCTCTGATAGCCCAATATACATTGAGCTACTGTAGATAGCGGGTAAATTTTATTAAAAAGGGTGCCAATCCTTTCCTGTTTTAACCTGCATTATTCACCGCTACTCGTAAATGTAGAATATGTATGTGTAAATCAATGTTGTGTAAGAATTACCAAAAACACAATTTTTTAAATTTCAGCCATCAATTTATTATAATGCTTGAATTATTTTGCGTGTATTCTTCGTTACAAGCCTCTTGTAGTATCCATATACGACAGCGAGGCTTATGCCTTGAATCCATCGCAAAATAATTTCATGAATAAAGCAGGTTAATTAAGTTGTAATCAACTAATAGATAATTGTTAATTATCTGTTAATAACAGTATTGTCAACATAACATTATGTAAATATTAAAATAAAAATAATTACATTCGTTGAAAATAATATTTTACAATCAAAAAAATTTTCTATGTTATCTCAAAGTATCTCAAAGTAGCCTTTGCTATTGTAATTTTTAATCAATTTATGATTGCCCAATCCTATCCACCTGCTACTGTTTGGCCGGAATCTTGCTTGAGTGAGTCGTTAGCGCCGGGAGATACGATTATGCCGGTTGGGTATCAGTATATTTGTACCGATCCTAATCTTGTCAAGTACTTAAAGGTCAATATTCATTTCTTATCACCCGGTCTGGTGGAAAAAGCTATGAAAGATTGTGTCGGCAATACTGAATTTAAATATCTTGGTTTAGGCAATTTTACTCCGTACTCCAATGGATTTAATACTGCGTCTCTTGATCCTGTTGGTATTCTGGATTATTATTATAATGGATTTCAGAGAGCTGAAGATATCATCAACAAATGCAACGATATACTTGCCGATAACCATAACCAATGGAGAAGAGCGAACGATATCAATGTTCAGAATCCTCCGGCAGACGTGACTTATCCGGAGACTCCACCATCAACCAATGTTCGTTTTATACTTTCAGGTGTTTATTTTCACGAAGATCCAAGAGCTGTTTCGTCTAATATTAATAATGACCTGAACTATTTTCAAAGTACTTATGGTGTCAATAAAGAGACAGAAATCAATGTTTTTATGGCATCGGAGTTTACGGGATACTATAGTGATGGCAGTGGTGTAGCAAATACTATTGGAGGAAGTTCAAAGTACAATATGGTCAATTTGTATTATAAATACACTCAACCTGCTTGTCGGGATTGGTCACTGACATACAGTGCAAGTACAATAGTCCATGAGATAGGCCATAATTTAAGTTTGTACCATACATGGAACACAATAGATAATACAAAACGTTGTCTTGATGCGCCATTAGGCTATGTTTACGACAAATGGGACAATGGTAATTGTTATATCGATCAGCATGCCAACTGCTGGGCTCATGACGATAATAGAGAGATATGTCCGGGATCTACTAAGGGTTATCCTTGTGATGACTGGTACAAGATTTCTAACAACATCATGGACTACAATCAGTACAGTAACGCCTTAACGGTATGTCAGATAGGCAGAATGCAAAGCGATCTTGCCGGGCCGGGCAACCAATATATATATTCGTGCAATGGTTGTGCTCCCGCCAATGCGTTCTTCTACATGAACGATGTGTTTATATGTCCATCTCTATCGGAGGGAAGTTCGGTTTTTTTCAATGGAGAAGCTTCTTACAACGAAGATCACTGGGTGCTTGAAATCTGTGAAGTCGCTTCGGCAAGTTCCCAATCCTGCATAGGCAATTATTATACTACAGGAGTAATGTCCGGGCAAGTATCTAAATTTAACCTGACCAATATATACAATTTTCCTATTGCCACGACAACTAAATACTATAAAATAAAACTAACAGTAGGCAATTCCACTTGTCTCCCGGATCATTCATACACTAAAATCATATCAGTAGGCAGTTGCCTTCAACCTCAAATCGAACCAGAACAATACCTTAGGGTTCGGGTGACCAATCCCGTTTCAGATTATTTGAATATACTATATACGGTCAAAGAAGCAGCCAATATCTCTGTAAGGCTAATCAACATATACAGTGGTAATATCATTCCTTTAGAATCACCCTCCAACAAAGGTATCGGTGATTATTATATCAATTATCCTACATCCGGCATAGCTTCCGGTACCTATACGCTGCAGTTTGTGTATAATAACATTCCTTTTAATCATCAATTAGTAGTACTATGAGAAAGTTAATCATCATAACACAGTTGTTCGTTTCGACATTTGTATTTGGACAGTACAAAGAGTTTACAACCTTCTTTGCATTGGAAGATGCAGCCGGAAGAAAGGATACCATTTGGTATGAAGCAAATAATAACGGAACTTATGGATATGACCCTTCACTCGGTGAGGTCGAGGTTAAGCAGCCAATCGATACTAATTTAATGTTTATAACTGTTTCAGGAGATGATTATTTATATAAACCATTGTTTTTAAAAGATAGAATTGTTAATCCTTCTTACACAAATTATGAAGTAGATTTTGCATTGATATTTATTAATGCAAAGTTTCCGGTTAAAATGACTATGAACAAGGCTTTTCTGGATAATGTTGATTACATAGGTTATAAGCTTACTAATTATATCATGTCATATTGTCAGTGGCTTTTTCTATATCAAGATTGGTATAAAGCACCCGGGTTCGAATGTCTGCTCGATGATCCTATATTGATTAATGATGTAAATGAGAAGAAGGTAGAGTATTTTTGTCCCGAACACTTAATATACGATATTAATATACAAGGCAAAGGGATGCAAAAAAAAGATGCTGTATTAATTACTACTTTTTCGAATGGGTATTGTTACCAGCTAAATTCCGAGGTCATACCATCACCGACCTCCCAGCTGTTTTATCCCAACCCTACGAGAGACTATTTAAGAAGCGGACTATTACGAGAGAAGGATTGCAGTTACGAAGTCTTGGATATGTCCGGCAGATATCTATTGAAGGGGAGAAAAATATCCGGGGAGGATATAGATGTCAGTTCGTTGGATACGGGCATGTACGTTCTTTGGGTGATGAATGAGCAAAAGATGGTTTACAGGCAGAAGTTTGTTAAGCTTTAGCACTGGAAAATGAAGGAATGAAGGAATTAAATCCTATACGACGAAGGAGTCAGAGGGAAGGAAGGAAAAGATACATTGTCTTCCAGATTCAATGCCCCGGAAAAATCCTATCAGCAATAGAGGCAGCCACAGCAAATTGTTCGAGGTCGATGTTTTGAAGTCTGCCTTTTTCAATCAAATATTCGAGTACATTTTCTGTTGCCATATTGCCTACCAAGTCGTCTTTGGCCATTGGACATCCGCCAAAGCCCCTGATAGCTGAATCCATCCTCAGGCAACCATTGCTAAAACTGGCATCTACTTTTTCGTACCATTTTGCCGGGTGCGTATGTAGGTGGGCACCGAATTCCACTCCCGGATATTTGGGAATCAGGCCGGAAAAGAGATACTCAATGCTATCCGGGCTACTGACACCAATCGTATCGGACAAAGACATAATATCAATGCCCATTTTATATAACCTGTCCACCCAATTTTCCACAATCTCCAGATTCCAAGGGTCGCCATAAGGATTGCCAAAACCCATACTCAGGTAGAGAACCAATTTTTTATTCTTTTTGGTACAAATCTCAAGGATATCCTCTACCCTAATGAGTGATTCCATGATGGTGGCATTGGTATTCCTAAGTTGAAAAGTCTCTGAAATACTGAAAGGATAGCCTAAGTAAGTGACTTTTTCTTGTTCGGCAGCTTGCAATGCACCGCGTACGTTGGCGATGATGACCAACAATTTGGAGGGAGAAATGCTCATGTCGATACCTTCCAACACTTCAGCAGTATCCGCCATCTGGGGAATTGCTTTGGGTGACACGAAGCTGCCGCAATCCAAAGTATCATAACCCACGCGCATCAACTGATTGATGTATTCAATCTTGGAAGCTGTGGGAATGAATTCATGCAGGCCCTGCATCGCGTCCCGAGGGCATTCAATCAATTTGATCTGTTTCTCCTTATTTTCCATATACTGTCTGCTACAAAAGTAAGAAACTTCGGCTATAAAGAAATACTTAATCTAGATTAAGAAATGAAAACAGAGGACAACCTAACGGAAATCCTTGCGTTAAAGTGACTATAATTTTAAAAAATAAACCAAGCTCAATTCAATTAAAATAAATATTTATGAAGCAATTTTCTTTATTGACACTATTGGTCGTAATGGCCGTTTCAGCATTCGGACAAAATTGGAGTGTTGACAAGTCTCATTCCAGACTGGGATTCAAGACCACACACATGGGTATCACTGAGTTCCAGGGAAATTTCAAGGACTATACGGCTATGATTACGCCAGGCAAATCAAATTTCGAAGGCGCAACCATTGAGGTATCCATCAATACAACTTCCATCAACACGGAAAACGATTACCGCGATGGAGATCTGCGTTCTGAAAACTATTTCAATGTCGAAAAGTACCCGACCATAACTTATAAGAGTGGAACTTGGAAAAAGACGGGTGATAAAACCTATGAAGCAGAAGGAGATCTGACATTCAACGGTGTTACCAAAAAAGTCAAGGTTGACATCAAGGTCAATGGAACCATGACCAATCAAAGGAACAAGAAGGAAATGGCCGGAATTACCATGACAGCCAATTTCAAGCGAAGTGACTTCAATTTCGCACCAGGCACGCCTGATACTGTTGTCGGCGATGACATCACGCTGTACGCAACGGGCGAATTCACGAAATAAAATTAGACGGTTGGAGTGGGAGGTAATTGAACTTCCCGCTCTATTTTAGTTTTTTCTGAACGAATCCTCCTTAACAATGTCAAAAAAGGGACTATTTATCGCGGCTACTTTCTTTCTTATCTCCACTGCATTTACATGGAAAGTTCTTACAAACTGGAAAATCGGCAAGGATTACGCCATTTCATTCGACAATGAAGACGCGACTGGAATCTTCACTTCTTTCTCCGGTCAAATCATATTCGACCCGGTAAAGCTTGATCAGTCTAAATTCGATGTGCAGATTCCTGTAGAATCAATAGATACAGACAACTTCTTAAAGAACAAACATGCCAAAAGTGAAAAATGGTTTGATGCCGCAACCTATCCATTTATCACTTACACTTCTAATCTGATCCAAAAAACAAAAACAGGCTACATGGTTAAGGGCACCCTTACCATCAGGGGAATATCGAAGCCGGTCACCATCCCGTTCAAATTCTCAGGTAATGGTACAAGTGGTGTTTTTGACGGCTTCTTCTCCATCAACAGGATGGATTACAATATTGGCAAGGCAGGTGTAATCGCCGACGAAATTAAGATCAAGATAAAAGTTCCGGTAACAAGGTAAATTACTCCCAACCACAAACTGAGGTTGATATAGTTGTTTGACATTTAGAATTAAAGAGCCTACACCATTTTAATAGAGAGGGTTATTTGTCTGGAAAACATCAAATCAAAATTATTCCTATCTCCAAGATTCAGTTTGCACTTAATTTCCTCATCATTGGTTTATGCCAAACCATCCGGGAGATGATATCATCCATAATCTCACCTTTCATCCGGTGACGGTTGTAGCGATAGCAGTACTCATCGAGATATTGCTGAAGATAAGTCACGTGGCCATGTCTGGTGTATAGCCAGTTGATCATAGTGGTTATAACCCTGTGATCCAGTGCCTTGTCCAGTCCTTCACTGTTTAGGGGTTGGAGATCGGAACATCTTTGTAACACAGCATCATCCATATTGATAACTGCGCAGTCATCGACCTTTTGGCAAATAAAGGCTTGTACACTCTTTTTAGAATTGGCCCTAATCACCTTGACATAAGTACGTGCTGCACCTCTGCCTTTCTTTTCGATGCCAACGAGCACTTTCACTTGCTTAGTGGTTTTTTGGCCTTTTTGGTTATGATTCATGACATTAACTGTTGTCAATACAATATCGACGTCTCCTTCCAACGGATGTATATTGTTACTTGCCATGGCTGCCATCGCCTTCTGATGAAACAGCCAGCAAGTCTTTTGTTGAAGCCCTGTTTGCCGTGCCAACTGGGTAGAAGGGCAGCCTTTCTTATCGGTGACTATCAGGTAGAGCATGAATAAAGCCTTGTCGAGCGGCACTTTCATACTGTGAAATAGGGTGTTAGCAGTAACACTTTCAATCTTATTGCAACGTGTGCATTGCCGATCGCCATATTTAGAGCCTTTGCAATAGTTGGTGTGGCCGCATTGGGTGCAGCTAAAGCCATTGGCCCATTTAATGGAAGCGATGTAGTCAGCGCATTTTTGTACAGTTGCGAATTTTTGCCAGAAAGCTTCGATGGTGAGTGATTGCAGTCCTTCGATCATGGTGATAAGAATATATACGGTGATTAAAAAGATAAATTCGAGATAAAGGTAAGGAAAGGATTTGGGGTGAGCAAGGGTTTGGGGAGAAAAATTGAATTAGGTAGAAAAATAATAATACCAAATGCCCATGGCAGCAGTGTTTCATCTGATTAAAAAATAAATAGTCACCTAAAAACAGGAAAGTTCCTTGTTTCAATTTCCCAAAAGGCTTGACACTCTTGGAGAAACGCCTATTACTCATCTACCTAATTCGGAGGAGAGGCTGTGGAGGCCAGGCTAAAAAATCGAACTAGGTAGAAAAATAATAATCCCAAATGCCCATGGCAGCAGTGTTCCGCCTGATCAAAAAAATAAATAGTTACCTAAAAATGGAAAGTTCCTTGTTTCAATTTCCCAAAAGGCTTTTCATTCTTGGAGAAACGCCTATTACTCATCTACCTAATTCGGAGGAGACGCCGATAGGCCAGGCTAAAAAATCGAACTAGGTAGAAAAATAATAATCCCAAATGCCCATGGCAGCAGTGTTTCATCTGATTAAAAAATAAATAGTTACCTGAAAATGGAAAGTTCCTTGTTTCAATTTTCCAAAAGGCTTGACACTCTTGGAGAAACGCCTATTACTCATCTACCTAATTCGGAGGCCCCACCCAAAGCACAATACAGAAAATTTAATCACCTATTATAAAGTCAACCTCAAAAATTCATGCAGACCCATTTCGCATTAAAAAAATTATTGAATCATTAGTTAAATCCTCATTCAACCAAGCATACTGTTACCGGCTACACATTCTCCCCACAGAGTCAAATTATAAGAAAACATCATAATCCAAGGCATATTATTAATCCTTCAATAAGATTTTACGTATTTTTGCCGTTTATTTCAAAAATAAGTTTTGGCAAGATTTCTCATTTCAGCAATATTCGTCCTGACGGCCCTGGGATTGCAGGCGCAAAGAGGCTTCGAGGCAGGCGGCTTTGCAGGCACTAGCTGGTATTTCGGAGACCTCAACAATGACTTGAAGCTCAATAGTCCCGGAGCTACAATCGGCGCAGCCACACGCTTCAACTTCGATGAAAGGATTTGTATGAAGGCCGGAATCAACTATATATGGCTAAGAGGCTACGATTATAAAAGCTCAAATATATACCAACAAGCACGCAACATCAGCTTCAACAATCATATGGCAGAATTGTCGGGTCAACTGGAAATGAACTTTCTGACCTACAAGCATGGCAGTCGGGACAATTGGTACACGCCTTATATGTTTGTCGGCGGGTCTGTGTTTGCACATTCTCCTCAGGCATATTACAATGGTAGCTGGGTCAAGCTGAGACCGCTTGGAACTGAAGGCCAGAAAAAGGGAAGTGAATATTCGATCACATCCGCATCATGGCTTTTTGGCATCGGATTCAAAATGGATCTGACCAACACTTGGAGTTTCAATGTCGAATTGAGCTCCCGACAAGCCTTTACAGACTTCCTCGATGATACACACGGATATTATGCCGACAACTTTCAAATTGAATTCGAAAGAGGTCCTGACGCTGCCTATCTGGCCGATCCCTCAATCATTATACCGGGATTCAATGACTCCAAGATCGGAAAAGAAGGCTTTCAGCGTGGAGACAGAAAGAATTACGACAGTTATACAACCTTCACGGTAGGCATCATGTATTATTTCGCCCGCGTCCCATGTCCCGAAATCTTAAAACATTGATAAAATTTGTCAAAAAAGAATAAAATTCAGTTCTTTTGACGTACATTCGTAGTTGCATTCAGGCAGAACATACGACAAAATAGACAAATATCCGACCAAATCGCTTTTATTAGAATAAATATCGATTTTGTTTGATTTCTATTGTATTTTTTTAACTAAATATTAATTATCGAAAATTCTTTACTCTGTGGTAGGACAAATTGTTGAAAAAGCATTTCGCGTCGCCAATCTCATAAAGAGGCCTTTGAAAGACCCTTCAGCAACTCAGCAAGAAGTGCTCACCCAATTGATGATTCAGGCACAAAATACCTTATTCGGTCTGCATTATAAGTTTTCTTCACTGCTCTACGACCCGAATATCGTCGAAAAATTCAGGGCAACAGTTCCAATATTCGATTATGACAAGATATACAACGAATGGTGGCACAGACTACTCGAATGCGAGCCTGATGTATCCTGGCCGGGGAGAGTGAGAAATTTTGCCCTGAGCTCCGGTACTTCCGGCTCAGCCTCGAAATTCATACCCGTCACACGCGATATGCAGCGCTCTATGAGAAAAGCCGGTCTTCGGGTTTTTATGAACATGGCCAACATCGGCATTCCGGCTAATATGTTTAGTAAAGCCATGCTTATGATTGGGGGATCCGCATCCCTGACCGAGAAATACGATTACAGATACGGAGATCTCAGTGGCATCAATGGCGCTTCCCCACCCTTCTGGATCAAAGGTTATTATAAGCCAGGTACCGATATCGCCAAAATCAAGGACTGGAATGAACGAACCCGCATCATCGTCGAAAATGCCCATAAATGGGACATCGGTTATTTGACCGGTATTCCTTCCTGGGTGCAGATGACACTTGCAGCCATCATCGAACATTACAATCTGGACTCGATCCATGATCTTTGGCCAAACTTAAGTGTTTTTGTGACCGGAGGTATCAGCTACCAGCCTTATGAGGCCAGCTTCAAGGAAATGTTTGCCAAAGACGTGATCATTATCGATAGTTATCTGGCTTCAGAAGGTTTCATTGGATTTCAGTCCAGGACAGAAACCAATGCCATGCGCCTCTTGCTGGACAATGGCATCTTTATGGAGTTTGTCCCATTCAATGAAGAAAATTTTGACGAAGAAGGTAACATTTACCCACACGCCCAAACAAAACTTATAAGTGAAGTGGATACAGAGACCGATTATGCATTGCTCTTATCTACCAATAGCGGTGCCTGGCGATACTTGCTGGGCGACCTTGTACGATTTACAGACCTACAGCACCAGGAAATCCATATTGTGGGTAGAACCAAACACTTCCTCAGCGTATGTGGCGAACACCTGTCCGTAGATAATATGAACACAGGCGTTTTGCAAGTGCAAAAAGAACTGGGCCTTCACATCAGTGAATTTACGGTCTCTTCTGTAGAACACGAAGATTATTTCCGCCATAAATGGTACCTGGCGTGTGATAGCCAAGCCTCGATCAATGATATCAAAAAAGTCCTCGATCATAAGCTGTGCGAAATCAACGACGATTATGACACCGAGCGCAGGGCGGGCGTCCTCAAAGAACCAGCCGTGGAAATAATTCCTACACAATGGTTTTACGACTATATGGAACGTCAGGGCAAGTTGACCGGGCAGACCAAATTCCCCAGGGTAATCAAACATCAGGCTTGGGAACAATGGGAGCGGTATGTACTTGAAAAACAGGGTATTCTTTCGCACAAATAAATGGCAAATTCAATTCTAAATTCATACATCGGAATTTTATCTCTTAAAATACTCAATCACAAGATTACCGGAATTATGATTTGACTTCTATCGAAGCCCGATTGGATTTATTCATTAAAATATTAAAAATATGTCTTCCGAATCAGTACTGAATATCCTGCTCATCCTGACCGCCATTTTGGTAGCCATCGAGGCAATAGTCTCTTCAATCCAGGGAAGGAAATTCTATACAACCAAAGACACCCTTTATAATTTCTATCTGATGGCGCTGAATACCGGCTTGGCTTTTCTGATGCTCGGAGTATCCATCAAAGTGTTGGATTTTTTCTATCAATATAGTCTTCCAATCCATCTTAATCCCTTTTTGTACTGGCTCGCATTATTGATTGTACTTGACTTTGCATACTATGTATTGCACGTAGTGGATCATCAAAGCCGTTTTTTTTGGGCTGTCCATGTTACCCATCATAGCTCCGAATTGTTCAATCTTACGACAGGCTTCAGATCATCCGTACTACAGCCACTTTATCGCTTTATTTACTTTATTCCCCTGTCACTCCTCGGTTTCAAGACTATCGATATCCTGTTTATGCACTCCATCTGTCAAACCTGGGGCGTATTGGTACACACTAAGTATATCAAAAGGCTCCCTGCCTGGATCGAATACATCTTTGTCACTCCTGCACATCATCGAGTACACCACGCTTCTAATGTTCTGTATCTCGATCGTAATATGGGTATGTTCCTGATTATCTGGGATAGAATGTTCGGTACCTTCCAGGATGAGGAAGAGTGGGAAAAAATAAAATACGGCCTTACTCACGAGCAGGAAAAGGTTAACCCCGTCAACATCATCACCCACGAATGGACCGCCATTTGGAAAGACATGAAAAGATCAAGCAACTGGCTCGACAAATTGAAATATATCTTCTATCCTCCCGGATGGAGTCATGACGGCAGTATGAAGACCAGCAATCAACTGCGCGCAGAAATGTATCCACACAATACAGAGCACGCTGATTCGCAATCATGATGGATTCTTAGTCGGAAGATTTTTCATATCGATGCAGTTATTTTACTTCTAAAATTTTCACTGACCGGGCATTTCTTTTATTAGCTAAAAGCTGAGTTAGAAAGTAGTGATTTTGTACTATTCAGATTCAATCGAAAAATTTGGAAAATTGTTTTTCTCAGTGTAATTTTGGTCAAAATATGTTGCAACCATGGTTAAGGCCAAACTCATTTCTGACACCACAACTTATAAAAAAGCAAAAATGGTTCTGGCTTGGGCATCAATTTCCTGGCTGATTCTATACCTATTTTATAATAAAATTATTTTGGGCTTTTGGGGATTGTCACCATTGCCCGCTCTGCAATATGTTGTCATAGGTATCGGACTATCTATCATTGTAATGACATTGATGCTATTTTTGAACAAAAAAATTAAAAGCCTTACCGGAAAAAGCAGGATTGAGATCGACGAAAAACACGTTTTCATACTGGAAGGTGATAGCATTGTCCAAACTATCGATCTTAAGCCGAATGACAGTATCGTCCTGAACATCTTAAACCCCAATGATACAATCAGTTATTTGAAGGAATACAAAGGGGACAGCCCGGTATCCTCCATCGAGATCCATAAAGATGGCAGCGATGTAGCCAAAAGATTCGAATTTATCATAGAATCGCAATACATGATGACCCAATTGGAAAAACTGAAAGCGTACTGGGCATCGATGAAAGAGATTTCTGTGGCCTGACATCAGCATTTCGATTTTAATTATCCTTTTTAAAAGACAAAATGTAATTTGTCTAAATAATCCTGTATCTTCATCCTTTAAAAAAATATTAAATATGTTGACAGGATTTAAGCATTTACATTCCTACTTTGCCTATCTGCTGCTTGCAGTGCTGATCATAGGCATCATTTTCAATTTTCTGGCATTTATGCAAGGAAAATCATATTCCAATACAAACCGCAAGTTTGCGCTATATGGTCTGATGGCGACGCATATTCAGGTTTTGTTTGGATTGATACTTTATTTTGTTTCGCCTCTCGGCATTTCGGCACTATCCGGGGAAGCCATGAAGGACAGTACATCCCGACTCTATGCTCTGGAGCATCCGCTTATGATGATCTTGGCGGCCGTCTTGGTCACTATCGGATACAGCAAGTCGAAAAAAGCAACGACAGATGCCCGAAAATTCAGGATTCAACTGGCATTTTATGGAGTGGCGCTCATATTCATACTTTCCAGAATTCCTTGGGCAGCATGGCCACATTGACGAATACACGAGGCCGGATATAATAGCATTTCTGACCTGTGATGAATAAAAAAAGCGCTCTCTGAAGCGCTTTTTTATTTTCCAGAAATCAAAATGATAACATTGCAATAAGCCGGATTCTGTACGTAGCTCCGTCATTTATCTTGGCCGCCCGTCACCGGACGGCTCCTTACTGCCTACCCCTCCGACAAGGTGCGAGCCACACCACTCTCCGGCCTAAGCCGTTGACATCGGATATACTTGGCATTTCAACGCGTAAGGTTTATCCCGGCGTACCGTTACCGACACGCTGTGTGCGCTCTTACCGCACATTTTCACCCTTACCCCGCATCCGCAGGGCGGTATAGTTTCTGCGACACTCTCTGTTCCTGCATCGCTGCAAGACCCACCCGTTAGGTGGTACGCTGCTCTATGTTGCCCGGACTTTCCTCACTCTGCCATTGCAGAGCGCGACGAAGTACAATGTTATTTTGACTTCAATCTGCTGTTAACGCAAATAATGGGTGCAAAATTCCCGTGACCCAAATTGATTTCTAATTATTTGAAAAATTTCGTAATTTTTATGCCTTTTCGAAGTTAAAAAAGCACAGTCAGTCCATCACACAGGCCACCAGCTCAAGACTCCATGGTATGCTTCAATATCTCGCCGATGGTAAAGATGCCTTTTCTGCCTATAATATATTCTGCGGCCAATACTGCGCCCAAGGCAAATCCATTGCGGTTAAACGCTACATGTTTGAGGCTTATCTCATCAATCTCGTTGCCGAATGTCAATTCATGTGTCCCCGGAACATCCTCCAATCGATGAGAATAGATCGGAATCAGGTTCTCTTCCTTTTCGGAATTCAATTGATAACCTTCAAATTCATCCAATACAGCACGTACCTGCTCACTCAATGTAATGGCAGTGCCACTTGGAGCATCCTTTTTATGAATGTGGTGGGTTTCACTGATCTTGACCGAATAATCCCTATGCTTCATCAGTGCGGCCAATTGACGGGCAGCTTCAAAAAATAAATTGACTCCGATGCTGAAATTCGACGCTGCCACAAAGGAAGTCCCCTGTTTCTTAACCAATTCATAAATCTCCGGCATCCTGGCATACCAGCCCGTCGTTCCACATACCACCGGCAGCCCTTGCCTGATCAGATGGGTCAGATTGTCAAAGGCGGCCTCCGGACCTGTAAATTCAATACAGACATCCGTGTTGTCCGGCCTAATATCATGGATCTCACTTTTATTCTCTTCATTTATCCGGAAAGAAACAGAATGCCCTTTCTCCAACAGGACAGATTCTATGATGTGTCCCATCTTGCCGTAACCTATCAATGCTGCTTTCATGTTATAAAGATAAAATAATTGTAACTATTCACCTAATAAGAAAGAGTTCGATTTTTCTTTATTCTACCACGCCTGTCACGGCCGTTCGGGGAAATAAACGAAAAGATACGAAAGAATTTCGTGCTGTTTAGTGCCATTTCGTGGTAGAAAACTGCTTTAGCGGGTATTCTTTGGTGGCAGTGTGATAATATTCAACAGGTTATTTCTTGGTCTAACGAAAGATTTCAGGATTCTCCTTCCACCACGCCTGTCCCGGCTGTCCGGGGAAATATGCAGTGCGATAGACCTTTCGTGGTTTACATTGCAATTTAGTGGTTAAATAAATTTTTGGAGCTTTAGGTATTGATAAGCCGTAGATTATAGACAATTTGAGGTGAATAGTTTCAAATAATTACTGAAGTATGAGATAATTGAGCATTGATTATTCCACTTTTCATCACATTCCATTGACAATTCACTATTTAGCCATTGATCCATCCACTTTTCTCTCTTCCCCAAAATTCCAACTTCAGCATTTAGAAAAAAATATTGTACTTTTGCCTGATTGTAGCGAAAGATAAAGGCCTCGACCGATACTTTTCAATACAAAAACCATCAACTAATTGATTTATCATCAGGGAGTTAGAATAATATGAGCTGGTTTAAAAGATTAAAAGAAGGAATCACCACCACAACAAAAAACAAGAAGGAAGCCCCTGACGGACTTTGGTATAAGTGTCCGACATGCAAGGAAGCCAGCACAATGAAGGAGTTCCGGGAGAACTTCTACAAATGTCCGAAGTGTGACTACCATTCGCGAATTGGCTCTAAGGAATACTTCGAAATCATCCTCAACCCCGGATATACCGTTTTATTTGAAAACATCGAGTCGGAGGATTTCCTGCACTTCGTGGATCTGAAACCTTATAAGGACAGATTGGTTGAGGCAAAGAAGAAAACGAAGTTGGACGACGCATTATCTGTGGCAACCGGTCACATCGGTGATTTCAATATTCCATTGACCATAGCATGCATGGATTTTGCCTTCATTGGTGGATCGATGGGCTCAGTCGTGGGAGAAAAAATAGTGCTCGCTATTGAACACAGCATCAAGCACAAAACTGCCCTGCTGATTATTTCAAAGAGCGGCGGCGCCAGAATGATGGAATCCGCCTTTTCGCTGATGCAATTGGCTAAAACATCCGCCATGCTCACCCTGCTTTCAGAGGAAAAACTGCCCTACATATCACTGATGACTGATCCAACAACAGGAGGCGTGACCGCTTCTTTTGCTATGCTTGGCGACCTGAACATAGCCGAACCAAAGGCTTTGATCGGTTTTGCGGGACCTCGTGTCATTCGCGAGACCATCAAACGCGACCTGCCGGAAGGATTTCAGACTTCCGAAGCTACTCTTGAAAACGGGTTTTTGGACAAAATTGTCAACCGTAAAGACCTCCGACCCACGTTGGAGACCATGCTCAGCATGCTGATGAAGTAAGGAATTGCTAATCCGTCTTATACTTATACCTCAAGTATCTTAAAATTGAAATCCAACGGATCTGCGCATTCGTATATTTTCCTGAAAATCGCACTTCCTTCCCGAACATAGAAGCTCAGGAAGCTCTCGACACGTTCCTGCAATCCATTATCTGGAAAGAACTTCTGCTGAAGAGAAGCCAGTTGTTGCAACTCGACGTCGTGTTTTGCGGACAGGGACTTTCGCACCCTTGCTTCGATATGGGCCATCGTCTTGAAAAAACTGCTTGTCTCAGAACCTACAAATCCCTTCAATGAAGGATCAATGCTTGCTACCTTTTCCTGAATTTCCTTGATCACCTCGCTCAACCGGGCTGATTCTTCACTCAGTGTGATGCCACCTTCCGCATGTTTTGCCAAAAACTCTGCACGCAGGGCATTCGGCTCCTTGAAAAGGTCACTCACATCAATACCCAGTTTGTACAACCTTTTTGCAGAACCGCCATCCAACACCATCATACTGTCGCGCCTTACAAGCAAAGGCATAGGAATACCAAAATGCCCAAAAAGCAGCTTCCGGTCCGCCCAATATGCCAGCTCTCCCCCACCGCCGATATAGGCTACATTGGGCAGGAGAAATTCTTCATAAATTGGGCGCATCACGACATTCGGGCTAAATCGCTCCGGATGCAGGTCTATCTCACGTTCCATCTCGCCAACGGTAAAATGCAGATCTGTATTGACGACATCAAACCCATCACCTGCGCGCTCAATGCGATTGCGCCCTTCCTGACTGAAATAAAAGAAATTGATCGGGCGGACAAAAGCTTGTGGCTTCAGACCGATATTCTTCATCAATTCCTGTTGAGGATGTATCAATGGCTCTGCGACACCGGACATCACTTCTTCACGGATGATTCCCTTAAAAGCCTCCTTCCCTATTTTGCTGTCGGCATCCAAGATCAATAAGGGAAAATCCTTCATCAAAGCATTGATAAAACAGGTTATCGCCCGGTTGATGTTAATTCCAGGTCGGTATGATTGTCTAAGAATATCAATCAGATGAAGAGCGTGCTCATTATTTCCCAATATTTCCTGTTCTTCGTTCAATGCGGTATTGAGATCATCCGTAACCATCCGGCCCACCGGCCCTTTCTGACCAGTATTCCAAACCACTTTTTTACCAAAAATAGTCACATTGTTGCACTCGTCCAGGTCATGATCCTCGCCACCGATGTAGAATACAGGGACAAAATTGTATTGCGGATAAGCTTCCCCGGCCTGTGCCGCCAGTTTTACAGTTGAAAGTATTTTTAGCACAAAGTACAACGGGCCGCCAAACAAATAAGGCTGATGGGCAGTGACGACCGTAAATGTATTTTCATCCAGCAACGAATCGATCAAATCGTCCCGGTCAACAATTCCATTTTCATGGTACTTTTCCTTCAATATAGAATGAATCACCTTTCGGTCAAACGTCATTTTCTGCCTGACCTCGATGATCTTGCCAAAAGAGTCCAGCTCAGGCATGTACGTTATCAAATCCTTGAATAAATCACGTTCTGTGGCATATAAGTGATCGAAGGCACTGAATTGGATAACCTGATCAAATGGAATCTTCCGGCAAACCATAATATAATATTGATACCCACAGGAACAAGGCTAATCCTAAATAGTTGAACGAATATGTAGCAAAATGCGCTCAACTACAACATTGGAAAGGAATGCAACACACTTTCCGGCGGCTTTATCATGGATATTTAAAAATAAAATCCTGCTGTAAAGGCGATAGACTGCATATATAGCGGGCCTCCTGATGTAGGCTTGCACAGGGATCCAAAGTAATCGACATCTATAGTAAGGAATTTGAGGATCAAGCCGGTGTGCAATGTCCAGCCGCCTGCAACATAACATGTTTTGCTGAATGCTTCGGTATTGATATCTATGCCCTCAGGACTGTAGATTCCAAACATCCCAACACTGCTCTTCAGCCTGAAAACACCCAAGTCGATCAAGTCGGCACCCAGTCTGACCGGTACAAGAATTCCATAATCATAACTTCCGGCTTCTTTTGAAAGAACATCCTTGAATGCATTCTTCAAAGGGCCATGGGACGCAGGGAAGGTCATAAAATAAATACCCGGCTGAATAAGCAACTTGCCATTGTACACCAACCCATCCAACCCCACCGTATTCCCGGCACTTCCATGATGTATGAGCGCTGCCTTTTGATCCTTATAAAAAATAGTTGAGGCCACGCCGGCTTTCAAGACCATTCCATCCTTGCTTTGGGCGCGTAAGGCTGATGAAATGAAAATACAACAAGACAACAAAATAATATTGCGCATGATACTCATGGTTTCGAAATTGAAAGGATGGAAAAAGGTAATTAAGCTGCTTGAGGGAGAGATACAAATATCTGTTTGCAAATATAAAATATATTATTCAATTTCATAATATTTATTTCATTTTTTTTGTAAATGTTGAATATGAAAATGTAAATCCGCAACTCAGATTTCTAATACCTGGAGGAAATAAGGTGGCGGAAACCGCCTTTTCTTTAATCCATGATCAGGTCTTTGAATGATATTTCAATCATTGTAACTATTCTCATCAAATAGCCTTGACTCCTCTATATGCCGTCAATATCCGAGAACTGGAATTTATATTTAACCGTTGAGTAGGCCTGGGCATTTCAGCCCAAGCCGCTCACAGAACCGCACGTGATAGTCTCCCATCATACGGCTCTTGTTATCTAATCGCATTTATTCTCAAAAACGCCAATGATAGAAAAGGTCAGGGCTTAACTCCTTTATTCTTCTATACATTTGCAACGACTTTTTCTTAGAATACAGTTTATATTTATGGTGTACCCATTTAAATATCAAACCATCCAAATAGTAAAATACTCTAATCAATCTTTTCCTAAAGAACTTTCCATAGTAGTTAATCCACCCCCTGATCTTCGGATTTAAAACCTTCGCAAAGCTCTCCAAATCAACATTTGTCCTGCTCGGTTTCAATATTCTCTTACAGGATTGCCTTATGGATTTCTTTGCATCATTACTGATTGCGCCATTGAATAACACGATCTTTTTATTTCGATCTCGTTTAATTAATACGCTTCTCGGTCTAAATGTGTAACTCAGAAATGTAAAACTAACATGCTCATGTTCTTCTTTCCTAAATTCATTCTTACAATACACCACCTTTGTCTTTTCTGGATGTAGTGTAAGTGAGTACTTCCCCATCTGGGCTTCTAAGGTTTTCAGTAGCTGGTAAGCTTCTTCCTTGCTCCTACAATGTATTACGATGTCGTCAGCGTAGCGCTCAAACGGATTGTTGGGATGACTACTATCCATCCATGTGTCAAACCCGTAATGCAAGTATAAGTTGGCAAGCAAAGGGCTTATTACTCCACCTTGTGGAGTGCCTTTGCTTCTTTCTTCTATACTTCCATCTGCTTGCTCTACTCCTGCCTTTAACCATCTTTGTACATACAGTAATACCCATTTGGCTTCCGTGTGTCTCTTTAGCAACTCCATCAATATTGCATGATCTATGTTGTCAAAGAATCCCTTGATATCCACGTCCACTACCCAAGGGTAGCGAAGACAATTGGTATGGCATTGCGCTAGGGCATCATGGGCACTCCTGTTCGGTCGATAGCCAAAGGAACTATTATGAAATACCTTGTCCATCGCCGGTTCAAGATAATCTTTCACAACCCCTTGCGCTATACGATCTCCCACAGTAGGTATGCCCAATGGGCGAAGCCCCCCCTGCTTCTTCGGAATAAATACTGTCCGTACCGCTGGCGGAAAATAGCTCCCTGATGACATCCTATTCCAGATTTTGTACAGTTGTTTACTCATATCTTCTTCAAACATCGCTATGCTCTGCTTGTCGATACCTGCACATCCACCTTTGGACATCACTTTCAGATAACTGTTGTACACCATGCGTTTACTTACAGCAAACGATTTTGTCTTCTCTTCTTCCTTCATCCCATTTTCTATTTTAATGGTTGGTTAAAAATAATAAGACTAGATAACCGAAGCCCTTCGCTCCATCCCCATTACAGAGACTTCATCACTACTATGGCTTCGTCCGACGCTATCTTGTTGCATCTCATGCCTGCAGCATGATTAGTTGTAGTCAGAACAGTAGGACATCTGTCGAACCGTCGTCTCTCGATAGAGACTTCCCACAAAGCTTCTGCACATCAACAAGTAGCTTCTCCTGTTCCAGATAAAAGCCTGTGTAAAGCTCCTGCCGTCTGTATGCCGGTTGACCTGTAACCAATAAGCAGATAATCGTTACAGTCTGTCCTGTCAGGATTTGCTGCCCAACAGTTTTGTCAACATCTAGGTGCTTTCGACACATTATTACAACGGTTCACTTCCGTTCAGCTTCTTTACACTCACCTGATGCTTTACAGCACCTTTTAACCCAAACGCTCAATACCATGCCTTTTGAACATAGCACCTTTGGGCGGTTTGCACACTCCATCTGCATAGCGTATGCGGTGGACCTACCACCATCTTCTATCTAGCATTGCTCAATCGTCCATTGACAATCTCGCATTCAGGACACACACAAAACTGCACCTTACAACACGAAAATCTTTTCGGTCTTTATATTTCCCCGGACAGCCGGGACCAGCGAGGTAGAAAAAAGAATACGTGCTCTCTTTCTTATCAGCCTAATAGTTACCAATAAATACTTAGGATGCAATCCTTCCATAAAGCCGCGGGTTAAGCCTTACAGCATTAATAAAATCAACGAGTAAAAATAAAGGCAGGATGTTGAGTAAATCGGAAAAATTTAGTTTTTCAACAACATATATATTTGGCATTCAGTACTTTTAACTTTTCTCTATTCACTTTTAACTCAACAATAGTTACTTTTTTCCTAACTTGCGTCATAAATATTGAAGCATGAGAATCAACAAGGGATCGTTGGCAATAGGATTGATTATCCTGCTCTTTACATTGTTTAAATACTATTCCAGCACTCAGATCAATGAGGTGACGGGAGAAAAGCAGCACATTGCACTCAGTGTTCAGGACGAAATAGCCATGGGCCTTCAGAGCGCCCCACAGATGGCAAGCGAATTTGGCGGATTATCGTCAAACATGAATAATCAGGCCATTGTAAAAAAAGTAGGTCAAAGGATTGTCGCCTATAGTTCTGCCGCCAATACGCCCTATAAATTTGATTTTCATCTTCTGGCCGATCCAAATACAGTGAATGCCTTTGCCCTCCCCGGTGGACAAATATTCATTACGGAGGGTTTGTTCAGACGACTCAAGACAGAAGATCAGCTTGCCGGCGTCCTGGGCCATGAAGCAGGTCATGTTGTGGCCAGGCATAGTGCAGAGAAAATGGCTGAAGACCAATTATACCAAGGTATCCTGAATTCTGCTACCATAGGTTCCGGCGGCGATATGAGTGTAGCTCAGATCGGCCAATTGGTAGCCGGTAACAAAGCCATGAAGTTTGGTCGTGATCAGGAATTACAATCAGATGATTTGGGGGTTCGCTTTATGATGGAAGCCGGGTATGATCCCAATTCGTTGATCGAAGTCATGCAGATATTGAAGGAAGCCAGTGGTGGCCGGGAAGTTCCGGAGTTTCAATCCACCCATCCAAGCCCTGAAAACAGGATCCAGCATATTCAGGAAGCGATCAGGAAGTATAGCAGTATCTATCAGAAAAAATGATGAGCAGCAATCTTCATTTTTCAAAAATTGCATAATTATTTATATATATAATTATTTGATTAGCTTTACATTGTGCAATAAATAGACTTTATTCACATTTAATTCCCGATAAATCAACGCACATACACCATGCCAGTTTATAGTTTCAAAGGCTTTATTCCCGTTATTGATCCCAGTGCTTTTGTGCATCCTATGGCGACCGTCACCGGCAATGTCATCATTGGCAAGGATGTGTATGTAGGACCGGGGGCTGCCTTGCGGGGAGATTGGGGAGCAGTTGTCATCGAGGATGGCTGCAATGTCCAGGAAAACTGCACCTTGCACATGTTTCCGGGAAAAACCATCAGACTTAGAAAAAATGCGCATATCGGTCATGGTGCCATCATCCACGGGGCCGACGTCGGGGAAGATTGTCTGGTAGGCATGAACAGCGTCATCATGGATCAAGTCATGGTAGGAGCAGGATCTATCATTGGAGCGTTGACCTTTGTGCATGAAGGGATGGAGATACCGGAGAGGTCCATTGTGGTGGGCAATCCCGCCCGGATCGTCAAGCAGGTATCCGACGAGATGCTGCAATGGAAGAAAAAAGGTACACGCTTGTATCAAAGCCTGCCCAACGACATGAAAAAACACTGGTCGGAAGTGAAACCGCTTACGGAAATACCCGAAAACAGGCCTGATCAGGAAATCTTATTTGAAAACTGGGAAAATATAAAGTCCGAAAAATAGAATATAGCGAGCAGACTGCCTCCCGCAATTGACTCACCTGAGTTGAGTATCAATAGCATCAGGACTGCACCGCATCCTTCCAAACCTGACAGACAAACACTGTCGGCAGTGAATCAATGGAACAATTTAGTTCCTGCCGCCTACACGTACACCCACACTGAGCGTAAGAACATTATTCTGTGTATTTTTAGGATACAGGACAGCAGGAGCTCCTTTGCCTTTGAAGAAGTCCATCATACCCACTTCATAGGACAGATCAATGGTCAGCCCGGTCACATCAAGACCTGTCCCAAAATGTATGCCTCCTGTATATACGTTGAAATCCTCCTTTGAAAGAAAAGCGTTATTGTCCACTTTGAGTAGAATATTGTTCATCCAGCCACCATATACGCGCAACCTGAAGAAATCGCTGTTTACAATATTGACGTTGGCCAAAAGCGGTATCTTAATAAAATGCATGGGCACTCTGTCAAGGGTATCTTTTCCTCTGGCGTTATTAAAACCGACACCGTGTGTAGCGTAATGGATGCCCGGCTCAAACTGAAATCGATCACCGAATCTGAAATCAAATCCGATATTGAATCCGGCCCTAATCTCATTTTCCCCTACAGTGGGATTACCCGACAAATGACTAAAATTCAATCCAATACGAGGGTTGATTGTCGTCTGACTGTATGAATGTAATGCGAATGTCAAAAAACAAACCGCAAAAAGGAATTTCAAAAACTTCATTTCTTTCAATTTACTTAGGTGCAAATATATCACCTATTTTTGAGAGTCAGGATCAGGCCGAATGGCTTCTTTGGATTAAAATAATGTTAAATGACACGTCAAGTCCACCAGATCGCCAGTTATTGTCAAAATCAATATGCTCTCCCAAGTAGCCCAATGATGACAATATTGTATATTTTTGAGCATAAATATTAAGGAAAGAATATTTCGGTATGGAGATCAAAATAATGGAAATGTTGAAACAGGAATTTATGGAAAATTCCCTGGGTGGTTACCTGTGGTTTGTGATTTGGATTTTGGCAGCTTTGGCATTGAAGAGATTTCTAGCTAATTTCCTAGTCAATATTTCCAGTAAATTATTGAGAAGGCATTTGGCATCCATTTCTTCGGAAGAATTCAAGAAAAAATTAGTCAGGCCTCTGAGCTTCCTGATCTTCATAAGTTTACTGTATGTTGCCGTTCAATACATTGATTTTCCGAACTCGTGGAGTCTGGGCAACGCAGAGCATTTTGGAATAAGAAAAATTATCTCTATCATCTATGGGCTGATATTCGGAATTTCGCTCACGAGGGTGCTGATCCGCCTGGTAGATTGTATCGGCATCATAGCAGAAAAAAATTATCGACAGTTCGAAGAGAAGTCATCATCCATTCAAGTGATTCCTTTTGCGACGGATTTTATCAAAATCGTCATCGGTGTCGTTGCCGGTTTGATCATCCTGAGTACTTTATTCGGTATCAATGTAGGCACTCTGGTCGCGGGTTTGGGCATAGGCGGCCTCGCAGTGGCATTGGCGGCAAAAGACACTTTTGAGAATCTCCTTGGCTCGTTTGTGATATACTTGGATAAACCCTTCGAAATCGGGGATTACATCAGAGTCAATGATATTTATTGCACAGTGGAAAAAATCGGCTTGCGAAGTACGAGACTCCGAACCCGTGAAAAAAGCCTGCTGACCATGCCCAACAAAATGCTCGTCGAGAGTATGATCGACAACTATACACTTAGGCCATTCAGGAGGGTCGATCGTATGATACCCTTGTCCAGAAATACATCGCACGAACAGATGCTCGCCATCATCGATGAGATCAAGAAAAATATCGCAGAACATGCCCTCACTACGGATGAGATTCATGTCAATTTTAATGAGATCACCTCCTTTTCTTTGGACATTCGGATACAATATTATGTAGCAACAGACGATTGGGAGACTTATCTGAATGTGGTCGGCGATGTCAATCTCAGTATCATGAGAGCATTTGAGAAGAATGGTTCATCACTTGCCAGCACCCAGGGTCTGGTAACTGTACGAAATCAAGGAACTGACTGATGTCGTCCAATAAAAGCAGCGCCATTATTCCTTCCGGTCGTCGGCATTTACAGTCTCTTCTTCTATCTGTCTAGCTTTGGTCAGTGCACTGGCAACCAAACCCGCAGGAATCGTAACTATTCCCACTCCAATCAACAAAATAAAGAAAGTAAAGAGCCTGCCCCCAATGGTAACAGGATATACATCACCATACCCAACTGTCGTCAAAGTCACGATGGACCACCAGGCACTGTGAAAAATGGATGCGAAAGCCTCCGGTTGCACTTCGTTCTCAAAATAATAAATACCGGCTGAAGAAATGAACACAAAAATACCGGACACAATGACGAATAGCATCAACTCCTCTTTCACCAGATTATAGGCAATATGGAATCTGTTCAGAGCTCTATTGTATCGAATTAGCTTAAATGCCCTGAATATCCTGAATATCCTGAAGGCACGAAGCGATCGTAAATCGATGGAAAGGCTTAGATAAAACGGCAGAATCGCCAGGAAATCAATCATCCCATAAAAGCTGAAAATATATTTAAACGGCCGCTTGGCTACATAAATACGCAGAGCATATTCAATACTGAAAACTATAGCCGAAATAATCTCAATCACTTTGAGTAGCTTCTTAAACATCAGCGGATTATTCGGAAGAGTTTCCAAAGCATACCCCAGCAAAGAAATCAGAATGAGCATTTGAACCACATTGTCAAATATCCGCCCCTTCAGAGTAGTGTTATCTTCAACAATCTTACGGAGTTTAGCCCTCATGGTTACATATTGTCATTTCAACAATTTTATTAAACAAAAGATAAATCCTTCCAGTCTCAATCAGCGAAAACGGCTTTTAGGAAAAACAATCATGGATTCTGTCAATTATGTGTGGATACATCAAAATGATATCTAAAGTGTCAATCATGTAATTTTATCATGAAGAACATATGTAAACAAACGATTCTCATTTTGCAAATTCATTTTACTACGTTAAATCATCCACCAGCTCAGGGAAAATATTATTAATGAATGTTAAATTTTTAGACATATCTAAAATAATATAATAATGTAGTTATAGATTAAAAATGGTGAATTCAAAATAATAATATATGTAATTTAGATATGCATTAATATATGTTTTATAATTATTTATAACAAATTAATCAAGTGGTTTTTAATTCTAAATTCTTAAAATAATCCATAATTCTTGTTGAATTCTCTTCTTTTTTGGCCAGAAATCATGATCATCCATAACCATAAAATTTCCATTCGGCTTAACACGTTGGCGATAAGCCATTTTAACAGGAAAAATGCCAATAATATTTACCATATTTGCAACATTTATCATGTAACAGGTTAATTAACAATTATAATTTTTTAGCTATCATCATGGCAGATTTTTCATTCATTACCAATGCTCATCCGAATGTCATAGAGCAACTCTACAATGACTACCTAAAAGACCCCGAATCAATCGATAAGGAGTGGAAAGCGTTTTTCTCAGGATTTGACTATTCGTTCAAATTTGATGGTCTCTCCAAGCCTGTCGCTTCCGGATCTGAAGATCTTACAAAAGAAATCGGAGTCAGCAACCTTATCAATGCATTCAGGCTGAGGGGTCATTTGCTCTCCACCACAAATCCGATCAGGCACAGAAAAAACAGGGCGCCTCACCTTGACCTGAATGATTACGGACTCAGTGAAGCCGATATGAATGCACAATTTCGGGCAGGAGATACATTGGGCCTGAAAAATGCCACATTGAAGGAAATCATCCAACATCTGAAGAATATATATTGCAGCAATATCGGTTTTGAATTTGCCCATATCGAGAACTGGGAAAGACGAAACTGGCTTCAACAAAAAATAGAAAACCGCACCCCTTTGGAGGACTATGGATTGAGCAATGAAAGGAAGCATCGTATCCTGGAAAAGCTCAATGGCGCTGTGATGTTTGAAGAATTCCTTCATACCAAATTCGTCGGCCAGAAAAGATTCTCGCTGGAAGGTGGCGAGACGACTATCCCCGCGCTGGATGCAATGGTGGATTTTGGTACAGACCGTGGTGTAGAGGAAGTTATCATCGGTATGGCTCACCGGGGCCGACTCAATGTCCTGGCCAATATTATGGGCAAGACTTATGAGCAGATCTTTACGGAATTTGAAGGAACAGTATTGCCAGATCAGAGTTTCGGCGACGGTGACGTAAAATACCATCTCGGCTATTCCAGTCAAGTAAAAAATTCATCCGGCAAAGAGGTCTATCTCAAGCTCGTACCGAATCCGTCTCACCTGGAAGCTGTAAACCCTGTCGTAGAGGGATTTGCAAGGGCTAAAGCCGACATCATGTACAAGAGCGACTACGACAAGATACTGCCGATCCTGATCCACGGTGACGCCGCGGCAGCCGGACAGGGCATAGTATATGAAGTAGTCCAGATGAGTCAGCTCGAAGGTTATTTTACAGGAGGCACCCTCCACTTCGTGATCAACAACCAGATCGGCTTCACGACGGATTTCGAAGATGGCCGTTCTTCCACCTATTGTACCGCATCAGCTAATCTCGTCCATGCGCCTGTCTTCCACGTAAATGGTGACGACCCGGAAGCAGTGGTTTTTGCGGTAGAACTTGCTGTCGAATATCGCCAGTTGTTCAACAGCGATGTGTATATCGATATGGTATGTTACAGAAAGCACGGTCACAATGAGGGCGACGATCCTAAATTTACTCAGCCTCAGATGTACGACATCATCGCCAAGCATCCGAATCCAAGGGAAATCTACCTGAAGCAACTGTTTAGCCGCGGTGACCTCAGCAAGGAAGAAGCTGAAAAATTGGAGAATGCATATTGGTCCAATCTGCAGGCCAGACTGGATGAGGTCAAGCAAAAGCCACTTCCATACATCTATCAGGAGCCGGAACTGGCATGGAAGGCGCTGAAAAAAACCTTTGATCCGAAAGATTTCCTTGTGTCTCCAAAAACCGGAATCAAGAAATCAACCGTAGAAAAGATATTAAAGCATCTGCAGACACTTCCAAAGGACTTTACCCCACTCAGTAAAGTCAACAGACTCCTGAAAAGCAAGGATGAGCTGATTGGGGCCGGTACGTTGGACTGGGCATTGGCAGAATTGTCGGCCTATGGATCCATCCTGCTCGAAGGCAAGGATGTAAGGATGAGCGGTCAGGATGTACGCCGGGGCACATTCTCACATCGCCATGCAACATTCCGTGATGCAAAGACTTTTGCTACATACAACAGATTGACAGGCATGTCCGAGGATCAGGGCAGGTTTATGATATACAATTCCCTGTTGTCTGAATTTGCCGTTCTTGGCTTTGAATACGGATATTCCCTGGCCAATCCAAATAGTTTGGTATTGTGGGAGGCCCAGTTTGGCGATTTTGCCAATGGTGCACAGACCATCATGGACCAATTCATCACTTCCGGTGAGACGAAATGGCAGAGGATGAGCGGTATTGTCCTACTGTTGCCACATGGATATGAAGGTCAAGGGCCAGAGCATAGTAGTGCAAGATTGGAAAGATTCCTCAGCATGTGTGCCGATTATAACGTCACAGTAGCTAACATGACCACGCCTGCCAACTTTTTCCATGCATTGAGAAGACAGCTGGCAAGACCATTCCGCAAGCCATTGATCGTAATGTCGCCTAAATCCCTGCTCAGGCATCCTGAATGCATATCGAGCATCGATGATTTTGTTACCGGAACAGGATTCAGGGAAGTATATGATGAAAGCGAATTGACCGATATCAAGGCCGACAAATTTGCCAAGGTCATCTGCTGCACAGGAAAGATTTATTATGATCTGATTGCGCACAGGAGGCAAAATGAGATCAAGGATACTGCCATCATACGCATAGAACAGCTGTATCCGTATCCGAAGAATCAGATCGAGGATATCCTGGCCAAATACAAGAAAGCACAGATCCGATGGGTCCAGGAAGAACCGGCCAATATGGGCGCACTTACCTACATCAGGACACTCTTGCCGGAAGGAACTGAATTGATTTCTCGAAAGGCAAGTGCTTCCACTGCGACAGGCTTCAAAAAGACTCATGACAAACAACAAGCTGAATTGATGGTCAAGGCATTCGAATAAAAAGAATGCCCTAAAATACAGAGCGGAGCAGTGCGGAGACTATTTCTCACCTGCTCCGCTTTTTTTGTGCCCCTAATCATAGACACGACCTTTTGTAAGACCATGGCAAAATCAATCGAATTGAAATGTGCCATACCTATCAGCTATTCGCCTCCAAATATCAATTATGCATGTAAAAAACCAGTCCCACACTTGCAAAAACAGACGGAAGTCCGGTGATTTATGCGCCGTAGCATTGAATCATACAATAAAATTTTACAAAACAAGGCAAAATACACGCAACTCCAAATTTCATTCCATATAATGCCCCTATATTTTGTTTTTATTCCAAATAATTAACTTTAAAATTATTTTTACCCAAAATTTTTGGCAATTTAAAATGCAAATGATTACTTTTAGCTAAAATTGCCGGGAGCAATAAAGCTTGATTCATTCAGGATACGCCCATCGGCTTCTGCTTTAGTTTACTTAAATATAATAACTGTCTATGTCAAACAATCCTAAAAACATTAGAAACATCGTCCTGCTTGGACACTCGGGTAGCGGGAAGACTACCCTGGTTGAGAATATGCTATTCGAAGCAAAGAAAATAAACAGGATCGGCTCGGTCGATGACAATTCGACGACATCCGACTATATCGAGATCGAAAAGGAAAGGCATAGCTCGGTATATTCTTCCCTGATGCATGCAAACTGGAAAGACAGCAAAATCAATATCATAGACACTCCGGGGTCGGACGATCTGGTCGGCGAGAGTATCTCATCTATGAAAGTGGCTGATACTGCTGTTGTGCTCATCAATGCCAAATATGGAGTCGAAGTGGGAACCGAACTGATCTGGGAATATATTGAGAAGTTCCACTTGCCATCTGTATTTGCTGTCAATCATCTGGACAATTCGCAGGCCGACTTTGAAAAAGCGTTGGCTCAAGCCAAGGAAAGATTTGGCAATAAAGTCGTAGAAGTCCAATATCCGCTTAACGCAGGCGACAATTTTTCCACCATTGTTGACGCTTTGCGCATGGTGATGTATAAATTCCCGGCCAATGGAGGCAAACCTATCAAAGAAAATATTCCGGATTCCGAGATGGAGCGTGCCAAAGCAATGCACAACACCCTGGTGGAATTGGCGGCAGAGAATGAAGAAGGCTTGATGGAGAGATATTTTGAGGAAGGAACTCTGAGCGAGGAGGATCTTGCGCGAGGACTCACCATTGCCCTCGCCAATCAGCAATTCTTCCCTGTATTCTGTATTTGCAGTGCCAAGAATATGGGTAGTGGAAGGCTTATGGGCTTTCTCAACGATATAGGGCCTTCACCGGCTGACCGACCACCTGCGCAGTTGGATGGTGGTGGAAGCCTTGTATGTGACCCATCCAAAGAGACCACTTTATTCATATACAAAACCATCTCCGAAGCCAATGTGGGCAATGTCAGCTATTTCAAGGTTTTCAGTGGCACATTGCACACAGGCGATGAGCTGACCAATGCAGATAATGACACCGTCGAAAGATTCAACCATATATATGTAGCCAACGGAAAAACCAGGTCCGAAATAGATCAGTTGGTAGCCGGTGACCTGGGAGTTACCGTCAAGCTTAAAAATTCACATACCAATAATACACTGAATACAAAAGGTGTGAATCGCAAGATAGAGCCAATTCATTTCCCTGAGCCACGTCACAGGACAGCAATCGTCCCACCTGATAAAAACAGCTTGGAGAAGGTCGCCCGCGCCCTGACCATAGTACACGAAGAAGATCCGACATTGGTCGTAGAACAATCCGTGGAGCTGAAACAAACCATCCTGCACGGTCAAGGGCAATTACATCTGGACATCGTAAAAACCAGGATAGAAAAAACTTTTGGAGTAAAAATAGAATTCGATACGCCAAGGATTCCGTACAGGGAGACTATTCGCTCCGGCGTGGACGAAATGTACCGCCACAAAAAGCAAAGCGGTGGCGCAGGCCAGTTTGCCGAAGTGCATATGCGTATAGAACCTTATTATGATGGTATGCCATCACCAGCAGGGCTTACAGTCAGAAATGAAGATCAGGAAAAACTGCCATGGGGAGGCACACTGAGTTACCTGTGGTGTATCGTCGGAGGTACGATTGATGCCCGCTTCTCCAATGCAATCAAGAAGGGTGTCCTGATGAAGATGGAAGAAGGTCCGCTGACAGGCTCCCGATGTCGTGACATTAGGGTATCAGTCTATGATGGAAAGATGCACCCTGTGGATAGCAATGATATGGCATTCCAGATCGCATCGACCATGGCCTTCAAAAATGCCTTCAAAAGGGCAAATCCAAAGGTACTAGAGCCAATCTACAACTTAGAAGTCCTTGTCCCAGAGGAGATGGTTGGAGAAGTCATGGGCGACCTGCAGACAAGACGCGCCATCATCACCGGCATGGATAGTGAAAGTCTGTATCAGAAAATCAGCGCCAGGGTACCATTGGCCGAATTGCATGGCTACAGCTCTACCTTGCGGTCACTGACTCAGGGAAGAGCAAAATTCAAAAATTCGTTTGCAGAATATGCCGAGACACCGCCTGATATCCAGAAAGCCCTTATCGATGCTCATGATGATAAGGATGAAAGTGATTGATAAAAATAGAGATTGTTAGAAAAGGTAAATACTTTCGATCTCCTTGAATAAGTAAAACGTCTCCGGTAATTCGGAGGCGTTTTTTATTTCCGAAAAAGGAAGTCGTGGCTGTTGACCGACGTGCTAAGGATAGTTTACCGGATACACAAAGCACCAATCATCGCATAAGTAAGGATTTTTTATCTCCATTCAGTTATTCAATAGCGCCAAATATTATTTTTTACACATATAACACTCCATATAAAATTACAATAAACGGGTAGGAAATAAAATAAGAGTAAAGCAATATGATGCTAAAGTTCCGAGGTTATTTTTTTGTAAAAGAAAAAAATTGTACCTTTGCCCCGAATTTCATACGAGTGAAAATAGTTAATACGGTCATTGTCCTGCTTCTCTTCCTTTTTCAAGGGGGAATTGTCGCACAGAATCCGTTTGAGCTCAGACAAGTTCAGACAGGTGCAAATGCAAGTAATGACAGCACTCACACTTCGAAAGCGGAACAGGTGGACCCCGGCAATCCCTTTGAAATAAAACACGTCCCGGCCAATTATATCATACGGGACACCCTGATGATCAAGAAACCCGTGCCGATCACCTCAAAAGTCGTGGCAAGCCAGAACTTCCTTTTTGTAACAATATCAATCCTGCTGCTCTTTTTGACGATTCTGGTAGTGATGAATCGAGGACTCCTGGCCAATCTGTATCGCGCCATCTTCAGTGATTCCTACCTCAAGATGGTGTACCGCTTCCAAAACAACAGCCAGACGCTTTCGTATGGTCTTTTCTACCTCCTGTTCTTCCTCAATGCAGGATTGTTCTTGCTTTTACTGCTAAAACACTTCAAACTGTCCTTTTTTAATTCTGATATCCTATTATTCTTTGCCTGTGTGGGAGTTATGGTCTTGATATATTTCGTCAGGCATACCGTACTGAAACTGATTGGTTTGGTATTTCCGGTTCAGAAAGAAGTCAATTATTTCAGCTTCACCATACTGGCTTTCAATATATTTTTAGGTATAACTTTACTACCGATCAATGGTTTGATCTCATTCTCCAATGAAAAAATATCAGATTTCTGTCTGTATGCAGGCGTGATTCTGATCGGGCTGATGTACTGTGTTCGTCAATTACGAGGGATGTTTTTAGCTGCGAATTATTTGACTTATCAAAAATTCCATTTTTTTATTTACCTTTGCACCGTCGAAATAGCGCCTGTACTAATACTCGCCAGAATACTCTATACAACAGGAGTGACTTTATAAACGAATGGAAAGTATAACTATATGACTACAAAGATTTCTACATCATCAAAGACAGCCAAATTGAAAAGGGTAAACAGCATCCTGGTATCACAGCCACCTCCGCCACCCAATACCAAGAATGCGTTCAACGACCTTGAGACTAAATACGGCCTTAAGGTAGATTACAGAGCTTTCAATCATGTAGAAGGTGTGTCTGAAAAGGATTTTAGAAAATTAAGAATTCGCCCGGATGAATATAATTGCATCATCTTCAACAGCAAGCACGGAATTGAAAACTTTTTCCGACTCGCTGAAGAGATGAGGGTAAAAATTTCGCCCGATACCAAATATTTCTGTCTGACTGAGTCCGTAGCCAACTATCTTCAGAAATTCATTCACTATCGCAAGCGCAAGGTCTTCGTAGGCAACAAGACTATGCAGGATATTTCGGCTGCCCTCATGAAACACAAAAACGAAACTTTTCTGGTTCCGATTTCCAACCTGGGCAATAAGCCGATCACTGAATGGCTGACCACTGCCAAACTGAAGTTTCAGGAAGCAGAGATGTATCACACGGTAAGCAGCGACCTTTCGGATCTTAGCGATATCAAGTACGATATGCTCGCATTCTTCAGTCCACAGAGCCTGAGCAGCCTTTTCGAAAATTTTCCTGACTTTGTACAGGAAGAAACACGGATTGCGGCTTTCGGCAAGAGTACCTGTGAAGCTGTTGAATATTATAAGCTGAGACTGGACGTGGCAGCACCACAACCCGATGCACCATCCATGCCGGGCGCGATCGAAAAGTACCTTTTGATTAGCAACAAATAGTTTGCGCCGTTGCTGGACGACTTTGATGTTTTTTCCCTGAAAAAATACACGGGCCTGAAACCGGGAATGGAGGCATGGCTTCCCCTTGCACCTCCGGGAAGATTTCCAGTGCCCAAGACAGGTATCATTTACAGACAATCAGCAGTGGCGGTGCCTTTATTCCACTATGAAGGCGATCTCAGCACCTTGGTCCTGCTGAGGACAAAGCAGGAAAACGATCATCACAGCGGACAGCTGAGCTTTCCCGGTGGAAAGGTAGAACCGGAAGATGCTGATACTATATCGACTGCCTTGAGGGAAATGGAGGAAGAAACGGGAATAAGGGTGGAGAAGAACAGTTATATCGCTCACCTTACCAAACTGGCTATTCCGGTCAGCAGATTTGAGGTTGATCCCGTTATATTTTATCTTGACCAATTGCCTCCCATTTCGCTATCTGTGGACGAGGCTGTCTCTACGCATATCGTCTCCCTCAATTCCCTTCCTATCGACGATATTCCTACCACGGATATATTCAGTAGCGGCATGATACTCAAGGATATTCCCTTCCTCAAAGAAATCAACGGAGTGCCTCTTTGGGGAGCAACAGCCATGATCCTATCAGAACTGGTTCAATGGATAAAAATCGTGCATCAAAAGGAATAGTGAAGGTAAACGACAAGTACCAACACATTAGTGATCTATTTGAGGGGAATGCACCTGCCCCCACTGAACCAGGTAGATACGTAATAACCTCTCAGTAAGTAACCCAGAGACTAGACAACGATCTAAATATAGATTTTGTGTGAATACGCCCAATATTTTAGGCGGTATTCTAAAAGGCTTACAAGACAATGGATAGAGATTATTAGATATGTACAATGTTCGTTTGGGTTAGCAAGGCAAATATTTGAAATTGTATCTATTCACCTCAAATTGCTATGATTCTTTAAAATGCTATTACTTAGTTGAGCACCGGAATTTTTTTGTTAAACCACAAAATTATATTACTTTCCACGAAAAGCTTTTCTTCCCATGAATTTTACCGGACAGCCAAGACAGGCGTGGTATAACGAGCATCTGAAAATCTTTAGTTACACCAAGAAATTAGCTTTTCCATATTTTCACTTGGTCACCGAAGATAGAACACTAAGATGGTTGTACAACCACAAAATGCCACTAAAAAGGACGAAATTTTTTAGTGTCATTTCGGGTATTTTCCTTTCCTAATACGCCCTTTAGTTTCTACCCCTAATACCTTTTTTGATAGCCAGCGTATCGCAATAGTCTCAATGCGCTAATACGATTAAAATGTTTAGTCTGGGTATGGTAATATGATGAATAGATAACACAGTGACTATCAGGTAATCGTAACTTTGATGAATTTAATTAATCATTAAGCAATAATATAAATGAAAAAAAACTTTTACACAAGAATTTTTGCTAGTCTGGCTGTATTGTTATTTACAACAGTAGCTTTACGTGCCCAGTCGCCCGGCGGGGTATCCGGCTTGGTGATGTGGCACAAGGCCAACGATGGCATCAATACCTCACCGGGAGCGACTGCCCAATGGAACGATGTTTCCGGTAATAATAAGAATGTGGTTCAGGAGAATGAAGCTAAAAAACCGCAACTGGTAACGGCAGGGACATATACTGCCAACAGCAGGGACTATTTTTTCAATTTCAACCCGTTTTATTATTTTGATGGAAGCAACGACTTCTTTGAAAGAACCGGAGCATTGGGAGACTACTTCCCAAATGCCGATGCCACCAAAGCCGGTTCGGTTTTTGGCACGATGTACAACTCCGGTGCCGGAGGATGGAATACAGCTTACGGCTGGGGTGATGATGATCCTAATTTGGCAAAAAACGGAGATCAATACGAGTTCTGGAGAGATAACGGATTGCCTCTCACTACCGGCAATATCGGTCTAAATACTAAGCCAGCCCATATTGGTAGTATAATATGGAAAGGAACAGGAGAAGCCAATAATGGTCTGTATATTAATTTCAATGGCCGAATGTTTTCAAATGCGAGTGCTAATATTGGTAGTATCACAGACGATTTGTTCAGAATCGGTTCGGAAGGGTACAGTACCGGGAACGAGTACTATCAGGGAGGTATCTCGGAGGTATTTGCTTATAGCAGAGAACTTACCGCCAACGAGCGGGCAAGAGTAAACTCTTACCTCGCCATTAAAAACGGTATTACGCTGATGAACGATGCAGGTAATGCTACTGCTGACTATTTGGCTTCCAATTCTACCGTAGTTTGGAGTGCAGCTACCAACACTGCATTTAATAGCAACGTATTTGGTGTGGCAAGGGATAACGGCTCAGCATTGCACCAAAAAGTATCTAAGTCAGCCAACACAGGAAACATACTTACAGTAGCCACTGACGGTGATTTCACATCTCCTAACCTTGATGGGTCACGTACTGCATTGGACGATCAAACTTTTTTTATGTTAGGTGATAACGGTGCTACAGGAACAACTTTGACCGATATTACAGTGGGGTCTCTTAACTTGAAGAGAATTGAGCGTGCATGGTTGGCTCAGCGTACAGGAGCTGCTGGCGATATACACTTTGGTGCGAATCTTCAAAGCTACGGTAGTGAATTTAGTCCGTTGAATAAGGTCTATATGATTATAGCCGATGATAATGCCTTTACTACAAACGTAAGAACTGTAAGTTGTACTTCTATAGGAGGTAAATGGGTAAGCGAATATGACTTTGATGGAGAAAACAGTAACCAATACATTACGTATGGTTATAAAGAAGAACCATGTCCACCTACATTTGTTTGGAGTGGGCCAGCAACTACCTCCGGTATGACTGCAACTGGTACCATTGGTGGCATTGGATACACATTTACCAGCAATGCAAATGTGGTCACTACTAATGGTGTGTTTAATGGTTTTGGAAGTATTACGCCCGCTGTTATAAGTCAGTTTTCTAATATTCCGATGACTCAGGCCGGTGTAATTATGAACAACACTGCAAATGAGCATAACACACTAACATTTGACTCTCCTATAACTGATCCGGTACTGTTGTTCTCATCCCTTGGTAATGTAGGTCAAGAAGTAGTAGTAACCTTTACTTCTCCTGATGTGGATATACAGGTGCTGTGGCAAGCCGCGGTTGCAGGTAATCCTAATACTTATGTAAATATCGGAGCAAGAACTATTACAGCCAAGGAAGGCTATGCCATTGTAAGAATACTAGGTACACATACGTCTATTTCGTTTGACTATATACCTGGAGAAAGTTATGCCAACTTCTTGTTTGGATTTTCTATGGAAGGTGACTGTTCTACACCTACCTGTCCGACCAGCATCAATGCTGACATAGCACCGGGTGGAGTAACCAATGGCCTGAGCTACTGGTATCGTGCAGATATGAATGTATCTAATACAGGAGAAGGTACAGATGTAACCGCATGGGAAGATATGTGGGGAGGAACTTCCTCTGGTCAAGTTGGAGCAAACACTAACTTACCTAAATATAAAAAGGGAACAGCGGATTACTTCAACTTCAATGCAGGCGTGAACTTCACCAATACGAATCAAGCACTTGGAAATATTTCTGTACAGACTTTGTTTAATCTGAACTACGATATTTTCACATTGACGAAGGAAGGCTTAGCTGGGACTCGATTCCTCAATATCGGTATGGACAATACTACGGCCAATGGTACTAACTGGGATCAACCCGGATTTTATGCGGATGGGCTAATTGCAAGAAGAACGAATACAGGTGCGGGCAACTATTTTGCTAATCCGGGAGGAATAAACTTTGCTTCGGCTACTCCAAGTATTATGTACCACACGTTTAGCAATACAACCTTGAGTAAAGGGCTTAACGGAGCAGCCAATGGTACGACAGCAAGTCATACGGCTATCAATGAAGTAACAGGAGGTCACATCTTTGGTCGTAATGCGAATGTTTCGGGAGGGGGACTTCCCGGTGGAGATGATGATGGCTTCATTGGAAACATCGGTGAAACCATCATCTACGGATGTGGCAACCTTACTGCTACCGAGCGTAGAAGAGTAGATACTTATCTAGGTATTAAATACGGTATCACGCTGGGTCGTACAGAAACTGATCACTACCTAGCTGCTGATGAATCTATAGTATGGGATGGTAGCACAAACACCGTGTATAATAATAATATCTTTGGAGTAGCGAGAGAAGACATCGAAGCATTCAATCAGAAAGCATCCAAGTCTGTAAATGCAGGTACTATCATGACCATCGCTACTACAAGTGATTTTGTAAATCCGAATGACGAAGCAGGGCGAAGAGATTTTGACAACAACAAGACGTATTTCATCTTAGGGGACAACAACAATACGGCTACTTCTTTAGTCGATATTACAGTGGGCAGCTTGGATCTGAAAAGAATCCAGAAAGATTGGTTGTCACAACGTACAGGCAGTGCAGAGGATATGCACTTCAGCACGGATCTTTCCGGTTACGGAGTAAACTTTAACGGAGGAAACAGTGTATATATGATTATTGCTGATGATGCGGCATTTACGACTAATGTGAGAACAGTAGCCGCTACACTGACAAACGGTGAATGGGTTACGGCTTATGACTTTGATAGTCAAAACAGCATCCAATACATCACATACGGATACGCACCACCTGTCTGTGCAGATGGAGCTGGCATGAAACCGGGAGGTATAGCTACGGCAGCATGGTATCGAGCTGATGCACTAGTGTATTCTGATGCCGGCACTACATTGGCTGGCGATGGAAATGGAGTAGCACAATGGAATGAGTTCAACGGCAAGAATTACAATCTGAAGCAAACTACAAGTGCGAATCGTCCTGTGTTCTCTAATAGTACAACGTTATCAAACTTTAATCCAACGGTTACATTCACTGGTTCCAGCAATACCAGGTTGGATTATCTTGTGTCTGACAATGGGGAGATTTTGGATCGGAATACCGGGACCTTGTTCTCTGCCGGAAAAACAAGTGCCAACGCAGGATTATTTGGATTTGGTGATAACATGGATTATCCGGGAATATATATAACTGGAGGTGACGACTTCACATTCTTAGGAAGTTTTGGTGGCAATTGGGCGACAGATGTGAATACACCACCTAATGCACAAGGCAACTTCATCGGAGGAGGAGGCTGGCTCAATGGAGCAGGACTTGGTGGACTAAATCTTGTTGCAACATCATACAATGGAAATTACGTTAGCTATGATGCGCTAAGTACATGGAATACCAATGTTGCCGGCTCAGACGGCAACCTCAGTGTAGGTCGTGATCCAAACTGGGCAAACCTTACCGGTCAGCAAAACGAGATGATGATATTCTGTAACAAACTTTCTGATGCCCAAATGAACAGGGTAGAATCCTACTTGGCAATCAAGTATGGTCAGACGTTGAGCAGAGAGAATAACCGGAACTATCTTGCTTCTGACGGAAGTATTATCTGGAACGGTACAGCCAACCAAGATCACTATTACAATGTATTTGGTTTGGGCAGACAAGACGTCGCAGCCTTTGACCAAAGAGTGTCTAAGTCAGTAAACACAGGAGCTATTATGACTGTGGCAGCTGATGGAGATTTTGTATTGCCAAACGCAGACGGCACTCGTAGAGATTTTGATGAAGATGAGACTTACTTCTTATTGGGAGATAACAACAATACGGCTACTACATTTGCAGATATTACGGTAGGTAGCTTGCAGCTACAAAGAATCCAAAAGGACTGGCTATCACAACGGACAGGCTCTACCGAAACACTGCACTTTAGTACGAATCTATCGGGATATGGTGTCAATTTCGATGGAGGAAACAGTGTATATATGATTATAGCAGACGATCCTGCATTTACGACTAATGTAAGAACAGTACCGGCTACATTGGTAAACGGAGAGTGGGTTAGTAATTATAACTTTGATGGGCAGGTAGCAAACCAATATATATCGTATGGGTTTAATCCAGAACCTCAGGTAGAACCGTGTACGGCATTTGATGACCAAAAAATTACCAATGGTACGTTTAATGGCAATGCCAATGGATGGAATGTAAGCGGAGGGGGTTGGACTTATTCGGCAGGTGAAATGCAGGACACCCATAACAGTGCTTCTAATCAAATCCTGTGGCAAGAGATGTCTGCTATCACTAGCCAGACGTATAAGCTGTCTTTTAAATTGGGCAGTACTGATATGAATAACACTGACCACAGCAAAACAGCAAGCCTGGAGGTGAAAATAGGAGGAATCACCTATGCAACCATTAACAATGGTACGGGTACCAACAACAACGTGACCCTTACACTGGCCAACGGCGCTACGATTGCTCCGGAAATGGATCCTTCGGCTTATCCTTATTCTTCCGGAAATGCAAGAATAAACAGAGACTTAATTCTCCTTATTCCCCATAATGCAGCTAATGCTACTCCAGGAATTGAAAACCAGATACATTTTGTTTTCAATGCAAACGGGGATGATTTTTATCTGGACAATATTTCTTTGTTGGGCTGTAAGGCACCTGCGCCTGCTTTTACGTGCAACGATTCCAAGCTACTTTACTCTGGTACAGAATCAGGTACTACCACACTATACGACGTGGCTTATGCTGCCAATCCGTTTACCAGAACGCCTTTGGGCTCCACTACCAATATAGCATACAATGCCATGGGGTATAATACCCAGGATGGATTTGTATATGCAGTAAGGAGCGAAGCCGGAGCCAATACAAACCATTTGGTTAAAATTGGTGCAAATGGGGTTTCTACCGATTTAGGTGCTGTATCAGGTCTTCCTACATCAAGTCCCGGCGCATATGTTTCCGGTGATTTTGACAATGCAGGCAATCTATATGTATCAAATGAAGGCGCCACTAATATCTATAAAATCAATGTAGCTTCCATGACTGCAACAGCTGTAACGCTAAGTCAACAAGTTTCTCTTTCGGATATTGCTTATCATAATGGCTTGTTTTATGGCGTAAGAAACAGTAACAGCCAGCTTGTCTCCATTGATCCAACATCCGGAACAGTTACTAACATTGGTAGCACTAGCTATGGTACTGGCGTGTTCGGCGCTATGATGGGTGCCTGCGATGGTGTATATGGTATAGCAAATAATGGAGGCTATTATAAGTTTGACCTCGTTACAGGTGCGAGAACCAAATTAGCCAATACACCAATGGCACTTACCGGTGTGGATGGAGCTCATTGCCATACCGCATGTATAGAACTGCCTGAATTGCTCACGGTCACTGGTAATGTATTTGAGGATAATACCGATGATAATACCGTAAACGGTACAGGTACCAATGTTTACGATGCACTGTACGTAGCGCTTGTGCAAACTATAGATGGTATAGAAACTGTGGTAGATAAAGTCCCTGTAACCATTACAGGTGGTTATACCTTTACCAATTTGGTAGCAGGAGAAACCTATAAGGTAATGCTTACCGATGAGACCTCATTGTCTGTGGGTCAGACAAATCCTACGCCTACTGTTCCTGCGGATTATAATGCCACAGGTGAGCATGTCGGCTCCGACTCCGGAAATGATGGTGCAGCAGATGGTATCCTTTCGCTTGGAACTGTAACCGCCGATATATCTGAGGCTAATTTCGGGATTAAACTAAAACCAACAGAATTGCCAGACCCTGTTCCGGATCTCGGATGTAGCGACTCAGATCTTATAGACCATGTGACCAACGGCGGATTCAACGGAAGTGGCAACTGGAATACGACCGGAGAGCCGGGAGGATGGACATTTGCTGGTGGAGAAGCTTATAATCAGCACCAAAGCGCTGTGAATCAGAAACTTTGGCAGAATATGACCACGCCTTTGGTTACGCAAATGTATAAGCTGTCGTTTAAACTGGGGACTACAGAACAGGATAATACAAACCATACAAAAACAGCAAGTCTGGAAATAAAAATAGGAGGAATCACCTATGCCACCTTTAACAATGCTACGGGTACAAGCAACAACGTGACCCTTACGCTGGCCAACGGTGCTGTTTCAGGTTTTACCTCTTATTCTTCTGGTAATTCAAGGATAGATCGCAATGTAACCATCTATATTCCGCATGATGTAGCCAATGCGGTTGCAGGTATTGAGAACCAGCTGGATTTTATTTTCAATGCAAATGGAGATGACTTCTATCTGGACAATGTTTCATTGTTGGGTTGTGAAGAGACTATCGGCTGTAATACGAGTCAAATGCTCTATTCTCATGGTAGCCCTAACACGACGATTGATGATGTAAATTACTCTACAGCTCCCCTAACGGCTACTGCATTGGGTACGGCATCACTCAAATACAATGCTATGGGTTATAACTCTGTGGATGGGTATGTTTATGCTATTTCTGACAATTACCATCTGGTGAGAGTTGATAAAAGAGGTGCAGCCATTGATTTAGGTACTGTGTCAGGTCTGCCTAGCGATTATGAATTCAACTCAGGTGACTTTATACCGGGTAGCGGTAAGCTCTATGTTGCACAGAATCAAACCAAAAAAATGTATGAGATAAACGTAGCCACTAGAACAGCCACAACAATTAACTTGTCCTCTAATGCACCTGTGTCGGATATAGCATGGGACATAACAACTGAGAAGTTCTATGGTGTAAACAACACCACTGGTGCACTTATGTCTTTAGATCCTGGGACAGGATCAGTAACATCTATCGGCGGCACCGGTGGAGGTATATTTGGTGCTATGATGGGTGCTTGCAACGGAATCTATGGTATATCCAATAACGGCTCGTTTTACAAATTTAACGTTACGACAGGGGCTAGAACATACTTAACGAAATTCAACACTGCTCCCGGAACTTCCGGTTTCGATGGTGCGCATTGTCATAGCAATTGTATCAATGATGAGGCATTGCCAATTACACTCATTAGATTTGAAGTCTATAAGAAAGACAAGGCAGCACAGCTTGTTTGGACTACTGCATCTGAAATAGACAACAAAGGTTTTGAAGTGGAACACAGTACGGAAGGTAAAAACTGGACATCAATTGGATTTGTCAGAAGTAAATCTGAAAATGGACTTAGCAATGCAAAATTGAATTATACGTTTATCGATAACACTCCTGATAACGGACAAAATCTTTACCGTCTTAAGGCATTAGGCACTGATGGTAGATTTGAATTTAGCGCGATAAGGACAGTAAATTTCGATATTGTTAGCAATTTCTTTATTTATCCTAATCCAACGACAGATCAAGTTAATATTGCAGGTCTGCAAGGCAATGAGGTGGTCAAGGTATATGATTTCAGCGGAAAGTTAGTACTTGAGACTAAAACAAACAAAGAAATCATGAATATCCGTTTTGGTACTTTCGCCCAAGGTGCATATCAGATCAGTATCATTAGTGCAGATGGTAATATTGCTTCTTATAAAATAATAAAACAATAGAACCTGCTTTCAATTGTAAAATTTCTGTACTCTAATTATAATCCCTATTTAAAGAGTTGATTACTCCCACCATATTTCTAAAGAAAAGTATGGTGGGAGATTTTTTTATAACTAATTATATAAATTTTCGAGGGGTATTAGATTCTGGAAAATTAATTGAAAAAATATGTATTATTCTTGAGTTGCTAGTGTTAAGTTAAAAGTGAATAGAGAAAAGTGATTAGTGGCGAAAAGTTGATTTTCAGTAATATATGTTTTTGTGATGCGACATTTTTCGATTTACTTAACACTAATTCATAAGTGCCAAAATGATTATGCATGCCACTCAACAGAAATAAAATAAATAGAAAAGCGTTTTTGTTATTAATTTCCCAATAAACACAAAATAACGTGACAAATTATACAACACTCATGGGGAATTCTTGTCAAAATAATTATTTATCTCTATTTAGCATTAAAATTTATGGATTTTTCGATCTAAATACAAACCAAACATAAGAGTTCAAAATAAAAAACTATTGATTTTATAAGGATTAAGCTCCTATAACGATGATGTTCAATGATAGAGAATACCATCTTAGTGGTAAGCTGAAAGTAAGTAATCAATAACCAAAAGTACTATACAATATAATATTGATAAAACTTTTATCCGGATTCGATATTTTTTTATTAACTTGTCACCATATTGAAAATTTCTTATTTATGGCAGCATTGTGTCATCAGATTCGGTTCATTATATTCTACAAGATCACGGAACTAAAAAGCGCTGGACCATCAAGTATATACATGAATAAAATATAAATTAAAAGATATATTTAACAAAAAAGCGTTATGCTTTAATTGATTTATTGAAAAAACTAATTTTTAATACCGATGAAATTATTCATCAAATTTTTGTTAAAAACTAACAATGGACAATAATATTAATAAAATAGATGCCCTTATACTTGAAGACCATTTATTATTTGCAGAAACATTTGCCAAATTAATCGAAGGATTCGGGTTGTTTAATAATGTATCTTACTTCAATAACACCTCAGACCTTTTGAAGTTTGTGTTAAATAGCAGGACGAACAATCAATTTTATATATTTTTGGACTATTATCTCAATGGAGAAGTTGGTACATCGATAATTGGGGATTTAAGACGTTATAAAAAAAATATAAAAATCATATTGATTAGTAGCGTTACCAATGCTATACTTTTACAAAATTTGGCAGAAATGAATATTGAGGCAATCGTCCACAAATCAGATTCCACCCATGATATTATTGATTGCTTTCACGCATTGAATAAAGGCGAAACTTACTATTCTCCTTTCATCGCACAACTGTTGGATGACGCTAAAGAAGTCCAGTCAAAATCAAAGCTTACTGCCAGAGAGATTGAGATAATACTATATTTTGCCAAGGGTTTTTCGATCGAAGAAACGGCAGAAAAAATCTCATTAAGCCGGCATACAGTTTCAGCTCACAGGCGGAGAATATACATGAAAACCAATTCAAAAAATTTAGTAGAATTATTAGACTATGCAAGAAAATTACAAATATTGGATTAGCATAAGAACGATATTTTTATTAGGAATTTTATGCTTTTGTAATTTTGCTGTAATAGGGCAAAGTTCAAAAAAGGAATTTGAAACTATTTATTCACATTTGAACAATGATTTAGAAAAAAGGAGGATTACCAAAAATGAATATGCCGAAAAAGCTGATTCGATAACAGAAAGACTACTTACTTCCGGTGTAAAATTTGAAAATACAGAATTTTTACATTTACTCGAAAATTTTAGGGAAATAATTTGGAGCAAATCGGAATTAGAGCCATTTAGATCAAATTATTACCGGTATTTGATGAATAATTCAATGGCTTTGAATAGGCCAGGTGAAATGATCTTTTTTGCTGAAAAATTTGAAGATCAGCTTAATAAAGAAGGTAGAAAATCCATTTCTACGGCCTATTTAAAACTAATCATCTGGGCCAGAAGTGGTAATAACAAAAAAGTAATCGAACTGTATAATAAAGAACGAGATTATCTAAAAGGGGTAAACAAATTGGTTCCGAATAATCAGACTTTTATTGAGATAGGTCAGACACATCAGTTTTATTTCTATACCTTACAGGTGTTGGTTCAGGAACAACAGAACACCCTTATAGAGGAAGTCATGAGTAATCTAAAAATTCTGGATGACAACTTAAATAATTTCAAGAACTCCAATGATATGAGGGCTGAGAGTTTCCAATTTTGCAAATATCTTCAGTTGTTTTCTCAGATAGAGTATAAGTTTTATAAAAATGATTTAGCAGGAGTAAAGACACTACTAGCCATTGCAAGTCAAAAATTAAATAACGAAAAAACCTCGCTAAATAATACTAAATTGAGCTTAGAGGAGATATACAATAATTTTGAATTAAAATTGTGCTTGATAAATAAAGATCACGCAAAAGCTGAATTATTCTATGAAAAAATCGGTAATGCCCCCCCTATTTTTAATGACCAACGATCGAGTTATTTTGAGAGCAAATCTAGATTATTAGCGACATTGGGTGATTTTCGTAGCGCTACAAATTTGATGGATAGTGCCATGGTCTATCAGAAAAAGGATGTGCAAAGTACGGTGGAAGCTTATGAGAATCTTTTGTATGCTCATATCGAATCTGAATACAATAAGTTGGAGCTTCAAAGTTCCATGAATAAGAGTAATCAACTGAGAAATTGGATTTTTGTTCTAATTGGAATCGTATTTTCTATTAGCGGTTTTGCCTTTTTTAGTGTGCTACGGGAAAGATATAAGTCAAAAAAGAGAATTGCAGCATTGAATAATATGACAGAAATTGCTGTAAATGAGGCTATGCTTTTTGCAACTCGAGAAGAACAAAAGAAAATCGGTCAGGATTTGCATGATGATTTTTCCGGATCATTGCTGAGCGTGATTAATCAACTTGAAGCAATTAAGCAAAATGAATCAAACGGAGAATTGGCCATCATTATAGGGGAAGTGAGTGCACAAGCTTCCATGATTTATAATTCAGTGAGGAATAAAAGTCATGCCATATACAACAAGGCCGACGATCCCCAAAATGACCATTTTGATGACAATTTAGTCAAAATTATTAATTCCGCAATGCCGGATTCTGTTTATAAAGTTGACGTTGATATTGCTAAAGCTGCCATTGGGCATTTAAATATGAATCAACGAATTCAAATTCTTAGAATCATTCAAGAGGCTATTGCTAACATCATCAAATACAGCAAAGCCTCTGAAGTGTCTGTCTTTTTGTTTTTGAAGGACGATCAGAGTACAGTCCTTCAAATAAGTGACAATGGCGTAGGGTTTGATAAAAGTATCTTGCAAAATGAAAGTAGAAAGGGACTTGGATTAAGGTCAATCTTGAATAGAGTAAACAATCTGGGAGGCATAATGGACATCATTAATGAAGGCGGAACCTCTCTAGTTATTCAATTTAAAGCTCAGGGTTAAGGCTTTTCAATGATTATAAGTTGGACTTGTTTTTGCTTTGTTTATTAATCCAAGTTACAATTTTTGCAAGATTGGTCATTGTCAGCCGAATATTCCAATGAAAATTAAGATTGTTTTTGCTTCGTCCTTTATGGTTATAAGAATTACCGACTCGTCAAATATCCGTAGTACTCAAGTCGTGTCCGCACCGCTCGTAGTGTGATCCCACTTTGTGGTAGTCAAGGTTAGTTACCCTTTTTGGAATTGTAGATATTTCCCCTCTCTTCTTTCTTGGCCTCCCGGCTTCCTTCCTGATTTTATGCGATTCGGATTTTGTACTTTATCTTTAAAAATATCGGTACTGCGTGGCATGGAGGAATTGCGACTGTTAGTACCTCTCTTTAATATGGATATCTCCTTCCGCAGACGTTCATTCTCCTTACGCAGATACTCATTCTCCCTTCGCAGATCTTCAACAACTATCTTTAATTCATAAATAGTTGCTCGAAGGGATTGTATTTCCTCCATGTAGTTTTCCTACAAATAAATAGTTCTTACAAATATATAATTATTTTTTATATTTGTATATATAGATGAATAGTTACCAATGTTTTAATTCATTTTTACCGCCTCTCCAAAATTTCATCTTTTGAGTGAAAACTATCTCCTTAATTCAAGCAAGATCGGCACTATCTCTCGCTAAGCGCTCTCAAAAACGCTTCTAAATCCTGCTTCTCCTGCTCGGTCAGATTCAGTGGCTTCTTCAGTCGTGTATCAACATTAATTGCTACCGGTATTAATTTATCCGGATCATTGTAATAGTCGATCACCTCACGCAGGGTGGCAAACATTCCATTGTGCATATATGGTGCCGTATTGGCCACATTGCGCAAGCCGGGCACCTTAAACCGTCCATTGTCCTTCGCCTTTCCGGTGATGCCGCCCAGTCCCTTGTCATTATATTTATTGCCATCGTAGATGCCTATATTGATCATCTCATCCTGGGTAAAGTCCGGACCGAAATGGCACTCAAAACAATTAGCCTTGTCAACAAATATGTCTCTTCCCCTAACGGCTGATGCTGACATAGCGGTCTCATCTCCCGCTACATACCGGTCAAAATATGTATTATTGCTCTCCAGCGTCTTTTCATAAGCTGCGATGGCATGAGAAAGATTCAATGGATTGGCCTTTTTTCTGAATATTTTCTTGAATGCCTTTCTATACAGTGGGTCAGCATTCAATCGCTTGATAGCTTCGGGAATTGGAAGATTCATTTCATCAGGGTTTTCTATCGGTTTGAGTGCCTGTTCTTCCAGGGTAACTGCACGACCATCCCAGAAATATTTCGTCCTAGCCAACACATTCTTCACGGTCGGCGTATTGCGTGTGGTCAAGGTACTGTCCACTCCAAAACTAAAGGGAAGATTATCCGCGAAGCCATGTTCCGGCTTATGACACGAGCCGCAACTTACCGATTTGTCCGATGAAAGGATGGGATCAAAAAATAACATCTTACCCAGCTCTGCTTCATCCGTGGGTAAATCTTTATCGGGCGACTTATGCGAGACAAATATTGTGAGTGAAGCTAAGATGGAAACGACCAGGATGGCTTTGATATTCATCGGATAATATTTATAATTCTTTACGCAACCTGGCTACAGGAATATTCATCTTCTCACGATACTTGGATATAGTGCGGCGAGACAGGGAAATGCCGGTCTTATCAAGCAACTCCATCAAGGCCTCATCACTCAGTGGATTGGATTTGTCTTCCTGTTCGATGATATTGGACAACATCTGCTTCACTTCCTTGGTGGTCACATCCTCGCCATCATTATTCTGTACTTTTTCGCTGAAAAACTCTTTCAACAGCTTTGTACCGAATTCCGTCTGGACATACTTACTGTTGGCTACCCGTGATACAGTGGAGATATCCATCCCAATCTCTTCAGCGATATCCTTTAATATCAATGGCTTTAAATATTGGGTATCACCGGTCAGGAAGTAATCGTATTGGTGCATCATGATGGCATGCATGGTGTTGTACAACGTGCTTTGACGCCTCTGGATCGACTCAATGAAGGTCTGGGCTGCTTCAATCTTTTGCTTGACAAACAAAGCCGTGTTTTTCTCATCTTTCGAAAGCTTTCCGGATTTCTTTTTCCGTTGCAATTCCCGGATCATCGACTTATACCCGTTGCTCACCTTCAGATCCGGTGAATTCCGACTGTTCAGAGACAGCTCCAAAGTACCATCCCGATTGACGATGATAAAGTCCGGCTCAATATACTGGATGCCGGTCGAGCCACCCACGGAAAATCCACTGCCGGGCTTGGGGTTGAGTTTCAGTATTTCTTCATAGGCAGCCTTCAGATCATCTTCTTCAATATTGAGGCTTTGTGCGAGCTTAGTAAAATGTTTCTTTGAAAATTCGTTGAAATAATCCCTCAGAATGATTTCGGCGGTCTGCAAATCCTTTTGCTTAAACTCATCCATTTTCTGCGCATTTTTCAACTTCGCTTCTATCTGAATCAACAACGCTTCCTGTAGTGTCCTTGCACCTACTCCCTTCGGATCAAAACCCTGGATCACAGAAAGTACCTTGAGCACCTGATCTTCCATTATGGACATATTGGAGCTGAAAAGCAGATCATCTGTAATGGCGATCGGTTCACGTCTCAAATATCCATCCTCATCAATACTTCCAATAATTTGCCGGCCTATGATCCGATCGGTTTCGTCTTCAAAATCCACCAATTCCAGTTGACCCTGCAAATAGTCCTGAAGATTACTTTCGTGTGATGCTATCTGTCTTTCCTGTTTATTGTCAGAATCATAGCCATCTGCCGGTGATGTGTAATCAGAGCCGTCCTCACCATAATCCGGGAAATAGTCGTCCATATCCATACTATTATCATTCCCGATATTGATATCGTCGTCTCCATATCCGGATTCTTCGTACGAGTCATTGCTCCCTTCCTCCAATGCAGGATTCGATTCTATTTCCTCCTTGATCCTTTGCTCAAGCTCAAAAGTCGGAATCTGAAGCAGTTTCATCAACTGTATCTGCCTCGGTGACATCTTTTGAGTTAGCTTCTGACTTAACGATTGTCGAATCATTGTATATGTTTGTTCTCTATATTTTGAAAGTTATGGTAGTACAAAGATATTATAAATTTTAATAATACATAATCAAGCGATATCAATCTGCTAAATATTTGATTCTAATCAGAGCAAACCTTCAATCTTACTTACCCTTAGATATTAAACAAATAAACGATCTTTATGGTTGATGAAAATCCGGTATTCTCATTCAAGACAAATCTTATCATATTTTATGCATCAGGATTAGCAATAAAACATTTCCTTCGTCGGCTAAAGATCAGAATAATTGAATCTATAACATTAGATGAATAATAAATTTCAGTTTGGCAGCCTTCAAAAAATACATTTATACATCTTTCAATCTGTATATTATACATATTTTATATCAATATCTAACTCGCCATTTTCATTTGCTGTATATTGGTAAATACAATCCCTGTAATCAAAGTGATGTTGAAATTAAACAATTGAGTTCCCTATTTTCTTTATATTTGGGCAATTCATTGAATCAATTTTCATCATAAATATATTTTACAAAAATGCATACCAACGATAAGCTGAAAGCGCTAAGAGAAGAAATGCTGGTACACGGCGTTGATGCCATGATCATCCCAACCGGAGATCCTCATCAGAATGAATATTTACCTGAACATTACAAATCAAGGGCCTGGATATCGGGATTTACCGGTTCAGCGGGCACGGCTGTAGTTACCAAAGATCATGCCGGTGTATGGACTGACTCCCGGTATTTCCTTCAGGCTGAAATACAATTTGCCGACAGTGAATTTGAATTACATAAGTTGGTAGTCCAGGGGATGCCGGAATATGCGGACTGGCTGGCCGACACCTTGAGCCCCAAGAGCGTTGTAGGCTTTGATGCTAATGTCATGCCGCTTGGATTGGTGGATACATTGATCGAAAAATTCGAGGCTAAGGGCATACTGGTAAAAACCGACTTTGAGCCATTTGGCAGGATATGGAAGGATCGCCCGGGCTTGTCGAAGGAGCCAATCTTCGAGCATGACGTGAAATATGCAGGCCGGTCAAGGCAGGAAAAAATCTCTTCCATCCGTGATGAGATGAAAAAATGTGGTGCAGAATACTATCTGGTCACTGCGCTGGACGATATAGCCTGGCTGCTGAACCTTCGTGGTCGCGACATCGAGTGCAATCCGGTATTCATTTCCTATGTCTTGTTCTCTCCTGAAAAAGTCTATCTCTTCATCGATGAAAACAAGGTTGATGCCGGATTGCGACAAAGACTGGAATCTGACAATATCGCTCTCAAATCTTATGACGCCATCAGGCATTATGTGGCTGAAATAGGCAAGGATCATTCTATACTGGTCAGTCCCGCTTCCCTTTCTTATGGTCTCTATAAAAATATCGGCACTGATAATATCATCCGAAAAGATAGTCCCATCATGCACGCCAAGTCCCTCAAGAATGAAGTGGAGCAACGACATGTCAGGAATGCCATGGTCAAGGATGGACGTGCATTGACGCACTTCTTCATTTGGCTGGAGGAAGCATTGGGTCGGGGCGAGACTCCCACTGAATATGAGCTGACTCGTAAGTTGATCGAATTCCGTAGTCAGCAGGAAGGTTACTATGGCGAGAGTTTTGACGCCATCATCGGTTACAGGGGCAACGGTGCCATCATCCACTACAAGCCGGAAAAGGAAACGGCGGCAGCAGTCAAGCCGGAGGGCGTTCTATTGGTTGACTCCGGTGGACAGTACAACGACGGCACCACCGACATCACCAGAACTATAGCGCTGGGACCGGTAAGCAACGAGATCAAGGATCATTATACACGGGTACTGAAAGGGCACATTGCAGTGGCCGATGTTATATTCCCCAAAGGTACGCGGGGCATCCAACTGGATTCTCTGGCCCGACAATTTCTCTGGCAAAAAGGGATCACTTACAATCACGGCACGGGCCACGGCGTGGGCTTCTTCCTCAATGTTCATGAGCCACCGCAAGGTATAGCCAATGGTTTGGGCGAACGTGGCGTGACAGTCATTCTCCCCACCACTTTGACGTCCAACGAACCCGGTTATTACAAAAAAGACAGCCACGGCATTCGCACCGAAAATCTTGTGGTCTGCCACGAAGTGGAAGGCAATTCTGATTTTCTGTATTTCGAGACTGTCACCTTATTCCCGATAGATAAGTCGATGATCGATAAGGACATCATGAGCCCGGCAGAAACCAAGTGGCTCAATGATTATCATCAAAGAGTATATCAGGATTTGGCTCCGGGACTGGATGAAAAAGCTAAAAAATGGTTGGAAGAAAAGTGTAGTGCGTTATGATTTGCGTGTATCACAAATAGTATTTTTGGGCAATACAGGCGTTGGGCGAAAGTATAAAACAACAGTGCTAAGATTAATGGAGCAAGGTGCTTTGCAAGAACTAAAGGTTATACCGCATTAAAACAAGCGTGACTATTCACCTAATAAGAAAGCGTTCAAGTTTTCTTTATTCTACCACGCCTGTCCCGGCAGTCCGGGGAAATATGCAGTACGATACACCTTTCGTGGTTTGCATTGCAATTTAGTGGTTAAATAAATATTTGGGGCTTTAGGTATTGATAAGCCGTAGATTATAGACAATTTTAGGCAAATAGTTACAAACAAGCGATTATCCACGGGAAGCAATGCGAGAAATGTTGCTGAATGCTTTGGTACACCGCAATTATATGGGGCACCTGTTCAAATTCGTGTTTATGAAAACAAAATGAATATATGGAATGATGGCGGTTTGCCGACAGGAATTAGTTTGGACGACCAAATTCATCAAATCCGCGCAACCCGATTATTTCAGGTGTTTGTTTTAAAGGTGGTTTGATTGATGCTTGGGAAAGTGGAACAGTAAAAATCATTGAAGCTTGTCTGTAAGCAGGACTTCCCGAGCCTGAGCTTATCGAACAGGATGATGGATTTTCTGTAACGCTATTTAAAAACAACTTAACAAAAGAACAACTTGTCAAACTTGAATTAAACGACAGGCAAATAGATGTACTTTTGTTTTTTAAAGAAAAAGGAGAAATAAATTCATCTGAATATGCTGAAAGATATACCGTTACTGACCGCACAGCAAGATATGATTTGGCTGAGTTAATAAAAAAACAATTTCCTATTAAAGAAGGAGATAAGAAATCTACAAGATATCGTTTCCGATAAATTTCCGATAAAAGGAGTAATAGAATATGTGAAAGGTAAAATTTCGGATAAACCCTTTCAATGGCTAAACTTATTGAAACAAGAGATTTAGCAGAATTGGTTGAAAAATTCAGCATTTATAAAAATATAGAAAAAGGCGCAGGAAGCTATTATGATTCACACCTGCTTTTCATTAATGCGCTTTTTCCTGGGGTATTCTGTCACAATTAGATTCAATTCGTAGCCGATAAAGATCAAAAACATGTTGGTCTGCAGCCAAAGCATCAATGCAGCTATCGTACCAAGAGATCCATATATCTTGTTATAATTGGAGAAATTGTTGACAAAGTAGCTGATCAACAAGGATACCAGAATACACAGGAAAGTCGTCATGAATGTCCCGAAGGTAAAAAAAGGTATCTTCCTTTTGATGGATGGGCCCAAGCGATAGATTAGCGTCAAAAGGCCATACATCAGGATAAAGACCGGCACCCATCGGGCTGCCAGGATAAGCCCGCGTGTGATATAGTCAATGGTGATGTAGAGACCGATGACCCGAAGGATTTGATTGGCAAGTACGAAGGCGATGATGGTTACCACCAACAACAGAAATAACAGGATGGTGAGCATAAGGGCCTTCAGCCTCTTTTTGACCCAGTGAATATCCTGAGTCTTAGCACGCTCCGACTGATCAAAGGCACTCATCAGGTTCAACACACCATTGGATGCAAAGAAGAGTGCACCTATAAAACCAACAGACAACAGACCGCCACGAGGCTTGATGGTGTCTTCTATCAGTCCAAATAATGTATTTTCCACATTGGCAGGCAACAGGTTCCCGACATTGGACTTCAACACCTCTACTGCATTCTGGATATGAAAATAGGGCAATAAAGTAAGCAGGAAGATCATAAATGGAAAGGAAGCCACCATAAAGCTGAACGATATGGCACTTGCCTTTAAAGCTATATTGGATTTCTGAAGATGCAGGACCAACTCTCTGAATATCTTGAAAATGCTTTGTCCCCTTAATCCCGGCAAGGTATGCACCCGTGACCAGTCAATCAACTCAAAATACACCGTCTGCTCCCTCATAAAGGCGGCAAATCGCGAGTTGCTTTTCCGATTAAACATAGAACGGCCGCAGTTTATCCAAAAGTAATTCCGGTGCGGAGATTCTTTTCTTGGTCTCCTTACTGACAAAGCAAAGAGTGATGTGACCCCTGTTGACAATCTTCCCTTTTTCGTTGAAGATTTCCGAAAGGAAGGTTATTTCTCTGTCGGGCAATTCCGGGATGGCAGTCTTGACTGTAAGTAATTCATCGTAGAAGGCAGGTCGGAGAAATTCGATATCCATCTTCATCACCGGCATCATCACACCGACTTCATTTTCCATAACAGCGTAGCTCAGGCCCAGCGAGCGCATGGTTTCTACCCTGCCTACCTCAAAATAAAGGGCGTAATTGCCATAATAGACGTATGACATTTGGTCGGTTTCGCCATATCTGACCCGGAGTGAATGACTGTATTCGTACAAGGCAGGATATTTTGATTACATAATCTCCCTTTCGATCGGGCACGTCATACAATGAGAGCCTCCCCTGCCCCTTGATAATTCATTGGATGGCAGGGTAATGATGGTGTTTTCAAGGCTCCACGGATCAAGTTTACCGGCTTTGCACTGAGCTAGGAAATCATTGGCATGCAGGATACCAAAGCCGGCTTTTCTGAAAGCCTCTTCTGTCACAGGATTCCTGTCGTATGTTATCGCTACACCCGGCTTGATGGCCACTAAGTTGCACCCATCTGTCCACTGTTCCCTTTCTTGGTATGGTGATTCTCCATCACCTGAGAAAATGAATTTCATGTCAGGATTGATCTCCGCAAGGATAAAGTCCTTAAGTGAATTATATTGCTTGACCTGACCATCATGGGTCAATACTTCAACATTGGAAGAAATGCCATCAAAGATCAACGGCTTATACGCCACCACATGATCCTTACTGATCCGTGTAAATACTGTATCGATATGCATACAATACCTATCGAATGGTATATTGACCTGGACGACATTCTTCACCAGTCCCTTTTCCAGGACAACCTTCGCCAGTGAACGGATGGCGTGTTGTGTCGTACGTTCACTATGGCCTATCAAAAGATAATCATTCTCGAAGATCATGGTGTCACCTCCCTCAAGATTGACCCATTCTCCTTTCTTGGAGGGTGGGAAACTCTCCAGCCAGTTGAGGTTGATTACACGGCCTTCATCCTGCAATTCCTGGAACATCGGGTGCGCCCAGAATATATATCGGGCCAGCAAATTCTCCCGAAAACGGGCTTCCTTGGCAGCTTTTGCAATGATGACATGATCCTTGACCGTAATGGCTATGTCACGGGTGAATATAAAATTGGGTATCGGATCGAAGAAATAATGATCTTCCTCGGCAAGATATCCAGAGATCAACACCTCGGCAAGTTTGGAATTGGAAAGCTCTGTAAAGATGTTGCCAAAGGATTGCGGGATCTCCTCATAATCGACAATCATCCTGATCAGCTCGGCTTTCTTGATATCGTCAGCAGTCAACGCCTGCTCCAGCAAGTCGGCGATAAAAAGCACATTCTCCTCCCCCACAAAGGCTTTCAGGACATCAGTAAAGATGTCATGCTCCTTCTGCATTTGGGGCAGATAGACAATATCGTCGAAAAGTAGTTCTGCAGCTTCTTTAGGTGTGATTCTCGCAATACCGTTGTCAGGCCGGTGTACAATTACTTTTTTTAATTTTCCGATTTCGGAAGAACAAAAGATTTTAGATAAACTCATAAAATAGTTAATTCTGAACAATGGAGTGGATCCGAATCACAACTGGCAGGTCAGATGAAAGAACGATTCCCTTAAGGTTGCTTTTCAGAATCGTGATGCAAAGATAAGTTAATTAACCAATTACAGGCCGAAAATTCGTTTGCACTATCCGTAAATATCAAAGTATGCCCAAATTGAATTACTTTTGCTCCACAATGAATACTAGCAACATTAAAGCCTTCGTTACGAAAAAACATATCACAACCTGTCTGCTTACATTCGGGTTGTTGTGCCTTGTGACATCGGCCTTCGCTCAAAAGAAAAATGTCCGGATGATGGCTTTTACCACTTCAGGGCGTGCCGTGGAGACCATCCAAAGTGAAGATGCTTTCGACGCTCTGGCTATCGCCTTCGACTCTGAGCCGACAGGAAGCGCTTCTATTCGGGATCAAAGTGACATTCCATATCAACTGACCATCGACGAGCATGTTGAGGACAGAATTCAAAGCAACCTGATCATTTTTCCACATCGTCAAAACAGGGTAACACTGACAGGAATCGAGGGAGGCCGAAGACTGCTTATTTATTTCATCACAATACCTGAACTGAACATCTCTCTGACAGCCTATAGAAATAATGGCGACTGCTCCGAACCGGCAGTTGTGCCTCAAAGTGTTTGGCGTGCCGGTCTCAATCCGCCAACTCCCGGACGTAAAGCCACACCGACAAGGCATTGCATCGTCCACCATTCGGCCTCATCCAATGCCGATACCAACTCGGTGAAGCTCGTACGGGGATTTTATCTCTATCATACCGAAGTAAATGGTTGGGACGATATCGGCTATAATTACCTGATAGGCTATGACGGTACCATCTTCGCAGGCCGTGACCCGGAGAAACCCGGAATCCGTCAGGACAACGTCCTTGGAGCTCATTTCTGCGGGAAAAATTCCTATACGATGGGCGTATGTGTCATCGGCGACTTTGAGACAGAGGCACCGGACCCGCGCGCAGTGGGCTCTCTGAGGCATCTTCTGTCCTGGAAAATGTTTAAGGACAAAATGAATCCCCTCGATTCCCTCCACCATCCGGATACCATCAACGGGGAATTGTTGCCGGTACTTGCCGGACACAGAAATGGCTGTTCGACGGATTGCCCGGGTCAACTACTTTTCGATATGCTGCCTCAATTGCGACTCGATGTCAAGGCCGACATTGAGGAGTGCACAAGACTTGGCTCAAATGATATGGAACGACCGACACTGAAAGTATTTCCCAATCCTGCAAGTGAAGAGGTAACCATCAAACATCCCGGTTATTTTCAATACGAATTATTAAGCATAAATGGCTGCCCGGCAGGGAAAGGCACCGGAAACGATACACTACATCTCGACGTATCAGGCTTCATACCCGGTATCTACATACTGACAATCAAATCCGGAATATACATCCAAAACGAACGCTTAATCATCTTGCGATAATGGTAAATACATACAACCCAAATATAGCATTCATATTTACGTATTATGTTTAATGAGAAAAATTTACAAATGAGAAAAATAATTCTCCTGCTCCAATTTGTCGCTTTTTGCTCAATACACCTGTTTGCACAATCATCCTATTGGCAACAAAAAGTGGACACCCGAATCAATGTAGTGTTGGACGACTCCACTCACTTTCTGTATGGCAATATTTCCCTGACCTATCAGAACAACAGCCCGGACCGGTTGGATTTCATCTATATGCACTTGTACCCAAATGCCTACAGAAATGTGAATACTGCATTTTCCAAACAACAACTTGAGGCCAGATCCACCGACTTTTTCTTCTCCGAAAAATGGCAACGCGGCTATATCGACAGCCTCGATTTCAAAGTCGTGTCCAACGGAAAAGCAGAAGCAGCTGTAATCGAAAACACCCAAAATATCGACATCATCAAGCTCATACTTCCACATCCCCTGGCTTCTGGCGAGACAATCACGATAAATACACCATTCCGCGTTAAGATTCCTTATGTCTTCTCACGGTTGGGGCACAACGGTCAGAGCTACCAGATATCCCAATGGTTTCCCAAACCGGCAGTGTACGACGCTTCCGGCTGGCATCCAATGCCTTACCTCGACCAAGGGGAGTTCTATAGTGAATACGGCGATTATGAAGTCCGGATCACTCTTCCGGAAAATTATATCGTGATGGGTACAGGAAATATTCAGGAAGTTTCGGAAAATAAATGGCTGGATCAACTATCCAGGATCAAGGTGGACAGTATATACATCGGCCAACATAAGGACACACCCAAAAGCAGCCCAAACAGTAAAACAATCACTTTTAAGGAAAGCAAGATACACGATTTTGCCTGGTTTGCCGACAAAAACTGGATCGTTCGGAAAGATACGGTAATGCAACCGGATGGCTCAGGCATGGTGACAGCCTATTCAGCCTTTTATCCGAAACATTACAGCGCCTGGAAACATTCAATCAATTCTATCAAGAATACCGTCCGTGGCTATGGAAGCAAAGTGGGAATATATCCTTATGAAACTGTGAAAGTCGTGGAAGGCTCACTAAAAGCCGGAGGAGGTATGGAATACCCGACCGTGACCGTCATCGAGGCTTCCAACAACGCAAGTACGGTAGATAAGGTAATCGTACACGAAGTCGGCCACAACTGGTTCTACGGGATTCTCGGTTCCAACGAAAGGGATTATCCCTGGATGGATGAAGGTATCAACAGTTTTTACGAGGGAAAATTCAGTGGTGAAAGCAATCGGCTGAAGATTTTTGATAAAATGGATGATAACAGCATGGCATATACCGCGCTGGGAGCTTCCCATCGATTGTATCCGGCTACCATGAAGAGCGAAATGTATCCCACTATCAATTATGGTGTGGATATCTATATGAAAGTGCCCTTATATCTCGGCTATCTCGAGTCATATCTCGGAGTGGAGGAATACGACAGAATCATGCATGAATATTTCCGAACATGGCAATTCAAGCATCCGCAACCAGCTGACTTCGAATCCATATTCAAAAAGAATTCCACCAAAGATATCCAATGGTTTTTCGATATGATGAATTCAAGTGAAATGGTGGATCTGGCTCTCGTCAAGACTAAAAGATCCGGAAATTCAACCCAAGTCGAGATCAGAAACAACAATTCCTTCGCCCTCCCGGTGCAAGTTTTTGCAGAGAGCGGAGGACAAATTGCCGTGCAACAATGGACAACACCCTTTGTCGGTGAAACAAGCCTTACTTTTGACAACATCGCCGATCCGTCCAGATTCTACATTGGTCAGTCTATCCCAAATGGCAACCTGAAACGGAATACTTCTGAACAAAAGACACGATTAAAACCATTCGTCAATATCAATTTCAATGATTACAATACAATCTGGTATTCACCGGCGATAGGATATAACTATTATGATGGCTTTATGGCCGGTCTGCTGTTGCACAATGTCACCGTTCCGGAAAATAAGGTTCGGTTTTATGTCGCTCCGATGTTTGGATTCAAAAGTCATGAATTAGTCGGTACAGGAGTAGTGAATTACACAAAATTTATAGACAATAAAGTGATCAATAATCTTGATTTTTATTTGTATTTCAAAAAGTTCGGTTACACCAGAACCTTCTATGACAATGTCGATAATCAATCATTGGCGTATTACAAAATTGCCCCGGAAGTAGTGCTCAATTTTAACAAACCAACTTACAGAAGTGCCGTCTCTTCGTCATTGTCACTGAAAGGCTATTTTATCGGAGAGCAACAATTTATTTATGACACTATACCGAGCCAACTACCCAATAAAGGCGCATATCAAACGAAGATGTACGGCAAACTTACCTATAAATATGCCAATAACAAGGTAATCAATCCATCCAACTATACTTTGGAAGCGCAGGCAGGAGCTGCATTTGTCAAGCTTTCCGCTGAAGGCAACTGGAAATTCAATTATACTGTTCCCAAAAAAGCTTTCCATCTGAGAGCCTATCTCGGGAAATTCATCAAGCTGACGGATTCGTATTTTGATTATTACCGGTACCGATTGGCCAATACATACACCGGAAGCAACGACTATCTGTATGATTATACCTTTGGCGGGCGAAATGAGCAGCAGGGTTTCTGGTCTCAACAAGTAGGAATCCGGGAGGGCGGCTTCAAATTCGCTACTCCTTTGGCCAATAATGCACCCGGCACCAACGACGATTACCTGATCGCCCTGAACATGAAGACAGATATACCGATCAAAGGCGTTCCGATAAGGTTATATTGCGATGTATCCAAATACGGCGGTCCGGTGGACAAGGAATATTCCGGGTTCTTGTACGAAGCAGGTGTGGAAGTGCATCTCCTGGATTACATCACAGTGCATATTCCCATATTCATGAGTAAGGAATATAAGGAATACAAGAAATTCAACCTTGGCGATAATTTTTTCAAAACCATCAGCTTCTCACACAATCTGAATTCAATCAATTGGGTGAGACCGACGGATATTATTTATAATTTTTTCTAATCAAGATACATGATAGACATAGCGTTAATCAATGATTTCATAACCCGTGGATTGTGGGAAGACACCAGGGGATTCGACCATACTTCATTGGCCTGCATTCCGGCTGACGACACCAGTGATGCCTGGATTCTGGTAAAAGACAATGGCGTGCTGGCGGGCGTTGAACTTGCCAAATTGATTCTGCTTCATGTGGATCCCAATGCAAAAGTGGAGATACTAATACAGGATGGCACCGATGTCAAATATGGCGATATAGCGCTTACGGTCACTGCCAACTCAAGAGCATTGCTCATGGCGGAGCGACTTTTGCTGAATGTAATGCAGCGAATGAGCGGCATTGCGACACTGAGCCGCAGATTTGCCTCCGAAGTCAATGACTTGCCAGTAAAGATCCTCGACACCCGAAAAACAACACCGCTGTTACGGTATTTTGAAAAATGGGCTGTCCGTACAGGCGGATGTCACAACTACCGCGATGGCCTGTACGACTGGATCATGATCAAGGACAATCACATTGATGCAGCCGGAAGTATCACCGGGGCGATTCAAAGTGTAAATCAATACCTGAAGACCAATGATCTCCATCTCGGAATTACCGTGGAAGTCAGAAATTTTGAGGAGATCGAGGAAGTGCTGGCAGTCGGAAATGTGACGCGTATCATGTTTGACAACTTTGAACTGGCCGACTTGTCCAGGGCCGTCGAATTAGTCGATGGTCGATTCGAGACTGAGGCTTCCGGCGGGGTCAGGCTCAACACGGTGAGAAGCATTGCATTGACAGGAGTCGATTTCGTATCGGTCGGCGCCCTCACCCATTCAGCCACCAGTATGGACATCAGCTTTAAGTTCCGCAAAGGATCCTGATTTTTTATTGTGTACTTTTTACACAATATGTACAGATAATTCATATCTTAGCAAGGCCGCATGATAAAAGCGGTCTGAATGAAGCTTGAATTTAACGAAGTAGGATTTATTTTCGACCTGGACGGAGTGATTGTCGATACAGCAATACTCCATTATAAAGCCTGGCGCAGGCTCGCCAATAGCTTGGGTTTTGACTTTTCTGAAGCGCAGAATGAGGAATTGAAAGGCGTGGGCAGGATGGACTCGCTCGACAGAATCCTTGCGTGGGGCGGAATCAGCATGACACAGGAAGAAAAAATACAAGCCGCCGACCGGAAAAATGCATGGTATGGCGAATTGATCACACACCTTGGCCCCGAAGATGCATTGCCGGGTGCAATCAACTTCTTAGAGCAATCCGCAGACATAGGGATAGGAATCGCCCTGGGTTCAGCTTCAAAAAATGCCATGCCCGTCCTGAACAGCCTCGGAATAACCGATTTCTTCGATGCCATCATCGATGGACATTCCATCACCAAAAACAAACCCGACCCAGAAGTTTTCCTCAAAGGCGCATCCGGCCTCAACCTTACACCCTCTTTGTGCGCTGTGTTTGAGGATGCGACAGTGGGAATCGAGGCAGCCCGTAGTGCAGGCATGACAGCCATCGGTATAGGCAGCGAGGAAAATCTGCCGGAAGCCAACAAAGTATATAGTAGTCTGGCTGAAGCGAATATGGATACCATCCTGGAACTGATCACGCTCAATCATATATAGTGTCCGCATCACCGAAATGCTAATCTTATTATTAATGAAATAGAAATGAAGAAATATATAGAAGTTCACCCCTGGAAAATCATCGAAACCGACTTTAGCCTCAGCGACAACATGGTCACAGAATCCCTGCTGGCCATAGGCAATGGAAGAATGGGGCAGCGCGCCGTGTTTGAGGAAACATTTACCGGTGAGACCCTGCGCGGCTCCTATCTGGCGGGCATTTACTATCCTGACAAGACTCGGGTAGGCTGGTGGAAAAATGGCTACCCGGAATATTTCGCCAAGGTGTTAAACTCAGTGGACTGGCTCGGACTCAAGATTCAACTTGATGACACGATCGTTGACCTTGGTAAGTTGCAACCCATCGATTACAGAAGTGAAGTAGATATGGAAAAAGGCCTGCTGTCCAGAACCTTTGGCCTGAAACTGCCCAACAAAGTATTTGTCCGTATCCATTCCGAGCGATTTTACTCCAAGACCCATCCGGATTCTGCATTGTTGCGTTACATAATCAAGGTGGAAGAGGGCGAGGTGGATTTTACGCTGGATTCCGGGCTGGAAGCCGATGTCAGAAATGAAGATACCAACTATGGTGAAGCATTCTGGGAGGAATTCCAGTCAGAGATCAATGGCAATGCCGGCTTAGTCACAGCACAAACCAAGAAAACCGGATTCAGGGTAGCGGCATCGACGGCCCAAAGGGTAATGGTCAATGGCTGGGCGATCAATGGTGGCCTGGATACGCCTTCCGACAGTAGCATCAATGCCAATTTCTCCACCTTCCTGTCGCATGACGATGAGGTGATTATCGAAAAATACGTTTCCATCACAACTTCATTTTTCTATCCGCATGAAGATCTAAAAATCAAATCACTCGAAAATCTCGACCAAATCACACAACTCGGCTATGACGAACTGCGCGATATGCAGATAGAGGCATGGCGAAAAAGCTGGGATCAAAACGATATCGTAATCGAAGGAGATGACGAAGCCCAACAAGGCATCCGGTTTAATATTTTCCAGCTCAACCAAACATATACCGGAGAGCACTCACTGTTGAACATCGGCCCCAAGGGCTTTACAGGTGAAAAATACGGCGGCAGCACCTACTGGGACACCGAAGCCTATTGCCTACCCTATTACATGGCCACTGCCGGCAAAAAAGTGGGTAATCAGCTGCTCCAATACCGGTACAACCACCTTACAAAAGCGATAGAAAACGCAGGGAAGCTCGGATTTACAAATGGAGCCGCACTCTACCCCATGGTCACCATGAACGGTGAAGAATGTCATAATGAATGGGAAATTACCTTCGAAGAAATACACCGCAACGGCGCCATCGCCTATGCAATCTACAATTATACAGAATACACCGGCGACAAAGACTATGTCCTGAATAACGGTATTGAGGTACTCATCGGAATAGCACGATTCTGGAAGCAAAGGGTCAACTGGTCCGAAACTCGCAATAAATACGTCATGCTCGGCGTGACCGGCCCCAACGAATATGAAAACAACGTCAACAACAACTGGTACACCAATTACATCGCCCGATGGTGCCTCGGATACACCATGGAAATCCTGGAAGAACTGAAGACGACCAATCCGGCTCATTATGCCGAAATAACGCATAAAACAGCATTTCGGGAAGAAGAAATAAAGGAATGGAAGGATGTGACGGAGAATATCTACCTGCCTTATGACGAAGAACTAAAAGTGTTTCTACAACAGGACGGATATCTCGACAAGGAGCAAATCATGGTAAAAGATCTCGATCCGGCCAATCTGCCACTGAATCAGAAATGGAGCTGGGACAGAATACTCCGATCCTGCTTCATCAAGCAGGCTGATGTATTGCAAGGCTTGTACTTCTTCGAAGATCAATTCGATACGGACACCATCCGACGCAACTTTGAATTCTACGAGCCGCGTACTGTCCATGAATCATCCTTGTCGCCATGCGTGCATGCCATCCTGGCGATGCGCACCGGAAATTATGAAAAGGCCTACGAAATGTATCTCCGTACAGCCAGATTGGACCTCGACAATTACAACAACGATACCGAAGATGGCCTGCACATCACTTCGATGGCGGGTACCTGGTTAGCCATCGTGCACGGATTCGGAGGAATGAAGGTCCGGGAAGGCAAACTACGGTTCAGCCCTTCATTGCCAAAAAAATGGAACGCTTATTCTTTCAGGATCTTATTCCGGGACAATGCATTGGAAGTCCAGGTCGGGGAAAATGATATCTTCTTCCGTAACCTCAAGGGTGACGATATGCAATTGACGGTATATGGTGAGCAGATAACCATCAGCAAGGAAGGTACATTTACCTATCAAAGGAAATTACACAATGTATAATCAAATAACCATTTTTAAAAAACAGATATGAAGAAATGGTCTTGTATTCTTTGGATATTTTTCCTTCCCCTCTGCCTCTATGCACAAAAAACATCAGGAAATATGGCAAATTTAGGAATGGCCGCACCTGAATGGACCATGCGCGCCAATATATATGAAGTCAATATCCGGCAATATACCCCGGAAGGCACGCTCAATGCTTTTGCCGCACACCTGCCACGCCTGAAGGCAATGGGAGTGGACATCCTTTGGCTTATGCCCGTCTTTCCCATCGGAGAGGTCAACAGAAAAGGAAGTCTCGGCAGCTATTATTCCATTCGGGATTACAAGGCCATCAATCCAGCCTTTGGCACGATGGCCGATTTCGATTCGCTGGTTACACAAATCCACGCATTGGGAATGCATGTCATCATCGACTGGGTCGCCAATCATACTGCCTGGGATCATCCATGGACAATACAACATCCCGACTGGTACAACCGCGATGCTAAGGGAAATATCCTCGTTCCGGCTGACAACAATGGCAATCTGACAGATTGGACGGATGTCGCCGACCTGAACTATAATAATCCGGAAATGCGCAGGGAAATGATATCCGAAATGCTGTTTTGGGTCAAGGAACATCATGTAGATGGCTTTCGATGCGATATTGCGGGTTTTGTGCCATTGGATTTCTGGCAACAGGCCAAAGCAGAGTTGGATAAGGCCGGCCAATACTTCATGCTCGCAGAGGACGAAAGTCCCGATTTCCACACAGGAGCCTTCCACATGACCTACGCATGGAACGTGCATCACAAGATGGTTGATGTGGCTCGTAGCAAGGCAAATGCTATGGCTCTTGCAAAAACCTTGTCCGACGACCTAATCAAATTCCCTAAAGATGCATACAGAATGCAATTTATCGACAACCACGACGAGAACAGTTGGCAAGGACCGGTAAGTTCCCGCTTTGGTCCGGGATATAAGGCGTTTGCTGCCCTGACTTACACCATCCCCGGCATGCCACTGATATATTCCGGTCAGGAATCCGCCCTCAACAAATCACTGCGTTTCTTCGAAAAGGATACCATCGACTTTGACGGTTTTTCCGATGCTGGCTTCTACAACAAGCTCAATATGTTGAAACACAAGCAAGCGGCATTGGCCAATGGCATCTTCGGTGGAGATTTTACCATCATCCCAAATTCTTCACCAGAGGAAGTCCTGATCTTTGTGAGAAAGAGAGGCAACAGTGAGTTGATTTCGATATTCAACTTGTCGGGCAAGGAAGTCAAAACCAAATATTCAGGTGATGGAAAGATCACAACAGGAAGATACACAGAATATTTTTCCGGCAATAAAACCGACATGCAGACCACGGGTAGGCTCAGCCTCAGCCCCTGGGAATACAGGATATACATCAAGGATCTCTAACCCTTTTACAAAAAATAAACATGGCATTCACCAAACCACGGCTTTCTTTCCTCCAGATTTTCAATATGAGCTTCGGATTCTTAGGTATTCAGATGGGATTTGCCCTCCAAAATGCCAATGCGAGTCGCATCCTCCAATCCTTTGGAGCTGATGTGCACAGCTTGTCATGGTTTTGGATCATTCCACCCTTGATGGGACTAATCGTGCAACCTATCATAGGGCATTACAGCGACAAGACATGGACACGGATGGGTAGGCGAAAACCTTATTTTCTGGTGGGAGCACTGCTTGCATCATTGGGGCTGATATTGATGCCACAGGCCGGGATTTTTGCAGCGGTGATGCCCGCACTTTGGGTCGGTGCCGGTTTTCTGATGATTATGGATGCCTCATTCAACATAGCCATGGAACCATTTCGCGCCTTGGTCGCAGATATTCTGCCTTCTGACCAAAGGACGCTGGGCTACAGTGCCCAGACAGTATTGATCGGTATCGGAGCAGTCATTGGATCCTGGTTACCTTATGCTTTGAGCAATTGGTTTGGCATATCGGCTGTAGCCGCCGATAATGAAGTTCCTTACCATATCATATTATCCTTTATCATTGGAGCTATATGTATGGTTGGAGCTGTCCTGATGACGATATTTTCCGTCAAGGAATTTACACCGGATCAGATTGCAGTATTTGAAAGTGCCGACGATGCACCTATTGACAATCAATCCAAAGGCCTCATGTCCATCTTTTCGGACTTCGCCACTATGCCCAAAACCATGAGGCAATTGGCATGGGTACAGTTTTTTTCATGGTTTGCCCTCTTCGGGATGTGGGTATTTAGCACGCCTGCCATTGCTCACCATATATATGGGACACCATTGGTCGAATATAATGAACTGACGGAAGCCCAGAAGAAGATATATCAGGAAGCAGGGGATTGGGTGGGCATCATTTTCGGCGTATATAATGGCATCTCAGCGATATTTGCCTTTTTCCTTCCATGGATAGCCAAAAAGTTGGGACGAAAAAAGACACATGCTATGGCTTTATTTATCGGCGGGATTGGATTGATATCGATATATTTTTTCCATACTCCCGGGATGCTTATCCTATCCATGATCGGTGTAGGTATTGCCTGGGCAAGTATCCTCGCTATGCCTTATGCCATACTCGCCGGATCGATCCCCGCAAAAAAAATGGGAGTTTATATGGGGATTTTCAATTTTTTTATCGTCTTACCCCAGATCGTCAATGCCATCATCGGCGGGCCCATCGTCAAATATCTCTACGGTGGCAATGCTATTTTTGCCATTGTGACAAGCGGTGTAGCCATGATACTGGCAGGAATTTCCGTTGTTAGGGTGTATGATGTGGATGAGGTGGCACATTAGGATGAGTAACTATTCAGCAAAATAGCCAGTAATTCCTCTATGACCTATCAATACCCCAAATTAAATTTTTATATAAACGTTCGCCACACGCTATTGTCCAAATAAAATAAAATTCACAACGTTTAATGCCAAAGAATATTTTGAAGACCAAAATAAAAATCACCGCTTCGCCAACGCTCCATATTATATCTTTCTACATATCCGACTTGCCTTCCCCTTGATTTCGTTTACCCCGGCTCCCCATCCAAATAATTTTTTTGATCATCAGGTGAAATGTTACACGGATGATTTTATCTTGACCATTACTATAAAATAGATAATTTAATAAAATTAATAATATATAGTTATCTTATATTTCGTTAGATACACATACACCATAAAATTAATATATCAGAATAAATGTCCTTGATGCCGAGAAACTAAGATACTGCTCAGGGCAGATAGTTAGCAAATTAAAAAAGAACACAAAAAGCGAAGTTGATTAATACCATTTGTGTGTATCACAAAATGCACAAATAAAAAATAGCATAAGCGAAAAAGCAAGTTCTGTGCAAGGATCGGCCTTGTAAAATTTAGCGGATGGGGCGATGTATAGCCAAAAAATAGCGAAGGGATATACAGCGTAACGCAGTGGAGCCTTATATACCGAGCGTTAAGTTTTTTGAGCTGTTCATCGCCCCAGAAGCGTTATCCTGGAATTCCAGGATTACAGAGCCTTGACTTTTTGGTTCTTTTGTGTCAAGACAAAAGAACAAAGAGTATATTAAATATAGATTATCAACATTTTAATACAACTCACTGTAATCCTATTATCTAGCTACCGACTCTTCATCTCTTTTTACGAATAGTGCAATTTGTGATACACACATACCATTTGAATCAGGAACAAAATAAGCCTCTATATTTTTTCTGTCTGTCCCCATTATTTGGATATCAAAATAAAAACTAAAATTTTGACCAACTTTTTTCCTTAAATTTCCGTCTCATAAGAGAAACTAAAATAATGTACCATTTAAAAATCAGATTATAATTATGATTAAAAAATTTATTTGCTTTCCTTCCTTTTGGCAGCAATGATTATTTCTTCCTATCAAAAATGGGTTTAGAGCCAGAAGATGAATTGACAAAAAGAAATGCCAGCTATTTATCATCAGTAATTCAACTTGGTGCAGTCAGGGTCAATTCTTTCTCCGTAAGCAGGATTAGTGCCGCCCCTATGCTTACAAAAGTAGGGTGGCATTATGGCGTGACACCTTTTGTACAGATGGGGCCATCTGTTATTAGCCTCATAGCAGAGGATGGAGCAAATCCACTTACCGTCCCGATAATAGAATCTATCATTACCTCTTTAGCACCTATTTTCCAGCTTATAGCACCCGATGTTGTAATCGGGCGTGAGTCAGAACCTGGTTTTGCTACTTTAGGGGCAGGGGACAGAAACCGGATGCGCTCAGATCAGGTGAAGCATTTAGTGTATCATGAGCTCGCCCACACGATACACTGGCGGGCAGTATCCGACAGGTATTGGATAGATGAGATACAATATACCCTTGAAAATAATGGTTACGGAGATGGTACAGCTCCGGGTGCAGGACGTCCTGCCGTGGTAGAAGCATGGGCCAATTTCTTAGGGCCGACTGTGGCAGATGTCGCCTATGGCATACAGAGTAGTCCTTATATCTATCAGAATTTTGGGCTGGTGTATCTATCGACTGCGACTGAGAGTTCATTTATCAGAGCGATGGAGCGATTTGACCCTAATCAGCCAAATGACGAGGTCGCATGGATACCCAAGGGCATTATGCATGATCTAAGGGACAATACCAATGTGGATGAACCGGCAACAGTAAACGACAATGTGTCAAATTATACCATTCCGGAGATATTTAATGCCTTAAATAATGATATAACTGACCCCATATTGTATAGGGCAAGGTTATTACAGCAGAATGGTAATAATCAGGCGGTTGGCGTCAATACCTTATTTGGGTATTGACAATGAACTTGAGGGTCTCAATAACGCTACAATAATCAGGCGGTTGGCGTCAATACCTTATTTGGGAGTTATGGATATTAAATTAAATATATTAATTAGTGTAATATTAGGGGTGGTATTTGTGAGTTTAATCTCTGGCTGTAAAGACTGCGACCCAATACCAGTCAAATCATTCGGTGTAACCTTCAGTCTTTTTCCCGAAAAAAGGGAATATAAGGTAGGGGATACGATCATTTTTTTATCAGAAATATTGAAGTCCGATGTGTTTCCTCAAGGAGTAAATCCATCAAATGTGGAAATAGCTTCCAAGATTTCTACCGGACAGCTATTGATAACAGAGACTGGATACAAACAGGCAGCGGCCGATAAATTTGACCATTCCATAATTAGAGGATTTCAATATCCGTTGACCCATCAGGATAGTTTAAGGTTGTTGGACTGGAATTTGGCAAATTTCATTTACGAAGAAATAGATGGAAAATATGTTGCTGAAATAATAACAATACCAAAAGATACGGGTACCTATTTATTTAGTCCGTTTTCAGGAGGGCTTAAAATTAATAAAGGTGATCGATGTGAGGAATTTAATGTTTTTGAAGTTCATTATATCAATCGGAATACGAATATTGATATACTAGAAAATTTCGATCATAATGTTTACAATGAAGAAAACAGGAGAAATCACTATACATTTTTTGTAAAACCTAAGTAAAAGTTGTTAACCGGAATGGATGGATCATTCCGGTTTTTTTGCAGTTTTGATAAATTAGTCGAATGTCAGTTATGAAATGTGTTTTTTTATTGGTGTGAAAGAATAGTAATAATCAACAAGCACAGATTAATACTTTATTTGCAAGATATGGATATAATTAATAAAATCCTGACTTTACTTATCCTCGCCATGGCATTGCAGTCCTGTAAGGATTGTAATCCTAAGCCAATAAAGATTCCTGAAGAGGTTGGTTTCTCGATCTATCCTGAAAGGAGGGAATATCATGTTGGAGACACGATTTATTTTTCCTCATCTACCGATGAAAATATATTTCCGACAGGATATGACTTGAATTCTGATGAAATGGTTTCTAAAATTTCAGCTTATCAGTTTCATGATTACTTTAGTGATTCAGTCTATTCATCTGATGCTGCTAAAAAGTTTGAAGCCTTTATTTTAAAAGGAAATGAATTTCCAAATCCCAAAAAGCTACAAGCTGTAAACATTATCGGCTTTAAGTATGCGCAGGAAGACAATATGTTTCTAACTGAAGTTGGGGTAATTTTGAAAGATACAGGTGCCTATAGTTTCATTCCCGGATCCGGAGGTATCAAAACCAATATTGGCGAAAGATGTGAAGAGCTTAGTATTTTTTACTTAAAGTATGAAGGTGAAAACAATAATTGGAAACTTACTGATTCTTTAAATAATATTACTTCTACACCGGATTCAAGGAGAAATCACTATACATTTATTGTAAAACCTAAATAGAAGAAAGCGGGGAATGAAGTTAACGCATTTCCCGCTTTCTATCTCGGATACTCAACGCCGTACAAATGATGTAATAGACCCAATTCAATATAGGAACAGATTATTGCAGCAAAATACAAATAACCAGCAGGCTTAGGTCAATTTGTTATTCACAAGTTATAATATTCAATAATGAAATTCTTTATAGTCTTTTTAATTGTTTTGGTTTTTTGGGGTTGCAAAGAATGTATAGGAACTCCAATTAATCCAGTAAACACGACTTTTGCACTTTCACCAGAGGTTTTGGAATACAACATAGGAGATACCATATACTTTACTTCGGAAGTTGATAAAAGTGCTTTATTCAGCGGTAATTACAGCAGTATTTCTGGAGTTGAACTATCATCCGTAATAACATGCCCGGAATTAAAAGCAGACTCATTTCCATATCAATTTCCCGGGGCGAAGTCGTTTAAACATTTTATAATAGATGGAACTAAATCAAGACTTACAAACAAGGATAGTATCGATCTTATAGATAAAAATATCGTCAATTTTATTTATAAAGGCGAAAAAGATAGGTATGTTGTAACAATAGGGATAATTCCTCTAAAAGTAGGTATTTTTGCTTTTAGTCCTTTTTCTCTTGTTATTACCACAAATAAGGATGAAAGATGTCAGGATCAAGCAATTACTGAAGTCACATATAGAAATGATAATAATAACTATCAACTCTATGATAGTATTTTACATATCGATTCCGGGCCTGATAACTACAGGAACAGGTACACTTTAATAGTCAAGCCGAAATGAAAAAAACAGTTGGTAAATTATTAATTCTAATGTTGGGGAGTTTAATCTCTGGCTGTAAAGACTGCGACCCAATACCAGTCAAATCATTCGGTGTAACCTTCAGTCTTTTTCCCGAAAAAAGGGAATATAAGGTAGGGGATACGATCATTTTTTTATCAGAAATATTGAAGTCCGATGTGTTTCCTCAAGGAGTAAATCCATCAAATGTGGAAATAGCTTCCAAGATTTCTACCGGACAGCTATTGATAACAGAGACTGGATACAAACAGGCAGCGGCCGATAAATTTGACCATTCCATAATTAGAGGATTTCAATATCCGTTGACCCATCAGGATAGTTTAAGGTTGTTGGACTGGAATTTGGCAAATTTCATTTACGAAGAAATAGATGGAAAATATGTTGCTGAAATAATAACAATACCAAAAGATACGGGTACCTATTTATTTAGTCCGTTTTCAGGAGGGCTTAAAATTAATAAAGGTGATCGATGTGAGGAATTTAATGTTTTTGAAGTTCATTATATCAATCGGAATACGAATATTGATATACTAGAAAATTTCGATCATAATGTTTACAATGAAGAAAACAGGAGAAATCACTATACATTTTTTGTAAAACCTAAGTAAAAGTTGTTAACCGGAATGGATGGATCATTCCGGTTTTTTTGCAGTTATGATAAATTAGTCGAATGTCAGTTATGAAATGTGTTTTTTTATTGGTGTGAAAGAATAGTAATAATCAACAAGTACAGGTTAATACTTTATTTGCAAGATATGGATATAATTAATAAAATCCTCATAGTATATGACAACAAAACTTAATATATAAATAATCTTCATACATTGTAGTTTGATTTAGTGATTGTGAACTATACTAATGAAGATTAAAGGACAAGATAATAGTATTGCTGATAACTTTAAAATTCTGGTGCCAAAAGTTCAGTTGCAAAGGATAAAATTTATCGAATCTATTTAGAATATTGATTGTTTGGCGACTGTCTAATCGAAAAGGGTAAGCACATAGATAGAATTTAAAAAGGATGGAAGACCTGAAAAATCAATATTTAGCATGGGATTGGAATACCTATGTCGCATTAGATCAACGTATTACACGATTCACTTTAAAGACTCATTTTTTGGTTTGTCATGTACTTAGTTTTTTTATATTATTTTTGGTCATTTCTGTTTCCGATTGGTATATTTTTTTTGCAACCTATTTCTGCATATTAAAAGTTTACATAAATCATCCGTAGTTTCAATATAATTAATATTTGAGTAAAGCTGGTCTTCACTATATGGAAGCAAGTTATTGTCATTTCTATATTTTATAATAGCTTTTATAAAAATATCCATGATTTTTTTATCTACATTTGATATGTAATTTTTATTAAACCCTGTTATACCTAATAAATTAACATCTGTATATTCCTGTTTTGAAAAAAACAGTTTGGGTATGTTTGTATGGATTTTCATAAAAACATCTTTATCAGTGACAATGACAAGAAGAGGGCGTGAATAACTGTAACTTGCATTAACATATTGATAAGTAGAATATTCTGTACTATCAATATTTTTTACATAATCAGCTATTTCAATTTTTACATTTTGCGAATAACAAATATGATAAATCATAAAAATTAAAACAGTGAATACTTTATTCATAATATTTTAATTTAAAATCCAAACATCTAATCTATATATTGGAGCATCACCAAAATGACAATATCTCCAATCATTTCATATCCATCACCACAAACTCTCCCCTACTTAACTTCTGGTAAAAATGAAAAAATTTTATTTAAATAGATCGTATCATCCATTTCATAGTAGTATGAGCGACATATTCGATTATAATGACCTCCGCTACCTAATTTAGGAATATAAAAAGTATCTAATTTTTCTATACTTGTGTCAATATTGATCTCAAATACTTCGTCAGGCAACACTAACGTATAGTAAATTAAACCCAATGTAGAAAACAGTCCAGTCCAGAACATAAGAAATACTTTTAAATACATTTTACTTTCTTTATGCGAGAAATGACTCAATAACCTACCGGTAATATTCATATCGTACATGGTACAAGACTTTGGACGCTTTGTAACGGTTATAATGTAATTCAAAGTGAGCATCTCCCATTTCAACTCCGTCTTGGCACACTTTGCTTTTATATGGGATTTCATTATAATATTTTCTATTAGAGAACATTATTGTATCATTTGATTCAATTGATTCTTTAATACAAATCGTAGTATAATCACTTCCGTATTTATATTTGGGTCTAAATATAGTGTCTAATTTTTCAATACTTGAATCAATGCGTATTTCAAAAACCTCATCAGGTCTGATTAGGAAATAATATAGCGAAACCCCAACAGTTAGTAATCCCGACCAAAAAAGCAAAAAAACTTTAAAGTACATCGTATCTTCTTTATTCATGTGATTGAATCAATTGAGTTTCTAAAGTAATTCCTCCAGTACCATAAGGATTACCTTGACAACTACTAAAGCACGAATGTTACCGGTAACCAAATATACAGAGAAATTGGCAAATAAGAATGCATGATAAATGGCATCTAGGAATGCATAATTTTGCAGTCGATTTTGTCATAAAAATTATTGTTCAAATATAGATTTTCTGTT